>Ga0190274_10000048_pt1 | contig 103575 bp, 90 predicted proteins | sample Popmic531T_FD_133002 | JGI IMG/M metagenome (GOLD analysis project Ga0190274, IMG submission 133002) | Populus adjacent soil microbial communities from riparian zone of Yellowstone River, Montana, USA - 531 T | ecosystem: Environmental > Terrestrial > Soil > Riparian zone | place: USA: Montana...
CGGGCGTCGGGCAGCGCGCGCGAGTAGATGACGGAGTAGGCGTACTCGAGGAACGACGTCTCCATCTCGTGCTTGATGTCCGTGTCGAGGATGTGCTCCTCGAAGTCGTCGGGGAGTTCTTCCTTCGTGCTGCGCCGCGCCATGGGCTGATTCTTTCAACTGCCACCGACAGATCCGTCAGGGGCACGCCGGGTTCACCGGTGCACGCTAGATTTCACGCGTGACCCCCACTGCCGCCCCCACGCACTGGGAGGCCGACGTCCTGCTCCGCGACGGGCGTACGGCGCACATCCGGCCGATCCGCCCCGAGGACCGCGAGGTCTTCGTCGAGTTCTACGCCCGGGTCTCGGACCAGTCCAAGTACTACCGGTTCTTCTCGCCGATGCCCCGGCTCTCCGAGCGCGACGTCGACCGGTTCACCAACGTCGACAACGTCAACCGGGTCGCCCTGGTGCTGACCCTCCAGGACCAGATCATCGCGGTCGGCCGCTACGACGTGATCAAGCCGGGCGAGGCGGAGGTCGCGTTCCTGGTCGAGGACCAGCACCAGGGCCGCGGCATCGGGCAGCTGCTGCTCGAGCACCTGTCGCAGGCGGGTCGCGAGCGCGGAGTGGAGCGGTTCGTCGCCGAGGTGCTGCCCGACAACACCCGGATGATCCAGACCTTCCGCGACGCCGGCTACCGCGTGGCCAGCGAGTACGACGAGGGCGTGCTGCAGCTCGAGTTCTCGATCGACCCCACCGACACGGCCATCGGGCTGATGTCGGCGCGCGAGCACAAGGCCGAGGCGGCCTCCATCGAGAAGTTCTTCAACCCGCGCTCGGTCGCGGTGATCGGCGCCAGCCGCCGACAGGAGACCATTGGCCAGGCGCTGGTGCGCAACCTGATCACCGGCGACTTCAGCGGCCGGGTCTACGCCGTCAACCCGACCTCCCACGCGGTGTCCGGGCTCCCGACGTACAAGTCGGTCACCGACATCCCCGACGACGTCGACGTCGCCATCGTCGCGGTGCCCGCCGAGCACGTGCAGGACGTGGTGCTCGACTGTGCCGCCAAGGGCGTGCACGGGCTGATCGTCGTCTCGGCCGGCTTCGCCGAGACCGGCGAGGAAGGCAGGGTCAAGCAGCGCAAGCTCGTCGGGCTCTCGCGGTCCTACGGCCTGCGGCTGATCGGCCCGAACTGTCTCGGCATCATCAACACCGACGCGAAGGTCTCGCTCAACGCCTCGCTGTCGCCGCTGATGCCGCCGCGCGGCCGGGCCGGCTTCTTCTGCCAGTCCGGTGCGCTCGGCACCGCGATCCTCGAGAAGGTCTACAACCGGGGCCTCGGTCTCTCGACCTTCGTCAGCGCGGGCAACCGCGCCGACGTCTCGGGCAACGACCTGCTGCAGTACTGGGAGGAGGACGACTCCACCGAGGTCGTGCTGCTCTACCTCGAGTCGATCGGCAACCCGCGCAAGTTCTCCCGGATCGCCCGCCGGGTCTCCCTGCGCAAGCCGATCATCGCGGTGCGCTCCGGCCGTACGACGCAGGGCGTGCCGATGGGCCACGCCGTACGCAAGATCGCGGCCCCGCCGGCCGCCGTGGACGCGATGTTCCGCCAGGCCGGTGTCATCCAGGTCGACACGCTGGAGGAGATGTTCGACGTCGCGCAGCTGGTGGCCCACCAGCCGTTGCCGCGTGGTCGCCGGGTCGCGATCGTCGGCAACTCCGACGCGCTCGGGCTGCTCGCCGCCGACGCGGCCGCCGCTGTCGGGCTGGTGGTCAACAAGTCGACCGCGCTCGGCGCCGAGGCGAGCGCCGAGGACTTCGAGGACGCCCTGGACGCGGCCATCGACGACCCCGAGATCGACTCGGTGGTGGCGGTCTACGTGCCGCCGATCAACGTGTCCGGCGAGGACGTCGCCAACGTGCTGGCGGCGGTCGGCGAGCAGTCCGACAAGCCGCTGGTGTCCTCGTTCCTCGGCGCCGAGGGCGTCCCCGAGCTGCTGCGGGTCCCCGACGTGGCCGGCTCGACCGCGGGTCGCGGCTCGGTGCCGTCGTACCCCGGTGTCGAGTCCGCGGTGCGCGCGCTCGCGCACGTCGTCGAGTACGCCGTGTGGCTGCGCACCCCCGACGGCGAGCCGGTCGACCCCACCGCCGTCAACGCCGCGGCCGCGAAGCGCCTGGTCGGCAAGATCCTCACCGACTACCCCGACGGCACCGACCTCGACCTCGACTCGCTGACCGAGCTGCTGGCGGCGTACGACATCGAGCTGTGGCAGACCCGTAGCGTCACCAACCAGGAAGAGGCCGTGGCCGCGGGGGAGGCACTGGGCTGGGACGTGGTGCTCAAGGCCACCGCGGAGCACCTGCGCGAGCGGCCGGACCAGGCCCATGTCTGGCGCAACATCGACGACGCCGCCGAGATGGCGGACGCGTGGCAGACGCTGGGCACCCTGATCGCCGAGCCGGAGCGGGCCGGGTTCGTCGTGCAGAAGAACGCGCGTCCGGGCGTCCCGGTCGCGATCCGGTCCATCGAGGACCCGCTCTTCGGGCCGCTCGTGTCCTTCGGCATCGCCGGTCCGCTCACCGAGCTGCTGGCCGACCGCTCCTACCGGATCCCGCCCCTCGGCGCGCGGGACTCCGCGTCGATGGTGCGCGAGATCAAGTCGTCGCCGATGCTCTTCGGCTACCGCGGCACCGAGGCGGTCGACGTGGCGGAGGCGGAGCGGCTGATCCAGCGAGTCGCCCAGCTCCAGAACGACGTGCCGCAGGTCAGTGCGCTCGCGCTCTCCCTCGTGCTCGTCGGCGCCGACGGTGCCACGGTGCTGACGGCCTCGGCCCGGGTGGATCCGGTCCTCGACCCGCGCTCGGACTGGTTCGTGCGCCGCCTCTCCCAGCCGGCGGGGGACACCCTCCCGTCGTAGCGGGCCTGCGTGACAGACTGCAGACATGCGCAGCACCAGGACCACCGAGGGTCGCGACCGGGCCGTCGAGCTCAGGGACGCCATCGACCGCACGGGCTACTACCCGGATGTGGTCGCCGAGGGTGTCGAGAGCGCGATCGCGGGCGAGGAGGTCGTCTCCTTCTTCGTCCACCACGAGCCGACCTTCGACCGCGACGAGGTGCGACGGCACTTGTCGGTCGCGGTGCTGACGCCCAGCCGCCTGATCCTGGCGCACACCGACGAGCACGAGGGCGACGACCTGCTGCCCGAGCCGTACACATCGACTTCCACCGAGGCGATCCGGCTCAGCTCGGTGCGCTCGGTGGTGGTGACCCGGATGGTCGCCAACCCGACCTCCGGACCGCGGCCGCCGGCCGAGGCCGTGATGACCATCGGCTGGGGCGGGGTGAGCCGGGTCGACCTCGAGCCCGCCGGGTGCAACGACCCGCAGTGCGAAGCCGACCACGGCTACACCGGCGTCCTCGCGTCGGACGACTTCTCGCTGCGGGTGTCCGCGGCGGCCGACGGCACGGACGCCGTCGACGGGCTGCTGACCTTCGCCGAGTCGCTCTCCGCGCGCACGCACGCACACTGATCGTCATTGGCGTGCAGCAGTTCCTCGAGCCGGCGTACGGCGAGCGCTCGCTGGGCGACGTGCTGCCGGCCGTCGCCGCCGCCCTGGGCCTGCCCATCGGCGACCCGCCGACCGCGCTGACGCTGCCCGACGCCCCGGCGTACGTCGTCTTCCTGGTCGACGGCCTCGGCGCGCGGCTCCTGGAGCGCTACGCGCACGCGGCGCCGTACCTCTCCTCGCTGCTCGAGCACAACCCGACCGCGACCGCGGGCGTGCCGTCGACCACCGCGACCAGCCTCACGTCGTTCGGCACCGGCCTCCCGCCGGGATCGCACGGGCTGGTGGGCTACACCTCGCGGGTGCCCGGCACCGACAAGCTGCTCAACGCGCTGCAGTGGGACAAGGACGTCGACCCACTGGAGTGGCAGCCGCACGACACCGCGTTCGCCCGCCTGCGGCGCCTGGGCGGCACCGTCACGGTCGTGAACAAGCGGGAGTTCCGTGCCAGCGGGCTGACCGTCGCGGCACACCGGGGCGCCGACTACGTCGGGGCCGACCGGGTCGGCGAGCGGATCGCGGCGGCCGTCGCGGCCTCCGTCGAGCGGGCCTCGCTGACCTACCTCTACGACGGCGATCTCGACTGGACGGGGCACCGGTACGGCGTCGCTTCGAGTCCCTGGCTGCAGCAGCTGTCGATGGTCGACGCCGAGGCCGAGCAGCTGCGCGAGACCCTGCCGCCGAACGTCCGCCTCCTCGTCGTCGCGGACCACGGCATGATCGACTCCCCGCCCTCGAGTCGTGTCGACGTCGACAGCCAGCTCGAGCTGCGCGACGGCGTCGCCCTCCTCGGCGGCGAGGCCCGCTTCCGCCACCTCTACTGCCAGCGCGGCGCCGTCGACGACGTCGTCGCGACCTGGTCGAGCGTCCTCGGCGACCGCGCCCTGGTGCTCGCCCGCCACGACGCCATCGCGCGAGGGTGGTTCGGGCCGGTCTTGCCCGGCGTACTCCCGCGCCTCGGTGATGTCGTCGTCGCCTGTCAGGGGGAGACCGCGATCCTCTCCAGCGCGGACTTCCCGTACGAGACGACGCTCGTTGGGCTCCACGGGTCGCTCACGCCGGACGAGATGCTGATCCCGCTGTTGCTCAACTGAGCGTGCGCGCCTCGCACAGGGACGTACAGAAGTGCCCTGCCCCGGCGGAGCGCCCGCTCAGCCACGCCGTCGAGAACGACTTCTGTACGTCGGCGTACGACAGGGGAGCCACAAGTCTGGGCAGCGTGGGGCCTAGCCGGCTGCCTTCTTGACAAGCTTTCGGATCAGCTTCTCCTCGGCCGGGCCGATCTCGATCACCGCGTACGACGTCACCCACATCGCGCCGTCGTCCAGCTGGGCGGCCTCCTCGAACCCGAGGGTGGCGTAGCGGGACTTGAACTTCGACGCAGGCTTGAAGAAGACGACGACCTTGCCATCGCGGGCGTAGGACGGGAAGCCGTACCAGGTCTTCGGGTCCAGCCCTGGTGCGACGTCGAGCACGATCCGGTGGATCGCCTCGGCAAGCCCGCGGTCGGGCTGGGGCAGCGCCGTGATCGCCTCGACGCAGGCCTCGGCCTCGTCGGCCTTCTTCGCGCCGCCCTTCTTCTCTGCGCGCAGCTCGGCGGCACGCTGCTTCATGGCGGCCAGCTCGTCCTCGGAGAAGCCGGAATCGGATGTGTTGGTGGTGGTCTCGGTTGCCATGGCCTCACCCTAGAACCGCCTCGCGGGCGGAGACTTCTCGATTCCTGACCGCTTTCCGGTCAGGTGCCGTCCTCGGTCAGGGTCGTGGACGGCAGCCAGTCGGCCCCGAGGAGCTGGGCGAGGTCGGCGAGACCGGTGGTGTCGCTTCCCACCGTGTCGGAGGCTGCGGCGATCCGTTCCACCATCACCTTGCCGACCTGCTCCTCGACCGTGCCCTCGGCGTACGCGATGTGCCACGGCGAGACCTGGTGGTCGCGGTGGGTGCGGCCGGTCACCTGCCGTCCGGCGATGCCCGAGAAGCGGGCCTGGTGGAAGAGGCCGACCCGCGGTTCGGTGCTCGCCCGGCTGCCGTCGGCGAGGGTCTCGCCGGCGTGCAGGCTGATCGAGGCGACCGTGGTGAACACGCACACCTTCGCCTGCCCGGTCTGGAACCGGAGCCGCTCGGCCTCACCGTCGAATCGGTCGCGGCCGTAGATCGTGGCCACGTCGATGCCGGAGACGCGCAGCCGGTCGGCGATCGGGTCGGCGGCGGTCGCGACGAACTCGACCGAGCACGCCACCTGTCGCTCGGACTGGACCTGCTGGGCGATCCAGGCGACCGTCGAGTCGACCCGGATCAGCCCGGCCTTCTGCCGGAAGCGCAGCAGCGCGGCCCGACCCTTCGCGACGTTGCGGCCGCGCCGGGCGATGTCCATCTCATGACAGAACTCTCCCCACTCGGCTTCGTACGCGGTCCGCTCCGCCGGTGTGAGTGCCACCGGCATGCCGGAGATCGGCACCGGTCCCCACGGCGCGGCGCGGTGCAGCATCGCTGGCGGCCGCTCGTCGGTGAGCCAGCCGCGTACGAGCTTGAGGTCCGCGGCGCGCCGTGCTGCGTCGTTGGTCCAGGTCGCGCCGTAGCGCCCCTGCTCCACCGCGACGCCGTGGCGTTCGAGCGCGGTGGCGAACGCGGCCCCTGGTTGCGCCGCCGAGGTCCACTCCCGCATCGGCTCGCCGAGTACCTGCGCATACGCTGGAGCGAGGTACGGCAGCTCCAGCGGCGTGTGTCCGGGCGTCGCGGTCGTCGCGATGACGAACGGTGCCTTGTCGTGTGGCCGCGCGTGCCCCGAGATCCGCGCCCAGTGCTTCCAGCGCTTCGTCGTCGTACGTCGCAGTGCGTGGGCCTCGTCCGCGATGATCACGTCCCACGTGTGGTCCTTGACCTTCTCCAGCCGGTCCCAGGTGATCACGACCCATTCCAGACCGCCGTCGCCCAGCGCCGTGATCGTGCGACACCAGTGGCCGATCGTGATCGCGGCGGGCCGGTCGGCCACGACGAGCACCCGTCGCGCGCCGCGAAGGTCTCCTACCGCCGTCGCCCCGAGGACCGCGGCGATCGTCTTGCCTACGCCGGGCTCGTCGGCCAGCAGGAACTGCCGCCCTCCCGCCGCGGCGCGCGCCGCGATCGCATCGGCCGCTTCGAACTGGATCCTCCGGGGCTCGAGCGCGTCGGTCGCCTCGGGGCTGGGCGTCGGGCTGCCGGGGTTGAGGGTGTTCTCGATGAACCGACCGAGCGTGTACGGCCCCGGAGCGTAGGGCGCGAGATGCGCGGGCAAAGCGCGGCCGACGTACAGGTGGGTCTTGACGGCCGGGTGCCAGGTGGCGTCATCGACCTGTGTGCCGTAGGGGACGTCGAGCACCCACAGCCGCTCGCCCGGCCCCGCGGCCGGCAACGGCCGCGTCCCGCTCCGGCGCGGTGACGCGCTGCGTCGACCAGGACTAGATCGGCGACGACTGGGCATCCCCGGACGCTATCGGGGTCTCACTATCGATCAGAGCTGGCTCGCCCACGTCCGCTGCGCCGCGCCTCAGTCGCGGCGAAATGACTCACCAACTCCGGCGAGCAGGGTGCGCCTGTGCGCGACCGTGCCGACCGATCAGGTGAGCCGCTCGAACACCATGGTCGCCTGGATCCGATCCCCGCCACCCATGCCTTTGCTCCCGGAGGCTGCAGTGCTGATGGTGTGGAGCCGGTGGCCCCGAGCTGCCTGGGCATTGATGGCATTCTCGAGTTCGGTCAGATTTCCGGAACCGGTTCCCCAGTACTTCTCCTTCAAGATCACCTGAAGAACGACGTAGGCCGCGCCCTGGACTGTTGGACGCGGCGGGCTTCCGGCGGCGGTCGCGACCTTGATCCTGTCGACAACACCGACCGCGCCGCCGCTGGCCTCAGGCTGCGGCTGCTGGAAGTCGTTCGTCCACTTCTCACCATCCCACCAGCGCTGCTTTCCGGCGCCATCGTCGTACCAGCCTGGTTGCACGTTGCTCATCAGTTCCCACTTCTGTTGGTCTGGGCAGGTCGCGTTGCATGCTAGGTCCCTCTGCGCTCTTGGCCCGCGGAAATCGGCAGAGTGCAGGAACCCGTACACCGTTGACGACATCGCGCTGATCCGCAGAACGTGTGTCCGGGTCGCGGGGGAATGGGACACGTTGTCATCGCACGGATGGCAGCGAGGGCGCGCTACTCGATGTGCGGATCGCCGGGCAGGACTCGCGGTACGTTGCGCGGTGCCGCTCCGCGGTTTCATGCCCTGATAGGAAACCTCATGACCCACGACCCGAGCCAGTCGAAGATCGTCCGGCCCTGCCCGCCGCTGTCAGCGGGCCGCAGTGTCGCGACTGTGGCACTCCCGTGCAGTGGTTCGACACGCTCAACGGCAAGCGCATCGCGATGGAACTGGAGGCGTACCCGCTTTCCGCGATTCCGTACGTCTCACGTTGGGAGATCACCCACGGAGACACGGCGTCGCCGGTGCGAGGGACGACAGTGGACGGCAACGTGCGCGTGTGCCACTTCGACGTGTGCCCGGAACGGGTTCACGGGACTGGTCCGGAATCTGCACGGATGCGAGCGCTCTGGAAGCAGAACGGCGGCGGGTTCTGACGCTCGCAGGCGGCAAAGGCATGACGGGACGAACTCGGCATCCGGTCAGCCGCTCAAGGGCGACAGCGTAGTCGGGGCCGGTGCCGGTTACGAGGCTGAGCCAAGCCGCGATCGTCGCGGCGACGGGCTTTTGATAGCCCGCTCAGGCCCCTCCCAGGACCAAGGCGGGCCGCGGCGGATCCCAATCAGACGCTGACCTCGCGGTAGCGACAGCTGCAGAGGAGCGTGCCCTGCGACGTCGGCGGGTAGGTCGTGCGAAGGCTCAGGGCCGGCGCCGCGACGGTGATCAGTGGCCGGGTCCACGAGCTCGGCGACGGCTTAGCGTCGTCGAAGTCAGCCCGTCCCAGAACGTGCGCCCATTTGGCATGAGAGGGCGGTCGAACGTGGCGCCGACGCGGTGGAAAGACGCGCCCTCGTCGCGGCAGGAGATGGATGCCTCTGTGCCTGGCGGTTGGTCCCTGGGACGATGGAACGTTCTTGTCCGCTCATGACGATTAGTAGGTGAGGGCCGACAAGGGCCGACAGGGATGGGACACGATCATGGTCGAACCCGCGAACCCCGCGAGGGGTGGCCCCGTCGCGGATGATGCTGGGTTCCGCGAGTGGATGCTCGTCCGGGCATCGGCGTTGCGCCGAAAGGCGTTCCTCCTGTGCGGTGACTGGTCTGCGGCTGACGACCTAGTGCAGGACGTCCTGGTTGCGATGTATCCACGATGGTCGCGGATCGTGCGCGGCGGGAACGTGGATGCCTACGCCAACCGGGTGCTGGTCGGCAAGCACGTCGACGCTCGGCGCCGCCCGTGGCGGCGGGAACGGCCCGTGGATGGGGTCCCGGACTCGGTCGACTCCACCAGTGAGCGCGCCATCGCTGCGGTCGACGAGTGCGACGGGCCTCTGATCGCGGCGCTGGCCGCACTCCCGGCGAAGCAACGCGCCGTCTTGGTCCTGAGGTTCAGCGACGACCTTTCGATCGAGGAGATCGCCCAGGTCATGAGCATTCCGCCGGGCACCGTGAAGAGCCGGCTCTCCCGTGGGACCGAGACGCTGCGAGCGCAGCTTGCGGTTTCGGGTGACCGCGCTCGGCGAACGGCACCTCGCGATCACGCCCCCACGTTTGCTCCCGTCACGGAGGACCCGTCATGACCGCGGACCTGCAGGATCTCTTCGATCAGGCAGGCAGGAACCCACCCCCTGGTGCCGTGGACGTTGACGCGGTCCTGCGCAAGGGGCGGCGCGCCCGCAACCGCCGGAGCGCCGGTGCGGTGGCGGCGATCGTGACCGTGATCTTGGCGCTGACGGCGGGCCTGGCGAGTCACGGACGTTTCTCGGCGGACCCCGGCCCTGCGGATCCCCCGCCCACGGTGCCTGCACTGGGGAGCTTGGGCGCTCTGGCGTACGGGATCGACGGAGACATCTACGTTGCCGACGGGGACGGCACGAGCCGCCGGATCGCGAACGGTGCCCCGAGCGAAGCCGGCGACTGCGGAGGCTACTGGGGAGAGGGGCCCATCTGGTCCCCCGACGGCCGGTACCTCGCCTACCGAGGCGACGGTGGTGGGAACGGTGAGCCCACGTGTGACCGGACCGTCAACATCAGCGACTCGGCCGGGCACCGTGTCGCGTCGTTCCCGGGTGATGGGTGGGCCATCGCGTGGTCGCCCGACTCCACCCGGGTCGCTGCCTGGGTCGACTTCTACGGAGACGCGAAGCTCGAGATCCACGGGCTCGACGGGGTGCGCCAGGCCCTGCTCGCAATGCCGCCGGGATGGAGTGCGTCAGGCGACGTCGATCCGGTGTGGTCACCCGATGGTGCGTCGCTGCTGGTCCCCGGCGGCGTGGAGATCCCCGTCGACGGGTCAACGCCGAGGCGGCTACCTGCGGACGACCCTCGATCACAGCGGATGGCCACGTACTCACCGAACGGTGCCGAGGTCGCCTACATCTCCAGCGACGGGCTCGGGGTTGCGGCTGCTGACGGTTCCCAGGCTCGGGTGCTGGTCCCTGGTGCTCTCGATGAGGAGTTCCCACTAGGGCCTCATGGCCTCGTGTGGTCGCCTTCGGGCGATCAGATCGCCTTCGTGCGGGCGAGCGAAGGGGAGTCGACGGAAGCGGGCGGTGCCACCGAGCTCGCCCTGCTCGACGTGGCGAGTGGAAGCGTCACACCGCTGGCGGGCATGGGCGGGGCCCACACATTCAAGTACGTCACGTTCTCGCCTGAGGGTGACCAGATCCTGTTCACGAGAACAAACCCTGCGAGTGTGTCCTCACTCTGGACTGTTCGCACCGACGGCTCCGACCTCCACCGGCTGGTAGAGGGCACCGGCTGGGGCGATTGGCAAGCGCTGATACCGACCGACTGAGTCGGCCCGAGAGAGGCACTCGCGAACGCTTATTCGCCGGTCGTTGTCAGTTGAGCGCCATCACCGGCTCGCCGTTGACCAGGCCCGGGCCGGCGATGCTGCAACGGCCGCCGCGGGGGCTGCCGGCGTTCCAAGCCTGGCGGACGCAGTTGCGGGTGGCGAGTTGGCCCCAGTAGTTCGGGTGGATCGACTCCTGGATGTAGTAGGGGCTGTCGGCGCAGCAGGTGCTGATCGTGCGGATCTGGTTGACCCACTCGGTCTGGTCGACGGCGCCGGGGACGGTCCAGTTGGCGATGCCCTTCTCCTCGTAGAGGCCGACGGTGTTCTCGCAGAGGCGGCGGCCGTTGAACGCCGAGGACAGGTCGAGGGTGCGGACGTTGCTCAGCCCGGAGTCGGCGGCCGCCCCCGTGACGGCGCCGTTGATCGTGGGGAGAGCGGTGTCGTTGGCCCAGTCGGCGTCGCCGTTCCAGAAGCCGCAGCCGCCGGTGAACTGGCGGGAGTAGCCGCTCTGCGAGTAGCGGATCGCGTCGCCGCGGGGGATCGGGCTCGGGTAGGTCTGGGCGAGCAGCGTCCACTGCCCGTCGGCGTACCCGGCGTTGCGCATGGCCGTGGCGACGTTCTGGAAGGCGCCGGCGATCCGGGCGCGTACGGCGGCGACGTTGGCGGACGTGAAGTTGGCGGTGACCGAGCCGTCGTCGCGGCAGTAGTCCTTGGCCCAGGTGGGGGAGGTCAGGAAGTCGACGACGCAGGACTGGACGACGTCGGCGAAGTTGAAGTCGTTGCCGCCGATGCTCACCACGACCATGCCGACGTGGTGGCTGCCGGCGAACTGCTGCAGCATCGTCGCCTGCCCCTGGTGGCCGGCGCCGTCGTCGTAGAAGTCCAGGCCGGGCTTGAAGTTGTCGCCGTTCGTCGTGACGGTCTCGGCCCCGGAGCAGGCCAGGTTGAGCCCGTTGACGCCGCCGCCGACGTACGCCTCGGCGGAATGGCTGCGGTGGCAGCGCGGGATCGTCTCGTGGTCGCCGGCGTCGTGGTACGCCGAGGGGCCGAGTGCGTCGGCGCGGGCGCTGTCGGCGTTGCTGCTGCCGGCCCAGCGGCCCGCCTCGCCGCTGATGTAGGAGTCGCCGAGGGTGACCACCCACGGCGTACCTCCGCCCGGGCCGTCCGCCTGTGCCGGGGGCGGCAGTGCCACCAGCCCGGCGACGGCGATGGCAACAGCGGTCAGGACACCCGAGAGACGTGAGTTCAGCACGCTCTCGACGCTAGGAGTGTGCGCCGGGGGTCGGTAGCGGGGAACCCCTCGTCAGTGGAAGGTGTGGACCCGCACCGGGAGGCCGGCGATTGGGCTCATCGCGGCGCCGGTGAAGTTGCAGAGCAGGGCGTCGACGGTGTCGGCAACCGAGACCTGGACGCCGTAGATCAGGACACCCTCCTCCAACGCGCCGCGGACGGAGAAGACCACGGCGTCGCCGACGTCCGCACCTCCGATGCCGATCTGGAAGGCGCGGCATCGTCCGGTGGCCGGCAGGGCGGAGCTGAAGCTGACGCTCCCGTTGGAGAAGCCTCCGGTGATGTCGCTGAACGTCAGCGAGTCGTTGACGACGTTGGCGCCCGCGACCGCGTTGTTGGCCAGCTCGTTGATCGTGACGGAGTCGTTGCCCAGGTCGGCGGCCGTGATCGAGCCGTTGACCAGCTCACCACCGTCGATCGAGTTGTCGGCGATCGCGCTCGCACCGACGCTGTTCGTCTGGAGCTTGCTCGCGCTGACGGAGCTGTTGGCGAGCTTCGTGGTCGTGACCGCACCGTCGGCGAGCTGTTGGCTCGTGATGGAGCCGTCGGCGATCGGTGGGGTGGTGAGCGTGCCCGGGGCCAGGTCTGCTGCGGTCAGGGACCCGTCGACGACCGTGCTGCCGTTGACGGCCCCGGTCATCAGGTCGGCCAACCCGACCTGGCCGTTCTTGATCGTCGTGGACCGGACCGAGTTCTTGGCGAGGTCGGGCGTCTTGACCTGGCCGTTGACGATGTCCTTGGAGCGGACGGTGTTGGCGGCGTACGCCGTGCCCGATCCGAGGGCGACGGTCAGGGCGAGGGCGGAGCAGACGTTGGCGAAGGTGAGGTGGCGGAGCATGCTCCTACGATCCGCGCGAGACCGGCGGGCCGACATGGCCCGGACGGGTCAGCCGAAGGGCAGCGGCTCGGGTGCCAGGCTGACGGCCTTCGCCCGGGCGGCGGTGAGGTTGCGGCGGTGGTGCTGGCGGCAGAGCACCTCGTACGCCACCTCGGCCGGCGGGCCGCCGCGGTCGTCGACGTCACCGACCACGATGACCTCGCCCTCGGTGACCATGATCCCGTCCTCCGTGCGCGCGTTGTGGGTGGCGCGCTTGCCGCACCAGCACAGCGCCTCGACCTGGAGCACGTTGACCCGGTCGGCGAGCTCGATCAGGCGTGAGCTGCCCTCGAAGAGCTGGGTGCGGAAGTCGGTCAGGATGCCGAAGGCGAAGACGTCGAGCTGCAGCTCGTCGACGATCTTGGCGAGCTGGTCGATCTGCTCGCGGGTGTAGAACTGCGCTTCGTCGCAGATCAGATAGTCGACGCGGCCGCCCTGGGTGAGCGTGGTGACGACGTACCGCCAGAAGTCGAACTCCGGGTTGACCTCGAGCGCCTCGTGGGTCAGGCCGAGGCGGCTGGAGAGCTGTGCCTCGCCCGCCCGGTCGTGCGTGGTGAAGATCCGGCCCACCCGGCCGCGCGCGGCGTGGTTGTGGTTGGTCTGGAGCGCGAGGGTGCTCTTGCCGGAGTCCATCGTGCCGGTGAAGAAATGCAGTTCAGCCACGGGTCGGGATCCTTTCATGGACCCGGCATCATGGTGCCCATGGCGTCCCCGTTGATCTACCCGTTGATCTCCGCGTCCGAGCTCCACGAACGGCTGAACGATCGGCTGGGAGCGGTGACCGTGCTCGACGTCCGCTACCGGACGGGCGGGCCGGGTGGCCGCGGTGAGTACGAGCGCGGGCACATCCCGCGGGCGTCGTACGTCGACCTCGACGCCGACCTGGCGGCCCCTCCGGGTGCCGGTGGCCGGCACCCGCTGCCGGCGGTCGAGGACTTCGAGACGGCGATGCGAAAGGCCGGCGTGAAGAACGACCGGCCGGTGGTCGTGTACGACGACTGGTCCGGTCTCGCGGCCGGCCGCGCCTGGTGGCTGCTGCGTCATCACGGGCACCAGGACGTACGGGTGCTCGACGGTGCCTGGGCGGGCTGGCTGGCCGCCGGGGGAGCGGTGCACACCGGCACGGTGCTGCCGGGACGCGGCGACTTCACCGCGCAGCCGGGCTCGATGCCGGTCGTCGAGGCCGAGGACGTGCTCGGCGTACCGGTGCTGGTCGATGCCCGCGCGCCCGAGCGCTACCGCGGCGAGACCGAGCCGATCGACCCGGTGGCCGGCCACATCCCCGGTGCGGTCAACGTGCCGACGCCGACCAACCTGGCTGCCGACGGGCGCTTCCGCTCGGCGGCGGAGCTGCGGGCGTTGTACGGCGCGGCGGGGGTCGACGGGTCCGAGGAGGTGGCTGTCTACTGCGGTTCCGGCGTCACCGCCGCCCACGACGTACTCGCGCTGGAGGTCGCCGGGATCCGGGCGGCGCTCTACCCGGGCAGCTGGTCGGGCTGGATCACCGACCCGTCGCGACCGACCGCCTAGGCCTTGTCGCCGCCGCCGAACATGATCTCGTCCCAGCTCGGGACGGAGGCGCGGCCGCGCTTCTTGGCCGGCTTGCGGACCGGCTCGGGCTCGGGCTCCTCGGCCGCCGCGTCGGTGGCCTCCTCGCGGAGCTCGGCCTCCTGCGCGACCACCTGCTCGTCGGTGGGCGGCTCGGTGTCGAGGAAAGCCTCCATCGGCTGCTCGGTGACCAGGTCGATGGCGTCGTCGCCGAGCGGGAGCTCGTCGTCGTACGCCGCATCGACGGAGCCGAGGCGGCGCTCGCGCGCGGCCTGCAGGTCGTCGGTCCGGGCCGGAGCCTCGGCAGCAGGGATCGCGATGCCGACCAGCCAGCGGGCGTCCTCGTTGTCGAGCGTGACGTAGTTGCCCGGGGCGTCGAAGGTGAGCTCGGCGGCGCCGGAGCGCGCGGGGGTGTCGTAGCCGGCGATCAGCGACCAGCGGCCGTCTTCGCGGCGCCAGGCGTCCCACTCGACGGTCTGCGGGTCGGTGTTGTGGGCGCGCAGCTGCGCGGCGACGGCGTCACCGAGGGTGCGGGCACCCGTGGCCTGGCCGGCGTCGCTGCGGCGTACCGACGACCGCTGCGCGCGCTCGGCGACGTGCTGGCGCTCGGCGAGCACGGGGGCCGCGAACGCCATGATCTTGTCGACCGACGTCTGGGCCGCCTGCGCGACCGCCTCGGGCGTCTCGCCGGAGCGGATCCGGGCCTGGATGTCTCGAGGGCGGAGGGTGCTCTCCATCGTCTTCTCCAATCCTCGGCTGGTCGGGGGTGTGCTCGGTGCCACTGTTGCTCGCAGCCGGTCGTCCACGGCGAGCACGTGCTCCGCACCCTCCTCGTCCACGAGGCGCAGCTGGGTGCCGTCCTCGCTGACGCCGACGAGCCTGAGGTACGCCACGGCAGGTTGAACTCCCGTTCCTGGGTCGGAGCGGTGCGTCTGGTGCTGGATGGGTGCGGTCATCGGTGCGGCGAGCCTACGCCAGCGGAGCGTGTCGACGCGGGAGCACCGCCGCGTGCCTCGGGGTCACTCCAGTCACATCGGTATCAGTAGTCAGCCGAAACCTGCGGACACGCCGTTGCGGCAACGGCGTGTCGGCAGGTTTCCCCGGGCGCCCGGGGAAACCCGCCGCCTCCCACCCGACGTACTAACGTCCGACCGTGGCCACCACAGACCCCTCCACCACCCAGATCGTGCTCGACCTGGCGGGCATCTTCGTCTTCGCGATCTCCGGCGCCCTGGTCGCCGTACGCAAGGGGCTGGACGTCTTCGGCGTCCTGGTCCTGGCGGGTACGACGGGCCTGGGTGGCGGCTTCCTGCGCGACGTGCTGATCGACGCGACGCCGCCGGCGGCGCTGCAGGACTGGCGCTACCTGCTGGTGCCGCTGCTCGCGGGCCTGCTGGCGTTCATCTACCACCCGGCGCTCGGCCGGATGGAGCGCTCGGTCACCGTGCTCGACGCGTTCGGGCTCGGGCTCTTCTGCGTCACCGGCTCGCTCAAAGCGCTCGACTACGGGCTCGGCGTGGCGCCTGCGGCGCTGATGGGGATGGTCACCGGCATCGGCGGCGGCATGCTGCGCGACCTGCTCGCCGGCCGCGTGCCGGCCGTCTTCCGCGGTGAGCTCTACGCCACCCCGGCGCTCGCGGGGTCGATCGTCGTGGTCGCGCTCGCGCACACCGACCTGAGCTACTGGACGATCGCGCTGATCGGCGGCGGCTTCTGCACCGCGTGGCGGCTGGTCGCGATCTGGCGGCACTGGCAGGCGCCGGTGCCGACGGGCCCAGCGAGCGTCTAGCAGCCGAGTCGTCCGCCTCACAAGTAGCTATAGACAGTTGAGAGGCGGACGACCCGACTCAGTCGCCGAGGACGCGCCGCAGGTAGGCGTTGGCGAAGACCCGGTCGGGGTCGAGGCGGTCGCGGAGGGTCAGGAACTCCTCGAAGCGGGGGTACGCCGGCGCGAGGTCGGCCGCCGTACGCGTGTGCACCTTGCCCCAGTGCGGCCGCCCGTCGTGGGCGCGCATGATCGGCTCGAGCAGCGCGAAGTACGCGAGGTGGTCGGCGTCGCGGTGGGTGTGGAACGCGAGGTACATCGAGTCCCGCCCGGTCGAGGTCGACATCGGGATGTCGTCGGCCGGGGTCACCCGGATCTCCACCGGGAACGTGATGTTGAGCGACGAGGCCTCCAGGGCCGCACGGGCCTCGCGCAGCGCGGCGATGCCGGCCTCGCGCGGGACGGCGTACTCCATCTCCCGGAAGCGGACCGTCCGCGGCGACACGAAGACCTTGTGCGCGGCGTCGCTGTAGGAGCGCGCCGAGAGCATCCGGCCGGTGAGCTGGTTGACCCGGCGGATCGAGCCGGGGAACCGGTTGGTGACGTGGTTGAGCGCGCCGAAGAGCGTGTTGGAGAGGAACTCGTCCTCCCACCAGCCGCCGAAGCGCGACAGCGGCGAGGCCTCGTCGACACCGATGTCGAGCCGGTCGTTGGTCTTGGTCATCATCCGGTCGGTGTGCGGGAACCAGTAGGTGTCGACGTGGTGGTGCTCGGCCACCCGCTGGTCGAACCCGTCGAGGGCCTCGTCCCAGCTCATCGGCGTCTCGTTGGCCTCGAGCACGAAGAGCGGCTCGACCCGGAACGTGATCGTGGTGAGTACGCCGAGGGCGCCGAGGCCGAGCCGGCCGAACTCGAGGATCTCGGGGTTCTCGTCGGCGTTGGCCCGGACGACCTCGCCGGTGCCGGTGACCAGCTCGAGGCCGGCGATCTGCGCCGAGAGCGACGCCCACACACCGCCGGTGCCGTGGGTGCCGGTCGAGGTCGCACCGGCCAGCGTCTGCTCGGCGATGTCGCCCATGTTGTGCAGGCTGAGCCCGAGCGTCTCGAGGCCCTCGTTGAGGTCCTGCAGCCGGGTGCCGGCGAGCGCGGTGACCGTCATCGCCTCGCGGTCCACCGAGAGGATCCCGCCGAGGTTGGTCGGCCGGAGCTGGGTGTGCTCGGGGGCGGAGATCGCCGTGAACGAATGGCCGGTGCCGACCATCTTCACGGTCGTGCCCTCGGACCGGGCGCGTTCGACGGCCGCCACGATCGCGGGGGTGTCGGCCGGTGCCTCCACGCGTGCCGGCGCCGCCGACTCCAGTCCCGACCAGTTCGTCCAGGTAGTCACGTCCGGATCGTAGTGCGGACCTACTCGCGGGTACGAGGGAGGGCCTGGGCGGCCAGGGCCGCGACCAGGCCGGCCGCGACCGAGACGAGGTACGCCGCGGACGCGCCCTGGTGGTCGACGACCAGGCCGCTGAGCGTCGCGCCGGGGGCGACGCCGGCGACCAGGCCGGTCTGCATGATCGCCATGCCCTCGGTCAACCGGCCGGGCGGGACGACCGCCTCGGTCAGCGACATCGTCGCGATCATCGTCGGTGCGATCGCGAAGCCGGCCACGAACAGCACGACGCCCATCAGCGGCAGCGAGTGGATGAAGAAGAGCGGCACCATCGCGCAGGCCATCGCGAACGAGCCCCAGCGGACCCGGTACGACGGCCCGCGCCGCCAGTGGACCGCCCCCGTGATGACGCCGGCGGCCAGGCTGCCGAAGGCCCACAGCGCGAGCAGCCCACCCGAGACCGCCTTGTGCCCGCGCTCCTCGGCGAACGCGACGGTCGTGACCTCGGCCGCGCCGAAGAGGACGCCGAGGCAGGCGCAGACGACGGCGAGCGGGACCACCGATCGCCACGGCATCGGCGGCCGTGGCGCCGAGGTGCTGTCCCGCGGGTGCGGCGGCGGCGCGGTCGACCGCTGCGCGGCGTACGCGAGGGTGCCGCCGACGCACGCGACCACGGCGACGGCGATGCCGGCGACGGGGTGCCACGCGGTGGCGAGCAGCGCCACCAGGATCGGGCCGAGGATGAAGACCGCCTCGTCGAGCACGGCCTCGAGCGCGAACGCGGTCTGTACGTCGGCGGGCTGGTCGAGCACGTGCGACCAGCGGGCCCGGACGGACGAGCCGACCTGGGGGAGGAACGCGCCGCCGACAGCGGCGAAGACGTAGGTGCTCACCACCGGCCAGTCCGCCTGCACCGACCACACCAGCAGCGAGACCGCGACGCCGAAGCCGATGCTGGCGGCGGCCAGCACCCGGCCCTGGCCCAGCCGGTCGAGCAGCCGGCCCTGGAGGATGGCGAACCCCGCGTTGGCGATCATGTACGCCGCGGAGATGGCCCCGGCGACGCCGTACGACCCCGTGGCGGCGGAGACCAGCAGCACGATGCCCAGCCCGATCATCGAGATCGGCAGCCGGGCGACCAGGCCGGTCATCGAGAAGCGGAGTGCGCCGGGCCTCGCGAGGATCCGGCGGTAGGACGTGAGCATCAGCAAGGACGCTATCGGTGGCCGCCGACCGCCGACGAATCCCAACGGAGCCGTCTTCTGGGCGCCTTCCTAGGATGGCTGGTATGACCCCCGACCCCAGCCCGTACGACGCCGTCCTGCTGGTGTCGTTCGGTGGCCCGGAGCGCCCCGAGGACGTGGTGCCGTTCCTGGAGAACGTCACCCGCGGCCGCGGCATCCCCCGCGAGCGGCTGGAGGAGGTCGGCCAGCACTACTACGGGTTCGGCGGACGCTCACCGATCAACGACCAGAACCGGGCGTTCCTGGCCGCGCTCCGCGAAGACCTGGCCGGTGCCGGGCTCGACCTGCCGGTCTACTGGGGCAACCGCAACTGGGACCCCTACCTGACCGACACCGTCCGGCAGATGGCGGCCGACGGGGTCACCCGCGCGGCCTGCTTCGTGACCAGCGCCTACTCGTCGTACTCCTCGTGCCGGCAGTACCGCGAGAACCTCTTCGACGCCGTGGCGGGCGTCGAGGGCGCGCCGGTCCTCGACAAGCTGCGCCTCTACTTCAACCACCCGGGCTTCGTGGAGCCGGCCGTCGACGCCACGCTCGCGGCCCTGGCCGACCTGCCCGACGGCGTACGCGACGGTGCGCACCTGGCCTTCGTGACGCACTCGATCCCGGAGACCATGAACGACGGCAGCGGACCCGAGGGTGGTGCGTACGTCGAGCAGCACCGCAGCCTGATGGCCGAGGTCGTCGAGCGGGTGTGGCAGGAGACCGGGCAGCGGCACCCGCACGAGCTGGTCTTCTGCTCGCGCTCCGGGGCCCCCCACATCCCGTGGCTCGAGCCGGACGTCAACGACCACCTCGAGGAGCTGCACGCCGGCGGTGCCCCCGGGGTCGTGATGGTGCCGATCGGGTTCGTGTCCGACCACATGGAGGTCGTCTACGACCTCGACACCGAGGCGATGGCGACCGCGGAGAAGCTGGGGCTGCCCGCGGGCCGGGCAGCCACTGCCGGGATCGACCCGCGCTTCGTGGCGGCCGTGCGCGACCTGCTGCTCGAGCGGGCCGCCGTCGAGCGCGGTGAGCCGGTGGCCCGGGCCAGCGTCGGCGCCCTGCCCGCGTGCTGGGACCGCTGCGCCGTGGGCTGCTGCCCCAACCCCCGCGTGGACCGGCCGGCGCTCGCGGGCGCCGAGTCGTGAGCCGGCCGACCAACCGCGAGCTCACCGACCTGGCGCTGTCCGCCGCCCGTGCCGCTGCTGAGCTGGTGCGCGAGCGCGCCCGCGGCGACGTTTCGGTGGCGGCCACCAAGTCCAGCGACGTCGACGTGGTCACCGAGGCCGACCGCGCCAGCGAGGCATTGATCCGCGACCACATCCGGGCGGTCCGGCCCGAGGACGGCTTCTTGGGCGAGGAGGGCGACGACGTCGCCAGCGGCACGGGCGTGCGCTGGATCGTCGACCCGATCGACGGGACCGTGAACTTCCTCTACGGCATCCCGCAGTACGCCGTCTCCATCGCGGCCGAGCGCGATGGCGAGGTCGTTGCTGGGGTGGTCCTCGACGTCCAGGGCCGCACGGAGTACGTCGGCCGGCTCGCCGACGGCCAGGACCCGGAGGTGGCGACCCGAGACGGCGAGCCCGTCGCCGTACGAGGGCCCGCGCCGATGACCCAGCGGCTGGTCGCGACCGGCTTCTCCTACGACCGACGGATCCGGGTGCTCCAGGCCCAGGCGGTGACCCGGCTGCTGCCACTGGTGCGCGACGTACGCCGCCTCGGGTCGTGTGCCCTCGACCTCTGTCTGGTGGCCGACGGGCGGATCGACGCGTACGTCGAGGAGGGCGTCAACCTCTGGGACCACGCCGCCGCGGGACTGATCGCCCGGATCGCCGGAGCCCGGACCGTCGTGGTCGAAGGCGTCGGCGGTCTGGACCTGATGGTGTGCGGTCCGGCTCACGGCTTCGACGAGCTCCTGGAGGTCGTCCGGGAGGTCGGCTTCTCACCCGTTTCGGGGGAATAGCGGCCGGGCACCCACTGTTCACGCTCCGCCAGGCGGTTTGCGTGTGCCTTTTCGAAGGTTCATGGTGCATGATCTGGCCCGCCGAGCCCGGTACGGACGGCTCAGCACCGACGACGATGAGACGAAGAAGCACGAGGCGTACCGCCCAGGCGCCTCGCAGAGTGGAGTGACGAATGGCGACTGACTACGACGCACCGCGCAAGACCGAAGAGGACCAGTCCGAGGAGAGCATCGAAGAGCTCAAGGCGCGCCGCCACGACAAGAACTCGGGGAAGGTGGACGAGGACGAGGCGGAAGCCGCCGAGTCCTTCGAGCTCCCGGGTGCCGACCTCTCCCACGAGGAGCTGGCGGTCGAGGTGAAGCCCAAGCAGGAGGACGAGTTCACCTGCATGAGCTGCTTCCTGGTGCACCACCGCAGCCAGCTGGCTGACTCGAAGAAGATGATCTGCCGAGACTGCATCTGAGACGTGAAAGGGCCGCACCCGATGGGTGCGGCCCTTCGTGCTTTGGGGCTGGTGCGGGCTACTTGCCGTCCTTGGCGAGCTGGCCGGGCAGGTGCCCGGTCGAGCGGACGTAGTACGAGGTGGCCCGGCGCTGCGCGAGCATCCGCGCCAGTCCGACGGCCATGCCGCTGACGAGCGCCCAGGAGACCGCCTCCCAGACGTCGACGTCGGGATCCGCGGGGTTCTCCGGCGGGTTCTTGCCGGTCGCGATCGTCCACGACTTGTCGACCGCCTTCTTCGCGAGCGCTGCCGCAGTCAGAGCGGATGCCACGGAGAACGCGCTCCACACCTTCGATCCACCATCAGCCATGCCGAAACAGTACCCAGCGCGGAGTCGGCGATGCCGGGCGGCTCAGTGCTCGGTGGCTCCCGCTAGCGCCGACAGCGCGGTCACGAGCTCGTCGGGACGACGGGTCGAGACCAGCCAGTACGGCGCCGGGTCGGCCGGGTCGGTGATCTCCACCCGCACCGCGCGCTTGAGATAGGGCCGCAGCAGCAGGTAGGCGCGGGCGTCGGCGTCCACCCCGGCGATCCGCCGGGTCTGGCCGGCGTCGAGGGCGGTGGCGGTGCCGACGTACGACGCGTCGATGTGCGCGCGCCCGGCCCGGAAGGTCCCGTCGGCCACGCCGATCCGCGCGGCGCCGTACGCCCAGAGGCCGGCGGCGAGCGCCGCCATCGCGACCGCCGTGATCACCCAGGCGGCGACCGCCGGGAGCGCCACGACGACGGCGAGCCACAGGGTGGCGACCAGCATGGTGCCCTGGACCCACCACCGCAGTGGTACGCCGAGGCGCTCGCTGTAGGTGGGGCCGGGACTCACAGGCGGAATCCTGTCATTGGCGAGTCGGCTGCCTGCCGGTAGGGTCCGCCCACGTGTCACCCGACCTCCTCGACGTGCTCGTGCAGCGCCTCGACCCCGACCTCCCGCTCCCGTCGTACGCCCACCCCGGTGACGCGGGCGCCGACCTGGTGACCACCGTCGACGTCACGCTGGCGCCGGGGGAGCGCGCCATGGTCCCGACCGGAGTCGCGATCGCGCTGCCCGACGGGTACGTCGCGCTGGTGCACCCGCGCTCGGGCCTCGCCGCTCGCCACGGGCTCTCGATCGTGAACACCCCGGGCACCGTCGACGCGGGCTACCGTGGCGAGATCAAGGTGATGCTGATCAACCACGATCCGCGCGAGCCGATCGAGCTGCGCAGGGGCGACCGGATCGCCCAGCTGGTCATCCAGCGCTTCGAGCGGGCGGCTTTCGTGGATGTGGAGGCACTCCCCGAGTCCGTGCGTGGTGCCGGGGGCTACGGTTCTACCGGAGGTTTCCGGTCAACAGTGAGCAACAGTGAGCAAGAGTGAGTAGGTCCGCGTGAAGTTCCGTCGCAAGTCCAGCGAGCCTGCCGGTGCACCGGTCGACGAGGACATCGAGCAGGCAGCCCCACAGGAGCCGGGCCAGCCCGTCCTGGGTGGACCGTGGGACGTCGACGACATCGCCGAGGATGACGGCGTCGAGCGGGTCGACCTCGGCTCCCTGCTGCTGACCAACGTCGAGGGTCTCGAGATCCGGCTCCAGGTCGACGAGGAGACCGAGGCGGTCCAGTCCGTCGTCCTCGCCGGCGCCGACGGAGCCGTCGAGCTGCGCGCGTTCGCCGCGCCCCGCGGCGGCGACCTGTGGGCGGAGATCCGCCCGCGGATCGCCGCCGAGTATGCCCAGCGCGGCGGCACCGCGAGCGAGCGCGAGGGCCGCTACGGCACCGAGCTGCACTGCCAGCTGACCGTCCGCACGGAGGACGGGCGGACCGCCACCCAGCCGTCGCGCGTCGTCGGCATCAACGGCGGGCGGTGGATGCTGCGCGCCACCCTGCTGGGTCGCGCTGCCACCGAGCCCGACGTGGCCGGGCCGTGGGACGACGCCATCGCCGCGACCGTCGTACGACGCGGCACCGTGGCGATGCCGTCCGGAGGCGACCTGCCGCTGACCCTGCCCCCGCGAGACCAGCTCGCCCGCCGGGAGTCCTAGTCCCATGGGCGAGAAGACCAGGCTGCGTCGCACCATCAGCCGGTGGGCGAACTCGACCGACCAGGACGAGCGCGACCTGCGTCGTACCCACGCGGGGGACGGCTGCGAGCAGATCGGCTCCGCGCCCGACCGGGAGCGGGTGCGGCTGCGCGGCACCCTGCGGACCGTGACGCTGCGGCCCCGCGGCGGAGTCCCGGCCCTGGAGGCCGAGCTGTCCGACGGGACCGGCTCGATCACCATCGTCTGGCTCGGCCGCCGTCGGATCAGCGGGATCTCACCCGGTCGCTCGATGTCCGTCGAGGGACGGATCGGGTCGCACGACGGCGAGCGGATCCTCTACAACCCGCGCTACGAGCTGATCCCGTGACGGACCAGCCCGAGACCGAGGTCGGGGCCGGCGTCGGGGCCGACACCGAGGTCGACGTCGAGGTCGAGACCGTCGAGCAGGTCGTCCGGGCGCAGATGGCGAAGGCCCTGGGTGGTCGGCGAGGCATGGTCGAGGCCGCGGTCCCGACCATCGTGTTCACCGTGCTCTGGCTGACGACCAAGGACCTCCGGCTGGCGCTCACGATCAGCATCGGCTCGGCGCTGGTGCTGCTGGTGGCGCGCCTGGTGCAGCGCTCGAGTGTGCAGTTCGTCCTCAACGCGCTCTTCGGGATCGGCATCGGCGCGCTGTTCGTGCACATGTCCGCGAGCCGGGGCGGCAGTGCGGACGACCAGGCGCTGGCCTACTTCCTGCCCGGCATCATCTACAACGCCGGCTACTCGGTCGTGCTCGCCGCGACCTGCCTGATCGGCTGGCCGCTCGTCGGCTTCATGGTCGGCAGCGTGACCGGGGACGCGACGGCCTGGCACCGGGACAAGCAGGTCGTGCGGCTCTGCTCGCAGCTGACCTGGTTGCTCACCCTCCCGTGCCTGCTGCGGGTGCTCGTGCAGGCCCCGATCTGGCTGGCCGGCAAGTCCGGGTCGATCCACCCCGACTCGGCCGTCGCCGCCCTCGGCATCCTCAAGATCGCGATGGGCTGGCCGCTCCAGCTGGCCGCCCTGGCGGCGATGGTGTGGATGCTGTCGCGCAACCACACCCCGATCGAGTCGACTGCCCGTTGAGTCGGGAGTTCTGACCGTCGAGTCGGGAGATTGGAACGTCAGATCTCCGGACTCAACGGTCAGAAAGTCCTGATTCAAGCGTCGGAAGTCCCGACTCAACCCCCGTGGGCCGAGGGGGCCAGCAGGCGCTCGAGGTTCTCCTCGACGTCGGCGGGTACGACGAACAGCAGCTCGTCGCCCGCCTCGACCGGCTGCTCGTCGTTGGGCACGTAGACCTGGCCGTCGCGCAGGATCGTGACCAGGGCGCAGTTCTCCGGGAAGGGGATCAGCCCCGCCGGCTTCCCGACGTACGGCGAGTCCGCGGGCAACGTCATCTCGACCAGGTTGGCGTTGCCCTGGCGGAAGGTGAAGAGCCGCACCAGGTCGCCGACCGTCACCGCCTCCTCGACCAGCGCCGACATGATCCGCGGGGTCGAGACGTTGACGTCGACGCCCCAGGCCTCGGTGAAGAGCCACTCGTTGTTGGGGTGGTTGACCCGGCCGACCGTGCGGGGCACGCCGAACTCGGTCTTCGCCAGCAGCGAGGTCACGAGGTTGACCTTGTCGTCGCCGGTGGCGGCGATCACGACGTCGCAGCGGTCCAGCCGCGCCTCCTCGAGCGAGGAGAGCTCGCAGGAGTCGGCGAGCAGCCACTCGGCGTCGGGGACCCGCTCGGGCTTGATCGAGTCGGGGTTCTTGTCGATCAACAGCACCTGGTGGCCGTTGTGGATCAGCTCGCGGGCGATGGAGCGCCCCACGGCACCGGCCCCGGCGATAGCGACTCGCATGGCGTCCTCAGCTCTCGTCCGGGCCGGAGTCGATGACCTGGTAGGCCCCGGCCGCGTGCTCCTCGCGCATGGCGACGTGCAGGATGTCGCCTTCCTGGATCACGCTGTCGCGGGTGGGCAGCATGCCCTCGCCGAGCCGGTCGATCCAGGCGATCCGGCTCTTCGACTGCATCTGGAAGTCGACGGTGCGGTGGCCGATCCACGACTCGGGCGCCGGGATCTGGTCGACCCGGATGGTGCCCGACGGGTCGCGGAAGTCCGGCTCCGCCCCGGCGGGGAGCAGCCGGCGCAGCACCTGGTCGGCGGTCCACTTGACCGTGGCGACCGTCGTGATGCCGAGCCGCTGGTAGACCTCGGCGCGGCCCGGGTCGTAGATGCGGGCGACGACCTGCTGGATCCCGAACGTCTCGCGCGCGACCCGCGCGGCGATGATGTTGGAGTTGTCGCCGCTGGAGACCGCGGCGAACGCGTCGGCGCGCCGGATGCCGGCCTTCTCCAGGACCTCCTGGTCGAAGCCCTGGCCGGTGATCTTGTCGCCGTTGAACCCGGGCCCGACGCGTCGGAACGCGTCCGGGTCGGCGTCGATGATCGACACGGTGTGGTTGCGGTCCTCGAGGCTGCGGGCCAGCGTGGAGCCGACCCGCCCGCAACCCATGATCACGACATGCACGGGGCAGACGCTACAACGTCTTGGCACCAGTACGGCGCGGATGCACCCCGCGTCACATCGTGGGTCTAGCCTTTCGGCTCGTGAGTATCGGCGACGTGTCGAAGCGGGTGCTGCTCGGCCGCAAGCTGCGCAGCTCGCAGCTGGGGGAGACCCTGCTGCCCAAACGCATCGCGCTGCCGGTCTTCGCGAGCGACGCCCTGTCGTCCGTGGCGTACGCCCCGGACGAGGTCTTCATCATGCTGTCGCTGGCCGGCGCGTCGGCGTACGTCTGGTCCTGGAAGATCGGCGTCGCCGTCGCAATCGTGATGGCGGCGGTCGTCGCGTCGTACCGCCAGACCGTGCACGCCTACCCCAGCGGCGGCGGCGACTACGAGGTCGCGACGGTCAACCTCGGGTCCAAGGCCGGGACGGTGGTGGCGAGCGCACTGCTGGTCGACTATGTCCTGACGGTGGCCGTTTCGGCCTCGTCGGGTGCGCAGTACGTCGCGGGCGCGCTTCCCAGCATCAGCGGTCACGAGGCAACGGTCGCGACGTTGTTCGTGATCGTGCTGGCTGCGATGAACCTGCGCGGCATCCGCGAGTCCGGCACGTTCTTCGCGATCCCGACGTACGCGTTCATGGTCGCGATCCTGGGCATGTGTGCTTATGGCTTCGTCGAGTTCCTCTTCGGGGACCTGCCGATGGCGGAGAGCGCGCAATACGAGATGGAGCCCGCGAGTGGCTACGGCGACTCGATGACCACGGCTGCTCTGATCTTCCTGCTGGCGCGGGCGTTCTCGTCGGGCTGTGCGGCGCTCACCGGCGTCGAGGCGATCTCGAACGGCGTCCCCGCGTTCCGGCGACCCAAGAGCAAGAACGCCGCGTCCACCCTGCTGCTGCTCGGCCTGATCGCGATCACGATGATGCTGAGCATCACCCTGCTGGCGAAGCAGATGGGCGTGCAGATCGTCGATCCCGGTGACATCGGCCGGCTCTCGCTCAACGGGCAGCCGCTGCCCGCTGGCTACGACCAGCACCCGTTGATCGCGCAGATGGCGAACGCGATCTTCCACGACTTCCGACCGGCGTTCTACCTCGTGCTCACCGTCACCGGCATCATCCTGGTGTTCGCGGCCAACACGGCCTTCAACGGCTTCCCGGTGCTCGGCTCGATCCTGGCCAAGGACGGCTACGCCCCGCGCGCGCTGGCCTCGCGCGGCGACCGGCTCGCGTACAGCAACGGCATCCTGTTCCTCGCGATCATCGCGGTGGTGCTGATCCAGGTCTTCGACGCCGAACCGACCCGGCTGATCCAGCTCTACATCGTCGGCGTCTTCGTGTCGTTCAACCTCAGCCAGCTCGGCATGATCCGGCACTGGACCCGACACCTGAGGACCGAGAAGGACGCGGCTGAGCGAACGCGGATGTACCGCTCGCGGGTCATCAACGCGGTAGGCCTCACCTTCACCGCCGTCGTCCTCGTCGTCGTGCTGATCACCAAGTTCTTCGCGGGTGCCTGGATCACGATTCTGGCGATGATCGTGTTTTACCTGATCATGCGGGGCATCCACCGCCACTACGACAACGTCAACGCCGAGCTCGAGGCCGACGACGAGGACAAGGTGATGCCGACCCGGGTGCACGCCATCGTCCTGGTCTCCAAGCTGCACAAGCCGACGTTGCGCGCGCTCGCCTTCGCGAAGGCGACCCGCCCCAACGTCCTCGAGGGCGTCTACGTGTCCGTCGACTCCGACGCCACCAACCGGCTCCTCGAGGAGTGGGACGAGCGCAACATCGACGTCCCGCTCAAGGTGCTGCACTCGCCGTACCGCGAGCTGGTCCGGCCGATCGTCGACTACGCGATGGAGATCCGGAAGGCGAACCCGCGCGGGGTCGTCGCCGTCTACATCCCGGAGTACGTCGTCGGCCGCTGGTGGGAGCAGCTGCTGCACAACCAGACGGCGCTGCGCCTCAAGGGCCGGCTGCTCTTCGCGCCCGGCGTCATGGTCACGTCCGTGCCCTACCAGCTGCGGTCCTCGGAGATCGTCCGTGAGCGCGAGGAGCGCGAGGGTGTCTGGGTGCGGCCCTCGGAGCTGCGGATGGGCAACGTCCCCACCCGCTCGAAGAACGACCGTCAGATCCAGAAATGACCCGCAACCAGCGTCGCGGCCGCCAGCGACCCCGGGCCAAGCAGCCCAAGGGCGCGTCGCGGGTCGGCGAGCGGTTCGAGGCGGTCGTCGGTCCGGTCGCGCACGGCGGGCACTGCGTCGTACGCCTGGATCCGCCGGAGGCACGGGTGGTCTTCGTCCGCCACGCGATCCCCGGCGAGCGGGTCGTCCTCGAGATCACCGAGGGCACCGACGGCGACCGGTTCTGGCGCGGCGACGCGGTCGAGGTGCTCGAACCGTCGCCCGACCGGGTCACCCCACCGTGCCCGTACGCCGGCCCCGGGCTGTGCGGCGGCTGCGACTTCCAGCACGTGGCCCTGCCCGCCCAGCGTGCGCTCAAGACCGCGGTGGTGCGCGAGCAGCTGTCGCGCCTCGCGGGCCTGACCTGGGAGGGCGACGTCGAGGCGGTGCCGGGCGACGATGGCGGCCTGCACTGGCGCACCCGTCAGCGCTACGTGGTGCTGCCGGACGGTGGCCGGGCGATGCGCAAGCACCGCTCACACGACCTGATCCCGGTCGACGCCTGCCTGCTCGAGGCACCGGAGCCGTCGGACCACACCGCGCTGGGCCGGCACTTCGAGGTGGCCGACGAGGGCTTCTGGCAGGTGCACCCCGGTGCGCCGGACGTGCTGGTGACGACCGTGCTGGAGATGCTCCAGCCGCAGCCGGGGGAGAAGGTGCTCGACCTCTACGCCGGTGTCGGGCTGTTCGCCGCCTTCCTGCTCGAGGCCGTCGAGACGTCGGGCCGGGTCGTCGCGATCGAGGGGGACGGTGTCGCGTCCGCGATGTCTCGCCTCAACCTCCCAGGCGCGGACGTGCGCGCCGGCTCCGTCGACGCGGTGCTCGCGACGTCGTACGACGAGCCGTTCGACCTGGTCGTGCTCGACCCGCCGCGCGAGGGCGCTCGCCGCGCGGTCGTCGAGCAGGTCGTCGACCGGGCCCCGCGCGCGATCGCGTACGTCGCCTGCGATCCCGCCGCGCTGGCCCGCGACCTCGCGATCTTCGCCGAGCACGGGTACGCGCTGCGCGAGCTGCGCGGCTTCGACCTCTTCCCGATGACGCACCACGTTGAATGCGTCGCTCTGCTGGCGAAAACCGACTCTGACCTGCACTGACGCGATTCGCACTCGCGCAGCCGAACCCTGTCGACCCGCCTTATGGCTCACTTTGGGCGCACTTAGCGAGAGCGGGCAAGGAGCCTGCGCTGGTGGATCTGGCGGGCGCTAGACGAAAACGCGCCTGTGAGCGCCCCGAACAGCCCGTGGGCGGGCACTGAGCGCGCCGATGGACTCCGGGAGCATTCGTGACCCAGAGGGCGCTCAGATCCCCGGTGCAGGGCGGTCCCTCGGCCCGGAACCGGGAGCAAGGCGCTCGGTGGCCGCCCGGTAGTCGGGGATCACCGGCTTCCGGCTGATGTAGTGCCGCTCGGTGACCGTCTTGGAGGTGTGGCCGAGCTGGTCCTTCGCGGCCTCGGCGTCGTAGACCTCGTCGATTTCGGTTGCGACTGTACGGCGGAACGAGTGGGGCGTGACGTCCTGCAGCGCGGCGAGCCCGGAATACTCGGGGAGTAGGCGGATGTGGCGTAGCCGGCCCTGAACGTTGGTCGGGTAGTGCCAGGTGCCGTTGCGGGTGATGAACACGGCGTCGAGATCGTTGGGCGCCTGCGCAAGCTTCCGACGCCGCAACAGCGCGACCGCCCAGTCCGGAAGCGCGATGGGGCGGATCGCCGCGTCGGTCTTGCCGAAGTCGACCCGCTTGCCCTTCGAGTTGATCTGGCCGTTGACCATCAGCCACGGGAGCCAGGAATCGTCGTCGCATCGTGAGGGCGGAGGGCTCAATTCGATGTCAGACCATCGAAGGGCCAGAACCTCGCCGATTCGCATGCCGGTGGCGACGAGCATCTCGACGATGTCTGGCAGGTCGACGCTCTTCGGGCCGTTGCGCTTCTCCGCGTTCGCCCACTCGAGGACGGCCGCACGTACGGCGTCAAGATCCTGGGCGGGAACGGGCTTCTTCTTGTTCCGCGGCACCGGAACCGTAGGGACAGCCGTAGCCGGGTTGCCGTTGATGGCCTCATGGAAGATGGCCAGGTTGAAGGCACGTACCAGGACGCTGCGAATCCGCTTGCGCATGTCGGCGGAAACGCCGGAGCCGTCCAGCGCGGCCTGGATGATCACCGGCCGGATGTGTCGAAGTTGGTAGGCACCGAGAGGCTGATCGGTCCTGTCGCTGTCCAGGACCCAACGCACGTGGGAGCGGTAGTACCCCAACGTCTCGTTGCTGGGGCCACCTTCCGCCTGCTCCATCTTCTCGAACCAGAAGTCGAGAAGATCCTGCACGGTGTCGTCGGGTGCAAGCGCGCCATCGCCGAAGGTGCCGGTGTGCTCGATGAAGAACGCCTTGAGGTTGGCCTTTGACTTGGTTCTTGTCTCACCGTTCTTGCGGTATTGACGCACGACACCGTCGACGTCGCAGTACCGGGCGCGCGCTTGCCACGACCCGCTCACCAGCCGCTTGCAGCTGATCTCGCCGTAGGTGCCGACGATCAGTCTCTGTCTGGCCACATCTACTCCCGGAAGTTGCCCAGGTGGTGTCCGGGCTTGCCCTCAGGCGACGCGTCAGTGGTTACGTTCGATTCCGAACCTGGCTGGCCCGGTGACGGGTGCGGACCGCAGGACGCGTGGGCAGGGCGGGCTCGTCCTCGCTGGTCTGGGCGGCCTCGACCGGATCGTCGGTGACGGAGTCCTCGTGGGCGTCCACCCACCGGTCGAGCTCGGAAAGTCGGTACTTGAGTCGCCCCCCAGCCTTGACAGCTCGCGGACCGTAGCCGGGCCGGCGAACGCGCCACGTCAGGAGGGTCGCCTTCGGCACGCCTAGGTAGCGGCAAGCGTCGTCAGTGTTCAAGAACGGGTCTCGGACTGTCGTCGTGACGGTCTCCAACCTGCTGGTGTCGGCGGTCATGTGCACTCCTTGGTCCGTATCAGCGGCTAGGTGCACAGGCCGCGCCAACTTGGGCAACGGTCTTGGGCGTAGAAGGTCCATGAGCGCCCTCCTTTCGTGAGCCTTGCTCGAAGGGTCCGTCGATTGGCGCCAGCGGCAGAGCCAGGTAGCCGCAGTTGTGGACAAGGACGTCATCACCAACGTCTTGGAGCGTTTCCGGTCAGGTGAACCCGCGTGAGCCATCCGACGAGCGCGAGGATGAACTGAAGGTCATCGGACACCGCAGAGAGCTTGGCGTCGGTTGCACTTGGGCGACATGTCGTTCCGTCGCTACAGACCGGGCGACTCGCGTTCGAGCGCACAAGATGATGTCGGGCGATGAACGAGCGCGGCGTGCAGGTCGGCTCGACTTCGTCCTGGCGTTGCCGGCTGGGCTCCGCCAGATGGCGGGCGGAGCTGCTCACGAACGGTGCGTACGACTGGGAGGTCGGATGGGCGAGCGACCGGGACGAGGCGCTCTCGTAAGGGGTGGATGAGCTGCTCGGTTGTGTCGACGAGGCGCGGAAGGGACACCCGCTGCAGCAGAGTGCCCAGCTCGACCCCGTCCTCGATGAGGTTGGCGAGCCTCGTGTCGACGTGGTTGAAGAGTGTTTGGAAGCCGGCCAGGACTCGGGGTTCGATCACCGTTCCGGGCGTGACGGACTTGAGGCGGCCGAGCACGTTCGCTCCTTCGGCCGCCGCGCCGTTGCCCTTGCCCAGCCGTCCACCGAGGTTGCGTAGCTGTTGCTGGATGAGTGCGTACGTCGCGGCGCGGGTCTGCCAAAGGCTCGCGAGCCGGGGGTCGATCCGCTCGGCGTATGGAACCAGTTGGTTCGAGAGGAGGCGTTGGGAGTCGACGATGAGTCGGAGGTTCATCGCGGTAGGGACCGACTTCAGCCGGACGAGGAGGTTGTGCTCGGCTTGGAGCACTCCGAGGATGCCGGGTTTGGGAGGTCCCTGAAGGGGCTTGACGCGTGGTCGCCACCCGGTCTGGTCAACGGTGTAGTCGGGTTGGCCGAGACTCACGTCGAGCGCAGTGGCCAAGGCTGTCCATCCGAGGCGATCGAACTGGGACAGGTGCTCCCAGCCTGGGGTGTTCGAGTAGCGCTGGTCGAGCACCACCAGAGCTCGCGCAATCGCGGCGACATCGCCGAGGATCGCTTGAGCCTGCGGCGCGGTCAGTCGCTCGGCAAGGTCGCCAGTGGTGTCGTGCTCCGCGAGCGCTGCCCCGCGTGCTGCATGACGCCAATGCTCGACAACCGTGTTGTCGCTCGGGGTGCCGAGCAGCTCGAGCGATGCCAGGGGGGCCGACGAATGCGTACGAGAGTGCTCCAGGGCTCGGAAGAGCTCCGCGGCGGCAGTTCCGCTCATGGTGTGTGGTCGGAACGGGTTGCTGGCCTTCGCCGGCAGGTTGCTGAACGTGACCGGCTGAACGGTTCGCATGGCATCGGAGCACCAGGCGATGATGGTCTGGCGGTAACAGCGGATCACGCGCCCGAACTGTTCACGCTCGACCAGCGGAGCAGAGCCGTAGGGCGCCTGCCGACGCGGGCCGCCAAGCTGTTGTTGGATGCGATGCAAGCGCAGCAAGGCCGCGAGCTCCGTGCGCATCAACTCGCCGGACTCGCCGTACATCACGCACCCAGCATCGACGTGTCGTCGGTCAGTTGACGTCCAGAAAGTGCGCGTCCGTGAGCAGCGCAAGCACAAGCTCGATATCGAGAGCATCGACACCGTGCTCCGCGAGTTCCTCGATCGTTGATGTTGCTTCCGCGAGCAGGACTCCGCGGTCCGTCGAGAGGCCTCTGGTGTCGAGAGCTGGTGATTCGTCGCCGTGGACGCGGTCGAGCTCTATCAGGACACGTTCGTACCCCGACGAAGCTTCGACAGTCTGAGCGCCGTCCGCGAGTGCTGCCACAAGAGAGCGCGCCCGCGCGAGCGTACGCAGGTGCTGAGGTTCCATGTCGCCTCCTCGTACGTCGAGCCGGTAGTTGCAGGCTAGTGAATGTCGGACCGCTCGCGCTCTCACTGATTCGGACGTTCCTGTGAATCAACTCGCCGGACAGCCCCATGTGGCATACAACCGGGTCAGGCGACCGGGCCATCGAACACCTGCGATTCAACCCGCCGACGCTCGTCAAGGTCGGCCTGCACGAAGGACTCGAAGTCCGCCGTCCGGTCGCGGATCTCGACCTCGCCCGCGGTCGGCGCTGACTCCTCGCCGGGCCACGTCGTCTGCCTGGTGGGCCGGTCGCGGTCAAGCCGGGTGCCGCAGGTGGACACCCAGTCCCGCAGGCGGTGGCGAGCGTCAGCGAAGTCCCGCATCCACCCGATCGGCGCTGACGGCGACGCGGTCTCGTCGTAGCAGTTGAGGAAGTGGGTGTGGAGGGCGGAGAGCTCCCAGACCAGCTCGTCGTGGCGATGCCAAAGCGGCGGGACGATGGTCGGCGGTAGCCCGAAGGTGGTCTTGAGCCAGGTCACCCATGCGTCGAGGTCGTGCCACTCGGCCGCGGCTTCGTCGGCGTCGAGGAGGTTCCAGTTGACTGGCGGGGGCGGTGGCTCCAGGAGACCTCGGACGCCTCCGTACCCATCACCGGGCTCGACCTCGTACTGGTCCACGACCCCTGTCCGATCAGAGGCCGACTGCTGGGGTCGGGGCAGCCTCGAGTGCCCGCTCAGGTGCTGTCCGGTGTTCCCGCTGCACGACGTAGTTGGTCCTCTTCGCGTTGTGTCCGATCGTGCGGGCGACGAACTCCTCCTTGATCACGGTGCCGTCACGGTTGTCGACCGGGCACTCGTGGACGTAGCCGCTCGCTACAGAGGAGTCGCTGGGACGGAACCGCGCGTAGATCTCCTGTGCGGTGCTTTCCAAGGCGACCATGTCGTGGAAGGTCGCGTCGAGCTTCGTGAAACTGCCGTCGACCTCCTTGCGCCACTGCTCGACGCCGACGCGCAGGCTGCGGCCCTCGGCGCCCTCGTTGGTGAAGTGCAGCTCGGGCGGCGACGCGACGAAGCCGACGAGGCTTATCTGGGTGGGGATCGACATGGTGCCTCCTGACTGTTCGCGGTGATCGGTGAGTGCCGCGTCAGGAGAAAGGTGCACCACTCCGGCCAGTCCAGCCTTCCTGCGAGCCGTCGGAGATGGAAGGGATAGGTGGATCGAGCATTCGCATAGCAGTTCGAGGTCTTGAAGGCGTGGTCATCTCCAAGCGAAGACCAGTGCGGGTTGCTTGGTCGAAAAGGGCTTCGAGCTCGGGTCGGCGGATGTGATCTGACTCACATTTGAGTCATGCTGTGAGGTGCCAAGTTCAGCCTCGGTTGGAGAAAATGCACAACCTTCTGAGATATCTTTCGAGGGCCCTTGGCGAATCGGCCCTTGTTGAGGTAGAGATAATCGACCGCGTAGATCTGGCCTTCGCCCCTAACCGTGAATCGGCAAGCTTGAGGCCGAATTTCGGGCGTCTGGCGCGCGTACTCTCGTGTCCAGGAAGGCCTGATCAAAGGGGTCGAGCTCTTCTCAGGTGAGGCGGCAGACGCTACAGCGTTCCAACTCTCCGACGAGCGAGAGGCGGACGTCAGATGCTGACCGTTCTCACTCAGCCCGAGGTTGTGGCCGGCCTGGGCAGTGGCGTTACGGCCATTTTCTTAGGCCTCACCATGATGATGCGACAGCGTCGCCTAGCCCGTCATGACGAGATGAAGTTCGAGCTGCTCAACAAGATCTTTGACGAGTCGAGGGACATGAAGGTCCTCGAATACATCCCGAACGACAGGTCGTTCGAGCCAGCCGCCGAGGTGACGCCGCCGGCTCTGCCCGCGGCCCTAAGCCGGTCTGGGTGGCGAGGAGCTCGCGGCGGGCATTCCGTTTGGCGGGCATAGGCAGCCACTGCCACGACGGCAGTGGCTACTAGCGCCTGTGCCAGCTGCGGAGGTCCGCAACGATGGGTGGCGCCCTCCGGAGTAGCACGAGGCCCGTACCGAACGGGAGCATGCGGATGCGCTCGGGCGGCAAGACGTGCCGCTGTCTGGTCGACCGTTGGATCGATCGGGTGCCTTGGTCGCTGATGGTGATGGTGTCGCTCGCCTCCTCCCGCTCTCCGATGAGCACTGAGAGCTCCTGGAGGTCTTTGGACGCGGAGGCGCCGCCGAGGACGACCTTCACGATGGAGGCGTCCCAGATGGAGCTGGCGGCGTGCTCGCCCCACCTGCTGCGCGCCTGAGACAGCGACTGAAGCACTGGCATCGTCGTGATTCCGGTGCCGCCGCCTTCGGCCATCAGCGCCGGGAGAGACGGAAGGGGCGCCAAGTTTCCGATCTCGTCCAGAGCGAGCAGCACGGGGGGATCAAGCCTCGTACCCGGTGCACCCGCAGCGAGGTGTCGGGCCGTCTCGGTCAGATCCTCTACGAACGCGGCCACGAGCGGCCAGGCTGCACCCGCGCCGGCACCAGTTGCAAGCAGGTAGAGCGTGCCGTTCTCGGTCAGGAAGACCGTGGGATCGAACTCTTCGCCGGGCGATGGGCTCACAGCATTGAGGACCCGCGGGTCGGCGAGGCAGGCCATCGCCTGGGAGACAGCCATCCAGATGGAGTCCCGTGTACGCGGGTCGGACTGGATCATGCTGGCGAGCGAGTCTGCCCATCCGGGCGCAGCGCACGTGTCGCTCGAGAGGATGCCGACGGCGTCCATCGCCGAGTTCGCCGACAGGGACCACTCGTACAGCACTCGGGTCGGCAGGTGGTCGAGGGCGGCGGCATGCAGGAGCGCTTGCAGTACGGCGCGGGCGCGTCCCTCCCAGAACCCGCCGGACTCGGTGCTGCCCGAGGACAGACCGGTTGATGACGCCAGACCTGTCGCTCGGATCATGGCAGTCAGCGGATCCTCGCAGCCACGAATCGGAGACCAGCGGACGCCGGCGCTGTGGACGAGGTTGAGGCCGGCGGTCAGGCGTTGCGGGTCGAAGACCGCGACAGGTCCGCGCGCCTGTCGGGCTCGCATGGTTGCGGCGATGTTGTCGGGTCGGGTGGAGGTGGTGACGACGGCGCCTGGTGCGTCGAGGATCGCGTTGATGACAAGGTGCAGTCCCTTGCCGGAACGGGGTGGGCCGATGACGAGGATCGAGTCTTCGACAGATGCCCAGATTCCGCGGCCGTGGCTCTTTCCCAGGAGGTAGCCCACATCTGCGGCCCGCGGATGGGTGAGGGAGGGACGCAGAATGTTCGCCCGTCGTAGGAGCGTCTTCTCGGAAGCGACGGTGTCGATGTCCCGCGCGGTCGCTGTGCCTCGAATGCTGCGGGGGTCGTGCGTGGATCGGTGTCGTGCGCGGGCAACGACGAGCCACGTGGCCCACAGAGCTGCCGCGAGCATCGCGACGAGGAACAGCACCACGCACCAGTACGCGAGCATCGAGAGGCCGCGTGCACCAAGCGCCGCGTCCGGGGATCCGGGCTGCGTCAGTACCCGCAGGCCCGATGTTGCGCTCCCCGTGGGGCGCTCCGATCCGGAGATCAGGGCCGCGATGGAGCCCGCGGCTCGCAGTAGGAGCGCCATCACGACTGCTGCACAGATGACCACGAGTGCTGCGTTGGTCAGCTCGTCGTTGACTGAGCGGGCTCGAGGGTTCATGCGGGTTGTTCGACCGCGACGATGAGCCGGGACGTCATGCCGAGCAGGACGAGTCCATGGCGGTGAGCGGACGCGAGCGCGGGCGGGAGATGTAGGGCGGTCTGCCCGCTGTCGTCGGCGATCTGGCGTGCGACCACGTACGCGATTGCGACCTCCTCGCCGGGCGCGAAGCCGGTGCAGCTGAGGCCGGGCATCGGGAGCGGCGCCACGAATTCCGTGGTATTCGCAGCGGACTTGGTCTGGGGTGGAGTCGCGATGTCGGTGTACGTCGTGTCGTCGCTCTCGCGTACTTCGACGCGGACGGCGGTCCCCAGAGTCGTGGAGATCTCGTCGAGGACCGCGGCCAGATCACTGCGCGTCAACGTTCGGTCGGCTCCGAAGGGGTCGCCGTCGATGTCGACGAGCAGGCGGCCGTCCATGTCGACATCGACGTGGGCTGTGGCCAGGACGGCGGGGACCCTCATAGCCCGAGCACTGTCCCGTCGCGTCGTACGCCGGCTTCGACGGGACTGGCTCCGGCCCCGTGGCTGAGCTGTGCGCGGTCGAGGCCGGGTGCGCAGCCGTCGCCGACCTGCTGGGTGTCGAGTTGCTCGAGGATGTCGACCGCGGCACGCCGGACCCTCTCCGCGGTCGACTGGACGACCTCGAGGGGTACATTGCCGGGAACACACACGGCCCACGTCGAAACGTAGGGGACGGTGTAGGAGGCGGTGTCGACTCCGTGAGCGGCTCCGAGCATGAGCGCGACCGACTCGGCTTCGACCTCGGCGATCCCACGATGCAGGCCGGCGTCCGCCGCCAGATCGGTGGGCACGGCTCCGTCCCGTGGCGCGTGGAGTACGACGTGTCCAAGCTCGTGGGCAAGCGTCTTGACTTGGGCGGCGTCATCCATGTCCATGCGGACAGAGACCTCCCTCGTATGGAAGTCGGTCAGCCCGTTGATACCGCCGATGGCCGCGGCCGACGAGACCAACCGGAGCTCGAAGCCGCGATCCGTTATCTGGTCGGCGAGTCCATCCCACAGGCCAGCTGGTGCCTCGCCTCGCAGCAGAGCGGGCCGAGGGAGCTCTGGGACCGGATCGCCTGCGGTCTGCGAGACGTCCCAGACATAGGCGGGCTTGAGACCCACGAGCTTCGACTTCACCGACTCCCCGGGGGCGGGCTTCTCACCACGACCGAGGCGGTGCCACGACGCGGCATTGGCCGGGTCTGCGGAGGCGAAACGAGCGGTGACAGGCGCGAAGATCCCGTATCCGTGCTGCCCCTTCACGACGTGACGGCCGAGCAAGAGCCACTGGTGGAAGCCAGCGACGTACGTCGGGGTCGGCTCGGGCACACGACCTTGGCCGTAGGCGGCGACGTGTTGGGTCCAGATCAGCATCGTGTTGTTGAAGCTCCGCGAGCGGAACTGTGCTGCGAACGTCAACGCGCGCTTCCAGTCCTCACCGCTTACGAGAGCCGAGACCACGCCGGCCAACTCCTCCTGGAGCTCGTCGAGCCTCGCTTCTCGTGCGGCTTGACGCTGGATGTTTGTGGTCATGGCGCGTCGCCTCCGGTCATGCGTCCGGTGGTGTCGAAGAGGTCGAGCTCGGCGGGGTGCATCTGGTGCTGTACGACGAAGGAGCGGTTCTTGATCCGCCACAAGCCCTGCCCCGTGCCGAGGGTGGGGATCAGTGACCGCTCCGTGCCGGTGAGCCCGAGGGCCGCCGAGGTTGGTCCGAGCTGGTCGGATTCCTGGCGATAGACGATCCGGGTCTCGGCGTTCGCGAGCAGCGACGATGCCAGCGCACGCATGGCGGAGCCCTGGTCGCCGACATTCTCGAGGTCGCTGAGCTTGTGGAAGATCAACATGTTCGCGATCCCGTAGTGCCGGGCCAGCCGCCAGTGGGCGTCCATGCGCCGCAACAGGGCAGGGTGCGACATGAGCCGCCAGGCCTCGTCGTACACGACCCATCGCTGGCCGCCCGCGGGGTCGAGGAGCGCTGACTCCATCCAGGCGGACGCGCAGGTCATCAAGACCGAGATGAGGGTCGCGTTCTCGGTGACGCGGGAGAGGTCGAGCGAGATCATCGGCAGCGTCGGGTCAAAGGTCACCGTGGACGGACCGTCGAAGAGGCCGGCCAGGTCTCCGGCGACGAGGCGTCGCAGAGCGTGGCCGACGAGGCGTCCGTCCTCGGTGAGGCGACCGCCGGGGTCGTCGGCTGACTCGGGCGCGAGCAGGCGGTCGACGACCGTGGGGAGGACCGGTACGTCGGAGCCTCGGACGGTTCGGTCGATGGCGATGTCAACTGCGGTGTGCTCCAAGGGAGTGAGCCTGCGGTCGAGGACGGTCTCCGCGAGTGCGCCGACAAGATCGCGTCGGCGCGACGCGATCTGGCCGGCCCACTGCGTGTCGTCGAAGCCTGCGGGCCGGTGGCCCTCGTCGAGTGGGTTGAGCCGGTTCGGCATCCCGTGGCCGAGTGCGATCGCTCGACCGCCGACGGCCTCCGCGACGGCTGTGTGCTCGCCTTTGGGGTCGCCGGGGACGTAGACGCGGCGCCCGAACGGGATCGAGCGGGTGTAGAGGCTCTTCGCGAGGCAGGACTTCCCGGATCCGACGATGCCGGCGAGCACCAGGTTCGGGGCGGTGATCACACCGCGGGCGTAGAGGATCCAGGGGTCGTAGACGAACGAGCTGCCGGAGTAGAGGTCCTGGCCGACGAAGACCCCCTCGCTCCCCAGACCGCCCTCAGCCAGGAACGGGTACGCCCCTGCGAGCGTCGCCGAGGTGTCCTGATGGCGGGGGAGGCGGAAACGACCAGGTGTCCTGAGCGCTGCGGGCCCGGGTTCACCGGCGCGTGGCAGCGTCGATGTCGACCGGCGTTCGTCGGCAAGTGCGCCGACTCTGCGCTTCTCCTCGGTACGACGGGCCTCGCGATCCCTTGACTGGACTGACCGTGCCGCGGCCTTGCGTAGTTTCCGGTCCTTGCGTCGTTCCCGGCACGGAGACACCAGGACCGCCGAGTGAAGTCGCCCGTCCTGCCAGCTCGTCACAGCGACAACCCGTCTTGGGCGTCGGGTACCGGGTCGTTGAAGGTAGTCATCGGGTCCTCCTCGATTGATGGAGTTCATCAATGAGGTGCGTTCGGTGCTCCGCCGTCTTGACGGCTAGAGCAGACGGCTCAGGGGCAAGGCGGCTGCGGCGAAGCCCTGCGCTTGCTGGCCCCACAGACGCCGGGTCTCGCACGAGGCCTGGATGGCCGCTTGCTCGATCGCGGCGACGGCTCGCTCAAGTTCGTCGGGGTCGGCTGCGCTGACGGCGACGAAGCCGGTCGCGCGGAGGACTCCGTGCCCGGCGGTGAGGTCAGCCTCTTGCTGGAGGACGTCCTGGTATTCGGCGGCCTGTTGAGCGTCCTCGATCTGGCCAATCTTCTGACGCTGGGCTGCGTCAGAGATGTACTCGGTCTTCTTCTTTCGGATGTCTCGGGCGGCGCGGTCGCTGCGCATTGGGGTGTAGAGCAGCGTGAAGGTCCGGCGGATCCCCGAGGAGAGCAGCAGTGGTGCGAGGAAGCCGGGGAAGACGAGCGATCGGGGCCACTCGCTGATCCACAGGACGCAGTGGTGGGCGGAGTCGCTGCGCATGTTGCCCCACGCCTCGGTCACCGCGACCGGGCCGGCGGTAGCCAAGTCGCGGCCGACAGCGCCATGACGCTCCAACGCTCCCGAGACAACGGGGTCGTACGCCGAGCGCAGGATCAACGCCAGGTCGCCGGGCGTCAGCCAGTCGGTGGGGGACAGATCGGCGGACCGCAGCGCGGCGACGGTCGTTGACATCTCCTGGCGGAGCACCGCCGCTGCTCCGCGGTTCCCGCCACCGGCCGCTCGGATCGCCCGGCCGGCGGACCTGATGTCGAGCGAGATCGAGATCGTGCTTGCGTGGCGCTCACCCGCGGGTCCGGCGCGGTCGACGAGCTCGCCGTACGTCGTCGCGGCCCACGAGCCAGACCGATTGCCGTGCTGCTCCCACCAATCCGCGAGCCCCTTGCCGGAGTCGGGAATCGTCCGCTCCATGACCTGGACCGACGCGAGCCGGCCAGACCTGCAGGCCGTGGCGAGCACGCGCCCCCACGAGATGACGCGGCGTTCCTGCTCGGACGGGTCGAGGAGCACGAACGCCGGGTGAGCGACGGCGACGATCGCGGTCAGCGTCGCCGCGTGCGGGTCGTGCACCATCACCGCTCCGGTCTCGGGGTCGACCCACTGACGCAGGCGGGCGGCGTCGCCCGGGAGCGCGAGAGTTCCAGCGGGCCGAGGCTTCACAATGCGGCGCCGGTAGAGCAGTTGGCCGCCGGCCGAGCGCCATACCCAGCGTGCACCGATCGGAGCCCACTCGACCAGCTTCCTCCCGCCAACGCCGATGAACGCCAGGCCGACGAAAACGCCGATCATCGGAAACGTCAGCACGTCGGCGCCGACGTACAGACCGAGGATCAATGTGCCGGCTCCGAGTCCCGCCATCACGAGCTGCGGGCCGGACAGCCCTAGAAGCACGCCGCGTCGAGCGAGGCGGGAGAACTTGATCGGCGACAGGCCCGGTTCAGTGTTGGCCGAGGTGCTCACAATGAATCAACTCCGCCCGGCGGGATCGGCGAGGGCCGACTCGGCGACCGGTGGCGGAACGGAGGAGGGCGCGGCCGATTCGCTAGCTTCGGACTGCTCGACCGCTTGCGCCGCCACGAAGCCGCCCAGCCGCGGCCCAGCGGCGGCCGCCTCCTTGGCCGCGACCGCGCCGGCTGCGACTGCGCCACCTGCGGCCGCGGCCCCACCTGACGCGCCGCCGGCACCTGTCCCACCGCCTCCGCCGGTGGGAGCAGAGCCACCGCCCGAGGGCGCAGCGGCGGGGGAGACACCGGGCGCCGTGCCACCACCACCGTCGCCCAGGATCTTTGCCGGCTCGCTGCCGGTACGTCGGGAGAGAGGGATAGGCATCGGCCGGTTGAGCGAGGCCTTGGCCTCCTGCTCGGCCGACATCGCGTGATACATGTCGAAGCCCATGAAGGAGATCGCCTTGTAGGTCAGGTACGGCGCGAACCCGGCCATGAGCATCAGCACCACGCCAGCCATCGGCTGACTGACCGACTCCAGATCAGCGTCGATCGGCGCCGATACCTGGGCGGTGGCGAGCAAGAAGATCACCACCAGCACGACCTTCGACAGAATCATCGCGATCACGAACGTCGCCCACCGGCTGACCCAGCCGCGGGTGTGGTCCCAGCTAGATCCGGCGAGCGCGATCGGCGCGAAGACGATCGCGATCAGCAGGAGTGCCTTGCGGATCAGGAGGCTGATCCAGACGACCATCGCACCGACGATCGCGAGGCTCGAGAGGAAGATCGAGAGGATCGACCCCGCGCCCGGCGCTGTGATGTTGATGGCACCCAGGCCGACCGCAAGAACAGCGACCTTGTCGCCCATCTCTTCCATGTTCGTGCCGGCGGCGCTGACGATCCCAATGCACAGCCGGTCGGTCACCTCCAACGCTGTGCCCACGAGCGCGATCGCGACGAATGATCCGAGGATCGACTTCGCCAACCCGAGCGCGGCTCTGGAAAGCGCTGCCGGCTCACGGCGGATCATGCCGCCGATGACCTGGAGCATGAAGAAGCCGAGCATCACGAAGACGCCGACGCCGAACATGATGTTGTAGACCTTCGTGTACTCGCCGCTCGTCACATCGACGTACGTCGTCGAATCGATCACCTGCCACACGGACGTGAACATCCACTCGGCTGCACCGCCCATGGCCTGGGCGAGCCAGTCGAACGGTGCGGTGACGACTGCTCCGGCGGCATCCCCCGCGGTGTTGCAGACCTGGTGGATCGCCGGCACGTCGCAGACACCCATGACACGCCTCGGCTCAGACCTGCTGGCCGACGTTGTAGAAGAAGTTTACGAGCGTCACGGACGCACCGCAGACGATCGCGGCGCCGAGTGCGACGAGCACGCCGAGCTTGCCGCGGCCTGCGAGGTGTGGGTTCGACGAATTCGCCCCGAGCGCCCACACGATCGCGGAGATAATCAGGGCGAGAACAGCGAGGATCAGTCCGACCGTCATCGAGGCGCCGACGATGCTCTTGAGCGGCTGGATGCCGGGCAGTCCGTTGGAGTTCGGACTGATGTTGATGTCCAGGGGGAGCAGAAGGACGGTGGCACGGTTCATCGGAGGGCTCCTGGCGACGAGGGCGGTCGTCCTAGAGGTGGGCGCCGACGTCCAACAGCCAGTTAGCCCATGCCAACGCAGCACCGGTGAGGACCGCGCCCCCGACCGCGGCGAAGCAGCCGGCCTTCGCCTTCTGTGCGGTATGCCAACTTCCGGTGCTCGATGCGATGGCCCAGGTCGTAGCCGACACGACGAGCATCAGGACGGCAATGATCAGTCCGTAGGTCAGCAGGGCGCCAACGATGGAGCGGAGATCTCCCGAGCCGCCGACTGCGCCGAAGTTGGGGCCAACCGCGTGCGCGGTCACGCGAACTCTGTTCATGTCATTAAGGTGCGGCGACAACCCAGACGCGGCGTGACCGGATGCGGGCAGCGCCAGATGGACGACGACTGTTGCGATATGACGCCGATAGGCGGTGGAATGACGCGCGGTCAAGGATCTCAATGTGTTGCCACTTTTGGCAACAGCACGTACGTTTGTGAAGTGAGTACGTCTTCCCCGGGTTCTCCTCGCCGCGCCGGCTCCAAGTCGAGTGGCTCGACGGGGTCGGCCGCATCGCTCTTGCGCAGTCTGCGCGAGCGTCAGGGACGCTCGCTGCGGGTGGTTGCCGAGGATCTCGGGGTCGCCCCGTCACAGCTCTCTCGCATCGAACGCGGACAACGTGGCCTGGGGGAGGGGCTCCCCGAACGCATCGCGGACTACTACGGCGTGTCCGCCGACGTTGTCGCACTTGCGGAGGGCCGGGTGCCCGAGGATGTTCTGCTGATCCTCAGCGAACACCCCGACGAGCTGGAGCGACTGCGTGCGAAGTACCAAGGACAGCCTGCTGGCGACCAGGGCGGCCCGGGTCGCGAGCCCGGTGAACCCAATGAGTAAAGCCGCAATCTGGGGTCCGGTCCTGAAGGGCACAAACCTGGGGCAGTACACCGTCGGGGAACCGATCGGCGAAGGAAATTTCTGCGTCGTCCTTGAGGGCCAAGGTAGTTCCCCGAAGGCTCAGGTCGCGCTGAAGGTCCTCGAACCCAGCGTTTCCCTGGTCGAGGACCAGATCGACTTCAAGAACGAAGGTGTCCTACTCACCAAGCTCACCAAGGCACGCGCTGTCGTCGACATCGTCGAGACGCGTATCGACACCATCCACCTTCAGAGCACGGTGGGCGTCCCGGTGCCGATGGCTCTGCACACCCATGTCTTGGAGTACGGCGACGGTATGCTTGAGGAGCTCGTCGAGAGCGACATCGTCCGCCAGGACTGGGATTGGGCCGAGCGGTTGACCCACTGGAGGGCCTGCATCTTGGGAATCCACGAGATGCACCTGAAGCGGGTCGTGCACCGCGACCTCAAGGCGAGCAACTGCCTGCTGTTCTTGAAGAACAAGGACGTGCCGTGCAAGGTATCCGACCTCGGCCGGGCCCGCGATCTCGACAAGCTGGCGCACCTGCCGGCGCAGGACTACATCATGGGCCGCGGCGACCTCCGGTTCGCTCCGCCCGAGCTGCTGTGGCTGCGCGGCGAACCGGACAACGATGACGCGCACCGTGCCGCAGACCTATACGCATTGGGGTCGCTGCTCTTCGAGCTTGGCACCGGCCAGGGCATCACCGCGGCCGCGCTCCCGACACACCGTGACGCGGTGAAGATGGCGCTTGCCGACCGTCAGGCAGGCATCTACCGCGACCTCGGCGCCCTGCGCTCGCGCTACGAGATGCCGCTCGCACAGTTCCACCATCTGTGTCCACCAGCCATCCGCAACGAAGCCACCGACCTGATCAGGCAGCTATGCGACCCCAACCCCACCGAACGCGGGATGAAGGTCGGCGGACGCCGTACGACATCAGGAGACGGCCTGAACTGGCTGCTCCGCAAGGCAGACATCATGCAGAAGCGCCTCAAGCACAACGCGGCGCGCCCCACCAAGAAGTCCAGCGTCGCCTGACCGGCGACCAACAGATCGAGTCAACCAATGCCCGTCCTGACACTTGACGACAACCAGGTCCGCGACACGTTCATCACCGAGAAGTCGCTGATGAAGCCGAGCGTCGACCCCACGCCGCCCCCAGCAACCGTCGGCCGTCGCGGTGCCGCGAGCCAAGAGGATCAGTTCGACGCCTGGCTCGAAAGCGCCAAACAGATCGTGTCGGTCGCCCAAGCGCGCGCCGCCGCCGTCGCGTCTCCCACGAACCTGATCCGCCTTGCCCAGGCCCAGTACGTTGCAGGGGAGAACGCTGAAGCGGTCGAGAGTGCGATCACCGCAATGACCGACGCGGCGACGCTGATCGAGTCCGGACAGAGCGAGGTCGCCGACTTGGCGCTTGTGTTCGGTTCAGGCGTGACGCTGTTGTGCCATCTCGGCCGCCGGAACGACGCGCTCAACCTCGTCGAGCGGATCGGCCCCGCGCCTTCCCTGGAGCTGACCTACGCCTCGCTGCTCGTCGAGGCTGGCCGCCTCGAGGATGCGCTCACCGCGCTGACCGGCACCGAGGACGCGCTCGCCGATGCCCTGCGCGGCTACATCTACGCGGTTGACGGCCAGACCCAACGAGCGGTGCACTTCCTTCGGCAGTCGCTGCGCCGCAATCCGAACGACGCCGAGACCTCGATGAACCTTGCTACCGCCTACTGGAAGCTCGGATCGCGTCGGAAGGCCATCGCTTCCGCTCTGCGCGCGACTCGTCTGGCTCCCAGTCGACAGGACATTTCCGTGGCCTACATGGAGCTCCTCATCGACAACAACCAGGCAGACCTCGTCACTGCGGAGACCAAGCGACTGCGCAAGGCTGGGGTCATGGAGTGCGCGCGCCTGCTGATAGTCGAGTGCCAGGCCGAGCTGGCCAAAGGCGAAACCAAGGCCGCACTGACGTTGATGCGACGAGCACGATCGGCGGCGGTCTCCGAAGGCGATGAACGCCTGGTTGCCGAGATTGTCGCCAACCTGCGGGTCTTCGAGGCCTCCGAAGCGGGCAAGGGTCGGGCCGAGCTGTGGCGGATCGCCCGGCAGTGCGTGACCGAGAGTCCCCACAACGTGGCAGCGCTGCGGCAGTTCGCTGCCTACAGCTACCGGCGCAGCGAAGCTGAGTCGCTCCGCGAGGCGATCGCCGCCGCCGGCACCTTGCCGACCACAACCCGCCTCCACGTGGAGAGCAAGCTCGCCTACATGAGCTGCGACTTCGGTCGTGCATTGGAGCTGTCCCAGCAGGCCGCCGAGGAAGACACGATGAACGCCGAAGCCTGTGCGCAGGTGCTGTTGCTCGAAGGTTGGCACCTGGGGGCCTGGGAGTCGGCCGCACAGAGGGCCAGCCGCTGGGTCGCGCGGCTACCGCTGAACGACAATCTGGTGAACAACGCCGCGTACGTGATGGCACTCGGAGGGCTGCCGCACGCAGCGCTCACCGTTCTCGATCGGCACTCTCATGCAAATGACGATTACGTCCCGATCGCCACCCGTGGCCTGGCCCACCTTGCCGCAGGCGACCTGGATGAAGGCATGTTCTGGTACCGCCGCGCCGCGGAACGAGCCGATCGTCTCGGCGAAGGCGACATGCGGGTCCTTATGGCCCTGCACCAGGCCGCCGGCCTGCGGGCTCTCGGTATCGCCGACGTCACGGACGAACTTTTCCTCGCGGCGACGTCCCTGCCCGACACCGGTCTGCCTGCGGATTGGGAGGACCAGCCTGCGTTCGTCATGGTTCAGAAGGGCTGCGAACGTGAGGGCTGGCCCTGGCCGCCGACGGTCGCCGGGTGAACGTCCGTCCGCATCGAGGACCAACCCGGGAGGCGTGCAGACTGACCGCCGGCGCCTGCAGCTGGCGCGTCAACTCTTCGGGGCGGAGCAGCACCACCAAGTCAGTGGGTTAGCCAGTCACTGAACTGCAGGACCGCGTCAATCTGGGCTAACCCGTGCGTCTATCTGGGCGCGATGCCCGTGAGACACGAAGCCCTGGACGCAGTAGATCCGCGACCATGTTCATTTGAGTCGGCGCACCGTTGTGACCTCGCCTGAGAACTCGGAGATCGTCCCGTAGCGGACGTGGTCGCCTGTGTGGGGCGCGTGGAGGATTTGGTCGGCGCCGACGTAGATGGCGACATGGTGCGGCCGACCGGCGCCGGGGTAGCCGAAGAAGATCAGGTCGCCGGGCTGCTTGTCAGCCCAGGCAATGCCTGTGCCGGTGCGGATCTGGTCGCCCGTGTAGTGCGGGAGTCCGATGCGTCCGCCGGACGCTTGGTAGGCGGCGTAGAGGACGAGGCCGGAGCAGTCGAAGCCGCCGCTGGTGGGACCGTCGAAGTTGCCGCCGCCCCAGACGTAGGGCTTGCCGATCTGTACGGCGGCGGCGGCGATGAGCGCTCTGGGGAAGCCGGGTGGCAGATCGGATGGCGTGGGATCGTCGCCGCCCGTCTGCGCGCACTCGAACTCGCTGCTCAGCGAGACCCCGCTGAGCGTGGACAGGACCTTCTCGGCGATCGGCTGGTTGACGGCGTACCGGTCGGGATAAGCGGAGACCTGCACGGCCTGGGCGGCTGCGCCGGGGTCCATCGTCTGCCAGCCGTCGATGTCGAGGAGGCCGCGCGGCGAGCCGTGGTTCGGGCCGTTGGGTCCGCCGAAGAAGGCGCGGGAGGACCAGACCGGGTCCATCAGGTTCGCGACGCTGCCCCAGCCTGCAGCGGGACGTTGCTGGAACATGCCCACGGAGTCGTGGTCACCGCCGTCGCCGTCGTTCGGGAGTTCGTCCGACTGTGGGTAGGCGCCGATGTTCGAGAGCACCCGGATGGAGGACTCAGTGAGCGCGGTCATGATCGCTAAGAGCTGGCCGCGGGGTGGGATGTTCTCGCTCTTGCCGACGGCGAGAATCGTCGCGGCCCGCCTGAGCTGCTGCTGCTTGAGTACGACCGTCTCGCCGTACGCGTTGACTGCGGTCAGGCTCGACGGGACGGTGCTCGAGACGCTGAGGCTTCCGGCTCCTTGGCTGTCCCACATGCAGCTGCCGGAGCCCGCCGAGGCTGGACTGAGCAAAGTCGCGACGCCCAGGACCGCGGCGCCAGGTGCGAGCAGTACGGCGGCCGCTGCGCCGACCGCGAACACCTTCATGCCCATGCGCTGCTCACCTCATCGGGTTATCGAGCTGGGAGAGGCGTAGGAGGTGACAGCGTTCGAAGGATGGCTGGCAGGCGACGAAGACAGTGAAGGCGACGGGGTTGGACGATTCCTCCCTCCCGCCGTTCCAGACCCCGATCCGATGACGAGTCCCGGTGATCGTTACCGCCGTCGTACCGGGACGGAGTTGGCCATGTGCCTGGTCGAAAGTGGCGGCCCAGGAGTCGGGAACGTAGGCGCCTTCGATCTCGAGCGATTGCACAACTCTCGTCGCGCCGAGGTCGAGCCACTGCTCAGTCGTTGGAAGGTAGGCGGCGACGTCGACAAGCAGACCGGGTGTCTCCTCGCCCGAGGGGTCGGCATCTGCCAGGACCTTCGCGGTGTAGTCGGTGGGGAGGAAGCCCGAGTTGGTGTCCCAGTCGAAGAGCGACTGGGCGACCGCTCGGGCGTAGGTGATGGGATCGCTGGTGTGGGGCAGCGCGCGCTCGTGAAGTGTGGTCGCGGGGCCGGCGGAGTGCGTCAGCTGGTCGACAGACGCTGATCGATCTTCAGGCGGCTTGGCGTTGGTGCCACCCGGTCCGCGCGCGAGTCCGTAGGTGCTGACGGCGATGGTGACCAGCGCGAGCGCGCAGGCGACGAGGAGCATGATCTGGCGGCCGGTGAGCGTCGACATCGGGGAACTCTCGGAGAGGCGACGGGGCGTCGAGTAGGTGCGCCGTCTATGCCGATGTCGCGGTGTGGCGCCGCGCTGCGGTGAGTTGGTCGCGGAAGGCGATCGTGGCGGTGACGACGCGGTCGAACCGCTCCCAGTCGTCGCCGGTGAGTCGGGCGGCGAGCTCGTCGACGTCGTACATCTCGGTCCAGCCGTCGAGCTCGGTCCAGGTCAGGATGAAGGAGCGGACGCTGCGGAAGTGGCTGGTCGACCCCTGGTTGCGCTTGAGCTTGCTTCGCCCCTTCTCCCTCTCTTCTTGCTGAGCGCGCTCCAGAGCTTCGCGAGCAAGACGGGCGAGCTCAGTCTCGGCGTCGGGCTGTAGTGCTTGGGTCTGGGCGAGGGCTTCCCTGACCTGGCGGTAGAGCGGCTTAACGGGGTCGCCTGCCTCGATCTTGCGGAGCGCGTCGTTGGCCATGGCACGGATATCGGGTGGCGTCGCCCTCCGGGAAGCCCAGTCCATGAGGGCGCAGACCCGTTCATGGGTGTTGTAGGACGCCTTGCCGGTGATGGCCGTGGCGGCCTGCCGCCGGGCCGAGCCCGTCTCTCCCGGTCCTGCACCGGGTGCATGACCGGAGTCTGCGGCGTTGTTCGAGTTCCCGAACTGGGTGGTCTGCTTCCGGCGCTCGGCCTCCTCGGCCCCGATCGCCTTGAGCTCGCGGTAGAGCGCAGCCTTCTCGAGCTCGTTCAGGGGCTCGTGGAGCTCATTCTCGTCCTGCTGGGCGAGCAAGCCTTCGAGCTTGCCGGAGATCCCGGAGCGGACCCAGACCTTCATCGAGTTCCACCCCAGGCGGCGGGCGGCTTCGAGTCGGCGCCATCCGCAGACGAGCACGCCCTCGGGCGTGATGGTGATGGGTTGCAGCAGGCCGACCCGTTCGATGGACTCCATGAGCTGCTTGATGTCGCCGGGATCCTTGCGGTGACGGACGCCGACCACGATGGCGTCGATCGCTCGGTCGAGCTCGATGTGGCCGCGGGTGTCAGGCATGGATTCGGCCCGCCGGTCGAGGCGCGGTCTGGCTGATGTCGTAGACGATCAGGTCGTCGTCGAGCAGTTCGGTGATCGGGTGGCCGATCAGCATGCGCAGCAGCACGCCGTGTCCATCCGAGGTGCAGGCTTCGTCCGGGTTGGGGTTGCCCAGGACAATCCGCAGGACGGTCGTCCACGCTCTCTGGTCGATGTCGAGAAGCGCCCGAACGGTGTGGTCGCGTCGCAGCGCAGCGTGGGTCGTCGACCGGCTGCCTGACTCGATCAGGCGGGCGGCGATGTAGTCGAGCGCGCAGGTCGCGGTGTCGCGGGGCCACCCGAGCGCGGTGAAGAGATCGATGGCGGCCTCGACTGCCTCGAACGCTCCGGTCGGAGGCGTCTCTTCCGGGCTGAAGGGCTCGACAGCGAGCGCGGGCAGGAGGTTCGGGAGGTCGGCCTCCGTGTCGCAAAAGCGGCGGACGTCGTGATGGCGAGAGATCTCGGGACGCCGTGCCTGATCGACCGAGCACATGAGGCCGTCGGCGCGCTCCTCTGCGATGAGGCTGACCTTCACCGCCTGCGCTACCACGGCCCAGGGGTCGACCGCGGTCCTGACGGCGTACGTGCGCATCGCCTCGAATGCTGCCGCTGCCCCGGCGCTCGGATCGCAGTGGTGCTTGATCGCGAGTGCTTCGTACTTCCTGGCAGCGAACAACATGAGGTCGCGGGCTTCGGGATCGGCTTCCCACGCGCGCGGCCCGGACACACGGAGTCGCACGAGCAGGCGGCGGAGTCCTTTCGCGGTCGTGAATGGCGGGCTCACAACTGCAGTCCTTCCTGGCCGTGTGCCGGCGGAGTCGGTGAAAGTGAGTGCGGAAGGCCGCGTTGGAGCGCGCGCGTGCTTGTCGCTGGAGTACGACGAGCGCGCCGGATCAGCTCGGCCTGGAGGTCGATGCCGCGCCCGACCAGTGGTGCGGCGTACGTCGGGAGGTCGGTCGGGCGGACCCAAGCAATGCCCTTGGTGGGTGCCGCCGGGGCGGTCCGGGGCGGGGGCGACTCGAGGGACGGGTCGCGATGACGCGCGAGCTGGCTGGCCGTCGCCACGTTTACAGAGTCAGTGATGGACGGCTCGGGCGAGCGGTGGCTGTGGCGGCGGTACGCGGTGTGGGTGTTCACAGCTGGATCAGCTCACTCCGTTGAGTAGGGCCTAGGCCGCTCCCAGGGCTTAGATGGGATGCGATCCGGAAGGCGGAGTCGATCGTTGATTCGATCTCACGATCGGGAAGGCCCGCGTCTTGAGCGGCCGGCATCAGATAGCTGAGGACCGTTGCGTGGTCGTGACGGTTCTCGACCATGCGGCACGACGCCCAGAACAGGGCTCGGTTGCGCCCGCCCGCCGGTGTCAGTGCGACAGTTCGTGCCAGAGCCACGGGGTTGCACCCGCTCACCCGGAGGGACGGGGAGGCGAGTGCTGGGGTCCGACGCGGAGGCTCCAGGAACTTGCGCAGCTCGATGGCGTCGACCGGCCTCGGCGCCTGGGTCGTGACGGAGATGACGCCGTACTTCTTCATGACGCCTCCCATCTCGACTCTGGACGGGGGAGCGATGACGTAGCCACCGTCTCCCCGGAAGTCGACGTGTGCGGAGGGGACCTGCCACGAACGCTGCTCCCGATCGGGGGCGGCCGGGAAGTAGGCGTGGATGCCGCCAGACGGGGTGCGGACCATCCAGCCCCAGCTGTCCACGAGACCTTTGGACCGGGCGCGCTCGAACGCCGCAAAGCCACTGCCGCCGGAATGGACGTCGACATCGACGACGAGGACGCCGCTCCGCAGCCCTGTGGGAAGGCCGATATTCGCGTCGGGCGTGCGCTGCCACCACTGGTGGACGATGCGCGCTGACGCAGTGGCGTCGTGGAACCCGTTGGACGTCATCGGCCGCTTGCTGCCCGGGATGCAAGGGAACACCGGTATCCCGAGGTTCGCGTAGCGGATCGCGGCAGCCGCCAAGTCGGGCTCCTCGGTCGCCCGCTGCATCGTCAAGACGGTCCAGTGAGGGATCGGGTCTTCGGAGTCGTGCATGTCGACGAGAGTGCTGCGGCAGGTGCCCCGGATTCCGGGGAACTCTAGGGAGGGACTTCATACGGACCTGCGTTTCCGCAGGTCAGCAGGTACCCCTAAGTCGTCGGCTCTGCTCGTTCCCGACAGTGGTCGAGGTTGGCGCATCCAGGCTTCATGTGCGGCCCGTCGACCGCCGCCATGTAGCTGGGGCAGGTGTCAAGAGTTTGGGCCAAATCGGACGAGAACTTCACGTTTTTTCGACGTCTTTGGGTCGATCTCGCCAAAGCCGGGGTCGGGGATAGCTGTCTCTCGCTACCTTCCGGTCGATTTGATCAGAGCCTGCCCGGAGATTCGCGGCAGCCGAGTTTCCGGGAGCTGGCTTTGGCCGTTTCGCGCCGCCGTGTCCGTTTGGCCGCTTCGTTTGTCGGGGCTCTTTGCGTGGGGCTGATCGTCTCCAGCGCCGGGTTGCCGGCTGTTGCCGGGGCGCCGTTGTCGGCGCAGATGGCGAGTGCTGTGTCTCCGGCGGAGGAGACCGATCTGTCGCGTCCGGATGAGGTGTCGGCGATAGTGACCGCGCGGGCCTCTGGTGTGCGGGTGGAGGATGAGTCGCAGCGGACCGAGTTCACGCGGGTGTATGCGAATCCGGACGGGACGTGGACCAATGAGACGGCTTCGGGTCCGGAGTCGGTGCTCGATGAGGACGGGGTGTGGCGGGACATCGACACCACGCTGGTGGAGCGCGATGGTGTGCTGGTCCCGCGGGCGGTGGGCACCGATCTGGAGTTGTCGGATGGTGGTGACCGGCTGTTCGCGTCGATGTCGCGTGATGGGCACGATTTGGGGTGGCGGTGGGATGCGCCGCTTCCGGAGCCGGTGGTCGAGGGGTCGACGGCGACGTACCCGGGTGCGGTCGAGGGTGGTGACCTGGTGGTCACCGCGACGGCCACGGGGTTCACGCATTCGGTGGTCCTGCGTGAGCGTCCTGCGGGGGCTGTGGAGATCAGCATCCCGGTCTCGACCGATGGTGGCGATCTGGTCGAGGGTGCGGACGGTCAGCTGAGGATCACGAAGCCGAACGGGACCGGGTCGGTGCTGACGGCGCCGGCTCCGGTGATGTGGGATGCGTCGCTGTCGGTGGACTCGGTGCCGGTGGAGACCGAGCCGAGTGGTGAGGCGATGCTGGTGGACACGGCTGTCGGTGAGACCGCGGCCGGTACACCTGAGCTGAGGCTGACGCCGGATGCCGGGTTCCTGAGCGACCCCGACACGGTCTATCCGGTGACGATCGACCCGACGTTCACCTTCTACTCCTCGACCGGTGACACCTGGGTGTCGAACCAGACGCCGAGCAGCCAGGAGTCCAGTGCGGAGCTGCGGGTGGGCACCCAGGACGGGGGAGCGACGAGGTCGCGCTCGTATGTGCGGTTCAACGGGCTGCTCGGGTCGATCCCGTCCGGTGCCGACTTCAAGTCGGCCTCGCTGGTGTTGCGGAACTTTGACTCGTTGTCGTGCACGTCGTCGTCGATCGAGGTCGCGCAGGTCGATCAGGACTGGACGCTGAGCAGCATCAGTTGGTCCAACCAGCCGTCGATGACGAGTCTCCACCAGGCGACCTTTGCGCCGGCGATGGGCTACAGCAGCAGCTGTCCTGCCGGCGACGCCGTCTGGGACGTCACGGGGATCGTCAACGACTGGTACACCGGTGCGAAGGCAAACCGCGGGCTGCGGATCAAGGCGACCAGCGAGACGTCCACCGCGTCGTACCGGCGCTACCGGTCTGTCGACATCTCCGATGGCAGCCTGCGTCCGCGTATCGATGTCACCTACAACCGGCTGCCGGGCGCCGCGACCGCGCCGTGGCCGTCGCCGTTCACCTTCTACACCGCACCCGGTGGCGCGGTCACCATGTACACCAACACCAGTACGCCGAAGTTCACCGCGTCCGCGCCCGATGCCGACACCGGGGACATCGTCCAGCTGCAGATCCGCGTGTTCGGCTCGGATGCTCCGGGGTCGACGGCCGTCACCGGGTGCCAGACGCCGCCCGTGCCTGCTGGCACCTACACCAGCTGCACGGTGCCGGACCCGATCCCGGACGGCACCTGGGCGGTCCGTGCCAAGGCGGCCGACTACTACTGGTACTCCGGCGGCGGGAGCGTCGAGTCCGAACCGGGCTGGGGGCCCTTCTTCACCTTCACGGTCGACACGCAGCCACCGCCGGCCCCGACGGTGAGCGCCGACAACGTCACGCGGGACGGGTACTACGCGACCAGGCCCGCCTCCAACCGGTTCACCATCACCGGGGCATCGGACACCGCGATGTTTCAGTACATTCAGGACCCGACGCTCAACCCGGTCATCACCGGCACGATCCGCGACTTGCCGGCGACCAACAACAGCGCCACGTTGGACTGGAACCCCGCCAACGGCTCCCACACCCTCGCGGTCCGCACGGTCGACCGCGCCGGCAACTTCAAGACCGGCGCTGATGGCTGGACGATCTTCACCTGGGGAGTCGGTGGGTCCGAGGTCGCCACGAAGAGCAAGGTGCCGACCTCGACCGACACCTTCCCGCTGTCGATGTCCGGGCCTCCGGGTGCCACCAGCGCGCGGCTCGAGTGGCGCTACGCCGGCGAGGAGACCTGGCACCCCCTGCACAAGGTGAAGTCCAAGGGATCCGACTGGCCGGGCACGGTCACGCCCGGGGCCGCGGGCTCCGAGGTCAACGACCTGATCTGGTCGGCCACCAACGAGACCGTTCCGGATGCCGCCACGACCAGCGACACGATCAAGGCCCCGGCTCTGCTCGAGACTCGGGCGTGCTTCGCCTATCCCGGGCCGAGCGAATCCTGTTCGGGCAAGGAATCCGTGCAGCTGGTCAGCTCGGCGTTCGGCGGGAACTTCCCGGTCACCGCCGCCGGCCCCGGCCGGGTCGCGCTGCGCACCGGCGAGTTCGCCACCGACGCGACCGACGTTGCTGTATCGGGCGGTGCGGGCTCGAGCCTGTCGGTCTCGCGGTCCTACGGCTCCTACACCGGACCCTCCGATCTTCCTGCCAGGAAGGTGTTCGGGCCCGGCTGGTCGGGCTCCCTCGATGGGGCCGAGGCCGGGTTCGCGGGCATGCAGCTGACCGACAACACCACGGTCGACGGCACCCTCGTGCTCTCCTCACCGACCGCCGAGACCCTGACGTTCGCACCTAACGGCGACTGGAACGTCCGCACCGGCACCAGCCTGGCGGTCGGTGAGTGGATCGGTGTGGACGAGCTGACCCCCTCGCTCGGCCTCAAGGCGGCGGTCAGCGGAACCGGGTCATCGACCAGGTTCATCGTCACCGACTCTGCCGGGGTGGTCACGACCTTCAAGGCCACCACCGCACCGAGCACACCGACGTCGACCACTGCCGGGGCGGCTGTGTTCGCCGCCGAGTCCGTCCAGGAGCCCGGGGCCGGCAAGACGACCTACGACCGTGACACCCAGGGTCGTGTCACCCGCATCCTGGGCGCGCTGCCCGCAGGCATGACCGCGGGCTTCTGCACCACCAGTTGGTGGGCGGCTGGTTGTCGTGCCCTGGAGATCGAGTACGCCACCACCACGACCGCAACAACCGGGGCTCCGGGCGACGTGGCCGGACAGGTCAAGCAGATCCGGCTGCACGTCTACGACGCCGCGAACTACGCCGGCACGACCAAGACCATGGCCTCGTATGCCTACGACACCGCCAAGCGGCTGGTGTCGGTCACCGACGGCCTCACCGGCCTGGTCACCGGCTACGGCTACGACAGCGGCGATCGTCTTACGACGATCACCCCGCCCGGTCTGACGCCGTTCCAGGTGGAGTACGACGGTGGCGACTTCCGCCTCTCGCGGGTCAAGCGCGACCGGCCCGCCGCCTCCGGTGGCGGCACCGCCACCCTCGCCACGGTGCTCTACGGGCTGGTCCCCGACGTCCCCACCCCAGGCCTTCCCGACGTGCGCCCGCAGACCACCAGCACCTGGCTACAGTCCACCGCTGCCGTCTACGGGGCCGCGGTCTTCGGGCCTGACAAACCCGTTGCCACGCTCAACCCAAGCGAGGTCGACGACGAGGACTGGCCCTACGCCGCACTCTGGTACACCGACTTCGGTGGTCGGACCGTCAACACCGGTTCCTACGGCGCCGGCGACTGGCAACTGACCTCAACCTCCTACGACCCGAAGTTCAGCAACCCGGCACGTCAGCTCAGCGCCGGCGACATCGCAGCCATCAAGTCTGGTGCCCTCAACGCCCAAGACGCCGGCACCAAGACCGTCTACAACAACGACACCGCCGGGCCGGCCAACACCCCGGCCGGAACCGTGGTGACCGACGTCTACGGCACGGCCCGGCCGGTCCGAGCCGCTGACGGCACCCCCGCCATGCGCCGCCCGCACACCCACACGACCTACGACGAAGGGGCGCCGAACCAGGGCATCAACCCCGCCACCGGGCAGGGTTGGGCGCTGCCCACCACCATCACCACCAACGCCGTCGAGGGCAGCGATCTCACTGTCGTCGGTGACCCGGTCTCCGTCGTCAAGAAGGCCTACGGCGACACCGCCGGCTGGACCCTCGGGCTCCCGACCTCGTCGACCACCGTCATGGACGGCGGACAGGCGAACATCGTCACCACCGCCAGCTACGACACCGCGGGCCGCGTCATCGAGCAGCGCCAGCCCAAGTCCAACGGCACCGACGCCGGCACCCGCCGCACCATCTACTACACCAACGCCGCCAACACCGCCTTCCCCAGCTGCGGCACCAAGCCCGACTGGGAAGGCCTGGTCTGCCGTATCTACTACGCCGGCGCTCCTAGCAACGGCCCCGCCCTGCCGGTGACCACCGTCAACGGGTACGACCAGTTCCTCCTCCAGCCCGCCACGACCACCGAGACCAGCGGCGCCGTGACACGCACGACCAACGCCACCTACGACGCCGCAGGCCGGGCCAAGACGTCCTGGACCACCCTCGTCGGCATGACGTCAGCTCCGGCACCGGGGACGGAGCTGGAGTACGACCCCGGCACCGGCCTGCCCACGAAGCAGTGGGCCACCGACGCCACCGGTGCCCGCACCAGCGAGCACATCGACACCGGCTACGACGTCTGGGGCCGTGCCACCACCTACACCCCGTACGGAGACCCGGCCACCACCACCAGCTACGACCCATACGGGCGGGTCGCCAGCGTGGCGGATCCCAAGGGAACCACCACCTACACCTACGACGGTGGGAGCAGCGGCAACGACGCTGCGGGCAAGGCGGAGCGCCGCGGACTGGTGACCAAGCTGAGTGTCACCGGCCCGGGAGGCGACATCGAGTTCAGCGGCGCCTACGACGCCGACGGGAACCTCACCCTCGAGACCCTCCCCGGCGGCCTCGCCCGGCGCACCACCTACGACACCGCCGGGCAACAGACCGGGCTGGCCTACTCCGGCACCGTCACCCACACCGACACCAGCGGCACGACCACCGACCCCGACGCGCCATGGCTGGCCTGGAGCCTGGATCGCGACAGTGCCGGACGCGTCATCGGCGAGACCACGCCCGACGCGGCAGCGCCTACCGGTGGACTTGCGGCCGGGACGGCGACCGCTTACACCCGCGGCTACACCTACGACCGCGCCGGACGCCTCACCAAGGTCATCGACAACACAGCGCCACCGGGCGCAGCCCAGTACGACACCGGCAACAACCTGACCGGTGTCACCTGCCAGACCCGCGAGTACGCCTTCGACGCCAACGGCAACCGCACCAGCCTCACCCGCCGCGGCGCCAGCTCCGACGGCACCTGCTCGACCACCGTCGACTCGAGCAAGACCTGGGCCTACGACACCGCCGATCGCTACGACACTGGCTCCGGGTACACGTACGACAACCTCGGCCGCGTCACCACCCTGCCCGCCGCCGACACCCCGATCGGCACCAGCGCCGGGAACACCACCCTGGGCTACTACGACACGAACGCGGCACGCGCCATCACCCAGAACGGCACCACCAGCACCTACACCCTCGACGCCGCCGGACGCCGCGCCGTCGAGACCACCGGACCCACCAGCGGCGCCGCCACGACCACGGTGACCTCACACTTCACTGAGAGCTCCGACAACCCTGGTTGGGTCGAAAGGGCTGCTGGTGGTGCCACGACAACCAGCCGGTATGTCGGCAGCATCGGCGGCGACCTCGGCGCGGCACTCACCGGAACCACACTGGCACTCGCCCTGGCCAACCCCCACGGCGACATCGTCACTACAGTCACCGTGCCCAGCACCGGGGCCGCCACCGGGATCGACTCTTGGAGCACCTACGACGAGTACGGCAACCCACTCACCGCAAACATCGGCGCCGCACCACTTAAAGCCACGACCGGCATCGACTACGGCTGGGTCGGCTCCAAACAACGCGCCACCCAGTCGAATGGCCTGGTCCTCATGGGCGCGCGGCTCTACAACTCTGCGACCGGTGCCTTCACGTCGATGGACCCCGTCTACGGAGGCAACACCACCACCTACGCTTACCCCCAGGACCCGGTCAACGGCTACGACCTCGACGGTGAGTGCTGGGGATGCAACACGCTGAAGAGCGCGGCGAAGGGCGTCGGTGGCGCCGTGAAGAAGGGCGTGAAGTACGTCAATAAAAATAAGGGAGTGATAGCGACGACGGCCGCTACGGGTCTTGCGGTTACATCTTGCGCCGCGTCCGTTGTATGCGGCGTCGCCGTCTCCGGAATTGGTGCCGCCGCTATCTATGGCGCCTCTCAAACCGACCAAGGGAAGACCCCCTCGATCAAGAACGGTGTCAAGGCGGGAATCGGTGGCATCATTGGGGGCGGGTTAAAGACCGGCCCACCCAAGCCTGGTACGCACAGAGCGCCGGGCCCGACACGGTGGCTCGTATGAGCGAACTTGATGGCGCAGTGCGATCTCCGGGTATGCGCTCGCTAGCGGCTGCCGGCGTGGCCATTCTTCTGCCTTTCGCACTCCTCGGAGCGGCATCCGCACTGTGGACGCCCGGCGTATTTTTGGTTCTTGCCTGGCTTCCGCTGGTGTCGGGATACAAGACTTTCGGACAGGTCTATGAGGCTCTGCTGGGCGAAGGGCCCGTTAGCGTACGCGGCTGTCTATCTGGCGTCGTACTGCATTCGTTGTGGCTGACGTCTCTCATTATCACCGTGGCAATACCGCTGTTCGGCGGTGGGTACCGATCCAACTTCGAAGGGTTCGGCCAATTGGTCGTCTACGCGGCCTGCATCCTGACGACTCTGTCTCCCCTTGTTTGGCGTTTTATCCGTTCGCACGGGGACGACTGACGGCGCGACGCTAGGGCCGGCTGGTCGGCATGACCCGCAACGCCACCCAGCCTCGAGGGCTAGCTGTTACTGGGGGTGAGCCGGGGCCGTCTGGAGGGACATCAACGCGTCGAACGGTTGGCGGTGACGGTGACGGTGGCGGCGGCGGGTGAGGGCTAGCCGGTGCAGTGGGTGTTGGGGCACACCCCCTTCCTTTCATGGACGATCTGGGACGTCCGTTCTGGCAGTTCGATCGGCCCGAGATCATCGTCGGTGCGGTCGAGGACGAGCTCGCGAAGTTGCTCAGCGGCCCCTGATTCGTCGCCGCATGCTCGTCGGACTTCGATCAAGTCGAGTCGGGCCACCTCGTCGTACGGCGCTGCGCCCAGCGCCGTGCGCGCGGCGAGTGCGGCCAGGTCAGTGTCGCCGCCCGCGAGCGCGTGAGCGGTGACGATGTGAGCGACATCGACGATTGCGCTCGTCATGATGTGGTCGAGCCGCTCGCCCTCCAACAGCCAGCCCCAGCCGCTCTCACGCAGTTCTGTGAAGGGCTCGCCGCTGACGAGGTGGAGGGCGGCGATGAGGTCGTCGATCCCTTCGGCGCCGCGGCTCTGGCCGCGGGCGCGCAGTCTGCGGAACAAGTCGAGATCGGACAGGACGCCGTGGACTGCGTACTTGCCGGGCACACCAGCTTCGTGAGTCTGCCGTGCCGGTGGCAGGTACTGCGTGCCGATGCGGTCCTTGCCCAGCCAGATGCGCAGGGCGCTGAGGTCGGTGCGGGCCTTCTTGGGACGGATCCCGAACGCCTCGGCGAGTTCGTCTGCGGTGACTCCTGTGGGGTGGAGCACGAGATAGGCGAGGACCTCCAGGTAGTACGGCCGCCGATGCGCCGTAGCCGTGGCGTCGCCCATGGTTCGCGCAGCGACTGGGCCGAGGAGGGTGAGCTTCGGTGCGACCGGGACGGGGGACTCCCAACGCGCCAGGTCCTCGTTGAGGGAGGGGTCTGCAGCGCGCACCGCTCGCGCGGCATCGTCGGCAGCCAGTGGAGCGAGCTCCTCGACGTCATCTGCCGTCGCTGGTGCGAGGTCGGCATAGACTTGGAAGTCGAGAGGAAGCAGCGACCCCGCGCCTGCGGGCCCATCGGGACGTGGCGCGGTCAGCCGGTCGACGAGTGCTCCGGAGGAGTTGGAAACAGCCGTGTTGTCGCTCGGCTGGGGCACGCGAACCACTTCGGCGTCGCGGGTCAGGTCGACGAGGGCGGCGCATGCCGCTGCCTCGTCGGGCGTGAGACCGGCGGCTGTGAGATCCAGCCCAAGAGACGGCACGCTCATCCGGCCGTCAGCCGACAGTGCCAGCTCGTGGGTCGCGGCGGACGGGTCGCCATGGAGAATGACCAAAGCGGTCCCCGAGCGCCCCGGGAACCCGACGATCGCATCGCCGAGCCTGGCCAGGCCAACAGCATCACGATCCTCGCTGGCGATCACCGCGACGTAGAACTCGTCTGGATCGACCGCAGCGTCCGCGCTGCTCAGGTCGCGGTTCAGCTGGCTGACGAACTCCGTGTCGTCCGGGTCATGGATGCGGACGAAGCCGGGCTCGATCATGGCGAGTTCCAAACCGACGCCGAGGGAATCGACGTGGACGAGCGTCGCCCACGGGTTGAGCGCGAGCTCCGCGACCATGTGTTGTGCGAGCGCCTGACCTCGATCGGCGTCGCCGCTGACCGCGACTGTTCGGAGCTCCTCGAGGTTCAGCAGTACCAGCTCTCCATTGGCGCCCTGGCCGACGCTGACCAGGAGCGGGTATGGGGCAGGAGCGTCCTCGGGAGCTGCGGGAACGTCTGTAAGGCTGATCTCCCAGGCTTTCGCTGAGCCGGACCACGGCGCAGGCAGGTCCGCGTCCACTGCCAGCGTCAGCGAGATCAGCTGCGACGAGAGGGAAGCAGCGACAAGGGGAGGAGCGGGCGAGAGCGACCTCAGGGCCGCATCGAGGACTTCGATCCGCGGTGCGGTCACCGACCCCACGGCGTGAGCGGTCTTCTCAAGCGGCAGGAGTTGATCCGATGGTGGAGCGATGATCGTTCCGGGACGGCGGTAGCGCAGTTGGGTGCGACGCTGTTGTCGCAGCGCCAGCCAGAGGCACCCGGCGAGCACGGCGCCCGCTCCAACGAAACCCGGCAGCAGCCATGCAGGAGCGCCCTCGTCATCGGCCGGTTCATCGACACTGTCTGCTTGCGGCGCTGGGGTAGGCGGCTCAGTGGTGGGCACCGGCGGTGTGGCGTCGAGGGGTGGGATGTTGTCGCGCTGCTGGACGTGCCTCGGGGAACTCATCCGCAAGGTGTGTCCGGGGATCGTCAGGTTCCAGCCGGGCAGGATCAGGTCGGGATCGCTGAGGTGTGCGCCGTTGGTCTGAACGGTGTCGCGGGATGCCTCAAAGATCGACGAATATGCGGTGGCATCTCCGAGTTCGTCCTCGGCGATCTCGGAGAGCGTGTCGCCGGGCTGAACGACGTACGCGCCTTCTGGAGGATCCTCGACCGTCGGGACCTTGAGCACGGTTCCGGGAACGAGGAAGTCGGGACGACCGTCTAGGACTGCGCGGTTCAGGTCGACCAGTTCGCCGTACCGCGTGCCGTCGCCGAGGCGTTCCTCGGCGATCTTCCAGAGGCTATCGCCGCGCCTCACGGTGTAGCGCTCGGTGCTGGGTTCCGTGTTTGCCTTGACCGCCGACTGGGCTGGCACGACCGCTGCAGTCGCCGCGGCGCCTATCCGCTCGGGCAGGGGAGTGGCTGTCATGACCGCTTCAGCTCTTGGTGGCGGGAGGATCGCGCTCGCTGACGGGACCGCGACGAACAGCAGTGCGGCGGCTGCGACGAGGCGGTCGGCGGTGACCTGCGACTTGGCAAGTCTAGGCAACCTCGGGGCACGCAGCCCGCGGATCCGAGACACGACCGAAGCGAGCAACTGGTAGGTGAAGACGGCCCAAGCGATCCAGCAGACCGCGGTGATGACCTCCAGCGCGAGCGTGCCGTCGTCGGGAACTGTCAGCCGCGACCACGAGAAGGCGGCCGGGTCAGCGGTCGCGTCGAAAGCGAGCAGCAGGAGCGGCACACCAACCACGAAGGCCAGGAGTGCCAGGGTCGCTGCCAGACCTCGCAAACGTACTTGGAGAGAGCTCATCGCGGGTTACCTCCGAGTGTGCGGACCAGGCGCGCGGTCGCTGTGCCGGTGACGTCGAGACTGCTGATGCCGATCACGCCCAAGAACCGTGGGTTGTAGGAGTCGTGGACGGTCACGGTGATGGTGTTGCCGTTCGTGATGGCGACGGTGCCGCTCACGCCGGCGGCGTCGAGGTAGCGCCGGGCTGCGGTTCGAGCGGCGGCCCGGTCGACGACGAGATCGCGGCCTTGGACGGCGGCTCCGCCTTCGACTTCCTCGCCACCGGCCCGGGCGGCTTGGGCCGCGAGGTCGTGTGCGCGCTCGTGGGCGTGCACCTGGCCGCCGAGGTCCACAGCGAGGCCGACGAGGAAGACCATCACGAAACTGGCGAACGCCAGCCAGACGGTGATGGATCCGCGTTCGTCGCGCTGGCGACTCATCGTTCCCGCCAGGTGTCGATCGGGCTGGACATGGTCGCGCGCATGACCCGGGATCCCGGGACGCCTGGCGCCGCAAGATCCGCGAGGTGGAGACGGCAGGTGACGGTCACGTCAATCGAACCTGGCACACCAGGCTGCTTGTCAAAGTCGGAGGTGTCGACGATGACCTCAACGTCTGCGCATCCGATCTGCTGGTTGGCGACGCTCGCAGTGGCTGCATCACGGGCCTCGGTTCGCGCTGTGTGCGCGTCGCGCGCGAGCGATGCCGAGCGGGCGCCGTCGGCGGCAGCGGATTGCAGTGCCTCGTGGGTGCTCGCCGTACGACCGCCGAAGATGATCAGACCGACGAAGAGTGCGAAGGCAGGCACGCCGATCACCGCCTCGATCGCCGCTGAACCGCGCTCGTCACGCACCCGGATCATGGTGAGGTCAACCTCTCGACGGGGACGGTCGCGCTCTGGGTGATCCGGACCTTCCATCCCGGGATCACGCTCAGGCTGAACCCGGTGACGGTCACGGTGGCGGTGGTAGCGGTCCGGTCGACACTGGTCGAGGTGCGGGTAAGTACGTCGTCGCCGCCGGCCTCGGCGATGAAGTCGTTGGCCGCGCCGATCCCGTCGGAAGCGCGTCCCTGCTCGGCCCCGGCTGCCCGGGCACCCTCCTGCGCTGCAGCGATCGCGACCGTGCGAGCCTGATAGAAGAGCGCGGCCTGCATCCCGAGGAACATGACCGCGAAGAGCGCGGGCAGCAAGATCACGAGCTCGATCGAAACCGAGCCCCGTTCGTCGCGCCGCCGACAGCGGCTACTTGATGTTGCCGGCCTGCGTTCTGACATAGGTCGTCACCGCAGCGACCACGATCCCGACGATGGCGATGACCGCAACCGCCCAGAGCACGTGCTCGGTCGTCACCGAACCGCGCTCGCTGCGTCGCGCGGTGCGCGGGTCGTCGTACGTAGTGAGTGCTGCCAGCTGCAGCAGGACGAGGACTTTCAGCATGGGCTTCCTCCTTGGGTTCCTTCCGTGTCACGAGGTCGAGAACATGCGAAGCAATGAGGGGGTGACCAGCAGTGCCATGAAGATGACGCCCAACAGGGATCCGGGGATCGTCATGCGCTCTCCGACGGCGTTGGCCTGGGCGATCTCGTCGTTGAGCATGGCCGTGCGCATGGCGGCCGAGCGGGCGCGCAGGGTGGCGTAGACGCTGGCTCCCTCCTCGCCGGAGAGGCGCATAATGTCGGCGAAGTCGTCGAGCTCGGGCAGTCCGAGTTCCTCCGCCAAGGTGTGCAGTGCGTCCCAAGGCGGAAGCCCGGACCAGCGCGATCGGGTCAGTTCTTCCGAGAGCCGGGTGAACACCCACGAGTTGCCGACCTCGGCCGCGGCCTCCATCGCCTGCCGTACGCCGATCCCGTTGTTGCGTTCGAGGGCGACCAGATCGATGTAGGCGCCCAGCGCGCGGGCGAACTCGATCCGGGCCTTCCCGGCGTCGTCGACCGCGTTGTAGTTCGGCAGGAAGAACATGACGACAGCGAGCCCGATGGAGGCGAGCGCCGGGATCTGGAGCGGGATCCCCAGCCCGAGCGAGTTGAAGAGCAGCGTGAGCGCGGGAGGGATCACCAGCCCAAGCGCGGCGAACGTGAGCTTCTCGCCGTAGAACTGGGCTACGGAGATCCGCAACAGGGCGAGCTCACGGGTCGGCGTACGAACCCACAAACCGGGAGGCAGCACCCGCAGTCCCCAGGAGCCGATGCGCTCCTTACCGGTCTGCGCCGCGGCAGCCGGCGCTTTCGTCCGGGTGCGTGTCGAGGAGACGCGTTCCAACGCGTCGGCCAGATCCGGTTCGACCGGCAACGCCTTCGCGGCAAGGAGCGTCAGACCGAGACCGATCAAGCCGCCGGAAAGGATCGCCAGCTGGAGTCCGGTGATCACGGCGAGGCCGTCGATTCGCTGCGGGCGTCGAGAAAGCGGGGCATCGCTTTGCCGAGGGCCATCCGCCGCATCCAGACCAGCGCGCCGACGTACGCCGACAGCAGCACGACGAGGATGACCTGGCCGATGGGGCTCCGGTAGGGCTCGACGTAGCTGCCCGACAGGGCGAGCACGATGAGGACGCTGGCGCTGATCAACGTCACCCAGCGGGCCGTGGACCGCGGCTTCGCGCGGTCGGCCTCGACCTGGCGTCGAGCGCGTACGTCGGCCGCGACCGACTCGGCCAGACCCTCCAGCACGCTGGCGAGGCCGGCGCCGCGGCGGCGTGCGCCGAGGATGAGATTCGCGGCGACCAGGTCGCCGGTGGCGTCATCGAGCTCATCGGCGAAGGCACGGAGCGCTGCCTCGGTATCCCAGCGCGCCCGAAGTCGCGCCACCAGCCGGGTGACCTCAACCTTGATCGGCGCCGGCGTCGATCGCAATGTGGCGACGAGCGCCTGCTCAAGGCCGATCCCGACGGTGAGGACACCGGCCAGTGAGCGGGTCCATTCCTCCATCGCTTCGAGCCGGGCGATCTGGGTTGCGGCCGGGGGAGCCGACAGTAGGACGGGCAGCCCGATCACGGCGACGGGAGCGATGACCAGTGCGAGGACCCAACCGGTGATCACCCAGCCTGCCAGACCCAGGCCGATTCCAGCGACGAGCAGCATGCGGGTGCGCGGCGGCAGCCTGAACTGGTGTCCGCGGGCAGTTGTCTTCTCGCGAGGAGGTAGGACTGTCGGGCGGAGCCCGACAAGAACGGCGAGGATCCCGGCGACGATTAGGCCACCGGCGAGGCTAGGGACGAGCGGACTCATGGCTGCGCCCCGAACGGGTGTGCCGCGAGGTAGCTGGCGAGGTCGAACCCATGGTGTGCGAGCGCACGGTATTCATCCGGAAGCACGTCGGGAACCGCGATACCGGAAGGATCGGCGCGGAACACGTGGGTCGTCGCGTACCCGATCTCCTTCTCGCCGGGGGCCAGGGCGATCACCTCCGCGACGCGGCGGGTGCGCTGCGCGCCGCCGGGGACGGGCTTGGTCTCCATGCTCAGCTGGACGATGAGGTCGACGGTCGCGGCGAGCTTGCTGGTGGCCAGTCCCTGGGTGACGTGAGGCCCGGCCTCCATGGCACAGGTGACGAGCTTGCGGACCGCAGCGACTGCGTCGGCTGCATGGGTCGTGGAGATGGAGCCGGTACCCGACTCCATCGCCTTGATCATCGCCCAGATCTCCTTGCCACGGACCTCGCCGACGATCTGACGCGACAGGTTGAACCGGAAGGAGTCGACAAGAGCCTCGTCGAGTGTGAACTCGCCGGCCTGGCGGCCATCCGGCCCGCGCTCGCCCGAGCCGGGCCGGGACTCCCACGCGTGAACCACCTTGTGACGGCCGAGCTCGTGCAGGTGCAGCTCGTACTCGGTCTCGAACTTGCCGATCGCCTCCGTGGCCTCGATCTCGGCGCAGAGCGCACGGACGAGAGTCGTCTTCCCGGCACCTTGCGCGCCCGCGACCACGATGGAGCGCCTGGCACGCACTGCCGCGCGGAGGAACGACGCGACGATCGGCGTCATCATCTCCCTAGCTACGAGGTCGTCCAGCGCGACGTGCATCAGGCGGTGACGTCGGATCACTACGGACGGTCGCGGGGTCACCCAGGCTGCGGCAGCAAGGCGGGAGCCGCCGTCGAGCCTGAGGTGGAGTCGGGGTTGGGCCTCTGAGAAGGACCGTGCGTTGACCTCGCTGCGGGAGGCGAGGAAAACGAGGAAGTCGATCAGTTCCTGGTCGGAGTCGGCAACCGACGGACCCTCGACGAGGGTGCCGTCCACCAGTTCGAGCAGGACATTGTCGTAGCCGACGATGACGATGTTCTCGATGCGGTCGTCGTCGACCAACGGTTGGAGTCGTCCGAGCCGGAATAGGGAGTCGAAGACGGCCCGCGCTGTCGCCTGTTGGCGGGCCGGGCTCCAGGCGCTGTGGCCGGCGTCGGCCGCGTCGGCCATCGCCGACTCGATGAGATCCAGCACGATCGAGCGTCCGAACTCCTGCTGGCCGGCCTTGTCGAGCCGACTCCGATCCGACGCGACAGCCTGGCTGAGCTGGTCGGAGGCCTGAGCACGTAGGACGGCGACGATCGACCAGTCGACGTCCAAATTCGTTGTCGGCATGGCAACGACCGGGGCGTCGAGCCCTGCCACCGTCGGCATCGCCCCGTCGGTCGGCTGTCCGAACAGCGGCAGGCGGGACAGCCCGCCGTACTCGGCTCGGAATCGGGATACCTCGCTCACCGGGCCGCCTCCTCAACCAGAGTGAACCGACCGCGAGCCACCTGCGCCTGCACCGCCTGTGACGCGGCTCGGAGGCCACGCACATATGGCCCGGTCTCGAAGTGTCGAGGCGGCGGCGCCCCGCGCTGGTAGACCGCCGCCGCGACCGGGTCGTCGGGAAGGTCGGCGACCACGGGCATGCCCAGGACCTTGGAGACCTCGGTGTCGCGGTACGGCTGACCTTCGCCGATGAGCAGCAAGCCCGGGTGGCGCCAACCGGTCGCTGGCTGGCGGACCGTCTTTGCCCACGACCGTGCGGCAGAGATCGACGGAAGCGTCGCGCGAGTGACCATGAGTGTCACGTCCGCGGCGTCGAGCAGTGGCTGGGGTGAACCGACGAGGCCGAGCCGGCCGGCGTCGACGATGACGTCCTGGCCGCTGGCTTCGAGCTCACTGAGGGCGACGCCCAGCGACTCCCAGGTATCGCGCAGCGCGGTGCCCTGAGCATGCGTCCGGGTTCCCGCGACAAGAGAGACGTTCGGGCTCAGCGGACGCACGACCTCCCGCAGCGCATCGGCCGCGCCGAGCGGCGAGAGCGCGAGCTCGATCAGCCCGGCGTCGTACGGCGTCGTGCCGCGAAGGAACCCGGCAAGGATCCCGGAGCCGCCGGTCGGGTCGGCCTCGACGAGCAGCACGGGCCGCGGCCAGCACAGGGCGAGCCCGACAGCAGTTGTCGTGACTCCAGGAGAGCCGGAAGCGGACGTCAGACAGATTACGGCCATCACTCGGCTCCGGAATCGAGAACCAGGGCGACGTTGCCGGTCGCTGCTCGGGCGGCGAGAACGCCGGCATCGGCGTACGGGACCAGGACGTTGACGACGGTGTTGCCAGTGGTCTCGTCGAGGTCAGTGTCGACGACCTCGGCGACGATGAACTGCGGCGTGCCAACTGGCAAGTCGCCGTTGTCGCCCGGCGTGACGATGATCCGGACCTTGTCTCCACCGTGCATCGGGAGTGCGGGCACTTGCGCGGGCGTGAGCGAGATCCCGACGATCGACTGGCCCTGCCCCGGGAGGGGCTCACCGGCTGTCGACTCGGTCGTGAGGAGTCCGCCCGCGGAGATGTCGAGTTCCGCGCGCTGGCCGATGATGTCGTCGTACGCCGACACCGGAAGCGGCTCCAGGGCCGGGTCGCCGGTGATCCTGATCCGCTGCACGTCTTCGGCGGTGATCACCTCGCCGCGATGGATCGTGTTCCGCGCGGCGAGGACTTCCTCGGTGCTGGTCGTCGCGCTCCACGCCCACGCGCCCAGCACACAGCCGAGGGCGGTCATTGCGACTCCGCCGACGAGGAGCGCCGGTCGTCGTCTCAGCTTGGGTGGGGGCGTGATGCTGGGGCCGCTGTCCGGCGTGGCGGCGTGGGGGCCGGTCCTCCGGTCCTCGCGGGCAGATGTGGTCATCGTCGTCCCTTCCGCGCAGCGCTCGTCAGTTCACGAGCACCTGTGCTTCGCCGATCCGGATCTGGGTCGAGCGGCTGAGACCGTCGAGGCGGATCGTCCCGGTCTGGCCGGCGCCCGACCATGTGACGACCCAGTTCGAGGTCGCGGTCACGGTGTAGGCCTCATCCGGCTTGTATGCGCTCGACTTGGTGTAGGTGTGCCCGCAGTCGGGAGAGTCCTGCCGCCCGTACGACGGCTCGTACGGTGTACCCGTGGTCTCGCAGACGACCTCGGTGCCGTCGCCCATCTCCCACGTCACGCGCAGGACCTTCGCCGTCGCGGCGATCGTGATCCCACCCGCCGTTGCGCTCGCTGTGATCGGCCCGAACGTGTGCTCATTGGGAGCCTGCGCCCACATCCACACCGGCATTCCGACGAGCCCGACGCTATTCGGTCCAGGCTCGGGCGCAATGCCGATGTCGATCGCGGACAGGTTCATCTGGTCAATCGCCATCTGCGCGACCTCGCGTGGCGTCGGACCGGTGCCCGCGCCGGGAGGCGGGTCCTGCGACCAGACCATGATCCCAAGACCGGATTGCGGCTGGAAGCACTGGTAGACCGTGCCATCGCCCGGATCATGTCCCTGCCAGGCCTGGTCGTCCGCCGGCGGCGGGGGCTTCAGCGGCTGTAGGTAGCAGTTGTAGGTGTTCGACCAGTAGCCGTACTCCGAGCTGCAGGAGACCGGACCCGCTGGCGGCCCGGCAATGCCTTGCTTGGTCGGGTCCCAGTAGCAAGCGGCTCCGGATCCCGAGTCCGCTGGCCCATCTGCCACGGGATCGCTCGGCGATCCCGGATCGCTCGGGACCTCCACCCAGACGGTGCACTGGCCGGTTAGAGGATCGACGACTTGGCAGTTCGTGTCGGCGTACGCAGGGCCGCGGCCGAGGAAGCTGAGGACGACGGCCACGAGGAGGACCGTGGGGACACGCGTCAGGAACTCGCGCATGGCGCCTGCTCGAGATCCCGACTGGTCGCTACGCGCCAGCCACCAGAGGGGTTCTCCGACCAGCGGTAGTTGGCCACGGTGTACCGGGTCCAGCCCGTGTTCGCCCGGTCAGGGCTCACCACAGACTTACCGCCCTGGTCGATCAAATCCGCCTGGCTGACATCCCAACAGACGTCCACTGTCACCGTTGGTGCCTTGCCGACCGACGGCTCGGAGTTGTCGAGGTTGACCGCCTGCACCGTCAGGGTGGTGACCTTCGTCGTGCCGACTTGGTGGAGGCGCTGGTCGCGCTCGCTCGTGAGCAACCGTCGTTGCGCCGCGAGCTGAGTGCTCGTCGCGACAGATCCCAGTTGCTTCACCGGCTCGGTCGGGTCCTGGCGAAGGCTGTCGAGGAGCGCGAAGTAGCGGCGTACGACGTCCTCCGCCGCGGCGGACGCGGTCTCCGACTCGGAGCGAGGCGAAGGCGTCGGAGACGTCGAGACTGTCGCCGTCGTGGCGGTGGTCGGCGATGGAGCCGGATCAGCTCCCGAACTGCAACTGACGCACGCCGTCACCGCGACCAACACCAAAGCGCCGGTCGCCCATGCCTTCACCCCGAGTGATCTGGTCATGTGCGGTTCCCTGTTCCCCTCGCCAACCGGCTCGAGGCGCGGACGACGCTACGCGGGCGGTGCGGGCATCGTCTGTGCTTCATCGTAAGCCCGATCCGTCAGTTCGGACCTGACTTCCTCCCTTGCCTCTTCTTGCCTCTCACTCCTTCAGGTGCGGCCCTCTCGCCACTCACCGAGGAGGCCATCGCCCTTCGCGTCATGCCGCTTCCGCCCAGCCACGCTTGACCCGTCCGCCCGTTCCAACCCCAGGTCCTCTCAAGCTCACACGGTTTGCAGATCGAGGGGGTTCTGGAGAAGACCGCCCACCTGAGCTCTGTGGAACGGAGGCGGCCATGACGGTGTCTTTGCGCCGCATGTCGGCGGGCAGTGGCTACCAGTACCTGTTGCGCAGCGTCGCTGCCGGCGACGGAAGCAGGTCGATGTCGACACCGCTGACCCGGTACTACTCCGAGGTCGGTACGCCTCCGGGTCGGTGGATGGGCGCCGGGCTCGATGTGCTCGGCGGCGGCAGTCTCCGACCGGGAATGCAGGTGACGGAGGAGCAACTTGCGCTACTGATCGGGATGGGCCGCGATCCGGTGACGGGGGAGCGACTCGGGCGGGCGTACGCGGACTACCTACCGCTGGCCGGGGGGAGCGAGACCGAAGAGGCCACGGTCGGTGTCCGGCACGCAGTGGCTGGGTACGACCTGACGTTCAGTGTGCCGAAGTCGGCGTCTGTGCTCTGGGGGCTCGCGGATGCGGTGACTCAGGGACGCATCGTCGAGGCGCATCACGCGGCGGTCGCCGACGTACTCGATCTCTTCGAGCGCGAGGTCGCCGCCACCCGGACAGGGGTGAGCGACCGGGACGGCGCTGTCGCACAAGTCGGGGTGGCCGGAGTGGCCGCGGTCGCGTACGACCACTACGACTCACGGGCCGGCGACCCGCAGCTGCACACCCATCTCGTGGTCTCGAACCGGGTGATGACCGCGCTGGACGGTCGGTGGCGAAGCCTCGACGGCCGCCCGGTCTTCGCCTCGGTCACAGGACTCTCGGCGCACTACAACGCGCTGCTCGCCGACCGGCTGACCCGTGAGCTTGGCGTCGCGTGGGAGCAGCGTCAGCGGGGAGACGACCGGAACCCGCAGTGGGAGATCGCCGGAGTCAGCGACGAGCTGATCACTGAATTCTCCTGCAGAACTCGAGAGATCGAGCAGAAGAAGGATCAACTGATCGCGCAGTACGTCGCGTCGCACGGGCGGGTGCCGTCCGCCAAGACAATCGTCGAACTCCGCGCCCACGCGACACTCGCGACCCGTCCGCCGAAGGTAACGCGATCGCTGGTCGACTTGACGGCGGAGTGGCGTCGGCGGGCGGGTGAGCAAATGGGCTCCGACTCAACGAAGTGGGCGACGAGCGTGCTCGGCAGCGCCGATCGTTCGCTCACCGTCGAGGAGGTTCCGATCCGTGCGATCGACGCGATCGGCGTCGACGTTGTTGCCGCAGTAGGCGTCAAGCGCTCGGTATGGACCCACTGGAACCTGACGGCCGAGGCATCAAGACAGACGATGGATCTCCGCTTCGCCACCACCGCGGACCGCGAAGAGGTCGTGGCGATGGTCGTCGCTGCGGCGGAACGCCAGTCGGTCTCGCTCATGCCTCCCCAGTTCGCGATCAGCCCGGTCAGGTTCCAGCGCGACGACGGCACCAGCGTTTTCCGACCGCGGCACTCGACGAAGTACTCCTCGGCTGGCGTCATCGCGGCGGAGGCACGGCTCCTCGACCGCGCCGAAACGCGCATGTCGTCCACGGTGCGCCCATCGGTCATGGCGCGCGTCACCGATCGGACGAGGAGCAAACTGAGTCGGCAGCAGCGGGCGGTCCTGGAGAGCGTTGCCGGCTCGGGACGTCAGGTGGATCTGCTTGTCGGCCCAGCAGGCGCGGGCAAGACAACCGCGATGCGCGCCCTCCGCGCAGCGTGGACCCTCGAGCACGGCCAGGGCAGCGTCGTCGGCCTCGCGCCGTCCGCCGTGGCCGCGCAGGCGTTGGCGGATGGCCTCGGGATCGCCTGTGACAACACCGCGAAATGGCTGCATGAGTACGACCACGGCCGCACTGAGCTCCGGGCCGGGCAGCTCGTGATCATCGATGAGGCGACGCTGGCGAGCACTACGACGCTCGATCGGTTGACCGGTATTGCCGCCGACGCTGGAGCCAAGGTCTTGCTAGTCGGAGACCCCTACCAGCTCCAGTCCGTCGATGCCGGGGGAGCGTTCGCCCTGCTCGTCGACCGACGCGCAGACGCCCCCGAGCTCACCGAGGTCCATCGATTTACGAACGAATGGGAGCAACAGGCTTCACTTGACCTGCGTCGCGGCGTCGTTGAGGTGATCTCCACCTACGCCCACCGGGACCGGCTCCGCGAGGGACCGACGGACGAGATGCTCGACGCCGCCTACGCCGCCTGGCGAGCAGACACTACTGAGGGCAAGGCCAGTGTCCTGGTGACCGAGTCATCGCGTGCCGTACGAGCGCTCAACGAGCGCGCTCGCGCCGAACGCTTGATCCTGGACGGCGGGGTCGACGGCCGCGAGGTCCACCTCGCCGACGGCAGTCGCGCCTGCGTCGGCGACATCGTCATCACGCGGCGCAACGACCGCGCCATCCAGACGATGTCCGGCGGCTGGGTGAAGAACGGCGATCGCTGGCGCATCACCGACATCCGGCGTGACCGATCAGTGGTCGTCAACCGGCTGGACCGACGGCGCCGCGGGAAGGCTGTTCTGCCGACGGAGTACGCCGAACGCCACCTGGACCTCGGGTACGCCGTCACCGCTCACCGTGCCCAAGGCATCACGGTCGACACGTCACACGTCGTGGTGACGCCATCGACGACGCGCGAGAACCTGTACGTGTCGATGAGCCGCGGCCGGGAGTCGAACATCGCCTACGTCGCCCTCGACCAACCCGACGACAGCCACTCGACCCCCGAACCAGACGACGTCAGCGCCCGCACGGTGCTGTTCGGCGTCCTCCAGCACGCCGGCGCGAACCTCTCCGCGCACCAAACCATGGAATCCGAGTACGAGCTGCACGGCGGCATCGACCGACTCGCAGCGGAGCTGGAGACCATCGCGGCCGACGCCCAGTTCGATCGCTACGTCGAGCTACTTCAGCGATCCGGCCTGACGAAGGAACAGCACGCGGCTGTCGTCGAGTCGACCGCCTTCGGCCCACTGACTGCGGCGCTTCGTCGCGCCGAGGCCCACCACCACGACCTGGAACGACTCGTCCCCAGGATCGTGGGCCAACACCCACTCGACGACGCCGACGACATCTCCGCAGTGCTCCGACACCGCATCGAGCAGAGGGCAGCCTTGCCGCCCCGGGAGCACCGTTCCACAGAACCCCGCCTGATCGCCGGCTTGATCCCTGAGCCGCTCGGTCCGATGAGCGAGGAGAACCATCAGGCGATCCAAGAACGCATCGAACTCATCGAGACCCGCGCACGATCGCTGGCTGAGCATGCGCTCCTCGCCCACACGGCGTGGGTGCTTCGACTGGGTCCACCGCCCTCATTGGGGGAGTCACGCGAGCGCTGGATCGCAGCGGTCGGTGCCGTTGCCGCCTACCGTGACCGCCACCGGGTCACGTCGTTCCTGCCCGTCGGCGGGGAGGCGACCTCCGAAGCGCAACGAGTCGACCGGCTGCGTGCACTACGGGCAATGCGCGACGCTCAAGCCTTGGCTGCACCCTCCGAGCCGCGGCCGGCCAGGTTCGCCGCCGTAGAGGTCCCGCCCGCATCGCGTCCATAGCGATCAAGCCCACCGCGTTCTCCACAGATGCGGTGGGGCATTGCCGTGTCAGTCGCCCACAGGCATACCGAGGAGAGAACCGCCGAACTCATAGGAGTCTCGATGCTGCTTCTCGCTCTGATTCCCGTTGTCAGCCTGACTGCAATCGCTCACCGTTACCTCCGGTTGTATGCGCCCTCGAACCTGGTTGTCGCGCGACTGCGCACTGCGAGTCCGCGCTGGCGTACGGCCGGCATATTGCTTGCGTGTTCGATCCTGTTCATCATTGGTGCCCACAGACTGGAAGTCGCGGTCGATGCCGGGCTTCCGCCCTGGCTGAACCTCGTCGTCCTTGTCTTGGCCTGGGATGCGGTCAAGTTCGCCTGCCTCGTGGTCGCAATCGCAGCGCGATGTGTGGTCGGTTCGGTCGTGCAGGGCCCGAGGTTGGGGTTGTTCTCGCACAGACCGGCACGGCGCCTGGGCGCCGCAGCGTCCGTGGTCGGCGGCAAACGATGAAGGCATTGCGCCCGAGTTGGCTCAATGAGGACTGCCCGACCTGGTGCGTCCGCGAGCACCGGGAGCAGGACCGCCCCGACGACCGGTACCACTTCAGTGAGGCATCCACCGTCCCCGTGATCGCCTTCGCCGAGCTCAGCGTGGACGTCGCTGCTTCAATGCACGGCCTAGACCTCGTGGTGTGGGTAGGGCGTTACCTGGGAGAGACACTCGAATGGGTCGTCATCGAACCGGCGCGGGAACGAGACCCGCACCTGATTCTTAGCGTCGAGTCTGCTGGATTCCTACGCGACAAGATCGGAGAGCAGTTGAGCCGCACCGGTCGCGACAGCGGAGAGGTCGGCAAGTGAAGGTTTGTCGGCCCGTGCCGTAGTTTCCAATCATGGGCACCCAGGTCCGCAACGCGATCCAGTTTGTGCTGAACGGTCGACGCTACGAGTTGACCCGTGCGGAAGTGGAAGTTCGCCTGGTCGATGTCGCACCCGATGCCATCCGCAAACATGCAGTGAAAGTCAACGGCACATGGTTCCCGGCGATCCAAGTCTTCGAGGTCGCGACCGGGATTCCGCGATCGGAGTTCATCTCTCACACGGCCCGCCGACACCTTGCGACTCTGGGGTTCGAGATTGCCGGGCAAGTTGAGTCCCGATCAGCAGCGTCGAGCATCCGCGCATCCTCGTCGGCGCGAGGGGCTGGGACGTCCCAGCGCGGTGCTGAGGAACCACCCGATCCTGGTAGAGAGTGGCACGCCGAGGCCAACGTCCAGGCCGCTCTCGTAATCGCCTTGGCAGGAGAGGGGTGGCGGATCCTGTCGGTAGCCAACACCGCGACCAAAGAGCACGGCATCGACGTTGTAGCCGCCTCCGACGATCAGACCGTCGGGATAGAGGTCAAGGGATACCCGAGCCGCGCCTACGCTGATCCGGCCCGCGCCGGAGAGGTCAAGCGCAGCAACCCGAGCACACAGGCTGGACACTGGTACTCCCAAGCGGTGCTGGCGGCGATGCGCTTGCGGGGCAAGAAGCCTCAGTGGCGGAGCGTCGTCGCTCTGCCGGACTGCCAGCGCTACCGCGATCTGCACGCTGAAACGGCCGGATCGCTCGCCGCGTCGGGGATCGAAGTCTGGTGGGTAGACCAGGCAGGGGCGGTGCATCGGCCCTGACCAACGCGCCATGCTGACGCCGAGCGGAGCGAAGGGCACGAGGCTCAGGATGGCCTGCAGTCGGCCAGGTGGAAGGGGTCGACCGATCGGGACCAGGTGCGTTTTCGGAACTAACTGCGGAGCTCCGCCTAGCCGTGATCGCGAACCACGCCTCGGTCGGCGGCTCGACGCGAGATCGCCAGCTCCCGACTAACGCTCACCTGGACCGGGTGGTCGATGGGTCGGGCGTGGGTAACCCGTCGATCGCCTCACCGAGTGTTCCAGCCTGCTTGTGGTCGAGGCCGTGGTACGCCGCGGTAATTCCCCATGCGCGGACAAACGCGAGCATCGCCACTCTGGTCAGCTTGTAGGACCAGAGTGTGTCTGCCAACTCCAATCGGATCGAGTTCGGATCACGCAAACCTTCGATAGCCGCATAGAGCGTGGGATGGCTCGAGTTCGAGAGGATCGCGTACATGCCTTCCGTGTTCCACGTCTGGCCGGTGACCTCCTCGATGTACTGCAGAGACGCCGCTAGACCTGGGGTGCTCTGGTCTCGGACGCGGATGGCGCCGCTCTTTCCGATCTCGATCTCGCTTGGGTAGAACCGCGCGTTGAGAGTGTTACGCCGTAGATCTCGCACAGCCTTGCCGAACCTTGGAGCGTCGGGGTGCTTGACCGCGAGCGCGGCAGTCTTGGCGCGCGTCACGTCTCCGAGGCGCGAAAGGTAAACGCGTGCTGCACGGTCTCGCATGGAGTCCGACAGACGGGGGTCAAGCAGCCAGTAGACGTGTCCAACCAGTTCGAGCAGCGACCTAGTCACGGGCGCCAGCGGTGCGTCGAGCTCGACAGCCCGAAGAAGGGCAGCGATACCCCTGAGGTAGTCGGCCGCCTGGTTCGTAAAGTGCACTGCTTCCGCAGCCGCATGGCTGGCGTCCCGTTCATCCCAGAGCCCTGCCGGCCCCAACTGCCGGGTGAGTGCGTGCTTCTCTCGGGCGACGGGAGACATGTCTGTGGCTGCCCATCTCGTGTCGTCGCCGAAGAGTCGATAGGCGAGCAGGATCCGATCGATGTGCTCCCACAAGGCAGTGAGGATCTCGGCAGCCTCCCGAGTGACCGGCATGCGATGGCTCATCCCCAAACTCCTGCTGGTTTCGCGCCCGGGGTTCTACCAGCAGTGGTCCGCGGGTTGCCCACGAGCTTCAGTTCTCTAGCAGAGCGCCTGCTGCCGCTCATGGATCTGATGATCCGTGCGCGCTGATGTCCAGCCCACTGGAGTCAACAACCCATTCGTTCTCGTCACCGTGTGTGTTGTAGCGAGCCTTGACGAGATGTGGCTCAACAATCGTGACGAACACCTCGCCTGAGAGTCCGCGCGCACGAAGATTGTCGGCGAACCTGCGCGCGATGTGAGCCTCGCTCGTCCAAGCTAGGCCGTACCTGGACTCGAACGTTGCGCCGCGCCAAAGCTGGTGGGGATGTGTCGGCGCCTCGAAGGGATCGTCCGGATCACTCGTGAACCCCACGGCGTCGAAGGCTCGAAGCCAATCGACAGCTGGCAGGAGCTGCTCAGGGCTGTTGTCGAGTGCCCAGGCCTGTGCCATCGCGCGGTCTGCGGCGCGTGGAGTGAGACAGTGCGCTGAAACTGCTTGCAGCGTTATGTAGCGGGTCGCATTCAACCAGCCGGATTGGGCTTCATCGTCATCGTCTCGCTGGGGAATCTGATCGAGAAGATGGGAAAACTCCCACTCGTTCTTGGCGCCGATCAACTGGGTGCCGCCCGTGCGCGCCAACACGGCCTGCATCAACTGAGCCTCGATGGGGCGCAACTCAAACGAAGCCACGCCGGATCGTATCTGACCTTTATCTAGCAATGCTCGGAACCGGTGGAGCATGAAGCAAGGCGCTTTCTCAAGGACCCGAGCGTTACCTCGAGGGCGATGCGATTCACTGTCTGGGGCGGTCTCTGTAGACGTCGTACTGAAGTCTGTCGCAGCGCGTCATCAGCGGATGGACCCTGTGGAAAGCGTCGCGCGCTCAGGACGTGGAGTACAGGGCCCGGGTGCCCGCGCTGAGCAGTTCAACGGCCTCGCGCCGACGGAGCTGACCGAGCGGCGACGGACCGTTTGGATCGCTGACGCCGAACGACCAGGTCGGGCCCTTGTCGAGATTGTCCAGCGCTTGAGTCGCTACGTCGGCAGGGTTGGTCAGCACGCCGAAGTCACCACCGTGCTCAGCGAGCATCCGCTGCAAGGTCGGTGTGTCGGTGGCGGCGAGAACCAGGCCGAGGGCGTCGCCGCCGGCGACCTTCCACTCGGCCCACAGGGGCTCGGCCAGCATGAGGTCGAACGCCTTGTTGGCGGCGTACCCGGCGAGGTGCGACGCGCCCGCCCGGCCGCATTTTGAGCGGCACTTCTCGTACGAGAGGCCCGGCCTGCGGCCTGACCTGCAGACGTCTCATCGGTCGCTCTGCTCCCGTTTCGGGAGATCTTGCGCACCTTCGTTGCATGGAGCCCGCTCCTGATTCTGTGTCCTCGGTCACGCCGAACCGAGCGGTTGTCGTCGCCGGGCGGGTTCGAGCCGGTGCTGTCGCTGCGGGCATGCGTCACCGACTACAACATCGCAAGATCCAACAACGGTGACCACCCGGCCGGCCGTGCTCCGCTGCAGGTCAAGAGGCACCGAATCCGACAGACTGCTGCCTGACCGACCGGTCAAGCAATCAGAGACGTCGGCCCTGTCACCCCAACTCGTGCCTCGGAAGGACTAGATCGTCCGAGTCCACGAGAACTGGGCATCGGCGTGCGGCTCCCATTCGGCGACCAGGAAGCCGGTGTCCTGGTCACGGGCTCCGCAGGGTGGCAACCAGAAGAAGCCCTGCGTGTGCCTGCTCGCGACCGCTCGCTTGCCGTCAAGCAGGTGGATGACGGTGACCTCCCACCGCTCGCCGTTGTCGGGTCCGCCTGTGAGCAGAACGGGGAACCGGTCGACAGAATGGGACTCGGTCGAAACCGCTGATGAATTGGTCATGGTTGGGGTGTACACGCCCAGATGCCACAGTGTCGCGTCCTACTCAAGGCGGGACAGATTGCGCCACAATCACCCTGTGGATGCGGACGACGTAGCGGCGTGGGTGAGTGCCGGCGGCGCGCTTGTTGGGGCAGTCGCCGCGATCGCAGCGTGGCGCGCGGCCGACGCCTCGGCGAGAGTGAGCCAGGAACTCACGGCGATCGAAGCTGCGCGTAGGCACCAGGAACTGACGCCGGTCATCCGTTGGCGAATCGATCCGCTCGGGCCTGGCAGCAGCCTCTGTCACCTGACCCTGGAACTCGAGGGCCCGTTGCCCCTGCAGGAGCTGAATCGTCTTATCGTGCGGATCCGTGATGATCGGCCTGGTCGAGACCAAGTGCCCCTTTCGTTCAACGGGAACGCGCTGACAGTTGAGCAAATCCGGCGCCAGGTCTGGGGACCCGTTCGATTCACGCCCGGGGTCGGCCCCGGATCAAACCGGTCCGACCAAGATGGTCGAACTGTAGATGTGACTGACTCGCTGGCAGTGGGCGAGGGACTGAGGTTTCAGCTTGAGCCGACGAGGTATCCCTGGCACTCGCGGACGGACGCAGCAGTCGCCGACTCCGAGTGGGCAATGATGGTTGGTGGGCGACTGCGTCTGACCGTCACCGCGTTCGCGGACGGGAAAGCCTCTGAGCCCTGGACGTTGCCGTATGAGGTCGACCTTCCCAGTCAGACCAGTGCCGATCCGGGCTGAGGCGGCCGATACGGCGCTTGTCCTCTCGTACCTGCCGCGAGACGCATCCTGGCCTGCCAGACTCGGCTCATGCTTCTGGGCGGCGTGCAGATTCCCGCGGACGTGTTGACCGCGCAGGAGGAAGGAAACCTGGTCGTCTTCACCGGCGCCGGCATCTCGGTTGCTTCACCGTCGGACCTGCCGTCGTTCGCAGGTCTCGCGATGCGGGTCGCCGGGATGCTCCAGTCGCCGCTTGATCCGTACTCCGAGGAGTGGAAGAGCCAGCTCGACACCCTCATGGGTGTACTCAACGAAGGCGAAGACGTCGATGTCCACCGCCTGGTGCAGCGCATCGTGACAGAGCCGAGGTCGTTGCCGAACGCCAACCACGAAGCCCTCGCCCGCATCTGCGCCAACGGCACGGTTCGGGTTGTGACGACCAACTACGACCTCCACCTCGAAAACGCTCTACGCACTCACCGTGGCAACGACCTGCACGTGTACTCGGCGCCTGCGCTGCCTCTCGGCGACGACTTCGAGGGGTTGGTCTACCTTCACGGCTCCGCCGAAGGCGATGCTCGGCGCCTAGTGGTTACTGACCGCGACTTCGGCCTCGCGTACTTTCACAGCGCGTGGGCCGCCCGGTTCCTGGAGCGCATGTTCCGCGAACATGTTGTGCTGTTCGTCGGCTACAGCCACTCCGACGTGGTGATGAAGTACCTCGGGCTCGGTCTGGGTGCTACTTCGAAACGGTACGTGCTGACCGATCAGCCCAACGATCCCCTCTGGAGGCGGCTGCACGTCACTGCGTTGGCGTACCCACACGAGCAGTACGACGTGTTGACCGCATGCCTGACCAGTTGGGCAGACATCGGCAATATGGGGCTACTGGAGCACCGGCAACGCATCCGGGGGCTGGTGTCCAGTCCGTCGCAGCCGACCCCTGATGAGCTGTCGTACTTAGAGGACTCGCTCCAGCGTCCCGAGCTCGTGCGGTTCTTCTGTGAGTTCGCGAAGCACAAGTTCTGGCTGGAGTGGGCGGCGACGCAAGAACCATTCCAGGCGCTCTTCGACCGCTCAGTCGCCCGAAACGAGGTCGCCACCCAGTTGGCGGCTTGGTTCGCGCACGACTTCGCGCTCACTGACGACACCGACGTCGACGACGATGAGCGGCCAAGCGCGAAGGCCTGGGAAGTGTTCGCTGAGGCCGGAGGAGTTCTCGGCACCGATGCGTGGAGCGCGCTCGCCATGGGCATCCACGCGTACGGTTCCGCGCGACCTGAGCACGTGCTGAGATGGATCTGGGTCCTGATCGAGCAGGAGCACACGGGTTGCTGGTCGGACCTGCTTGACTTTGCATTCAGCTGGGACGAGCTCTGGGCGGACCGCACGCTCAGCCTCGGTCTGCTGGAGCACCTCATAGAGCCTCGGCTGAAGCCACAACGCTCCTGGGGCAGCTCGCATATGGACGTCACGATTCGCGGCGAGCTGAACTCGTTGGACAGGGTCTGGCAGCAGAGGTTCGCACCCGAGCTCGACGAGCTGGCCGCCGACGTCTTCCCGGTCGCGGAACGATCACTGCTGCGACACCTGGAGCTGGAAGCAGCAGCGAGCCGATCGTCCTTCGGGTTCTCACGGCGACGCTCTGCGATCCAACCTCACACCCAAGACCGGTACCGCAATCCCATCGACCCGGTCATCGATGCTGTCCGCGACTGCGCGGAAACGCTGTCAAGGAGTAACCCGGACTTCGCCAGGCCGGTCATCGACCGGTGGCTGGCAAGCCCTCACGTGCTGCTCCAGCGGCTCGCCATCCACACCGTAGCGACCTCGTCGCAGCTCGACGCGAACGTCAAGATCCGGTTCGTCCTGGACAGAGGCTTGCCAGATGTCGACGGCGCCGAGCAGGAAGTCCTCCACCTCCTCGGAGCGATCACAAAGGATGCCGACCCTGCCCTCGTTGATCGTGTCGTGGCGGCGTACAAGCCAGCTGGCAGCGAGGACCGTGACCTCTACACCTCGTTCAGCGCGCTGGAATGGCTTGAGCGATGCGGTGTGGAGAACGGCGAGCTTGCCGCGACACTCAGTGAGCTGCGAGCGCAGCTCGGGGACGTCAAGGGGTCGCGCTACCCCGGGATCCGGGGCTGGACGGAAGTCGGTTCCGGGGAGGGGGGGATGCCGCCGCTGAGCGTGGACGAGTTCGACGCGCGTGTTCGCGCCGACCCTGGCGCGGCGGTCGAGTTCGTTCTCAGCTTCGAGGAGCGGAACTACCCGCGCGATGGTGGCCCGAGCCGCGACGACGCGGTGTCGATGCTGCGCGGGACCGTAGAGAAGCGGGCGGCAGCCGGGCTGGAACTGTGGCCGCATCTCGACGGCCAGCTGGACATCCAGGCGGCGGTCGTCAGCGCGTGGGGCCATGCGGCCACGGTCGAGGACCTGACTGGGATCGTCGAGATCATGGTGGAGACGGACCTGCGTGCCCTGGGGCATGCACTGACACAGCTGCTCGGGGCGGCTGAGCGCTCCGACAGTGGGCCGTGGGAGAAGGTGCCGGCGACTGAGAAGTTCGTACAGCGGATGTGGGAAGCGTTCGCGACCGACGAGCTGTACGAGAGCGACCCCGAACGAGACTGGGCTTCGGAGACCATCAACCACCCGGCGGGACTGCTGTGGGACTTCTGGTTCGAGATGTTCAGACGTCGATGGGCCGCTGCCGGCGACGACTGGCGAGGTCTTCCTGACGCGGACCGCGCCTTCCTTGACCAGGCGCTGGATGACCGGACTCGCCGTGGCGCGTACGCGGTGACCCAGATGGCCGCCCGCCTGCACTTCCTCGACGATGCGGACAGCACTTGGTGCCGCAGCCGGCTGCTTCCGATGCGCGACTGGGCAGACGAGGGGGTGGCTGAACCGTTCTGGTGCGGTCTCTTGAGCTGGGCGCGCTGGAACCGCGGCCTGGTCGCTGACGGCCTCCTTGACGGATTGATGCAGACCGTGGCGTACCTCGAGCGGTTCGGCGACGACGAGCAGCACCGATGGGCAGCGTTCCTCGCCTCGATCGCGGTCGGGTGTGAGACGCCGCCGACGAGCTCGTGGGTCGACGAGCTGACCGCCAAGGCCGCGCCCCCGCGCCGAGTCCAGTGGCTCGCGGCGGTCGTCCAGACCATGGAGGAGCTCGATGAGACGGGTCGAGCGGCGGTGTGGACCGGATGGCTCGCCGACTACTGGCGTCGACGCAACCAGAGCTGGCCCGTGATGCTCGTGCGTGACGAGGCGAACGAACTCGCCGCAGCCGCACCGCTCGTGCCCGCCTCGGAGTTCGCGGCCGCGGTCGACCTCGTCCTGGAGACCGCGGCCGGGTTGGACGCCCACGGCAGTGGACTGCGCTACGTCACCGACGAGCTCATCGACGCCCAGCCGGCGGAGGTCGGGCGCTACCTCACACTCCTAATGGTGAACACTGTCGGGGAATATTGGGGGTCTTACGAACTCGCGCCGAAGCTGCAGCGGCTCTCGGCGAAACCTGGCGGCGACTGGACCCAACTACGCGAAGCGGCGCTCCGGTTGAACATCAGGTTGGAGTAGACCGCACGGCGCGGTCTCGGCGTCGCTGTCACACCGACGCACGCGTGTCGGTCGTGAGGTCCGGGGAGTGTGGCTCATGACGAGCCATCCCACCTCACCCGCTCAGATTTCCGCCGGTCGACGTCGCATGCAAGCCACCGGTCCCGTGGATAGGGCTCGGCGTTCCGAGACCGACTGGAACGGACACAGCCAGCTCGTCGGCGTTACCCACGGTCAGTACCAGTCGACAGCCCTCCCGACGCCTCGGCACCTTGAACCAAGGGCCGTCCTAAGGTGCCCGCGACCGAGATCGGGTTATCGAACTGGGCGGCCGTCTCGCTTGATGGCCGCGACGACGAGTTCGACCCTCGTGTATCCAGCAAGGCGGTCAGCGCCGGCGTTACTGTCGAGCTCCGGCTCTCGGCTTTCCTTGATCCGCTTGTCGAGTGTCTTCTGGGCGAGCCGGAGGAGGTCGGCTTCTCCTTGCTCGTGCTGTAGGACAGCGTAGGCGTAGAGCCAGACGGCGATCGATGGCAGCGCGGCGAGACCGACGACGAGGGCGATCCTCTGGAACATATTGGGGATGGTGGGCGCCGACTCGGCGCCGAGACCGTCAACGGTCAGCGTGTAGGCGATGACGATGACTGACAGTGCAAGCACGACGAGCGCACCCTTAAACACTCTTGAGAGCCACGGCGCGAGCGACGATGGTTCCTGCCCAGGTCGCGGCCACGCCTTGGGGGCCCGGTCGCCTTCCGCCCCGAGGGCTGTCACACGCTGTTCGGCAAGCCAGTGGCGGCCGAACCCGCGCAGTGCCCTCCATCGACGCTCGATCGTCTTCTGAACCGCCTCCGGCGTGGCGGTCTTGTCGAACAAGGCTGCGTGTTCCCCTTCGCGTTCGCAGGCGACTAGTCGCTGTGCGCCGAAGGGGATCAGGGCTGAGACTGCGATGGCGCCGACGGCCAACTGAATCGCGATCACGTGAGTGGTGGTCATGAACGGACGGTGGGGCGTCAGCCCGATGAGCGCTGCGGCGAAGGTCAGCAATGTGCCGGAGACGCTCGTGGTCAACGGCAGGATAAACACGGCGAAGGCGGTCTCGGTCGGGAGCTGGTCGAGATCGCTCGGCTTGCCCGCCACCCGCCTCAGCCAGAGGCTGCGCAGGCCCATGATGAGCGCCGACGCAGCGGAAAGCATCACCAGGAGGGCGACCAGCGAGGGCAGGTAGACCTCGCCGATATGTGCTTCGAACGTAAGCAGTGTGAGGACCGGGCCGGCGACGACGAACGTGATGACGACAAGTACAAGGAACAGGGGTCGCACTGAGCCTCCGAGATGTGATGCGCTGGTTGGCCTGGCTCGGACGGGAACGCCGACTCCACGAGTTGCGGCTGCTGCGTTGGTTCCGAGCCCGCGGAAACGTAGCGGGTTCCACCGGTGCGTGTGAGCGTTCTGGACACCTGCTGCCTTGTGACGCCAAGCACATGCGTCGGTGCGGCTGGGATTGTCGGTCGCACCGCCATGTCACCGGTCAGAGGTCATGTTCCCGAGTCGCAGACGGCTGGTGGGCGTGCGCCGGGGACCGGGCCGCGTTGGTCCGCAGCGGCCGCGAAGACAACCGGGCGGTGCGTGCTGTGGCTGGTTAGAGGATCGTCTCGTCGCCGGTGCCGTCTTGGCTGAACGCGTCGGCGATGGCCTGGTACTCGGTGTCGTCGTAGGTCGGGCCGCTGTTGGTCGCGAGGACCGTGGTGTCCCAGGGTCTTGTCCCGTCGGGCCTGGGGGTCAGGAGGACTGCGACGCTCCAGGGATATTCGGGACCTTGCTGGTTGGAGCGCTCGAGGAAGGTCTGTCGGCGGAGAAGGAGCCAGGTCTCGAACAGTTGACGGTGGTAGCCGGTGAGCTGGGAGTAGACGCTGAAGGAGAGGTGGAGCTGGCCGTCGTCGATGAAGGTGACGCGGTGCTGTGCGCGCAGGACGTCAGCAGGGGATAGGGCGCAGTAGTCGATGCGTCGTAAGAGCATGCGTCCGAGTTCGGCTCGGTGGGTGACGGAGAACTTGTCGATGAGGCCGAGGACCTCGATGCGCGCGCGCTCGTCGCCGGTGAAGTCAGTGGCGGCGATGTCTTCGAGGATGCGTTGGAAGACTGCGTGTCCGATGATGTCGCTGGTGTCGGCGGGTTCTTGGGGGAGTGTGGGGCCGCTGTGTTGGGTGGCGCCGATGTCCGCCATCCATTCGGCGATGGGGTCGGGGGCTGCGTTCGCGTCTCGGTCGGCGAGGTCGAAGTAGCGAGTCGTTTCGGTGCCGAGCTCGATCCGTTCGTCGGCGACGCGGTGGGCGTACTCGATGATCGCGTTGACCGAGCGGAGCTGGTCCCAGAGGAACTCCCAGTCGCGTCGCAGCAGGATGAGGCCGTGCTTGTCGGGCTCACGGTCGGGGGTGACGTCGGGCGGCGGGTTCGGGTGGTCGAGGACGACGACGGGGACCCAGTCGATGGTGTCGCCGGGTAGCGGAACCTCGTGGTCGCGGAGGTTGGTCAGTCGGAGGTTCGGATCTGTCAGGGTTGACCTGATGGTCCCGTGGGCCTGGCGCAGTCCTTCGCCGGCCTTCTTGTTGAGCCAGTTGGCCTCGCGGGTCGGATCGCTGGTCGCGCCGTCGCGAGCTTTGACTTGGAGGGCGATGCCCTTGGTGCCGGCGACCAGGGTGCCGTCGCCGATTTCGCGCAGCCCGGAACCTTTGATGACGACTTTCGGTCGGAAGACGAGGTCCGGCAGTCCCCAGCCGGCGGCGGCGTCGAGCGTGACGTTCTCGACGCTGGCGCCCAGCGGTACGGAGGGTTCGGGTGGGGTTGCTTCGGGGATGTCGCGGCCGACGACGTCGCCGTTGTCGTTGATGCGCAGAAGAATGAAGGTGCCGTCGTCGGAACGGATGCTGGCGAGGTTGAGATCGGACTCCGCGAGGCTGGTGCGGACGTCTGCTTCTTGTTCGCGGCTGTCGAACGCGACGAGGTTCCACACGCTGGTGGTGGCTTGCCCGGCGAGCTCGTCGAGTGGCCCGACCCGCTGCAGGAGCGTCGGCATGCTGACGGAGCGTTCGAGCGCATCGATGAGGTGTCGGATCAGGATGAGGAGCTTGCGGGTTCGTTCGCTGAGGGTGTCGTCGAGGTCGACCGGCCATGGTGGGGCGCAGAGTACGGGGTCGAGTGCCACGTTCGGGCGGATGCTGACGGCGTGGGCCAACTCTGGCGGGTCGATGTCGAAGCGGGCAAGGAGACGGTCGGGTGCGAGGAGGCCGTCGCCGCCGGGGGTCAGCGCGGTCAGGGTTGCGCCGTCGGGCAGCTCCAGTTCCGGTACGTCGATGGTGCTTGCCCACGCTCCGACGAGAGGGTCAGCGCGTTGGGTGGCTGCAAGGCAGTCGGCGAGGTGGGTCATATGACTGCCGATGAGCTGAGCGGCGGGGCTGCCGTCGACCCACGGTTGGAACTGTTGGAGGACCCGGACCTGGTCGGGTCGAAGTCCGAGGAGCTCCCCAGCCGGCACGAGGCTGTGGAAGTCGGCCTCGGTGGCGCTCAGCGGCATGCGATGTAGCTCGGGATCGACCGGCCACAACGGGGTGCACACGGTCTGGGCTGTCGCGAGGACCGCCGCGTCCGCTGCGCTCTTGATGGCGTGGAGGAACTCGGATGCGCTGCGGTCGAGCTCGCGGGCCGCTCGTTCTGGCAGATTTGCCTCCGCCCAGAGCTCTCGGCCTCCGGTCTCGGTGACGCGGATTCGGAGGTCGAAGTCCGTCGCCTGGTCCAGGCGGTTCCAGGTCCGTAGCAGTGCGTCGCGTGCCTCGACCGCGGTATCGAGGTGTTGGCGCGCCTGGAGGTACACCGGCAGGTTCGGCAGTAGATCAGGTGGGAGATCGTCGGCGCTCACGGGAGAAGGGTGCACGAAGCCGCCGACATCCGTGGCCGCATCCCCGACTGGGCCGGTCCGACCGTCGACGTGGTCGACGCTCCGTCCTAGCTGAGGGACGCTGCGACCAGGACGCCGACCAGGTCGGCAGTGCTGGCGAGGATCTGGGTGCCATACCGCTGGTCGATCTTGCCCTGACGCATCCGGTGCGCCCATTGCTTCTCGGTGACGACGACGTCGCAGTACACGGCCGCGACGGGGAGACCGAGAATGTCGAAGAAGTCGTTCGGTTCCCACTTCTGCTCGCTCTGGCGGTGCTTGGCGGACCGCATCACGTTCGTGACGTACCGGGTTGGCAGGTCGTCCATGAACGACATCACCTCGCCGACGGTGCTGTTCTCCCAGAACTCGTCCCACGTCATCCCGATCAGTTCGAGCCCCGTCGTCACCGCAGGTCGGATGTCGCCTAGGTCGGACGTGCGGACCGCGGCATCGATCATGTCGCCGGACAGCTTCAGCCGGGCGATTCCGGCCGCGACCCCGTCCTCGTGGTCGACGAAGCGCTGACCTAGGTCGTGCTGAGCACGATCGAAGCCTGCCTTGCGGAGCCGTTCCGGTCCGGCGCGGTGCAGTTGTTCCTCGACATATGCCCGTAGATCGCGTTCAAGCTTGACCCGCAGGCCTGGTGAGACGGCGTCCTCGAGGCCTGGGACCGAGCTCAGGTCGAGTTCGGGCCACGTCATCCGTCCGCCTGTGACGTGGTCGAGGCCGATGCCGAACACTCGCTGCTCACGCGGCATCTCTGGCCGACCGAACCGTCGCTGCAACGCCAGGTCGATCTCGTGAGGGAGGACGGCGGCCGGCACCGCCATCGTGTGTTGCTGGGACAGTTCCAACATGACGTCTACGACGTCGTTGCGTGACCGGTCGTCTCGCCGCTTGCTGGTCTCCGCGTACCGGTACATGTCTAGCGGGAACGACGCTGCACCCGTCCCCGCTGCGGCTCGGCACAACTCGAGCGCTTCGACGAACTTTTCGCCGTCCGGATTGACCGTAGCGGCGCGCGCCAGATCGACCCACTTGTTCTGGTCGAGGTAGACACGCAGCACCAAGCCATCGTCTCCCACCGACGGTTGCGACCCAACCAGTGTCCGCGCCCGCACTGACGGGCTTCATCGAACTTCTCCGGCTTCGTCGTCGTTGCTGTCGTTCGGCAACGGTTGACGCAGCTTGCGCTCCATGCCAGCGGCCTCAGAGGGGGAGTTGGCCGTCGGCCGGTGCGCCAGTTCGTTCGCTTACCGGCCAGGTGGGGCGCCTTCAGCGCCTTCAGGGCCGTCAGCCGGATCGACAACGTCTCGGCCCTTGTCGTCTCGGCCAGGTCACGCAGCGCCTTGCTGTGCTCGAGCGCGGCATCAGCGAACACGACGCCAGTGCCCACCGATTGGGAAGGTCGAGGCTCTACTCGGCCGCCATCGCCCGCTACGCCAGATTCGACGTGGTCCCGGTGCCACGATGGCCGCCGCCGCCGAGGTCGTGGCCCGGCGCGCATCCCGCTCGAATAGGCGGGTACCTCGCCACGCGGGCCCTGGCGAGACGAGAGGCTGCGGTCGCATGCGAGCTTAGGAGGCGGGTTGCGCGAGGGCTCACTTTGGGCTCGCTTTGACTCGCAAGTGATCGCATTGACGTGCCGACGCCGTCAGCGTCTTCTGCCTGCAACTCCGCAGGTCAGGGGGCGGTTTGGGTTCATGGACGTAGTCGATCGCAAAGAGTAGCGCTGACGCTCGATGCGATCGGGGTCTTCCCGATGACGCACCACGTCGAATGCGTGGCATTGCTAGAGAGAAGCGGCTCTGACCTGCGGTGATGCGATTCGCGATGAAGCCGTAGACGTCCGCCAACCTGCCTTATGGCGCACTTTGGGTTCAGCCCACCCGATTCTGAGCTGGGGGAACCGGCTCGCTTCAGGCCTCGCGCCTCGTCGTAGCTCGCCTCATCGCCCGTGTACGGACGCGCAGCGCGTCGTTGGACCACGGGGGCCCGCGGGGCTGTGCGAGGCGCTCAGCGCGGTTCGCCGCTGGTGGGAGCAGGCCGTCGGCGGCCGTAGTCGGGGCCCACTTGGTCGGCCCAGTTCCCTGGTCCTTCCCGCGGCCTGGAGCGAGGCGCTCCGTGGCCGCCCGGTAGTCCGGCACCACCAACCTGCGATTGATGTAGTGCCGCTCAGTCACCGTCTTGGACGTGTGGCCGAGCTGATTCTTGGCCGCCTCGGCGTCGTAGACCTCGTCGATCTCGGTCGCGACCGTCCGGCGGAAGGAGTGCGGGGTGACGCCCTGCAGAACCGTGAGGTCGGCATAGTCATCCAGAAGGCGGAGGTGGCGCAGCCGGCCCGGAATGTTGGTCGGGTAGTGCCAGGTGCCATTGCGGGTGACAAAGACCGCCTCGAGGTCATTGGGTGTCTGGGCGACCTTCCGCCGCCTCAGCAGTGCCGCTGCCCAGTCCGGGAGCGCGATGGGCCGGATCGCGGCGTCCGTCTTGCCGTAGTCGACCCGGTTGCCCTTCGAGGGGATCTGGCCGTTGACCATCAGCCATGGAAACCGATCCTCGTCGTTGCGGCGCTCAGGCGGGGCGGTCAGCTCGATGTCGGACCATCGGAGGGCGAGCAGTTCGCCGATGCGCATGCCGGTGCGGGGGCAGGGCGCTGAGCGGTGGTCGGCGGCCAATCGACCCAATTCTTATCACGCGCGTGAGAAAGACAGCCCTGACATTTTCGGAAGAGGCCACAAGAGCAGCCGCAAGCCGCACTGTCGCCCCTATGGTTCCCTCTGCTCCCATCCGGAAGAGAGGCATGCATCATGGCGCTTGTGCGTCGATGGAGCGTGCCCGGATGGGTGCGTTTCGTCTCCACCATCGTGCTGAGTCTGTACTCAGCCTTCGTTGGGCTGGTTCTTGTGCTCGACAAGCAGCTCAAGCCCGCCACGTGGAAGTGGGTGCACAGCACGGTTCTCATCGTCTGGCTCGTTGGCATCTTGGCGGGCCTGACCCTCACGGACAACGTCCGCCGGGCCATCCTGCGGTACCGAGCGACCGGGCATGAGGGCAACCGCGTCGAAATCCGGAACCAGATGGGTGCACTCATCATCGCCGTGGCCCAGATCCACGGCATCTCCGCAGGCGATATCGGATGCGGGCTCTTCCTCCGCCAGGAACGGTGGGTCCGTAGGCCTGCTCGGTGGTTCCCCTGCCCGAAGGGGTTCCTTCGGCCCGAGCGCTTGAAGCGCATCGAGCGGATGCGGCTGCCGGACAACGTGCCGGAGTCGACGGTCGAGTTCACCAAGGGCAAGGGCGCCGTGGGCGCTTGCTGGGAACACGGACAGCACGGCTACAACGACTGGCGCTCGATCAACAGGCGCTACCAGACACCCGACGATGTGGTGTCACGTTGGAGCAAGATGCGCGACGAGACCAAGCACGGGTTCGACCAGAAGGAGTTCATCTCCCTGATCGGCAAGTACGCCGAGGTGGTCGCGATGCCGATCATCATCAACGGGTCCTTCGAGGGATGCATAGCGATCGACCGAAAGTGGAACAAGGAGAGTGCCTCCGATCGTTCCCTACTTAACGACGACGCAACAAAAAGGCAACTGGGAGCAGCGGCGCAAACGCTCGTCCCCAGCCTAAGAAAGGGGTAGCGTCGATGCAAAGGCAGAAGGGCTCACGCATGGGCAATCGCCACATCTACACCCCAGAGGAAGCCACGCAGCTGTACCTCGACCTGCTGAAGGGCACGAACCCCAGTCCCGCGGTACAGGAAGTGATCGACAAGATCGAAGGCGAGCGCGAGCTCGTCCCGCCAGATAGCCAGTCCGGACGAGGACACAAGTAGTCCTCCTGACACGCGGCCACTAGGCGCCTTCCCGAACACACCGACGCCGTCCCCTTCCGTTGCGACAGGGGGCGGCGTTGTGCTGTGCCTACGTCAACTCTTCGCAAGGGCGCAGCGCTCGAGACCACTCAGGCCTTCCCGGACTACTCGTCCCGTCGTCTTCGCCGTTGGCTTCCCAGTACTCACGGTCGCGCTCCACGAGCACGTCGCGCATGTCGGGCCAAGTTCGAGGCGCCCTCCGGCTCGGGTGCGGGCTGGCTCACCGCCCCATGGTGCGACCCGAGCTGACGCTGCTGCAAGGCCGCCGGTCACACCAGGACACTGGCAGCGACCCGCCTACTGCTAGGCCGGCGACGAGGGACCCCCACTGCGCCCACGTAGGCACGGCCAGGCAACCCGAGATCGGCGAGTGAACGTCTGAGCCGCCGCGTGCTGTCGGGAGGCCGACACACGGCGACGACCCGCACGCTGAGTGGACAGGGCGTCAGCAAACGGATGCAGACCTGCGGGCCCCGCCGTCGGCATGTGCAGGAATTATGGCCCGGGTGCGTCTACAACTCGGACTGAGCCTAGCGCCAAGCGTATCGCCGGATGCGTGGCGCTGCCGGGGGACGCCCGCCGGGGAGACGCGCTCACGGCGGGCGTTTACTAATTCGGCCTTGCACAGGTATCCAGGCGCGTTGCCCGATGCCCCGTGTCGAAGCGGTCGGCGCGTCGCAGGATGCGAGCCCCGTCGTGTCGGGAAGATTCCGACGTGAGCGACGAGCGGTCCGACAGAGCTGATGCACGGCTGTTCGTGTGGCTGATGCTTGTCGGCATGGTGGTGTTCGCGGTCGCGGTCGCCGTTGGTGGCGTGCTCGGCTCCGACCCTGGGTCGCTCGCTGACTGGGTCGCTGCCGTGTCGACGTTCGCTGCCCTGCTCGCGGCCTCGTACGCGGCGGTCCAGACGCGGCGGACGTTCAGACTGGAGCAGGAGCGCGACGCCGAGCGTGTCGACCAGACACGGCGTGCTCAGGCGGTGCAGGTCGCAGTGTGGACGGGCGAGATGGACTGGATCAGCACCAAGGTCACGCACGTGTGGAGCCCCGGCAGCACAGAGCCAGACACGACGCGCGACCCAGGCCCGATCAGGCCGGAGAGCATCCGAGTCAACATTCAAAACGCATCCCCGGTGCCGGTCTACCACCTTCGCGTCGAGGTGTATGTCGGTGAGGGCGGACCGTCCACAGCGACTCACGCCGCCACGTTTGCAGTCCAGGGTCGCGAGCACGGGATTGCTGTCGTCGGACGGATGGACCGCATCGAGATCGCAACGCCGGAGCTGGTGAGTGATCTCATCGGTGTGCTGGAGACGATTCCGGGGGCAGACAACAGTCCGGCCAACACGTACTTCGGCTGGTCGTTCCAAGACAACGCTGGCAAGTGGTGGCGTCGGTTCCCCACGGGCGCGCTCGTGACGCTCGACGGGCCGCCAACTTCCGGGCCGACCCCGAAGAACTGACGTCAGTGGGGACTGTGCACGTCAGGGCGCCGCACCCCCCCGGGAACCTGCTGCCCCTCAGGCTGGCGTTCTCGACCAGTACGCAGGCTCCCTCAGGCCAGATCACGTCCGTGCCCGTTGCTCACCGCGCGACGGGCGTCGGCGGATGTCGAGTTCGGCGGCCACAGCCAACGTGTCGAGCGTCGTCTGGGCGGATGCATGCCGGAGTCGCGCTCGCACCTGCAGTGCGTGACGCTGCTGGAGAAGAACCGGCTCTGACCTGCGGCGACGCGAGTTCCGATGCGTGCGTTGACGTCAACAATCCGCCTTTGGGCGCACTTCGCGTGCTGAGCGCCTGATTCTGCGCGTGCGGAAGTCGCGAACGCCGGCGAACGTGCGGTGACCCTCTACCGTGTGCACATGGATGAGGCAGCGACCCCGGGGACGGGGTCGACCGCGCGTCCCATACCCGAGCACATCCTCGACGGCTACCGGAAGACGCTCAACGCATTCGTCGTCCGCGCCCGCCGCGTGGAAGCGCACTCGCTGCTCGCCGACGTCGAGCAGTTCGTCGTATGGGTGCACGGTTCCGCCCGCCTCGAGATCACGCCCGAGAAGGGCGAGATGCTCTTTGACGTCCCACCTGAGGAGGCGTTCGAGTCCCTCGCCGCACGCGTGCGCCCGCTCCTGCTCGAGCAGGACGGCCTGCACCACGCCCGAGTCCTGGCGGCCATCGGCGCCTTCAGCCGCGGCGACGACGAGGTGACGCGAGCCCGGGAAGTCCTCCAGCGGGCGTGGGACCGTGCGACCGGTGCTGAGGCGCTCGGCTTCCTCGTCGGTGAAGCGCGCGACGGCGCTGAACTGATCGCCGACGTGACGCTCGCGCACGGGTGGCTGTACGGAGATCTGGTCCACGCGAAGCCGAACGTGCCTGAAGCGGTCATGCAGACGTCTTTGAACCAGCGATACATCGCCTCGGTCCTGATCTACGGCCAGGCGGCGATGGCCGCCGTCGGCACGCTGAATGTCGTTCGGCGCGCGGCCAAGAAGGGGCTCGTGGAGCTCAGCGACGCGGCTGTCAACAGTCCGGTGACCGTGCCGACGCCGCTCACCATGCCGCTTGTGGCCGCGAGAATCGGGCCACGGGACCAGTTGTCTGGCTACGGGTCGGGGCCGCCGACCGCGCCGTAGTGACCGTGGAAGACCTGTCTGCCGACGGTGGACCGCCTGCGGCATCAGCAGGCGAGGACTTGTAGTCGAAGAGACCGCCGCCGACTGTTCGGCTCGCCATGCGGCCGGAAGATTGGTCGGGGACGCCGCATAGGTGTAGGGGTCTATACGTGCGCACGTTGGTGCGTACACGAACTGCGGTCACGCCACTTAGTCTGGGTGTGTTGAAGGCGCACCTCGGCCCGGCGGACCGTGGGCTCGGCGAGCTGGGATGACTGGCGGCGGACAGCGAGCTTCCGCGAACTGCCCCGGCTGTCCGTGCCGGCCTCTACCGTGACCTCGCAGAGGAGGTACGGGGGATGGCTGATGTGGCCTCGGAGTACCGGCGGGTAAAGACTGCGTACGCGCAACCGACGCTGAAACTCATCACGCGCCCGTCGGCGGTTGCGGTGCTGACGGTGTTCCGTTTGATGTTCTCGGTCGACAAGCCGACGGTGCCGACCGCGCGGATGCATGACCAGGTCGATGTGCTGCTGGCCGATATGCGGCGTGCTGGCTTGAAGGATGTTCCGGTCGGTAACGGCCGTGATGCGTGTCTGCAGTGGTTGAGTGTCGGGTGGTTGTTGCGCATCTCTGATGACGACGGCAACGAGGTGTACTCGTTGTCGTCGGCGGCGCTGGATGGCTTGAGGACTGTTGAGCGGCTGACGAAGGACCGTTCGATTTCCCTGTCGAGTCACTTGATCGCCGGTTTGGTGCGGCATCTGCGGGACTTCGCGGCGGCGGTCTCTCCTGATGCGACTGAGTACGTCTCGAACTTGCAGGCGGAGAAGGCGCGCATCCAGGCGGAGATCAACCGGATCTTGGACGGCGGGGATCTCGAGCCTGCGACCGACGACGACATCGTTCAGGGCGTCGCGGAGCTGCAGCGCTACCTCAACGAGCTCCCCGGTGACTTCACGCGGGTGGTGGAGTCCTATCGAGAGTTCGAGCGCGACACCGTCGCGCTGTTTCGTGCGGAGTCTGTTCCGTCGGGTGAGGCCGTGCGGCGCTACCTCGACCACGTTCAGCAGCTCTCGACTGCCTCGGCTGCGGGCCGCGGGTTCGAAGGGGCGCTGCAACTTCTGCGGGACCCGGAGATGCTCGACCAGGTCAACCGGTACATCACCGTCCTGCTGGAATCTCCCCGTGCGACTGACCTGCTGTTCGCCGAGGAACGCAGCCAGGTCCGGAACTCGGTTCTTCTCATCCGCGACGGCCTCAAGCGGGTTCTGGAGCAACGGTCGAAGGTGTCGCGGACCCTCCACGACTACATCTCCTCCCACGACGTCGAGCGTGACCACGAGCTCGCCTCCACGTTGCGGACCCTCGAAGGTGAGTTGGCGACGTGGATGGAGACGGCGGGGCCGCGCGCGAAGGCGCCGTTGGCACTGTTGCCGGGGAAGCCGGACATTGAGCACCTTCGGACCAAGATGTACGACCCGGTCGACGACGAGCCGCCGCTGCCGCTCTCGGAACTCGCGACGCCGGACTCTGTTGGCGGCTTGAGCCTTGCCGAGCTCCGTGCCCGGGGTGGACCGTCGCACGCGTCGCTGCGTGAAGAGCTCGCCGCGAAGTTCGAGGTCGATGGCGGGGTCGAGTCCCTCGCGGCGCTCTTCCATGCGATGCCTGACGAGCTGCGGCGCCCGGTGGAGATTCTCGGTGTGCTTCCCCTCGCGAGGAGCAGCGGCCTCGAGCCGACCGGGGGCAGCGAGGTGTACGAGGCGCTGCGGCCAGACGGAAGTCGTCGACTCCTCAACGTGCCGCACTACGCACATCACCCAGACCCGGGCCCGGACCCGGGCCTTGGCCCGGCACCTGATGCACCCGCTGCCTTTGATGCTTGCGACCCATCCGGGTCGAGTCAGGAGACAGACCGATGACCGACGACGCACTCGACCTGGACGAGCACCTGTCCGACCGCGGCCGACGCGACGACGAGGTGGATGAGTTCGGGGATGCCCTGTCGCTGAGCAGTGACACGTTCGGGCTGTGGCAAGGCGACCAGGGCACCCTCGAACCCAAGCAGCGCGACACTCTGGTCGCGCTGCTGAAGAAGTCGTTTATCTCCTCCGACGACAAGGACGCGTGGCGCACGTTGATGCGCGAACCAGGTCCCATCGTCACCAGCCTGAACAACCTCTACTTCAACCTCGTTGTCGACGAGCGCGCCGAGGTCGCCTTCGCAACACCCGCGCGCAACGCCGACAACCCGTTCAAAACCCTGGTCCGCGATGCCTCGAACAGTCGCGAAGAGACACTGCTGCTCATCTACCTGCGCGAACGGCACCGCGCTGAGACCTCGTCGGGGCAGCCGACCGTGTACGCGGACGTCACCGCGATGCTCGACTACGTCGAACGGTTCCGTCCCGCTTCCGCGACCGACGTCTCCGGAGACGAGAAGCGCGTTAAGAACGCCATCGTCGGTCTTGTCGGCTCGGGCCTGCTGGTCAAGACCGCTGACGCGGACAGGTTCCGCGTCCACCGTGCCATCGAAGCGCTGCTGCCATTGGTCACGCTGAACCAGCTCGTTGAGGCGTTCCGCGCGCATAACGGAGGCACGGGCTATCGCGACGACGGGGATGCAAGCGACCCCATCGACGAGGTCCCCAACAGTGATCTTGACAATGATCTTGACGGTGACTTCGCCGAGGAGGGTGAGGTCGCGTGACGACCATCCAGGACGATCGGTTCGACAGCGAGGCGCCCGACGAGTTCGACAATCGCGCCGACATGGCTTCTCCAGTCGGCGAACCCGCCGGCGAGGTAAGTGGGAACGTGCCCGACGACGTGCTCGACGTGGTTGATCCGGCCGCGACGCAGTGGAAGCTGGAGTCGCTCCAGGTCATCAACTGGGGCGGGTTCGAGGGATACCACGTTCTGCCGTTCCACCCCGACGCCACCATGATTTCCGGCGGTTCGGGCACCGGCAAGTCCACCTTGCTGGATGCATACACCGCCCTGATGATGCCGTCGTCGGTTGCGTTCAACGGTGCGTCGAACGACGCCGGCAGCGGCCGTGCCCGCAACGAGTCCGGAGGACAACGGACGCTGCTGACGTACCTGCGAGGCAAGCAAGGCGTCAACGACGAGACCGGCGGCGCATCCAGCGAGAACCTGCTCCGTGGAGCCGGCCGCGCCACGTGGGGCGCTGTGGCAGCGACATTCGTTGACACCGCCGGCCACGCATGCAGTGCGTTGCGGCTCTATTTCGCGCCCGCGACGGCGACCGGGGACAACGACGTCATCCAGCGGATGGCGGCCGTGCCGGACCGCATCACGCTCACCGACCTGTCCGACGTGATGACTGCCCAGACCGCCGGAAAGCCCCTTGCGCCGGTCATCACGGCCGTCTGGCCCCACGCGACGAAGCCGACGAAGAAGTACAGCGAGTTCGCCAACACGCTGTACCGGAAGCTCGCCATCGGAGCCAACGGCGACGGCATCAACGCCCTCGACCTTCTCTCCCGCATCCAGGCCGGCAGGTCGGTCAACAGCGTCAACGGCCTCTACCGCCAACTCGTCCTCGATACCCCGTCGACGTTCAAGGACGCCGACTCCGCACTCGAGCACTTCGACACCATCGCAGGGGACCTCGCCCGCATGGAGGACGCTGAACGCAAGCACACCACCCTGCGCTACATCCCCGAGGTCCACGAACGTCTCATAAGCGCCCGCGCCCGCATCAAGGACCTCGACCAGTTCGGCCTCACCCAGACCGGCTTCACCAAACTCACCGCCTGGTCGCTGCGGCTCGAATGTCGGCTCCTCGACGCCGCCGCCGACCATGCGCGCAACCAGCACCAAACTGCCGCGGCCTCGGCGAAGAGCGCGGTCGAGGCAACCGACGCGCTCTGGGATGAGCTTGAGGGAGCGCGAGAGGACTTTCGTACCTCCGGCGGTAACGAGCTCTCGGGTCTCGGTGACCGGCTCGCCAGCCTTGCGGTGCACCTTCAGGACGCTCAAACCCGGCGACAAGAGTTCACCGACCTCGCAGCCCAGGTGAAGGCGGCGTTCAACAGCCGCGGCGACTTCGACTCCATCCAGCAAGCCGCCCGTAGCTTCGCGAAGGGCGCCGAAGGATGGAACGAGAAGTACCAAGAGGAGCGGTACCAGGAACGCAGCCGCCTCGGTGAGCTCGGCGAACGGAAGAAGAGCCTCGAGGAGGAGCTGCGGCAGCTCCTCGACTCCGGCACCCGGATCCGCGGGCCCCTCGTCGGTCTCCGCGAAGCTGTCGCCCGCAGGCTCGGCATGTCGACCTCGGAGCTGCCGTACGTCGCCGAGCTCATCGACATCCGCGCCGACCAGGGCCGTTGGCGCACCGCCGTTGAGACAGTCCTGGGCGGCGACGCCCGCCGCATCGTCATCCCTTCCCACCGACGCAAGGAGGTGGCCCGGGCACTCAACGACCTCAACCTCGACCGCCGCGCCAACCTCATCGACGGCGTCGCCGACCAACCCGCGCGGTTCCCCCTCACCGGGGCGACCGGCGCCGACCAGCGCGACCGCATCCTCGACAAGCTCGTCTTCGCCGACCACCCCTACGCCGGATGGCTCCAGGCGCACCTCGCGGACGGTTCCCTGAACGCCCTGTGCGTCGAGCACCCCGACGACCTCGACGGCGGCGGATTCCGAGTCACCGACACCGGCCAGACCCGCAGCGGCATCCGTTCCGCCGTGGGCCGCGCACACCGCGACAACATCATCGGGTTCTCCAACGAGGACGACATCGACGCCATCCAGCTTGAGCTCGTCGACCTCGAACGCGATATCGCGGGCGCCTTGGACCGCGTCAGGGCCCTCGATGAGCAGGCACGCGAGCAGCAGCAACGCGCCACCGCGTACGCCGCCATCGCCACCTACCAGTGGGAGCAGCTCGACGTCGCGACCATCGAAGGCCGCATCGAGGCACTGAAGAAGCGGCAGGCCGAGCTGCTCGGCAGCGACAACCGCCTCCAAGAGCTCCAGAAGCAGATCGAGGAACTCAAGGAGCTCCACAAGGTCTCCCAGCAGGAGGACGCGCAGCTGCAGAATGCAGCGAGCGCCCTCGAAACGGTCTGGGAAGGGCTCGTCGACCGCAAGGACGAAGCGTCGCGGACGCTGGAACCTCACGAGGACGACGACCGCCTCGCACTCACCGGCACACAGGAGGACTACCTCGCCGACGTGTACCGCGACGTCACCGCAGACGTCGTCAACGAAGACCCGGTCAAGGAAGCCGACCGGTTCGTCGAACGGCTCGGCGCCATCAAGCGCGTCCTCTCCACCCAGCAGCGTGACGCGAACGTCGAAGTGAGCCAGTGCGAGAGGTCGCTGCTGAGCACCTTCGAGCTGTACCAGCAGAGCTGGTACGACGCGAACCTCGACATCACCCTCGACTCCTACCCCGACTACCTCCGCATCCTCACCGACCTCGAGGCCTCTGGGCTCTACCAGAACCGGGAGGCGTGGCAGCGTGCCGTCGCGCAGTGGGCAGCCGACGACCTCCTGCCGCTGACCCAGTCGATGTCGAGCGAAATCGAGGCCATCAAGACCCGCATCGTGCCTATCAACGACATCCTCGCCGGCCTTGAGTTCGGCGCCCGCAAAGGCCGGTTGAAGCTCAGGGTCGACGACATCAACACCGAGAGCGTCCGCCAGTTCCGACTCAGGCTGCGGAAGATGGCGAGCCTGGCGACGAAGTCGATGACGTTCGACCAGATGCGTGAGGTGTTCGTCGACCTCACCGACTTCATGGCTCTGCTACGCGGACCGAAGGACCCGAAATACTCCTCGGAGAAGTCGAACCGCGACAAGCTCCTCGACGTTCGCCTCCACGTTGAGGTGTACGCCGTGGAGTACCCCATCGGCGCCGACACCTGGGCCGCTCAAGAGCACCGGCAACTCGGTTCCGCCTCCGGTGGTGAGTCCCAGGAGCTCATCGCGTTCATCATCGGGTCCGCCCTGCGGTTCCGCCTCGGCGACGAGCTCCGCGACCGACCGCGGTTCGCACCGGTGTTCCTCGACGAGGGGTTCGTAAAGGCCGACAGCCAGTTCGCCGGCCGTGCCGTCTCGGCCTGGCGCGGTCTGAAGTTCCAGATCATTGTCGGCGCACCCGAGGACAAGTTCACCGGCCTGGAGCGGCACATGGACTCATTCGTCGTCATCCAGAAGGACGACTCGACCGGATACGCCTACATCGACCACCTCACCGACCGCGGACCAGCGCCCGACCTGGACACCGACGAGACCGACACCACGCCGGCTACGTCAGTCGCGACCGATGGCATCGAGGTGAGGGCTTGAGCGCGCGAGGCATCACCGAAACGGCCACCAAGGTCCGTGCGCGGATCGAAAGGACTTGGGCGACGACCGTCGCAGCCGAACAGCGGCGCGCCGTCGACCCCGCGATCTACCTCGGCCCCGGAGCCGACCCAGCCACCGACCCCACCATCGACGACGACGAGGGTCTAAGGGAGGCTGGCCCTACGTGGCCGCACAGGTTCGCCCTCGGCCGAGACGCGTCTGCCGAACTCTCTGCCACGCTCAGTGCGTACGTCAGGCAACTCGGAGAGTGGCGCGACTGGGCCAAGGCACACGCCGTCGAACTCGTGTACGCGGCCCGAAAGATCGATGGGACTCCGCAGGACGTGGTGTCCCACGTCGTTGTTCCTGACCTCGATACGGCAACTCGCGTCGCCGGGGACCCATGGCCTGAACGCGTCGCCACCGGACGCTCCCGCGCCAGCGTCCTCGACAAGCAGTTCCCCGACCAGCCGACCCTCCCACGCGCCATCAGCGCTGCCGCCCGGCTCAAGGATATCGACTTCGACGTCCTCGTCGGGGTCTGTGACTACTTCCTCCGGCGAGCCGCGCAAGCGATCGACACAGGGGTGGCTCCGGTTCCGATGACGCCCCGGCAGGTCCCCATCGAAGGTGTCCAAGGCAAATGGCTGGAGTCTCATCAGGGCCTCGTGCGAACCGTCACCGGCCTCGGTGACTTGCACCTCCTGCCCCGTCATCCGGCAAGGTTCCATTTCACTTATCTCGACCGCGCCCACCGAGAGGCTGGGGGACGACGCCACGACTCCTACAGCGTCGGCGACCCCGCCCCGCTGCCGTACGAGCCGCAGGTCGTCCTCATCAGCGAGAACAAGGACACCGCCATCTGTTTCCCGGACGTCGCCGGCGGCATCGCGATTGAGGGCGAAGGACGCGGCGCCACCACCATCGCGTCAGCGCCGTGGGTTCGCTCGGCTCCGCTAGTCGTGTACTGGGGTGACCTGGACCAGTATGGCCTCGAGATTCTCAACGAGTTCCGTGCCGCGGGCCTGACTGTGCACTCCATGCTGATGGACATCGAGACCTATCAGCGGTACCAGCGTTTTGGCACCGACCTCGACAAGAACGGGAAGCCGGTGAAGATCCACCCCGCTCGCAAAGTCCCAGATCTTCACGCCCATGAACGCGCGCTGTACGAGTTGCTCTCCAGCGGATCCGCGCCCGTTCCCCGTGTCGAGCAGGAGCGCATCCCGCTAGAAGTACCCGCCGCCCGCCTCGCCGCGCTCATCGCCCAGGTATCCGTGTCAGCCTGCACCCAAGAAGTAGACCCGGACAGCGACGGCTCGTGACGAGCCACCCCGCGGATGCGTCCGCAGGACGGCTGCCAACTCGAAGCGGCATCATTCGACGGCGAGACCACCTCGAGGTCGCAGCGCGCGATGAAGGTCGGCGGCCCGCCTTAGTGTCTCGACTGAGATGACTCCGCCACCTCCGCCTCGGCTCGCAACGACGGCCGCAAACCTTCCCGGAGGGCACCGCGAGGCGTACGTGTGGCAGTTCTGCGGGCGAGTCGGCTTCCACCTCCACACGCCCATCGAGACGTTCCGTGTGACGTGTGCTCCCGAGGCGGTTCTCGCCGAGCGGCAAGGACCGGACCGCGCGGTACGCGGCCGAGACGGCATGTACCACCTCATCGGCGACGACCAGTCGTACTGCACGGGCAGCTACGACCGGTCCGACTGGTGCACCAGCCAGATCCGTCACAGCACCGAGCTCACCCTTGACGTGCCGAGCGTCCCGCCCGCGGATCGTTGCTACCGCGCCCACGGCCCCTGGCCACCGCCCTTGACTGGCACCAAGGCCCTCGCTCGCATCCGCCGCCAGCTCGTCGCCACGTTCGGTCCCGGGTGCGTTTTGTGCCCGGATCCCTGGGCACGGAAGGTTGACCACGACCACATCACCGGCGAGGTCCGCGGCTACCTCTGCGGCTCTTGCAACGCCGCACTCGCCGAGTGCCGTCACCTGACCGGCTGCCGGTTCATCACCTACCTCACGGAACCGCCCGTCCGCCGGCTCAGTCTCGTCTACCCAAGCCACACCCGCCTCTCCGCCCAACCGAAGCAGGTCGCCCGCCGGACTTGCTTCGACCTGGCCATGGCCGGCGGCGTCTCCCCGGGCATCGACATCCTGCTCGACGCCCGCGCCACGCAAGGCCGGCCACCGTCGGAAACAGCCACGTCCGTACTGTGACTGGGACGCCCACCCGCTCGAGTGCGTGCAGAGTCCGCACCACCCGACTCGGTGGCCATAGTGACCAAGGACCTGAAGGGCAACGGCTCCACCTAGTGACTAGATGTCGTAGACAAGCTCGAACTGGCTCGCCGCAGGGTGGGTAGCCCGGTGCGCTCTTTGCGGTCGTCTGTGGACCTCGGAGCGGCCTTCTTGGAGGGCGCACTTTTGGGCGCGCTTTGAATCGCGAAGGGTCGCATAGAGGTGCTGACGCGACCAGGGTCGTTAGCGATGAACCCGCAGGTCAACCGCCAGTTTCCTCCAGTGAACGCCGTCGACCTCAAACGATCGCGCTCACGCTCAGGACCACCGGTCGCTTCCCGATGACCCACCACGTGGAGTGCGTGGCGCTGCTCACCCGCGCTTGAGTTCGAGTGCGCTTCAGGTCGTACGTTCGAGGCATGACTGTGCAGACCTCCGGCAAGACCTGGTTCATCACCGGCGCGTCCCGCGGCTTCGGCCGGGAGTGGTCGATCGCCGCACTCGAGCGCGGCGACCGGGTCGCCGCCACCGCTCGCGACACGAGCACCCTCGACGACCTGGTGGGGAGGTACAGCGACGCCGTGCTCCCGCTCCAGCTCGACGTCACCGACCGCGCGGCCGACTTCGCCGCCGTCCAGCAGGCGCACCAGCACTTCGGGCGCCTCGACGTCGTGGTCAACAACGCGGGCTACGGCCACTTCGGCTTCGTCGAGGAGCTCACCGAGCAGGAGTTCCGCGACCAGCTGGAGACGAACGTCTTCGGCGCGATGTGGGTGACGCAGGCGGCGCTGCCGTTGCTGCGCGAGCAGGGCTCCGGCCACATTCTGCAGGTGTCGTCGATCGGTGGCATCTCGGCCTTCCCCCTCGTCGGCGCCTACCACGCGTCGAAGTGGGCCCTCGAGGGCTTCTCCCAGGCCCTCTCACAGGAGGTCGCCGGCTTCGGCATCCACGTCACGCTGATCGAGCCCGGCGGCTTCTCGACGGACTGGGGCGGCTCGTCGGCCAAGCGCTCGGATGAGCTGCCGGCGTACGCCGAGCTGCACGCGCAGGTCGCCGAGTCGCGCAAGAAGCGCATCGGCACCCCCGGCGATCCGACCGCCTCCGCCGCCGCCGTGCTGGCGATCGTGGACGCCGACGAGCCGCCGTTGCGCGCCTTCCTCGGCTCCGCGCCCCTCGGCATCGCCAAGGCCGACTACGAGTCGCGGCTCGCGACCTGGGAGGCGTGGCAGCACAACGCGGAGCTCGCGCAGGGCTGAGCGGCGGCGGGTTTCCCCGGCTGCCCGGGGAAACCTGCCGACACGCCGTTGCCGCAACGGCGTGTCCGCAGGTTTCGGCTGACGACCCGGTGGGTCGGGTTCGAAAGTCCGCTCGACATCGTGTATCTTGACATCAAGAGATATCCCATTGCCGTCGCCCGATGACCGAGTTAGGGCAGCCTTGCTTTTCCCACACTCGACAGCGGCGGCAGGATGGGAGACGCGATCTGGACGACGACGAGACATCAGGAGATGACTGCTGTGGCCAGTCAGGACAGCTTCGGTGCGAAGAGCACCTTGGACGTGGACGGCAAGTCCTACGAGATCTTCCGCCTCGACGCGGTCGAGGGCGACGGCCTGGACGTCAAGTCCCTCCCGTTCAGCCTCAAAGTGCTGCTGGAGAACCTTCTCCGCACCGAGGACGGCGCGGACATCACCGCCGACGACATCAAGGCGATCGCCGGCTGGGACGCGGACGCCGAGCCCAGCAAGGAGATCCAGTTCACGCCGGCGCGCGTGATCATGCAGGACTTCACCGGCGTCCCGTGCGTCGTCGACCTCGCCACCATGCGTGAGGCGATGGCCGACCTCGGCGGCGACCCGACCAAGATCAACCCGCTCGCGCCCGCCGAGATGGTCATCGACCACTCCGTGATCGCCGATGTCTTCGGTACGCCGGAGGCGTTCGAGCGCAACGTCGAGATCGAGTACGAGCGCAACCGCGAGCGCTACCAGTTCCTGCGGTGGGGCCAGGGCGCGTTCGACGACTTCAAGGTCGTCCCGCCGGGCACCGGCATCGTGCACCAGGTCAACATCGAGCACCTGGCCCGCACCGTCTTCACCCGCGAGGTGGACGGCGAGCTGCAGGCCTACCCCGACACCTGCGTCGGCACCGACTCCCACACCACGATGGTCAACGGCATCGGCGTGGTCGGCTGGGGCGTCGGCGGCATCGAGGCCGAGGCCGCGATGCTCGGC
>Ga0190274_10000049_pt1 | contig 102417 bp, 97 predicted proteins | sample Popmic531T_FD_133002 | JGI IMG/M metagenome (GOLD analysis project Ga0190274, IMG submission 133002) | Populus adjacent soil microbial communities from riparian zone of Yellowstone River, Montana, USA - 531 T | ecosystem: Environmental > Terrestrial > Soil > Riparian zone | place: USA: Montana...
TGAAGCTGCAAGGCGCCTCGACGCCGCGGCCGATGACGCACGACCTGCTCTCCGACCTGCTCGAGCAGCTCGACGCCAAGTACGAGCGGGTCTCCGTCACCGAGCTGCGCGACAACACCTTCTACGCCTCGATCACGGTCTCGATCAACGGCTCCGAGGTCGAGATCGACTCACGACCGTCCGACGCCCTCGCCCTCGCGGTCCGCGTCTCAGCCCCGATTTTCGCGGCCGAGGACGTGATCGAGGAGTCGGCGATCGAGTTCGAGCACGAGGTCGAGGACACCGAGGAGGTCGTCGACAAATTCAAAGAGTTCCTCGACGAGGTGACCCCGGAAGACTTCGCCCAAGGGGACTCGTGAGAAGCGGCTTCTAAGCGGCGGCTGGGTGAAGGGCGAGGTCGAGGATCTTGGCTACCAGGTCCTCGAAGGTCATTCCGGCGGCCTCGGCTGCCTGGGGGAGGAGGCTGGTGTCGGTTAGGCCGGGGATCGCGTTTGCCTCCAGCACCTGCGGGCCCTCCGCCGCGAGGATCAGGTCGATGCGGGCGAAGCCCGAGCAGCCGAGCACACGGTAGGTGGCAAGCGCGACCTCCTCGATCGCCCCGCGCTGGGCGTCGTCGAGGTCGGCCGGGCAGACGAAGCGGGTGCGGCCGATCTCGTAGCGCGCCTCGAAGTCGTAGCGGTCGCCCTGGGCGGGGATCGCCTCGACGATCGGCAGCGCCTCCTCGCCGAGCACGCTGACCGCCACCTCGCGCCCGTCGACGAAACGCTCCAACAGAACGCGGTCGTCGTAGCTGAAGGCCGAGACGAGTGCCTGCGGCACCTCACCGGGAGCGCTCGCGAACCTGACCCCGAGCGAGGACCCACCGCGGCTCGGCTTGACGACCAGCGGGAAGCCGAGGCTCTGCTCGAGGCGCCCCAGCGCGTCGGCGGCGCCGAGCTCGCGGAAGGCGGTCGAGTTGAAGGCGAACCAGTCGGGGGTCGGCAGCCCCGCCTCGCGGATCGCGTGCTTGGCGAGCGACTTGTCCATGCAGCGTGCGCAGGCCGCAGCAGCGGGTCCCGTGAACGGAATGCCGAGGATCTCGAGCAGCTCCTGCACGGTGCCGTCCTCGCCGCCGACCCCGTGCATGGCGACGAAGGCCACGTCGGGCCGCTCGGCGGTCAAACGCTTCACCAGGTCGCCGCCGACGTCGAGCGCGACCACCTCGTGGCCGAGCCGCTCCAGGGCGTCCTCGACCCGCGCACCGGAGCGCAGCGAGACGTTGCGCTCCAGCGAACGGCCCCCCTTCAGCACGGCGACGTTCATCCCCCCGCCTCCCCGGCTTTGCGGAACGGCAGCACGTTCTCCTCGTCCTCGGCGGCATCGGGCCGAGCCGCGACGGTTCCGCCGCTCTCCCCGGTCAGCGCCTCGTAGAGCTCGACCTGCTCGGCGACCACGGCACCGATCCGGCGCACCCCCTCGCGGATCTCCTCGTCGCTGACCCCGGAGAAGTTCAACCGCATCGAGTTGGACCCGCGCTCGTCGATGTAGGCGGCTTGGCCGGGGACGAAGGCGACGTCGGCGCGCAGCGCCTTGGCCAGCAGATCGCCGGTGTCGATGTACTCCGGCAGGGTCGCCCAGATGAACAGACCGCCGCGCGGCTCGGTCCAGGTCGCCGCCGCCGGGAAGTGCTCCCGCAGCGCCGCGATCATCGTGTCGCGCCGCCCGCGGTAGATCTCGACCAGGTCGGCGACGTACTGCCGCCACCGCCCTTCGGCGAAGTACTCGCGCACGAAGTACTGGGTCAGGGTCGAGGTGCAGAGGTCGGCCGCCTGCTTGCCGAGCACGATCTTCTCCATCACCGGCGGCGGCGCCACCGCCCAGCCGAGCCGGATCCCGGGCGAGAGGATCTTCGAAAAGGTTCCGATGTAGATGACGAAATCGCCGCCGTCGAGCTGGTACAGCGGCGGCAACGGCTCACCGCTGTAGCGCAGCAGGCCGTAGGGGTTGTCCTCGACCACGAGCAGCTCGTGCAGGCGCGCCAGCTCGACCAGGCGCTGCCGGCGCTGGAGGGACATCGTCACCCCGGCCGGGTTCTGGAAGCTCGGCACCGAGTAGACGAACTTGGGTCGCCGCCCCTCCTTGCGCAGCCGCTCCAGCAGCCCCTCCAGCTCGTCGACCCGCATCCCGTCCTCGTCGCACTCGACCTGGACCACCTCGGCCTGGTAGCTGCAGAAGACCGGCACCGCGCCCGGGTAGGTGGGCGCCTCGCAGATCACCACGTCGCCGGGATCGACCAGCGTCTTGCAGACGAGGTCGATCGCCTGCTGGCCGCCGGTGGTGACGATCACGTCGTGGGGATCGACCAGCATCCCCTCGGCCCCCATCACCTCGACGATGCAGTCCTTGGTCTCCTCGAAGCCCTCGGTGGGGCCGTACTGGAGAGCCTCCGCCGCCGACTCCTGGGCGATCCGGGTCATCTGCGCGGCGAAGCTCTGGGGTGGAAAGGTCGAGGTGTCCGGCAGGCCGCCGGCCAGCGAGATCACTTCGGGGCGGGCGGTGATCGCCATCAGGTCGCGCATCGCCGAGGAGCGCATCACGCCGGTCCGCTCGGCGAACAGACCCGCGTAGCGCTCGAGGTCGCGGGTGCTGGTGTGGGCGCGACGCCGGTGTGGCGGTGGAGGCACCTCGCTCATTCAACGAAGTGTGGCGGATCGACGCCGCGAGGCCAGGGAGGTTAGGTTTTCGAACGTGGACTTTCTGACCGAGGTAGGCATCGGCCTGGCGATCGGCATGCTCGCCGGCACGACCGGCACCCACGGCGGCGCGCTGGGGCGGATGACGCTGCTGGCCGCGGTGATCGCCTTCGTCGCCGGGCTCCTGCTCGACGGGGTGGGGGGAGCGGTCCTCGCCGTAGCCGGCGCCGTGCTCGGCTGCCTGGTGATCAGCGACGTCGTCCACGGCGCCAGCCGGCGCGAGGGAAGCGGCGCCGGAGCGCTCGCCTTCTTCGTCGCCCTCGCGGCGCTGGTCGTGGTCGCCGCGGCGCTGCTGCTGCCGCCGTTGACGCTGATCGTGATCGCCGCCCTGGTCTGGCTCGGAATCTCCCGCCACCGCCGCGCCCGGCGCAAACACGCCGGGCTCCGCGTCCTGCGCTAGGCCGAGCCGCGCTTTTTACGGCCCTGGGGAGTAAAAAGCGCAACTCGGCGGGCCGACCGGCGCGGTCGAGCATCATTCCGCCCATGCCGAAGAAGCTCGTCCTCACCTACGTCGACTCGTTGCGCACGGACATGCTCCGCCGCGCGATCGCCGAGCAGCGCGCCCCGACCTTCGCGGCGCTGCTGGAGCGGGGAGTGCTGATCGAGGACTGCGTCTCCAGCTTCCCCTCGGTGACGCCGGTCGCCTGCGCGGAGATGGTCACCGGGGTGGGCGCCGATCGCCACTGGATCAGCGGCATGAACTGGTACCACCGGCTCGAGCGGCGCTACGTCGAGTACGGGTCCTCGCTGGAGGCGACCCGCTCCTTCGGTGTCTTCCGCGCCCTCTACGACCTCGTCTACAACATGAACCTGGCGCACCTCAGCCCGGAGATAGAGACGCTCTTCGAGCGCCTCGACGACGCCGGTCAGCGCACCGCCTGCACGCCGTTCCTGATCTACCGCGGTCGCCACCGCCACGAAGTCTCGCTGGAGGGGCTGGTGCGACGCGCCGTCGACGTCTCCAAACTGAAATTCCGCCACCACACCTGGGGGCCGACCGAGCTTTTCTACGGCGACCTCTACGCCAGCCGCGACGTTCCCTGCCGCTCGACCTCGATCCCGGGCAGCCGCGACGGCTACGCCGCCTGCTGCTCGGCCGAGCTGCTCAAGGCGGACGGCTTCGACTTCCTGCTGCTCTCGCTGCCGGACAACGACAACTACTCGCACCGACACGGTCCCGAGGCGAGCGTCGAGTCGATCGCCAAGGCGGACCACTGCTTCGCGAAGGTCGTGGACGCGGCGGGCGGTCTCGACCCCTTCCTCGCCGAGCACGCGCTGATCCTGCTCGCCGACCACGCCCAGACCCCGGTTCACCGCGGCTTGCCCCTGGCCGAGCTGCTCGCCCACGAGTGGTCGGTGCTGCAGCCCTCCGACGACCGCCCCGAGCAAGCGCAGCTGGCCGTCAGCCCGACCGGGCGAGCCGCCCACGTCTACCTGCTGCCGGGCGACGGTGAGCGGGCCGAGCCGGCGGCCGTAGCGGCGAAACTGACCGTGATCGAGGGGGTCGACCTGGTCTGCTGGCTGGGGGGAACCGACGGCCTGCCGGTCCACCGGCTCGAGCCGGGACCGCCCGCCGGGGGGGAGTGGGCGGTGGTCGAGCGCGGCGGGGAGACGCTGCGCTTCCGGCCCGGCGGCGAGATCGCCGACCTGCGGGACGGCAGCTGGGAGGTGGACGGGGAGTTGGCCGTCCTGGACGCGGCGGTCGAGGACGGGCGGCTGCGCAGCGACGCGTACCCGGATCCGCTGGCCCGGGTCTGGTCGGCGCTGAGCTCACCCCACGCTGGCGACTTCGTCGTCTCGCTCGCCCCCGGTTTCGAGGCGGTCGACTGGGGCGGCGTCACCCACGCCGGCGGCGGCAGCCACGGCTCCCTGCACGCCGGCGACTCGCTCGGCCCATTGTTGTTCGTCGGCTGTGGACCGGCGAGCGCCGCCGAGCGCGCCCAGTGGACGTTGCGCGATGTCGCCCCGGTCGTCTACGACCACTTCGGCCTGCCCCCCGGCTAGGCACCTGTCCTTTGTATCCCTCTGGGCGACAAAAGACATGCGGTCCGCTCCTCTTTCTGCTCGCGCTCGCCCTCGTCGTGCCGGCGGCGGCGAGCGCGCAGGTCTCCGAGGCGGAGGCGATTCGGGTCGCGAACCTCGACTCGAAGGTGCGCGATCAGCGGCAGAAGAACGAGGCCCTGGCGCCGGTCGCGAACAAGGACGACGGCAACTGGGAGGTCGCCTACTTCGCCGCCGGCGATCAGGTGGTGCTCGTCATCGTCGATCCGCGGAACGGCGAGGTCCGCGAGTCGTGGACCGGTTACCAGGTCGCCTGGAAGATGGCGCGCGGCTACTCCGGCTCCTTCGGCCACAAGCTCAACGCCCCCTACGTCTTCCTGCCCCTCTGCGCCCTCTTCCTGATCGGCCTGGTCGACTGGCGGCGGCCTTGGCGGATCGCCAACCTCGACCTGCTGGTCCTGCTCGGCTTCGGCGTCTCGCACTTCTTCTTCAACCGCGCCGAGATCGGCCTCTCGGTCCCGCTCCAGTACCCGGTCCTGCTCTACCTCCTGGGCCGGGCGCTGTGGATCGGGTTCCGCGGCGGGGGGGAGGGGCTGCGGCCGGTCTGGCCGGTGGCCTGGCTGCTCGTCGCGGCGCTCTTCCTGATCGGCTTCCGGGTGGGCCTCGACGTCGCCGACTCGGGCGCGATCGACGTCGGCTACGCCAGCGTCGTCGGGGCCGACCGCATCGCCCATGGCGAACCGATCTACGACAACTTCCCGGACGACGTCGGCCAGGGAGACACCTACGGTCCCGTCACCTACCTCGCCTACGTCCCGACCGAGCTGGTCTGGCCCTGGTCCGGAAGCTGGGACGACCTGCCCGCCGCCCACGCCGCCGCCGTCCTCTTCGACCTCGCCACCTTCGTCCTGCTGATCCTGCTCGGCCTGCGCATCCGCCCCGGTCCCGCCGGCCGCCGCCTCGCCGCGACGCTCGCTTTCGGCTGGGCCGCCTACCCGTACACGGCCTTCGTCCTGGAGTCGAACTCCAACGACACCCTCGTCGCAGCCCTGCTCGTCGCCACGCTGCTGGTCCTCACCCGCCCGATCGCACGCGGTGCGACGCTCGCCCTCGCGACCTGGTCGAAGTTCGCCCCTGCCCTGCTCGGACCGATGCTCCTCACCTACGAATCGAAGCGGCGGCCAATGCTCTTGTTCGCCGTGGGCTTCGGCGCGTCCACGGCCGCGGCGATGCTCTGGCCGGCTATCGACCCCGGGCTGGGCACGGTGTACGAGAGGACCATCGGGTACCAGTCGGGCCGCGACTCTCCGTTCAGCCTGTGGGGGCAGGTGCCGTCGCTGGAGCCGCTGCGCGTAGCGATCCTCGTCGGGACCGCCGCACTGTCGACCTTCCTGGCGTTTCGCCCCCGCGAGAAGTCACTGGTCCAAGTCGCCGCCCTGGGCGCCGCTCTGCTGATCGCCCTGCAGCTGACCATGAACCACTGGTTCTACCTCTACATCGTCTGGTTCTACCCGCTGCTCTTGGTCGCGCTCGCGTGCCGACTCCCTACCCGGCCGGAGGTGCCGGAACCATCACTTGCTCGAACGAGTCGGCCAGCCCCCGCTCGTTGACGTCGACCAGAGCGCCCATCACCCAGACGTCCTCCTCGGCGGTTTCGAACTTGGTCGGCATCTGGGTGATCAGGGACGCGAGGGCCTGCTCGGGCTTGACGCCGAGCACGCTGGCGCGCGAGCCGGTCATGCCGACGTCGGAGATGAAGGCGGTGCCGCCGGGGAGGACGCGCCCGTCGGCGGTCGGCACGTGGGTGTGGGTTCCGAAGACCGCCGCGACGCGGCCGTCGAGGTGCCAGCCCATCGCCACCTTCTCGCTGGTCACCTCGGCGTGGAAGTCGACCACGACCGCGTCCGCTTCGCCCTCCAGCCGGTCGAGGATGCCGTCGACGGTGTCGAAGGGCGAGCGCGCGACGCGCAGGCCGACCGCCCCGCTGAGGTTGATCACCGCGACCTTCATCCCGCCCGCCTCGACCACCGTGAAGCCCCTGCCGGGATTTCCCTGCGGGTAGTTCGCCGGCCGCACCACCAGCCGCTCGCGTTCGAGGAACCCGTAGGCCTCGCGGTGACGGTAGACGTGGTTGCCGGTCGTGATCACCCCGGTGCCGACCGCGAAGAGGTCGTTGGCGGTCCGCTCGGTGATCCCGACCCCGCCCGCCGTGTTCTCGCCGTTGACGACGATCAGGTCGGGAGCGTGCTGCTCGCGCAGCGCCGGCATCGTCTCGCGCAGGCCGCGCCGGCCAGGCCCGCCGACCACGTCGCCGATGAAAAGAACCCGCATGGTCGCCTGACCCTATCTGCGAGATTGAGCCGGATGGCGAAGTCCGAGGAGATGCGAGAGCGCCTGCGCCGGGCCACCGCCTACCCGTACGCGATCCCCGAGCGCTCCTTCCTGCAGATCGGCGGACGGACCGGGGAGCTGCCCGCCGATTTCGGGCTGGAGGGCAGGGAGCCGCTGCTCGCCTACGGATCCAACGCCGCCCCCGAGGCCCTCGCCCGCAAGCTCGCCGCCGCCCCCGACACGCCCCTGCCGCTGATCCGGGCCGAGCTGGAGGACTTCGACGCCGTCTACTCCGACCACATCTCGCCGTACGGCGCCGTTCCGGCGACGTTGCACCCGAGCCCCGGCACGGCGCTGGCGGTCTTCGTCTCCTACCCGACCGCAGCGCAGCGCCGCCTCCTCGCGGCAACCGAGCCCAACTACGAGCGGCGGCGGCTGACCGGCATCTCGTGCACCCTGGAACCCGGCGGTTCGCTGGCGGAGGTGGACGCTTTCATCAGCCGCCACGGCTGCCTGCTGCTCGACGGATCGCCGCTGGCGTTGAGCGCGATCCGCGCCCGTGGCAGGCGGTTCCCGGCGCTCGATCAGACCGCGGCGAAGCGCCTCAGGGCGAAGCGGGCAAGCAGCCCGTAGGCGGCGGTGAGGGCCGCCAGGTGCAGCAGCGGCAGGCCGATGCCGCCGCCGGCCGAGTCGAGCGCGGCGGTCATCGCTTCCAGCGCCGGCTTGAACGGGAAGAGGCCGGTGGCGATCTCGACCAGGTCGAAGAGCCCGGCGCCGAGCGCTCCGGACGGGAGCAGCGAGAGGAAGGCGACCGGCAGGGTGACCATGAAGGCGAGCAGCGAGACCGCGCGGACCTCGCGCGCCGCCGCCCCCAACGCCGCCCCGGCCGCCCCGAGCGCCGCGCCGCCCCCGAGGATCGCCAGCAGCCATAGCGCGAACCGGTCCCACTGCAGGGAGACGAAGATCTCCAGCCCGGCCAGCATCGACAGGGTCACCACCAACCCCACCGCGACGCCCAGCAGCACCTTCTCGGCCAGCAGCGCGGCGGGTGAGACGAGGCCTCGGGTCAGACGCGGGAAGGCGTTCTCCTCGCGCTCCAACGCCAGCGACCCCGCGACCAGCAGCACGATCACGAAAGCCAGGGTCAGCGTCGCCGCCACCGATATCGCGAAGATTTCGAGCGGCGGCGCGGATCCGTCGATGACCTCCTTCTTCACCTCGATCGGCTGGGTCAACCGCTCGATCAGCGGCCCGGCGACGTCGAGGTTGTCGCGCGCCCCGTCGGCGAAACGGATCACCTCGCGCAGCGAGGTCCGCAGCGGCCCGGGCGGCAGCGCCGGATCCAGCGCGGTGAGGATGCGGGCGGCGGTGCGCAGGCCGAGCACCTGCACCGTGAACCCGCCGACCCGGAACGGCCCCCCCTCGATCAGCAGCTCCAGGTAGCGGCCCCCTTCGACCGCGATCCGGCGCGCGATCGCCAGGTTCGCCTGCGCCAGGAGGGTCGTGATCCGTTCGTCGACCAGCTGCGCCTTGACCGGGTCCTCCTCGTTGACCAGCACTTCCACTTTCGGCGTGCCGGGGGTGAGGGTCGAGAGCGAGTTGATCTGGTCGACCAGGTCTTCGGGGAGGATCAGCGCCGCCAGCACGTCGCCGTCCTCGACCCTCTCCACCGCTTCCTCCCGGCTGCCCACCCGGACGCACTCGACGCGCGCGCAGACCCGGTCGTTCACGCCGGCAGCCGGCAGCTGCCGGTCGCCGACGCTGACCCGGCTCCCGCTCGGCACCTCGTTGAGGAAGGCGACCCGCGGCTTCTCCGGGTCGCGCGAGATCGCAAAGCCGACGAGCAGCGCGATCAGCACCGGGTAGGCGACCAGCAGCACCGCCTGCAGAGGCGAGCGCCGCAGGATCTGCAGGTCCTTGAGCAGCAGCCAGCGCATCAGTGCCCCCGGTGGTGGAGGTAGGCGACGAAGGCGGTCTCGAAGTCGCTGTCGGCGGACTCGGGCGCCTCGCGGCGGACCGCCTCGCGCAGCTCCTCGGCCGAACCGTCGAACAGCGACTCGCCGTCGGCGAGGACGAGCACCCGCCGCCCGTAGCGCTCGGCCTCCTGGATGTCGTGGGTGGAGAAGATCACCGTCGTGCCCCGCTCCGCCAGGCCGGAGACGAACTCCCAGAGGCGGGCCCGCTGGCGCGGGTCGAGGCCGACGCTCGGCTCGTCGAGCAGCAGCACCAGCGGGCGCGAGAGCAGGCCGATCGCGATGTTGACCCGTTGCTGATTGCCGCCGGAGAGGCGGGCGACGACCTCCCCGCGCCGCTCCCCCAGCCCGGTCAGCGACAGCATCTCCTCGGTCGAAGCGCGCGGATCCCCGTGTCCCTCGAGGCGGGCGAACAGCAGGAGGTTCTCCTCCACGGTCAGCCGCCGGTAGAGCGCCGCCTGCTGTGGCACCCAGCCGACCCCGCCCTCCGGCACCCGCACCTCGCCGGCGTCGGGGGCGAGGATCCCGGCGAGGATCGAGAGCACCGTCGTCTTGCCGGCCCCGTTCGGCCCGATGATCGCGACCAGCTCCCCGGGCCCGGCCGTGAGGTCGATCCCTCTAAGCGCCTCCCTGCTGCCGTACCTCTTAACCAGCCCCCGTGCCTGCACTCGGGGAACGCTACTGGCCGTTAGGAAGGGAAGGGGATACCCCCGAACGGGCGGATACTAAGAGCGAGCGAAGCGAGCGAGTCCGGGCGGGGGTATCCCCTTCCCTTCCCTAAACTCGCCCCCGATGCCTTTCCCGAGCACTCGCCTACGCCGGTTGCGCCGTACGGACGCCCTGCGCTCCCTGGTGCGGGAGACCGAGCTGTCGCCGCAGCACCTGATCCAGCCGCTGTTCGTCGTGGCGGGCGAGGACATCCGCGAGGAGGTCGCTTCGATGCCCGGCATCGAGCGCTTCTCGATCTCCGGTCTGGTCGGGGAGGCGGCTGAGGTGGCCGCGGCCGGGATCGGCGCGGTCCTGCTCTTCGGCGTCCCCGCCGCCAAGGACGAGTCGGGCTCCGGCGCCTACGACGACGAGGGTGTCGTGCAGATGGCGGTGCGGGCGCTCAAGGAGGCCCACCCGGACCTCGTCGTGATCACCGACGTCTGCCTCTGCGAGTACACCTCGCACGGCCACTGCGGCTTCCTCCGCGACGGCGAGGTCGACAACGACATCACGGTCGAGCTGCTGGCCAAGATCGCGATCTCCCACGCCGAGGCCGGCGCCGACGCGGTCGCGCCCAGCGACATGATGGACGGGCGGGTCGGCTCCATCCGCTTCCAGCTCGACGAGGAGGGCCACTCCGGCGTGCCGATCGTCGCCTACAGCGCCAAGTACGCCTCGGCGCTCTACGGCCCGTTCCGCGACGCCGCCGGATCGACCCCCGCCTCCGGCGACCGTCGCGGATACCAGATGGACCCGGCCAACGCCGCCGAGGCGGTGCGCGAGGCCGAGCTCGACCTCGACGAGGGCGCCGACATGGTGATGGTCAAGCCCGCGACTCCGTATCTGGACGTCGTGCGCCGGGTCAAGGACGCGACCGGCGCTCCGGTCGCCGCCTACCACGTCTCCGGCGAGTACTCGATGCTGAAGGCCGCCGCCGCCAACGGCTGGATCGACGAGCGCGCCGCGGTCGTCGAGACCCTGACCTCGATCCGCCGCGCCGGCGCCGACGCGATCGTCACCTACTACGCGAAGGAGGCCGCCCCGTGGCTTCGGTGAAGGCCCCGCAGTCGAAGGCGCGCTCGCGCAAGGACGGCGCGGCGATCCCGCTCGACGAGACCGACAGGCGGCTGATGAACCTGCTGCAGTCGAGCTTCCCGATCGACCCCGAGCCGTTCGCCCTCCTCGCCTCCGAGGCGGAGCTGGAGCTCGACGACGTACTGGCCCGCACCCAGCGCCTGCTCGACGGCCGGATCATCCGCGAGATCACTCCGATCTTCGACACCCGCGCGCTCGGCTACGAGTCGATGCTGGTCGCCGCCAAAGTCGACGCCGAGCACCCGCAGCGGGCGGCCAGGATCGTCAACGCCCACCCCGGCGTCTCCCACAACTACCTGCGGACCCACGACTTCAACCTCTGGTTCACGATCGCCACCCCACCGGACTCCGAGCTCGGCCTGAAGGGGACCCTGGAAGCGTTGATGGAGGAGACCGGGGCGGAGTCGATGCGCGAACTGCCGACCCTCACGCTCTTCAAGATCAACATGAACCTGGAGATGGAGAAGGGCACCGACGCGCTCTCCGCCGCGGTCGAAGCGGCACCGCCCCGCGAGCTCGAGGCGCAGCCCTACGACGACGCCGACATCGCCCTGATCCGGGCGCTGCAGGGCCCGATGGCCGCGGTCGAGCGCCCCTACGACGAGGCCGCCGCCGAGCTCGGCATCTCGACCGAGGAGCTGCTGGACCGCCTGCGCGGCATGGTCGACCGCAAGATCCTGCGTCGCGTCGCGGCGATTCTCTACCACCGCCGCGCCGGCTTCTCGGCGAACGGGATGGGCGTCTGGAAGGTTCCCGAGGACGACATCCTTCCGGTCGGCACGAAGATGGCCTCCTTCCGCGGTATCTCCCACTGCTACCAGCGACCGACCTACCAGGACTGGCCCTACAGCGTCTTCACGATGGCCCACGGGCGCTCGAAGGAGGAGTGCGACGCGATCCTCGACTCGATCGCCGCGGAGTGTGGGATGGGAGCGGAGGACCGCGCCACCCTCTACTCCTCGACCGAGTACAAGAAGATCCGCCTGCACTACTTCACCGACGACTACGCCGCCTGGGAGGCCGAGCATTCCAAGTAGCGACGGGCTCTACGAGAGAGCCCAGCGCGTACTCCCCGGCGGGGTCAACTCGCCGGTCCGGGCGATGCGGCAGATCGGCCGCGAGCCGATCTTCGTCGAGCGCGGCGAGGGCTGCGAACTTCTCGCCCGCGACGGCCGCCGCTTCCTCGACTGGGTCGGCTCCTGGGGTCCGCTGATCCTCGGCCACGCCGAGCCCGCGGTCGTCGCCGCGGTGATCGACGCGGCGAAGCGGGGCACCAGCTACGGTGCCGCGACCGCCGCCGAGGTGGCGTTGGCCGAGCAGGTCGTCGACCGCGTTCCCTCGGCCGAGATGGTGCGGATGACCAGCTCCGGCACCGAGGCGGCGATGAGCGCCGTCCGTCTCGCCCGCGCGGTCAGCGGGCGCGAGGTCGTCGTCAAGTTCGCCGGCGCCTACCACGGCCACTCCGACGGCCTGCTCGCCGATTCCGGCTCCGGCCTCGCCACGCTCGGCGTGCCCGGCAGCCCCGGCGTCACCGCCGCCCAGGCGGCAACCACCGTCGTCGTCCCGTGGAACGACCGCGAGGCGGTCTCGCGCGCCCTCGAGGACCACTCCGTCGCCGCCCTCCTCGCCGAGCCGATCGCCGCCAACATGGGCGTCGTCCGGCCCGCCGACGGCTTCCTTCGGTTCCTCCGCGACGCGACCCGCGAAGCCGGCGCCCTGCTCGTCTTCGACGAGGTGATCACCGGCTTCCGCGTCGCCCGCGGCGGCGCCCAGGAGCTCTACGGAATCGAACCGGACCTCACCGTGCTAGGCAAGGTGATCGGCGGCGGTCTGCCCGCCGCCGCCTTCGCCGGCCCGCGTGAGGCGATGGAGCGCATCGCGCCGGCCGGCGACGTCTACCAGGCGGGGACGCTCTCGGGCAACCCGCTGGCCGTAGCCGCCGGCCTCGCCACGCTCGATCAGCTCGACACCGCCGCCTACGGGCGGCTCGGCGCGCTCACCGATCGCCTCGCCGCCGGCTTCACCGGCCTGGCCCGTGACCGAGCGCTCCAGGTCGCCGCCGCGCCCGGCCTGGTCACGCTCTTCTTCGCCGCCGAGCCGGTCCGCGACTTCGCCGCCGCCCGCGCCTGCGACACCGAGGCCCACGCCCGGTTCTGCCGCGCCATGCTCGATCGCGGCGTCTACCCGCCGCCCTCGCAGTTCGAGGCCTGGTTCGTCTCCCTGGCCCACGACGAGGCGGCGGTCGACCGCACGCTCGAAGCGGCCGCCGAGTCACTCGAGGAGGCGCTCGGATGAGCGAGCCGGCCGCCGCGCTGCGCGAGCTCGCCGCCCAGCTGCGGGACGAGGACACGCCGGTCTCCCCGCACGTGATCGAACCCGCCGCCCCGGCGACACTCGGGATGCTGGCCGCCACCGGCCCGCGCACCGAGGACGCACCAGGCGAGTACGCCCTGGTCGTCGAGGCGGTCTACGAGGGGTACCTGCTCCACTACGGGGAGCCGCGCCTGCTGGCCGGCCACGACTCCGATCTCGCCCTGCTCGCCGGCGACTACCTCTACGCACTCGGCCTCGACCGCCTCGCCGCCCTCGGCGACGGGCGCGCGGTGGCGATCCTCAGCGACCTGATCGCGCGCTGCGCGCGGCTCCAGACCGAAAACGACCGGGACTCGATCCCGGACCTCTGGCGGGAAGCCGCGCGCGAGATCGCCGGTTAGCTGAACCGCGACGAATCGATCAGGCAGTAGTCGAATTCGAAGCCGAGCACCTGGTTGTTGGCGACGTTGCCGTTGCGCGTCAGCTGCACCGAGAGGCTCTGCGCCCGCGTTTTCTGGTCGTTCTTCAGAGCCTTGCCGATTTCCCTCAGCATCTTCGTCTCTTTGTCGAGGTAGCTCAGCCACTTGTTCAGCTTGGTCGCGTCGGCGACCGGCTGCGGCACCGCGCGCAGTTCGTTCACGGCTTTGCCGAAGGCGGTTGCGGCCTTCGTGAACTGGCCGGCGGCGACGTCGAGCTTCCCCTGCTTGATTTTCTTGCGGACCCCGGTGAGGATCTGCTCGTTGGCCTTGGTGTTGCGTTTGCAGATCGGCTCCACCGCGGCGACGTAGCCTTCGCGCGTCTGGGTGGGCGAGGTCGCGCCGAAAGCGGTCGCGGCCAGCACGGCGACAAGCGTCAGCGCCGCTGCGAGGGTTATACGAACTCTGGTCCTGCTGATCATGCGGTGGCCTCCCTGGCTGTCTGCGCTGCTCATCCCGATATCCCTAAAACGGCGCGGGCGGGATGGTAGCGGTAGCGGGTCGCAGTGGCCGCGACTCGCCACCACCGCCACGTAATAGACTCCGGTGCCCAACCTCGACGGATTAGTGGCAGACGACGCGGACAAAGTAAACGGGGCCGAGACGGCCCCCCGGCAGCAGCGGGAGAAGCCCGACCCACCCGGCTACTTCGAGGGCGAGTCGATGACCCGGCGGCGCGCCTTCACGATCGCCGCCCAGGGCCTCGGCGGCGTCGCCGGCGCGGCGATCGTCCTGCCCGCGGTCGGCTTCGCGATCGCCCCGATCTTCCACCGCGGCAAGGAGCGCTGGGAGGGGGTCGGCCCGCTCGACGATTTCGTCGAGGACACCTACCGCCAGGTCGTCTTCACCGAGACCGAGGGAATCGGCGACGCCGGCAAGACGACCGCCTACATCCGCAGGGGATCGGAGCAGTTCGACGAGGACCCGAACGCCTTCATCGCCGTCTCCAACCGCTGCGTCCACCTCGGCTGCCCGGTCCGTTTCGTCGAGGCGGCGGGCAACTTCATCTGCCCCTGCCACGGCGGCGTCTACGACTTCCAGGGCAAGCGGATCGGCGGCCCGCCGGTGCGCCCGCTCGACCAGTTCCAGACCCGCGTCCGCGGCGGCCAGGTCGAGGTCGGCCCCCGCTACAGCGTCACCTCCCAACTCGAGCCGGTGCGGGCCCGCGATCCCGGCGAGTTCACCGGCGGCATCTGGGAGTACCTCTACCCGCCGCGTCCCTCCACCTTCCCGCCACCCTGATGCCGAAAATCCCGGACAAAATCGTTCCTGCGCCGCTGCGCAAACCGGCCAAGCCCGGTGCCGCCGGCGATCCCAAAGGCCAGGCGCCGCAGGACCTGAAGACCGCCCCGCCTGAGCGCCCGACGCACGTGCAGCGGCTCACCGAGCAGGCCAAAGAGGCCCCGGTCGACGTCCTCGCCTGGGTCGACCAGCGGACCGGCGCGACCGGCTTTCTCACCGGGATGCTCTACCGCAAGGTGCCGAAGGGGACCAACTGGTTCTACACGCTCGGCTCCGCCACCCTCTTCGCCTTCATCCTGCAGGCCGTCACCGGCGTCTTCCTGGCGATGTTCTACACGCCCTCGACCACCCAGGCCTACGCCTCGATCGCCCACATCAACAACGAGGTGCCCTTGGGCGCCCTCGTCCACGGGATGCACAAATGGGGATCGAGCGTGATGGTGATCCTCATCTTCCTGCACATGGGTCGCGTCTTCTTCTTCGGCGCCTACAAGTACCCGCGCGAGCTCAACTGGGTGATCGGCGTCGTGCTGCTGATCCTGACCATGACGATGGCCTTCACCGGCTACCTGCTGCCCTTCGACCAGCGTTCCTTCTGGGCCTCCGTCGTCGGCATCAACATCAACGGCACCGGCCCGATCATCGGCCCTTACCTGAGCGATGCCCTGCGCGCCGGCCCAGAGCTGGGAGCAACCACCCTCTCTCGCTTCTACGCGATCCACATGCTGCTCCTCCCAGGGGCGATCATCGCCCTGATCGGCGCCCACCTCTACCTGGTCGTCAAGCTCGGCACCACGGCGCCGCCGTGGGTGCGGGCCGAGAAGCCGAAGGTCGCCGCGCCGGTGGCCGAGCTCGACGCGGGCGTCGAGCGCAACGGCCGCGGTAACGGAGCCGCCCCCCGCGCATGAAGCCACAGGACAAGCAGAAATACCTCGAGGAGTACGAGCTCCTGAAGAAGAAGGGCAAGCCCTTCTTCCCCTACGCGGTGCTCAAGGACTCGACGATGGCGCTGATCGTCGTCGGCGTGATCATCGCGATGTCGGTCATCCTCGGCGCCGAGCAGGGGCCGAAGGCCGACCCGACGTCGACCACCTACGTGCCGCGCCCCGAGTGGTACTTCTTCTTCCTCTTCGAGGTCCTGCGCGTGATCAAACCGCCGGAGCTGGTCCCGATCGCGACGATCGGGATCCCGACCGTCTGCATGGTCCTGCTCCTGCTGCTGCCGTTTTACGACCGCGGCCCGGAGCGCCGCCCGGAGCGCCGCCCGATCGCCACCACGGCGGGAATCCTGACGATCGCCGCGATGGGCTACCTGACCTACCTCGGCGCGATCGGCGGCTCGCCGACCGAGATCGAGATGACCGTGGCGCCGCAGTACGAGGCCGGCAAGGAGGTCGTCGCCGGGGCCGGCTGCCTCGCCTGCCACAAGATCGGCGAGAACGGCAACCACGGACCCGGGCCGGACCTGACCCATATCGCGGAGCGGGTGCCGCGCGCCGCGATCCTGCGTTCGGTGGAAATCGGGCCGGGTATCATGCCCTCCTTCCGCGATCTACCGCCGAAAAAGCTGGAAGAGATGGCCGATTTCCTCGCTTCGCTCGACTAGACCCTCGCGCGACTCCGCCCAGTTCGCCGGGCAGGTGAACCGCATGTTCGACCGCGTCGCCGGTCGTTACGACCTGCTCAACGAGGTGATGACGGCGGGCCTGCACCATCGCTGGCGCGAGCGAGCCGCCGACCGCGCGGAGCTCGCGCCCGGCGACTCGGCGCTCGACGTCTGCTGCGGCACCGGCGATCTGGCGCTCGAGCTCTCGCGGCGCGTCACCCCGGGTGGCAACGTGGTCGGCTGCGACTTCTCCGAGCCGATGCTCGACCTCGCCCGCGAGAAGGCCGCCGCGCGCGACGCCGACGGCGCCCGCTTCGAGTGGGCCGACGCACTCCAGCTCCCCTACGACGCCGGCCGCTTCGACGCCGTCACCGTCGGCTTCGGCGCCCGCAACCTCGCCGACCTCGACCGCGGCCTCAGCGAGATGTGGAGGGTGCTGAAGCCGGGGGGGCGCGCCGTCATCCTCGAGATCATCCAGCCGACCCGGCCGCCGCTCTCGCTCTTCTACTCGCTCTGGTTCGACCGAATCGTGCCGCTGCTCGGCTCGCTCTCGAGCGAGCCAGAGGCCTACTCGTACCTGCCGGAATCGGTTCGCAGCTTCCCCGCCCCGCCCGGGCTGGCCGAGAAGATGGACCGCGCCGGCTTCGAGCGGATCCGTTACACGGTGCTGGCCGGCGGGATCATCGCGATCCACAGCGGCGTCCACCCTTGACCCGCCGCTCGGCCGTGCCGCCGCCGGTGACGGCGGTGCTCGACGCCTCCAGCCGCTGGCTGCCGGCCCGGCTCGGCGAGGTCGAGGCCCTCCTGCGCGAGGCGCTCGCCGACTCGGGGGAGCGGCTCGAAGCGGACGCATCGGCGACCCTGGCGGCCGGCGGCAAGCGGCTGCGCCCGATGCTGGTCCTGCTCTGCGCCGGCGAGGCCGGCGGCGACCCGGCGGTCCGCGCCGGCGCCGCGGTCGAGCTGGTCCACATGGCGACGCTGGTCCACGACGACGTGCTCGACGAGGCGCCGCTGCGCCGCGGCCACCCGACGGTCGCCGCGAGCTCCGGGCGCGAGCGCGCCCTCGCCACCGGCGACCTGCTGCTCTCCCGCGCCTTCGCCCTGCTGGCGAAGGCCGGGGACGAACGCTCCACCGCCCTGCTCGCGGCCGCCTCGGTGGCATTGGTCCGGGGGGAGCTGGCGCAGCGGCACGACGCCTTCGACCTCTCGATATCCGAGGGCCGCTACCTGGAGCGTTGCCGCCTCAAGACCGCGACGCTGTTCGAATGCGCCTGCCTGCTCGGGCACGACGACGAGCGGGTCGGCGCGTTCGGGGCGGAGATCGGCCTCGCCTTCCAGCTGCTCGATGACGTGCTCGACGTCGCCGGACCGCCGGAGCGCACCGGCAAGGCGCGCGGCACCGACCTGCGCGACGGCACGGTCACGCTGCCGCTGATCGAGGCGGCCGCGGCCGACCCGGGCATTCGCGATGCCGACCTGCACGCTCTCGACGCGGCGGCGGCGGAGGCTCTCTGCGACCGCATCGCCGCCGCCGGCGCCCTCGATCGGGTCAGAACGCGGGCGCTGGAGATGGTCGCGGCGGCGAAGCGGCGACTCGACCACTCGTCCTTCGCGCCGGAACAGCGGCAGCTGCTCGAACTCGTCGCCGACGGGGTCGTGCAGCGCTACAGCTGACGGGTGCGGGGCCGCCGCGCCGCGAAGTCGTCGGCGCCGATCAGGTCGGCTGCGAGGGCGGCGACGAAGGCGTCCGCCATCGCACTCATGTTCGAGTGCTCCAGCGCCTTCAGCTCGTCGGCGAGTGTGTGGGCGCCGATGTCGAGCTGCTCGTCGAAGGCGTCGATTTCGGGTTCGCCGTGGACCCCCTGGCAGGACCACTCGCACTCCGGGCAGCGACGCCAGATCCGCCAGTGGCTGCGGTCGCCGGTCTGCTCCCAGCAGGTCGGCTGCACGAGGCCCGAGCCGCACTCGGGGCAGACATGCAGCGCCTGGGCCGGCGTCGTCTGGTTGTGACCGCGCTCGTGCATGTCGTTACCTATCGAACCCATTTCCAGATCGCTTGATCCGCCCCTTTCCCGGATCTGCAAAAAGAAACCCAGTACCGGGTATCTAATTGCGCGCTCGCCGGCTGATCCGAGCGCCGATCGGGGCCGTTACCATTGTCTAGATGCCCGGAAACATCGGACTTCCAGAGATCGTGATCGTCCTGGTCATCGCCCTCATCGTCTTCGGCCCGAAACGGCTGCCGGAGCTCGGCCGCTCGCTCGGCCGCGGCATCCGTGAGTTCAAAGGCTCGATCGGCGGCGACCACGACGACCAGGACAGCGAGAAGCCGAAGCTCGAGGCTTCCGCGCCGGCGGAGACGCCCAGCGACCAGCCGGCCGAGGCAGAGGTCGTCCGCGACAAGTCCAGCTGAGGCGGGAGATGGCCCGCCGCGTCAAGGCGGTCTCCCATGAGGATCGCCTCACCCTGGTCGAGCACCTCGACGAGCTGCGCAACCGGCTGATCGTCTGCATCGCCGTCTTCGGCGTCGCCCTCGCTCTCTGCTTCTGGCAGAACCACCTGCTGCTCGAGATCGCCTCGGGACCCCTGCCCGGCGATCACGACGAACTGCTCACCTTCGGCGTCACCGAGCCCTTCACGACCACCCTCACCGTCTCGGTGTACGGGGCGATCGTCCTCTCGCTGCCGTTTGTCCTCTACCAGGTCTACGCCTACGTCCTGCCCGCCTTCAGCGCCGCAGAGCGCCGGGTCGTGACGCCGATCCTGCTGCTCTTCCCGGTCCTCTTCCTCGCCGGGATCGCCTTCGCCTACTTCGTCGTGATGCCGGCCGCCGTCAGCTTCCTGCTCAGCTTCAACGACGATCAGTTCAACGTCCAGGTGCGGGCCCGCGACTACTACAGCTTCTTCTCGATGACCGAGCTCGCCTGCGGCCTGATGTTCCAGCTGCCGCTGGCGATCGTCGCGGTCGTCCGGCTCGGGATCGTCCGGGTCGAGCAGCTGCGGGAGAACCGGCGCTACGCCTACCTCGCGATCGCGATCCTCGCGGCAGCCCTGCCGGGGGTCGACCCGGTCACGATGCTGATTGAGATGGTTCCGCTGCTTGTTCTATACGAGTTGAGTATCTTGCTTGCCCGGGCCTTCGGTCGACCGGGAGCGGCAGGAGGAGCGGTGGAACCTTCGACCCAGGAGCAGTGAGGAACCAATGGCGGCGAACGACGGCGAGCGCAAAATGCTGTTCGACATGCGCGGGCGACGGAAAAACGTCGTCCGGGTCGTCTACGCGATCCTCGCCCTGCTGATGGGCCTCAGCCTCCTGCTCGTGATCGGCCCCGCTCCGCTCAGCGAACTCTTCGGGACCGGGTCGGACGACGCCAGCAGCAACGCGGAGCCGTTCGAAGAGCAGGCGGCGCGGCTCGAACAGAAACTCAAGAAAGAACCCGAAAACCCGCAGCTGCTGCTCGCCCTGACCAGGGCGCGGAACAACGCCGGCAACCAGCTCGGGGTGCAGAATCCCGAAACCGGCGAACTCCTGATTTCCACCGAAGGGCGTACGCAGTACGAAAAAGCCGGGATCGCCTGGGAAGAATACGTGGAAGCCACGGACGAGCCGAGCACCAGCGGCGCCCAGCTCTCCGCGCTCACCTTCTTCCGCCTCGCCCAGATCGCCCGCACCCCGGCCGAAATCGAAACCAACCTGAAGGCCGCCGCCGACGCCCAGCAGATCGTCGTCGAGAAACGCCCCACCGCCGGCGCGCTGTCGAGCCTGGCGCTGTACCGCTACTTCACGTTCGACTACGACGAGGCAAAACGGCTCACGCGGGAAGCGACCAAAGCCGCCACCACGAAGTTCGAACGAGAAAACCTCGACGACGAAGCGAAAGAACTCGAAGCGCGCGCTCGGGCCCTGCAGCAGGAATTCGCCGAAATCAAAAAAGCCTCCAAAGGCAAAGGCAAAGAAACCCTCGAAAACACGCTCGGCGGGGTCGGCGGCGGGGCCGGTCTGAGCGAATAGCCGGTCGCCGGAATGGGCCGTGTAGGGCTCGAACCTACGACCTTGAGATTAAGAGTCTCCTGCTCTACCAACTGAGCTAACGGCCCGGGACCGGCAAGTATAGGAAGGTCGGCCTGCGGGTTCGGACTAGCGGGGCGTGCAGCCCTTTTCGACGCTGCCGTCGATGATCGTCCCCTCGGCGAAGGTGAAGCGGCCGTGGGTGTGGACGATGCCGTCAGAGCAGCGCGCGGCGACGTAGCTGCGCTGTTTGCCGCCGCTGCTGTAGCGGCGGCCGACAGTGGCTTCGACCCGGGTGATCGCCCCGCGCCCGCCGGCGATCTCGGGTACGGCGATCCTGGCCCGGTAGCGGAAGCCGCCCCGCCGCCGTTCGATCGGCACGAGGATCGCGAAGGTCTGGAGTTCCGGCACGGTCATGCGGGCGTGCAGGACGGCGGTCGGCCGCCCGTCCAGGGGCGGGCCGTTGAAGATCGTCAGCGCCGAGCTGCCCTGCAGGGCGCCCCCGCCCGGCAGCTCCACGAACGCCTCGACCCGTCCCGTGCCGACGATCGCTCCGGCGCAGGTTTTCCGCCCCGCCCTGACGCCGATCCCGGCCAGCGTCGAGGGTGAGCAGGAAGGCAGCCCGGCGGTGCTGAGGCGACCGTCGCGATCGAAGTCGATCACCGCTTCGTCGAGCCGCACCGGCTTGCCGCCGCCGCGCGCCGCGACGTCGAAGAACCCCTGGAACTCGATCGGCGCGTAGCCGTGGCGGGGCAGGACCTGGGGCTCGAAGCCCCCGTTGGCGCGGAGTTCGATCCCGTTCACCGAGACCAGCGCCGCGGCGGCCAGGGTTGCGGCCGCGAGCGTCACCAACCCGCAGGCGAGCGCGATCGCCCTGGTCAGCGTGGCTCGTGACATGGGGAGACGAGGGTGCCGGGGAAGAAGCTGCCGTCCGCGAAATTGAGCGTGCCGTAGACCTGCAGGCGCCCGCCGGCGCAGCGCGCGCTTATATAGCTGAGCGTCCGGCCCCCGCGTTTCCAGGTCTTGCCCACGGTCGCCTGGGCGAGGGTCGCGGCGCCGTAGCCGTCGGCGATCGGCGGCAACTCGATTTCGGCCCGGAAGCCGTAGCGACCGCGTTTGATCCGTTCGACCGAGAACGGCACCACGACCGCCTTCGGGGTGGGGAGGGTCTCGTAGGCGTGCGCGATCAGGCCCGGCTTGCCGCCGCTGGGCGGAGCGTTGAAGATGGTCAGCGGGGAGCTGATCTCGACCGGGGCCTGGCCGGGGAGCCTGACGTCGGCTTTGCCGACACCGGTGCCGACGATCGCCCCGGCGCAGCGCTTGCGCGCCTGCCGTGGGGTGGCCGCGGCGATTTTCGCCGCCGGGCAGACCGGCAGCCCCTTGGTTTCCACGAACCCGTGCTTGTCGAGCACGAAGACGATCTTGGTCAGCGCCGGCGGGGCGGAGCCGTCGCGGGTGCGGATCCGGGTCACGGACTCGATCGTCACCGCCGCTCCGCCGCCGGCCGGCAGCTCGCGCGGGGAGATGTCGGCGGTGACGCTGACCACCATGTTCTGGATTTCGGTCGTCAGCGCGTGGGCGCCGGCGGCGAGCAGGCCGAGCGAGCCCAGTGCGGCGAGTACGGCTTTGAGCGACGCGTTTCTCATCCTGCCCCATCAACAGGCTAACGGCCGCGTGGGTGCGCCCCCGGCAGCTGCCTCCTTAACAGAGTCTTCTGCATCCGTTCGGCCCTCCCGTCTTCCCGCCCGGCAAACTACGAGCCGTGGGAAGCAGGAGGAGCAGGGATCGTCCGGATCCCGACGACTCGGGTTCCGGGCGCCGACCACCGTTGACGCTGCGCCACCCGTGGGCGCTGCTCGGCGTGGCCGCGGCGCTGCTCTTCGGGCTCGGCGCGGTCGGCCTCGGTGTCGAGGAGAAGCTCAACCCGACCACGCTCGACATCCCCGGCACCGAATCCTCGCGCTCGTCCGAGCTGCTGCGCGGCCACTTCGGAGACGCGATGCCCTTCGCGATCCTTCTGCGCGGCCCCGAGGCGGCGCTCGACCGGCAGGGGCCGGAGCTGATCCGCGCCCTGCGCAGCGATCCCCAGGTGACCACCCTCTCGCCCTGGGACCGCGGCAACGTCGAACAGTTGCGGCCCGCCCCGGACAAGGCGCTGGTGATCGCCGACTTCCACGTCGGGATCAAAGAGGGAGTGAACGAGACGGTTCCCCAGCTCGAGGAGATCCTCGAGGAGGAGATCCACCCCCCGGTGCGGGCGACCCAGACCGGCGCCGCGACGATCACCCGGGCGCTGCAGGAGCGCTCGATCGCGGCCAGCGAGCGCGGCGAGCTGATCGCCTTCCCGTTCCTGCTGATCGTCCTGCTGCTCGTCTTCCGCTCGCCGGTGGCGGCGGCGATCCCGCTCGTCTTCGGGGCGCTGACCGTGCTCGCCTCGCGCGGGATCCTCGTCTTCGCGACCTCCTGGTTCGACATCGACGCCTTCGCCCTCACCGTCTGCTCGATGATGGGCCTGGCGCTCGGGGTCGACTACGCGCTGCTGATGGTCTCCCGCTTCCGCGAGGAGCTGGCGACCGGGAAGGACCCGACCGAGGCGGCCTGGGCGACCCGGCGCACCGCCGGCCGCACCACGATCTTCGCCGGCAGCACGCTGCTGCTCTCGATGCTGGTCTCGATCTTCATCCTGCCCGGCTCCCTGCTCGCCTCGCTCGCCGGCACCCTGGCGATGGTCGTCCTCCTCACCGTGGCGATCGCCACCGTCGTCGGGCCCGCTGTGCTCACCCTGCTCGGCCCCAACGTCGACCGCTGGCGCATCGGGCCCGCGCCGAACGGCCGCTCGCGCCTGATGGCTCTGGTCGGGGCGGCGCTGCGCCGGCCGGTCTTGGTCTCGGCGGTGATCGGGGGCGTCGTGCTGATCCTCGCCGCTCCGGCGCTCGCGCTCAAGACGGGCCCGCCAAGCCCCGATCAGCTGCCCACGGGCGACCAGACCCGCAAGGACGCGGAACTGATCGGCCAGGTGTTCGCGCCGGGGTTCGAAGCCCCCTTCGTGATCATCGCGGCGACCGAGACGGGGACGATCACCGACGGCGAGAACCTCGATGCGCTCGACCGCTTCCAGCGCCGCCTCGCCGAGGAGCCCGGAGTGCAGTTCGTGGTCGGGCCGAGCCAGATCGCCAGCCGGGTCAAACCGCTGCAGGAGACCGGCAACGCGATCCTCGCCTCCGATGGCAACATCGGGCCGGTCAAGCAGCTCGGCCGCCTCGGCCGCGAACTGAACACCGCCGCCGGCGGGGTCGGCCAGCTGCGCGACGGGATCGCCGAAGCCAGCGATGGCGCTGGGCTGCTCGCGCTCGGCTCCGACCGCGCCGGCGAGGGGGCGCAGATGATCGCCAACGGCCTCGGTCAGGCAGCCTCCGGCAGCGAGCGAGCGGTCGGCGCGCTGGAGCGGTTCGCCGACGGCGCCAACCGGCTCGTCAAGGCCCAGGAACTGGCGGCGATCGGCGCCCTGCAGCTGCGCTTCGGCATCGAAGCGATCGGCGGCGCCAACCTCCGTTCGCTCGGGCTGAATCCCGCCCGGCAGCTCCAGAAATCGCTTGAACAGGACGCCGACTCGACCCTGCCGCGTCTCGTACCCCCCGCCAAGGAGGCCGGCGAGCAGCTGAAAGCCGCGCTCCAGCAGCTCGAAGGGATGACGGTCGGCAAAGGCGACCCCAACTACGGGCCGGCGCTCGACGCCGTGCGCCGCGCCCTCGCCGCGGTCACCGGCACCGACCCGGTGACCGGCGCGCCCTACGCCGCCGGCTATTCCGGTTTGCCGGCCGAACTGGAAGCGCTTCAGGCCCGGCTGCTCGAGGACGTCGAGGACTCCCAGAAAGTCACCGCCTACCTCGAATCGACCCTGATCAACCTGAGGAAAGCCTCAAACGCGGCAAAAAACCTCACCGAAGGCCTGCGCCGGATCACCGACGGCAGCAAGGAGCTGGCGGACGGGGCCGAGCTGCTGCACCGCGAAAGCGAGCGGCTCGGCGCCGGCCTGACCCAGCTCAGCACCGGCGCGGAGGCGCTGGCCAGCGGCATCGACCGGCTCGGCGGCGGCGCCGAGGCCCTGGAAACCGGCCTCACCGAAGCCGTCGAACGCACCTCGCCGCTGCAGAGCGGCCTCGAGGAAGGCAGCGTGCAGGTGCTCGCCGGCAAGAAGCGGATCAACAGACAGGCGCGCCAGATCGGCGAAGCCACCCCCGGCCTGTTCAACTCCGGGTACTTCGTGCTCTCGGCCCTCGACGGCGCTCCGCCCGGCCCCCGCAAGGCAGCCAGCGAAACGATCGACCTCGAACACGGCGGCCAGGCCGCCTCGATGCTGGTCATCTCCGACTACTCGTTCAACACGCCGGGCTCGATCGAGCTCAACGAACGGCTCGACGAAGACACCGCGGCGCTGGCCGAGGAAACGGGCTTGGAGACGGGCGTGGCCGGCGGCGCCGCGCAGCTCAACGACTACAGTCGCGTGACCCGCGAGATCATCCCGCTCGTCGTCGCGGCGATCACCCTGGCGACCCTGCTCGTCCTCATCCTCGTCCTGCGGGCGATTCCGCTGGCGGCGCTCGCGGTCGGGCTCAACCTGGTCACGGTCGGCGTCGCCTTCGGCATCCTCACGCTGCTCTCGGAGCTTCCGGCCGACCTGCCCTTCGGCGGCCGCGAATACATCGACGCGGTGGGGGCGGTGATGATCTTCGGGATCGTCTTCGGGCTCTCGATCGACTACGCGGTGTTCCTCCTCGTCCGCATGCGCGAGCACTACGACAAACACGGGGACAACGCCGCCGCGATCGAGTTCGGGCTGGAGAAGACGGCCCGGGTGATCACCGGCGCCGCCGCGATCATGATGGCGGTCTTCATCGCCTTCGCCGGCTCCTCATTGGCCACGGTCAGCCAGCTCGGCATCGGCCTCACCGTGGCCGTGATCCTCGACGCGACCGTGGTGCGAATCGTCCTCCTGCCGGCGCTGATGCTGCTGATCGGCGACCGGATCTGGTGGCTGCCCCGCTGGATGGATCGCGCGATGCCGAAATTCGAGGTCTGAGAACCCGCTGTGGCGGCGCGTTGACTTCCAGTTAAGTCCCCGCACGCGGCGGCGTTGGCGGGGGGTCCCTTGGATACGATTCTGCCGCCCGTTCCACCGGGTCGGAGGCCGGGGAACGAACAAGCGACGACCCGTGGCTGCCAATGCTTCAGGCGAGGAGAAAAGCTCGGCCCCGAGCCGTGGGGTCACCCCCGCCCGAATTGCCGCGATCGCGGCCCTCGTGGTGGCGGTCCTCCTCCTGGCAATCGTCTATTTCAGCGGCAACGGCGGCCACACCTACACCCTGGTCTTCCAGAACGCCGGCCAGCTGGTGCCCGATAACCAGGTGCTGATCGGCGGTTCGCCGGTCGGCTCGGTCAAGAGCATCGAGCTGAGCGAGGACAACCTCGCCGAGATCAACGTCGAGGTCGACCAGCAGCTGCACGAGGGGACCACCGCGGTGATCCGCGCCACGTCGCTCTCCGGTGTCGCCAACCACTACGTCTCGATCAGCCCCGGCCCCAACAGCAACCCCGAGCTCGGCGACGGCGCCGAACTGGGCCTCGCCTCGACCACCACGCCGATCGACATCGACCAGTTCTTCAACACCTTCCCGCCCAACACGCGGCGCGGCCTCGAAGAGTTCATCAAGGGCAACGCGCAGTACTACGCGGGTCAGGGCGAGACCGGCAACGACGCCTTCAAGTACTTCGGGCCGGCGCTCAACCGCACCGGCGCCTTCGTCGGCGAACTGAACGCCGACCAGCGGCTGTTCGAGCGCTTCGTGGTCAGCTCCAGCAAGCTGTCGACCACCGTGGCGGAGCGCGGGCCCGAGCTCGAAAGCGCTTTCAGCAACGCCAACACCGCCTTCGACGCGATCGCCTCGCAGAATCTCGCCTTCGACCAGACGCTGCGCCGCCTCGCGCCGACGATGCGGCAGGCCAACACGACCTTCGTCAACCTCCGCGCCGCCCTCGACGACCTCGACCCGCTGATCGAAACCGCGAAGCCGGCGACCAAGGACCTCGCCCCGTTCCTCGCCGAACTGCGCCCGGTGCTCTCGAAATTCGTCCCCTTCATCCGCAACCTGCGCCTCACCGTGGCGCGGCCCGGCAAGGCCAACGACACGGCCGAAATGCTGGCAATGCTGCCGAGCGTGGAGCGCCAGGCATCGCGCACCTTCCCGCACTCCGAAGACGCGATCGCGGCCTTCCAGCCGAACCTCAACTTCATCCGCGCCTACACGCCGGACCTCTTCAACGGCTTCGGCAAGCTCGGCCTGGCGGCCGGCTTCTACGACGGCAACGGGCACTACCTGCGGGCGTCGACGACGATGCAGAACCTCTTCTCCTACGAAGGCGGCGAACTGACGCCGATCGCCCCGAGCGAACAGTTCGAGGACATCGCGCCGCTCGCCGGGACCCGTCAGCGCTGCCCGGGTGGTGGCACCCAGGCGGCCCCCGACGGCTCCAACCCCTTCGTCAACCCGCCGCACGGCGGCAGCAGCGTCAGCACCTCCGAATGCGACCCGGCCGACGCGCCCTCCGGACCATGAGCCGGCGGACGATCATCGCGGCTGGTCTGGTGGTCGCCGCCGTGGTGGCGATCGTCCTGCTCGCCTCCGGGGACGGGGAGGAAGGCGACGGCTACAAAGTCCGGGCGATCTTCGACAGCGGCGGCTTCATGGTCAAAGGCGAGCAGGTCCGGGTCGCCGGGGCCAACGTCGGCACGATCGAGTCGGTCGACGTGACGATGCCGGGCGAGACCGTCGCCTTCCGCGACGGCGAGCCGGTCGAGGCGCCGGGCAAGGCCGTGATCGTGATGGAGATCGCCGACCCCGGCTTCCAGGACTTCCGGCAGGACGCGACCTGCCAGATCCGGCCGCAGTCGTTGATCGGCGAGAAGTTCATCGACTGCCGCACCACCCTGCCGCGGGCGCCGGGCTCACCGGCACCGCCGCCGCTGCGCGAGGTGCCCGACGGCGAGGAGGGGGCCGGCCAGCACCTGCTGCCGCTCGGCAGCAGCGGCACCAGCGTCGACCCGGACCTGATCAACAACATCCAGACGCTGCCCTACGCGCAGCGCTTCCGGCTGATCTTCAACGAACTCGGCGCGGGGCTTGCCGGCCGCGGCGAGGACATCGAGGTCCTGGTCAAGCGCGCCAACCCGGTGCTGCGCGACGTCGACCGCATCTTCGGGATCCTCTCCGGCCAGCGCGACCGCCTCGCCCAGCTGACCAGCGACTCCGACGCGATCCTCGCCCCGCTGGCCCGCGAGCGCTCCCACGTCGCCGGCTTCTTCTCCAACGCCGGCGCGGCGGCGCAGGCGAGCGCCGAACGCGGCGAGGCGCTGGAAGCCTCGCTGCGCAAGTTCCCGACCTTCCTGCGCGAGTTCCGGCTGACGATGCGCAGCCTCGAAGGCTTCTCCGAGGCCGCCGCCCCGGTCTTCACCGACCTCGGCAAGGCGGCGCCCGCGTTCACCGACGCGACGCGGACCCTGGTGCCGTTCTCCGAAGCGACGACGGTCTCGCTGCGCAGCCTCGGCGAGACCGGCGAAGTGGCCGGCCCGGTCTTCCGCGAAGCCGACCCGATCGTCCGCAAGGCGGTGCAGCTGGCGAAGTCCGGCGTCTCGCCGACGACCGAACTGGCAAGGCTCTTCGTCAGCCTCAAGAAGACCAGGGGCTGGGACGGTCTGGTCGAATTGATCTACAACTCGACCGCTTCGACCAACGGCTTCGATCAGTACGGGCACTTCGGGCGCACGCTCGTTTCCCTGACGAACTGCCTGGACTACGAGGTCGCAGTCGAAGGCGAATCAGGCTGTGTGGCCAATTTCAACGGGCCAAAAGTAGCCGATGCCGGTTCCAGTACCGCTGACCTCCTGCGCCTGCTGCAGACTGAGGGGGCGGGGCTCACCGGGGGCACCTTCGCAGCGCCGGGTACCGCTGACGGCCCGACGACCGGACTCGGCGCGGCCGACAGCGTCGAAGGCGAGGCCGGACTCGGCGCGGCCTCGCGGACCGAAGGCGCCGAACCGCTCCTCGACTACCTCCTGGGCCCATGAGGAACCGCAGCGGCATAGGGGGGGTGGCGAGCAGCCCGGTCCTGGTCGGGGCGGTCACGGTCCTCGTCGTGATCGTCGCCGTCTTCCTCGCCTACAACGCCAACAACGGCCTCCCCTTCGTCACCACCTACGACCTCAAGGCACGCGTACCGAACGCCAACGCGCTGGTCAAAAACAACGAGGTCCGGGTCGGCGGCGTCCGGGTCGGCGTGGTCCGGGAGGTGGTCCCGGTCCAGCTCGAGAACGGGGGCGCCGCGGCGGAACTGACGGTCACCCTCGACCAGAGCGTCGAACCGCTTCCGCTCGACTCGACGATCACGATCCGGCCGAAGTCGGCCCTGGGCTTGAAGTTCCTCCAGCTCACCCCGGGCGACTCCGCCGAGACCTTCGCGGCCGGCGACACCATCCCGCTCTCCGCCTACACGCCGGAACCGGTCGACATCGACCAGTTCTTCGACATGTTCGACGAGCCGACCCGCAAGGCGATCCGCCGCGCCCAGGCCGGCTTCGGCAACGCGCTCGCCGGCCGTGGCCCGCAGCTCAACGAAGGGATCGGGGCGCTGCGCAACCTGGTCGTCAACTCGCAGGCGACGCTGCGCACGATCGCCGAACCCAGCACCGACTTCGCCGGCTTCTGGGAAGCGCTCGAGGATCTCTCGGCGACGGTGGCCCCGGTGGCCGAGACGCAGGCCAACCTCTTCGCCGCTCTCGACCGCACCTTCGCCGCCTTCGCCCGCGTCTCCCGCCCCTACATCCAGGAAACGATCGAAAAAGGCCCGCGCACGCTCGACTCCGTCACCCCCGACCTCGTGGCGGTGCGGCCGTTCTTCCGCAACTCGGGCCGCTTCTTCGCGGCGCTGAAGCCGGGCGCGAAAGCGCTCGGCGAAACCGCCCCGGTGATCGCCGACGCGCTCCACGCCGGGGTGCCGGCGCTGAACGCCTCGCCGGTCCTCAACAACCAGCTGCTGCCGACCGCCGAAGCGCTGGTCGCCTTCCAGGAGGCGCCCGGCGTCTTCAACGGCCTCGACCTGCTGATTGACACCAACAACGTCCTGAAGCCGGCGCTCCGCTTCATAGCTCCCTCGCAGACTGCCTGCAATTACTGGACCCTGACCTTCCGCAATGTCGCCAACGCCGCCAGCCAGGGAAACGGCATCGGCACCTGGCTCAACGTTCTATCCCCTACCCCTCCTGAAGGGATCAACAGCGAGAGCGGTCAGGCCTCGGCGCCGGCAAACGGCCCGGAGCGAAGCAACCACCTTCACTACAACCCTTATCCGCAGACCGGGGCTCCCGGTCAGCCAAGGGACTGTGAAGCGGGCAACGAGAAATTCGTGGTGGGCAAAACCGTGATCGGCAACGCAGCGGAGGTCTGGGGCAGCACGACGCGGGGGCTGGAGACCAAATGAGCCGCCTCCCGGAGCGCGACACCAGGCAGGGCGCGACCAACCGCCGCTTCAAGTGGCGTCCCAGCAACGCGATGATCGCGATCGTCTTCATCCTGATCTTCACGATCGGGCCGTACCTCGCCTTCACCAAACACGTCCCGTTCACCAGCTACGGCTACGAACTGAACGCGACCTTCACCAACTCGGCCAACATCGCGAAAAACTCGCCGGTGCGGATTGCCGGGGTCGAAGTCGGCAAAGTGATCGCCACCGAGCGCGACGGCGACGCGACCACCGTCACCTTCACCGTCGACGGGACCGGCCGCCCGATCCACGACGACGCCTTCGCCGCGATCCGCCCCCGGATCTTCCTCGAGGGCAACTTCTTCGTCGACCTCGACCCCGGCAGCCCCAGCGCCCCGGAGATGGACGGCGGCGGGACGATCCCGGTCAGCCACACCTCGACGGCCGTGCAGATCGACGAGGTGCTGACCGCGCTGCAGTCGCCCGTCCGCGCCGACCTCAGCCGCCTGCTCGAAGGGCTCGGCACCGCCTACACGCACGAACCGAGCGCCGCCGAAGACGCGACGCAGCTGCCCGAGGTGAAAGGCCGGACCGGCGCCGAAGGGCTCAACGACGCGCTCAAGTACGGCGGCGACGCCGGCCGCTACAGCGCCCAGGTGACCGACGCCTTCCTCGGCACGCAGCAGCGGGATCTCTCGCGGCTCGTCGCCGGGGCGGGCCGCACCTTCGGCGCCTTCGCCAGCCGCGAGGCCGACCTGCAGGGGCTGATCGACAACTTCAACGTCTTCACCGGCGCCCTCGCCGCCCAGTCCGCCAATCTCTCGACCACCGTCCAGCTGCTCGCGCCGACCCTGCAGACGGCCCGCGCCTCCTTCGTCAGCCTCAACCGCACCCTGCCGCCGCTGCGCACCTACGCGATCCAGCTGACGCCCGCCGTGGCCCAGCTTCCCGGCCTGATCGACGCCTCGAAACCGTGGCTGGCCCAGGTCCGGCCGCTCCTCTCGGGCAAAGAGGGCGGCGGCGTCGCCAGGCTGCTCGCCGAATCGACGCCGGGCCTCGCCGGCGCCACCCAGGCCGGCAAGGCGATCGCCCTGCCGCAGCTCAACCGGCTCAGTCTCTGCACGACCAAAGTCATGGTCCCGACCGGCAACCAGGTGATCAACGACCGCTTCAGCACCGGCGGTCCCAACTACCGCGAATTCCTCTATGCCCTCGCTGACTTCGCCGGCGCCGGCCAGAACTTCGACGGTAACGGCCCGTACCTGCGCGCCCAGATCGGTGGCGGCCCAACTCTGGTCGGCGAACCGAACCCGCAGGGCAATCCGGACACTTTCAGCGACCAGATCAACTACGCCAACACGATCGAAGCCCCGCTTGGCACCCAGCCGCAGTTGGGCGGGCGGCCGCCCTTCAAGCCGGACGTGCGCTGCCACACCCAGCCGGTCCCCGACGTCAACGGCCCGCTCGGCCAGGTCGGCCCGGCCTCGCCCTCGCCCGGGGGGGTGAATCCATGACCGAGCGCGAACCCGGCGTCAGCCGCTGGCGTCACTTCCGCGCCTGGCTCTCGCGCCAGGCGCGCGGCCGCCGCAAGGACACGATCGCGATCTTCGTGCTCGCCGCCGCCGGCATCGTGATGACGCTCGGCATCTTCGTCCAGCAGAAAGCCGCGCTGCCGGCCTGGATCCCCCTGGTCGGCGAAGAGTTCGACCAGATCACCGCCGAGTTCTCGACCGCCCAGGCGGTGACGCCGGGCCAGGGCCAGTCGGTCGACATCGCCGGGATCGAAATCGGCAAGGTCGCCTCTGTCGACCTCGAAGACGGCCACGCGGTCGTCGGGATGAACATCCAGCCCCGGTACATGGAGCTGATCCACCCCGACGCCCAGTTCCTGCTGCGACCGAAAACGGGCCTCAACGACATGATCGTCGAGATCGACCCGGGCAGCGCGCCCAAGCACATCGAGGACGGCGCCCACTTCACGCTGACCCAGACCGAACCGAACACCAACCTCGAGGCCTTCTTCGCCACCCTCGACGCCGACACGCGCCAGTACATCCAGCTCCTCGTGGCGGGCGGGGCGCAGGGAATCGGCGGCCGCGGCGTCCAGCTCTCCAACGCCTTCCGCCGCTTCGGCCCCTTCGTCCACTACGTCGCGAAGCTGAACAAAGCGGTCGCCCAGCGCCACGTCGAGCTCGCCAACGTGATCCACAACTTCGGCGCGCTGACCACCGAACTCGGCCGCCGCGACGCCGAGATCAGGCGCTTCGTCACCGCCTCCGACGCGGCGCTCGGCGACTTCGCCAACCAGCAGGCGGCGATCCAGGAGTCGCTGCGCGAGTTCCCCGCCGCGCTGCGCGCCGGCAACTCCGCCCTGGCCAGCTCGAAGCGCTTCTCCGACGCCGCCTTCCCGGCCCTGACCGGCCTGATCCCGCAGGCGCAGGCCTCGAAACCCGCCTTCGAAGCGACCGAGCAGATGTTCAGGCAGACGACGGCGCCGATCCGCGACCAGATCCGCCCCTTCACGCGCGAAATCCGCCCCGTGCTGACCCACGCCAACGAAGCCTCGGGGCCGTTCAACAAGTCGGTGCGGGGCTTCGGCAACGCGCTCGGCGGCTTCAACAGCTTCCTCAACGAGCTCGCCTACAACCCGAAGGGGTCAAAGGAGAGTTTCCTCTTCTACCTGCCATGGCTGAACCACAACTTCAACGCTGGGTTCAGCCTCCAAGACGCGGGCGGTCCGGCGCTGCGCGGCTTGCTGATGATCTCCTGCACCGGTTCCGACCTCGGCTACGGCTTCGCAAACACGCGGCCCTTCCTGAAGACGCTGCTGCAGACCGTAAATCTGCCGCGCGCCGAAGAAATCCCGTTCTCCAAAGGTTCGGAAGGAACCTGCAAATACTCCCCTAGGCCATGAGCAAGCGCGCCCCCAGCACCGCCCAGCTCCTCGTCATCGCCGGCTTCGCGCTGTCCTGCTTCGGGATCCTGCTCTTCCTCTGGGTCACCTTCGGCGGCCCCACCCCCTTCCGCGCCAAGTCCTACGAGCTCAAAGTCCCCTTCAACGAGGCGACCCAGCTGGCCGAACAGTCCGACGTCCGCATCTCCGGCGTCAACGTCGGCAAAGTGCGCACGATCGAGCTGGCGCCGAACGGCAGGCAGGCGATGGCCACGGTGGACATCGACAACAAGTACGCGCCGCTGCCCACCTCGACCCGGGCGATCCTCCGCACCAAGACGCTGCTCGGTGAGACCTACATCGAACTCACCCCGGGTTCGAACGAGGCACCCGAGCTGGCCGACGGCGGGGTGCTGCCGGAGGCGAACATCGCCGAATCGGTGCAGCTCGACGAGATCTTCCGCACCTTCGACGCCGAGACCCGCGCCGCCTTCCAGACCTGGATGCAGGAGTCGGCGGTGGCGATCGCCGGTCAGGGCCAGGGCCTCTCCTACGCGATCGGCTCGTTCGAACCGACCTTCACCGAGCTCGACAAGCTGTTCCGCGTCCTCGACACCCAGCGGCTCGCGATCGGCCAGCTCTTCCGCAACGGCGCCGTCACCTTCCGCGCCCTGCGCGGCCGCGAGGGCCAGCTCGCCGACCTTATCCAGAGCTCCAACGCGGTCTTCCAGACCACCGCCCGTCGCGACCGCGACATCGAAGCCCTCTTCCGCGCCTTCCCGACCTTCCAGGACGAGTCGCGCCTCACCCTCAACCGGCTCAAAGATTTCGCGGTCAACGCCAATCCGCTGATGCGGCAGCTCGTGCCCGCCGCCGAAGAGCTCTCGCCGACGCTGATCGCCTTCGCCAACCTCGCGCCGGAGGCGAAAGGCTTCTTCGAAGGCCTCTCGACGGTGATCGAACGCGCCCCGACCGGGTTCCCGGCCCTGCGCAAGCTCTTCCGCGACGAGTTCCCGCCGCTGCTGCGCGCCGTCGACCCCTTCCTCCGCAACCTCAATCCGCTGCTCACCGGTCTCAACCTCTACAGGCGCGAGATGGCCGCTCTGTTCGGCAACTTGGCCGCGACCTTCAACGGGATCCTGGTGGAAGAGAACAAAGCCGGCGAAAACCTCCACGTCCTCCGTGCGAGTGGACCGATTAATCCAGAAACGCTGGCCACCTACCCCAACCGCCTGACCACCAACCGCAACAGCGCCTACAGCCCGCCGGGCTGGGCCGAGGACCTGCTCTCCGGATTGCCGAGCTTCGACACCCGCCAGTGCAGCTCGGGGGCCAGCGCCACTCTAGATCCGAACACGCCGAGCAGCCCCGCCTTCGCGGACCGCACGAGAATTGGCCCCGAAAAACAGACCGGCGACAAAGCGGCTGAAGAAAAAGCTGAAAAAGAGGAGGCCGAACTGTTTTTCACCAAGCTCAAGCAGTACGCATTTGGAGGGCAGTCCGGAACCAGCGGCGCCCCCGCCCCGGGCTGCACGCAGCAGGCCCCGTTCAACCCGATCTACGGCAGCGGGGCCCCCACGACGTACCAGCAGACGTTCGAACAGCCGGGTAGCCCGTAGCCGCAACCCCGGCTACTTGACTACACCGGAATTCTGTCTCACACCGGTAAGTACAAACTCCAGTGTTCTTGCGGTTGGCGCCCATGCGTAGTAAACGTATTGTCTACTGCGGATGGGGGAAGCCTACTGTCAAGACACGCGGACGCTCGCGCGGGCTCGTAACGCCCTTGGCTCCAGCTTACGCGGCCGCACCGCTGAGATCGAACAGGTGGCACTCACCAGGGTTCGGGCAGTATCCGATTCGCCGCTGACCGGGGACGCGGAGTACCCGGCCGGCCTGCGCGACGCGGTCACCGCCGCATTGGACTGTGGCCTTGAAATCCTCGAAGGCGGGAGTTCTCATGCGGCGCCGATTCCGCCACCGTGGAGGCCGTAAGTGATTGTCCATCTGGGTGAACCAGCGGGTAAAGAAAGGGCGGCCCGGAGGCCGCCCTTTCTGAACCTTGGCCTTTTCGGAGAAGGCCTAAAACTGCTGCCTACGGCTTCGAGGTGCAGGTCCGCAGAACTTTCGCTTTCATCGGACCGCTGTCGTAGAAGTTGGCGGTCACGTCGGCCGTGATCTTGCCGCCGACGCATTTCGCGCTGAGGACGCTGACCTTCTTGCCTTTGTAGGTGAATTTTTTGTCGATCTTCAGAGAGAACGATTTCACCGCACCGCTGCCGCCGGCGATCCTCGGGACCGTGGTCACGGTCTTCAGGCCGTTACCGACTTTCTTGATTTTCACCGTGGTGACGATCGCGGTGACGATCGGCTGGGTCAGGTAGGCGTGGATGTAGAACGTGGTCGAGCTGCCCGAGGTGCCGCCGTTGAAGACGAGCAGCGGGCTGGTCGCCGGGATCGGTTTCTGTTCGGGGAACGCCACCGAAACGACCGTTTGGCCCTTGCCGATGATCGCGCTTTTGCACGCTGCTTCGACGGCTTTGGTGTCGCGCGACTGCAGCTGACCGCTCGTGCACGCGGGGTAGCCCTTGGTGTTCACCGCCGCGTTCTTGGTGTTGAGCAGGACTTCCTTCAGCGCCGGCGGCTGCGAGCCGTCTTTGGTGCTGATGCTGCCCGCGGCCGTAAAGGCGATCGGCGTGAATTTGGATTTCGACAGCGCCTTCGGCGTCACGCCGCTCTCTCCGTCGATGACCAGTTTGATGTTGCCGGCTTCCACGACCGTGTCTTTGGCCGCAATTGCGACGCTGGCCACAACGAGCGCCATCAAGGCCCCGAGGGCCGTAGTTAGAAGCAGATGCTTGCGCATATCCCTATGTCTCTCCTTTGCGGCCGCCCGTCCAGGGCCGATGCCGTCGAAGCTTGTGTAGAACTATCCCTCCAGCGGCTCAAACTACCACCCTGGCTGTTGAATAAACCCCTTGACTGCGGCAAAGGAGCGGTTTGATGCAGCATGGTTCGGCTAGTGCTCCAGCATCGAGAGCCGCACCCGCTCGCGCTCGGCGGTGGCGCCCTCGGCCCCGAGGAAGGGCAGCGCGATCCAGAACATCAGATCGGGCAGCCGGCTCGGCAGCCGGGCCGCGGCCCCGTGCAGGATCTCGCTGTAGAGCAGCTCGTTCACCCCTCCGGCCAGCGAGAGCGAGGTGATCCCCGGCAGCTCGACCGAGGTCTCGGTGCGGCCGGACTCGAGGAAGCCGGTGAACTGGCGCAGCGCCGCGTCGCGCCGGGCCAGGGCCTTGGGCCCCGCCGCCAGCACCTCGACGATCGCGAAGCGCGCCTCGTCTGGATGCTCGGCCAGGTGGTCCAGCAGGGCGCCGAGCCCCGCCGCGACGCGCTCTGCCCAGGGAGCGCCGGGTTTGGACTCGAAGCCCCCCGCGGTGTCGCCGAGGAGGTTGCCGAGCAGCACGTCATAAGCGGCGAGGAAGCAGTCCTCCTTGCTGTCGAAGAGCTCGTAGAAGGTCTTCCGCGAGACGCCGGCGACCCCGATCACGTCGACCACGCGGGTGTCCGGGTAGCCCCGCTCGGAGACCACCTCGATCATCGCCTGATGGATGCGGTTGCGCTGGGATTCGGTTACCGCCTCCCTCGGCAAGCCGTGTCTCCCCCTGGGCAGCCGCTCGTTCAGCTTAGCCGCGCGTTTACTGGAAGCCACCCTTTGACTGTAGAGCAGACGATCGAATCTGCATAGAATTCAGATCGGTTATGAGGGGGGTCACGAAACTGCTGCTCGCAGGCGTGCTTGCACTGCTGCTCGCCGTCGGCGTCGCCGCCTGCGGCGGCGATGACTCGAGCGACTCGACGGCGGCCTCCACGGCGGCCACGACCGAGCGGTCCGCGCCCCCCAGGCCGACCGAGGACAACGGCTCCGCCAAGCAGGAGCAGGAGAAAGCGAAGGAGTCCGGGGACGACCGCGGCGGTTCGGACGGCGCCCCCGACGACTCGGGTGCGGGATCCGGGGACTCCCGGTCCGAGGACGGCCCGACCGACTCCAAGCCCTCCCGGAAGTCGGGCGACTCCGCCAGCTCCCCGCAGCAGGGGAGCGCGAGCTTCCGCACGCCCGGGGGCGACAACAGCATCCAGGACTTCGGCGAGGAGGCGGACGACGCGGAACGCGAAGCGGCCTCCGTTGTGGTGCTCGGCTTCATGCGCGCCCGCGCCAAAGGGAACTGGGCGGGCGTCTGCACCTACCTGGCCGCCACCACCCTGAAACCGCTCGAAGAGCTCACCGCCCGCTCGCCTCAGTTCAAGGGCAAGAGCTGCGGGGAGCTGCTCGAAACCGTGACCGGGAACCTGCCCGCTTCGGCCCGTGCCAGCAATATCAGCGGCGGCATCGACAGCCTCCGCGTCGAAGGCGAGCGCGGCTTCGCCCTCTACCACGGCACCGACGGCAAGGACTACTTCCTCCCGCTCGTCAAGGAGGACGGCGAGTGGAAGGTCGGCGCCACGGCGCCGAGCGAAATTCCGGGCAGCTAGGGCGCTCCGCCGATCCAGACCGTCTGGTCGCGGTCCGGGCCGACGCCGACGAGGCGGACCGGCACACCGACGAACTCAGAGATGAAGCCCAGGTAGTCGCGGGCGGTTTGCGGCAGGTCGCCCTCCTCGCGGCAGGCGCTGATGTCGTCGTCGAACCCCGGCAGCTCCTCGTACTCCGGTGTGGCCGAGTGCAGGATCGACTGGTGGTAGGGGAAGCTGTCGAGGACGGCGCCCTCCTTGGAGCGGTAGCGGACCGCGACCCGCAGCGGCCCGAGGCCCCGCAGCACGTCGAGCTTCGTGATCGCCAGCGAGTCCATGCGGTTGAGCCGGACCGCGTAGCTCAGCGCCACCAGGTCCATCCATCCGCAGCGTCGTCGCCGGCCGGTGGTGGTGCCGAACTCGCGGCCCTGCTCGACCATGTGCTCGCCGATCTCGTCTTCGAGCTCGGTCGGGAAGGGGCCGGCGCCGACCCGGGTCGCGTACGCCTTGGCGATCCCCCAGACCTCGTCGATGTCTCCCGGCCCGACCCCGGCGCCGACCGTCGCCGCCCCGGCGATCGGGTTGGAGGAGGTGACGAAGGGGTAGGTCCCGTGATCGAGGTCGAGCAGGGTGGCCTGCGCGCCCTCGAAGATCACCGTCTTCCCGCGGTCGAGCACGTCCCAGCAGAGCTTCGCCGTGTCGGCGATGTGGGGCTCGAGCCGGTGACCGAAGTTGACGTGTTCCTCGGTCATCGTGTGCAGATCGAGCCGCGGGTCGGGGGCGGCGAGCGCCGCCTCGTCCTTTTCCGCCTCCTCGCCGGCTTCCTTGCGCTGTTTGCGGCGCTGCACCGAGAGTTCGCGCAGCGCCTGCTGCTTCGGCTCCAGCGCGGCGCGGATCTTGGTGCGGAGGATCTTCTCGTCGAGCAGGTCCTGGACCCGGATCCCGAGCCGCAGCGCCTTGTCGGCGTAGCAGGGGCCGATCCCACGGCGGGTGGTGCCGATCGAGAGCTTGCCCAGCTTCGTCTCACCCGCCTGGTCGAGCAGGACGTGGTAGGGCATGATCAGGTGCGCGTTGGCGGAGATCCGCAGGTTGCCGACGTCGATGCCCTGCCGTTTGAGCGTGTCGATCTCGCCCAGCAGCACGCTCGGGTCGACGACCACGCCGTTGCCGATCACGCAGGTCTTGTCCGAGTAGAGGATCCCCGAGGGAATCAGGTGGAACTTGAACTCCCTGCCTTCGCGCACGATCGTGTGGCCGGCGTTGTTGCCGCCCTGGAAACGGACGATCATCGATGCCCGCTCCGCGAGCAGATCGGTGATCTTCCCCTTCCCCTCGTCGCCCCACTGGGCACCGACTATGACCACGCCTGGCATGAGCGGAGGGGATTGTGACGGGGATGGGGGCCGGGCGCTTTGCGCAAGGCGCGCGGCTCTTGGCCCGGAGAATTTTCATTCCACGCACCACGGGTGAGCCTGACCTCGTAAGGATCAGGGCATGGCGTTGACCGAACAGCCTCGTAGTGCAAATCGCGCTACCGTGTCGTCTATGGCAAAGGCGCCACCCCCGGTGTCTCTCCGGCTAGGTGAGGATGGCACGAAAGCTTTGGAAGCCCTCGCTCGCTTGCGAAGGGTCAGCAAAGCCGAGGCTGCAAGACAAGCGATTGAGGAAGCCGCGGAGCGAGAGCGTAGGCGGAGAAGCTTTGCGGCTGATGCTCGCCGGTTGGCAGAAGACCCCGCCTACGTAGAGGAAGCCCGCGAGATCGTTGCGTGGATGGAGGAACTACGTGGTCCGTGGTGACGTGCATCCGATCCATCTTCCCTCGGGCCGGGAGCGAGTTCAGAGCGGAAGGCGCTATGCGGTCATCGTCCAAAGGGAAGACATGGCCCGCTTGTCGACGGTGGTCGTTTGTCCGACGTCCCAGTCGGCTGCACCTGCTGCCTTTCGGCCTGAGGTAGACCTCCCTGACGGCGAGACGCGGGTGCTTTGCGAGATGGTGGGCGCCGTCGATATCCGAGCCCTTGGCGAGCGGGTTGGACATCTCTCCCTCGATGATCTTGCTTCCGTCGACGAAGCGCTCGGTCAGCTGCTGGGCCTGGCCTGATCTAGCTACCAGCCCGCGCCTGGACCCGGTGGTCGGGTCCGAAGAGGGGGAGGGGGTCGCCGCAGATCTCGACGAGGCGGGAGACGGTGCGGGGACCGATCTGCTCTTCGAGCCGGCGCTGGCCCTTGTCGACGTCGCTGTCGGAGTTGCTGGTCACCAGCATCGGGCGCTGGCTCTCGTAGCGCTCGTTGATCAGCGCGTAGAGCTGCTCGACCACCCAGTCGGTGTGGCGCTCGGAGCCGAGGTCGTCGATGTAGAGGAGGTCGACCGAGGTGACGCGGCGGAAGAAGTCGTCGTAGGCGCTGTTGCTTTCCGTTTCCTGGTAGGTCTGGCGGATCCGGGTCAGAAGCCGCGGGGTGAAGTAGACGCCGACGGTCTTGCCGGCGGCGAGCGCTTCCTTGGCGACCAGCATCCCCAGCGTGGTCTTGCCGGTGCCGGTGTTGCCCATCAGCCAGAGGCCACGGCCGGCGGCGATGTTCTCGTCGAGCCCCTCGACGTAGTCCTTGGTCGCCTGGACGACGTGGCGGGTCGACATGTCGCGGCTCATGTCGCTGACCGGCGGGCGGTCGAAGGAGACGCCGCGGTAGCGGGCGGGGATCGCCGAGGCGACCCCCTTGGCGCGGCCGCGCTTCAGCCGCGCCGCGCGGCACTCGCAGGGGCGGGCGACGTCTTCGGGCCCGAGGATCCAGCCGGAGCCGTCGCAGACGCCGAGCGGGCAGGCCTGTTCGCGGAACGGCTCCGAGCGCGCGATCGCCGGCATCAGAAGTCAGGCCCGGCGACGACGTCGTCGGCGATCGGGGCGCCCTCGTCGGCCGGCTGCTCGATCGGCTGTTCCTGACCGGAGAAGTCGGCGAATTTCGGGAAGCGGTCGAGGAAGACCAGCTTCCTGGTCCCGATCGGGCCGTTCCTGTGCTTGGCGATGATCAGGTCCGCGAGCCCGTCCGGCTCTTCGTCCGGGTCCCGGTAGTAGTCCTCCCGGTAGAGGAAGGCGACCACGTCGGCGTCCTGCTCGAGCTGGCCGGACTCGCGCAGGTCCGAGAGCTGCGGCTTCGGCGGCGTCCGCTGCTCCGGCGCTCGCGAGAGCTGGGAGATCGCCAGCACCGGGACCTCCAGCTCGCGGGCGAGGATCTTCAGGCCGCGGCTCATCTGCCCGACCTGCTCGACCCGGTTGGCGCGGGGATCGTCGGAGCGCATCAGCTGCATGTAGTCGACGATCACCATGCCGAGCCCGCCGCGCTCCTGTTCCTGCGCGTGCAGGCGCCGCGCCTTCGCCCGCAGGTCGAGGATCCCGAGGTCGGACGAGTCGTCGAACCAGAGCGGCGCCTCCTCTAGTTCGTTGCAGGCCCGCACCACCTTTGGCCAGTCCCGCTGGGAGACCTGTCCCTTGCGCAGCTTGTCGCCGGAGATCCGCGCCCGGCAGGCGATGAACCGCTGCGCGAGCTCGACCTCCGACATCTCGAGCGAGAAGAAGGCAACCGGCAGGTCCCGCTTCACCGCCACGTTTTCGGCAATATTGGCGACAAGGGCCGACTTTCCCATGGCGGGGCGTGCGGCCACGATGACCAGGTTTCCCGGCTGGAAGCCGCCGGTGATCGCGTCGATGTCGCGAAAGCCGGCTGGGGTGCCGGTCATCTCGCTCTCGCCGGTCGAGAGTTTCTCCAGGCGGTCGACCTCGTCGTGGAGGATGTCGCCGAGGATGCGGAAGTCGCTCGCCTGCTCTTTGTGGGCGACTTCGAAAAGCAGCCTCTCCGCCCGCTCGGAGAGCTCGCGCGGCTCGCCGGCCCGCTCGTTGACCCAGCCCTGGATCTCCTGGCCGGCGCCGAGCAGCCGCCGCAGCAACGAGTTCTGCTGGACGATCTCCGCGTAGTGCTTGGCGTTGCCGGCGGCCGGCACCTTGGCCGCCAGCTCGGAGACGTAGTGCTTGCCGCCTGCCTCCTCGATCTTGTTGCGCTGGGTCAGCGCCTCGCTGACGCTGAGCTCGTCCACCGGCTTCGCCGCGGCGTAGAGGTCATGGATGACCTCGAAGATCGCCCGGTGGCGATCGAGGTAGAAATCGGCCGCGTTGAGCTTGACCTCGTCGATCACCCGCGTCAGCGTCGGCTCGGCAACCAGCATCGCCCCCAAAACGGATTCCTCCGCCTCGATGTTCTGCGGCGGGACGTAGGTGGAAGTCGGCTGCGGCATCGGTATCTAGTTAAGGGCCCGTCCCGGCGGCAGAACCCTGCTGGCTCACGCTAGCCAAGGCCCCATGCGGGCACGTTGCACTTACTTGCAAATGCCGGGGAAAAGAATTTGCACTTCGGTTACGTCGGCGGGATCAGGCCGGCCTGCTCCTGGCGCTGCTCGCCGCGGCGGAGCATGCGGAGGGTGAGGATGGCGGTGCTGAGGATCGCGGTGGCGCCGAAGCTGAGCTGGACGCTGAGCAGGCCTTCGCGGGTCCAGTAGACGTCGCGGAGGTCGAGCAGGAGGGCGGCCTCGTCGAAGGTGAGGCCGATGCCGGCGCCCATCGGGATCGCGAGACGCTGCTCGAGCGCATCGTCCTCGGTAAGCAGCGCCGCGGTGCCCGAGGCGAAGGCGAGCACGATGCCTGGAACGAAGTGGTGGATGTGCCGGCCACCGATTTTGACGTTGTGGAAGGGACCCCAGCTGTCGCGGATGCCCCAGGTGGAGAGGCGGACCAGGGCGAAAGCGCCGAGGAAGCCGCCGAGCAGGTTGAAGAGCACCGTTTCGCTGCGCGGCGCCTCCGTGTAGCCGCGAACGGCGACCCCGACCGTGTCGAGCGCGGCAGCCGGCGCCGCTTCGATCAGCGGCTCATGGTCTTCGCGCACGTGTCGCCGGCGGGCCAGCAGCCGGCCGAACTGCCCGGCGATCACCGTGCCCGCCGTGCCGAGGGAAACCACCGCGAGCCCAACAGTCGCCCGCTCCGACCGAGCCCACCCCACCCGAGTCCGCGCCTTGGCCCGTCGGCTGATCCGCCTGGGAAGTTTCACCCCCCTGAGGCTAACGCCACGCCGGGGGTGCGGGGCTTACTTCTCCTCGGAGATGATCGTCTTGACGGCCGCCACGGTGCCGTCGGAGAGCTCGATCTCGACCATGAAGGTGCCGAGTTCGCGCAGCGGCTGCTCGAGGCGAATGCGTTTTTTCTCGAGCCGCAGATCGCGGGCCTCCTCGAGGGCGTCGACGATCTCCTTCGCCCCGACCGAGCCGAACAGCTTGCCGTCCTCCCCGGCCCGCTGGTGGATCGTGAGCACGGTCTTCGAAAGCAGGCCCGCCGCCGCGGCTTCGCGCTCGGCGCGGGCCTTCGCAGCTTTCTCGGCGGCCTCCTTGCGGCGCTGGGCTTCCTCGAGCGCTCCCGGCGTCGCCGGCTGGGCGAGTTTGCGCGGGATCAGGTAGTTGCGCAGGTAGCCGGGGGCGACGTCGACCGCCTGACCGCGCTCGCCGAGCGACTCGACGTCTTTGAGCAGGATGGCTTCGGCCACTAGCGCTCTCCGACGTACGGCAGCAGGGCGATTTCCCGCGCCCGCTTCACCGCCACCGAGAGCTGACGCTGGTGACGGCGGGAAAGCCCGGTGACCCGGCGACCGCGCGTCTTCCCCTTGTCGGAGAGGAAGCGCCGCAGCAGGTTGAGGTCCTTGTAGTCGACGACTTCGGCGTTGACCCGCGTGTACTTGCGCGGGCGTGCCCGTTCGGCGCCGCGCCTACCGCCACGACCCCTGCCGTTCGAGGAACTCTCTCTTGCCGCTGCTCTGGCCATCGGGGGCGAGATGCTACAGATCGAAGCCAGGGCGCCGCATGGCGACGCCCTGGAGAGAGATATGGGAGGAGTGGCTAGAAGGGGATGTCGTCTTCGGCGCCACCGCCACCGCCACCCCCGGCAGGCGCCGCGGCGCCTTCGAAGTCGGAGGTGTCGGCGGGGACGTCGCTGGTCGGCGCGTAGCCGCCCCCGCCCCCGTTGCCGCCGCCGGAGCCGTCCCGGGAGCCGAGGAACTGGACCCGGTTGGCGACGATGCTCACCGCCTGCCGTTTGCCGCTGCCGTCTTTGGCCTCCCACTCGCGCCAGTCGAGCCGCCCTTCGACCGCCACCGGCCGGCCCTTCGACAGGTAGTTGGCGCAGTTCTCACCCTGCGCGCCCCAGACCACCACGTCGAAGTAGTTGGCCTTGTCCTCCCACTGGCCCGTCTGGCCGTTCTTGCGACTGCTGTTCACCGCGACGCGGAGCTCGCATACGGCAGTCCCACCCCCGGTGTGGCGCAGCTCGGGGTCCCGGGTCAGGTTCCCGGTGATGACCACCACGTTCACGTTCGAAGCTGCCAATGCACTCACTCCTCCGAAGATCGCTTGTTGAGTTCCAGTCTAAGAGCGGCAGCGGCGTGACCCCTCCCCCTCGGGAAGGGGTTTCCCCGCAAAGAGCGGCGCGAAACGGGGCGCTACTCGGCGTCGGGCTCGTCTACGGAGTCGCCGCTGTCCTCGCGGGCTCCGGTCGCGGCGCGCTCGCGCGGCCCCGCTGGGGCGCCGGCGGCGGGCGGCACGATCACCGGCGCGTCGGGATCGACCTTGAACATGCGGAAGCGCAGCACGCCGTCGGCGATCTTCAGGTTGTGGTCGAGCGAGTCGAGCAGCTCGCTGGGCGCCTCGAAGCGCAACCAGCGATAGTCGGCCTCGGTGCGCCGGTTGATTTCGTAGGCCATCTTGCGCAGGCCCCAGCTGTTCTCGTGTTTGAGCGTGCCGGAGGCCTCGATCTGTTTCTTGGCGTCGGCGGCCAGCCCATCGCGGGCAGGGGCGTCCAGCTGGGGGTCCAGCATCAGGACCAACTCGTATTCGCGCGGTGCGGCCAAGGCGGCGAAGGACTATAGCGGCGGCGGAATTCTCGATCAGTGCGGCATGAACTCCACGGAGCCGTCACGGGGCGCAGGCGGTGGGGGCGAAGAGGGCGGGATCGGCGTTGGCCAGGGAACTGCCTGCGGCGGCGATTCCGTCGTCGTCGAGGGTACCGGCGTGGAGGTTGACGGCGGCTCACGTTCGTCAATGTCGATCGAGCTGTGCTTTTTGGTCCTCTGACGACCCAAAAGCTCAGCTCGGCGATTTGTCCGCCGAGATCGTCGTTGTTTCCGTGGCACCTCCACGGTGGGCGCCGGGTCGGCCCTACGCACCTCCACCTGCGGCAACCCCACATCTGCGCCGAGCGGCGGCGGCTCCGGTGCTCGCAGCAACGAGGGCAAGGCTTGCAGCGCGACTAGGCCGGCAACCGCGACAGCCGCCGCCCTCCCAAGCCCCCTCCAGCGAATCCGTACTCCGCCCACCCCCACCCAAGCCGCCGGCGCGGCTCGGTTCTCCCCCCGGGGGCGGGGCCTAGACGACCTGGGAGCGCATCTCCTCGATGTCGCGCTGCTGGGCGTCGACCCAGTCGCCGGGGTTGCGCGAGTAGATGATCTCCTTCAGCCGCTCGGCCCGCAGCCGCCGCTCCTCGGGGTCCATGGTCAGCGCCCGGTAGATCGCGTCGGCCTGGTCCTGGATGTCGAAGGGGTTGACCGAGAGCACGCAGTCGCCGAGCTCTTCGTGGCTGCCGGTGTTCTCGGAGAGCATCAGCACCCCGCTGCGGGTGTTGACCGCGGGGGCCTCCTTGGCGACCAGGTTCATCCCGTCGAAGATCGAGTTGACCATCAGCAGGTCGAAGTGCTTGTAGCGGGCGACCGCGTCGTGGAAGTTCTCGTAGATCTTCAGGTCGATCGGCATCCAGTCGGTGGTGCCGTGGGTGTGGTTGACCACCGCGACCAGCGCTTCGATCCGTTCCAGGTACTCGGCGTACTCGGGCACGTCCTCCCGCGAGGGCTGCAGGTGGGCGATGAACGTGACCTCTTCGCGAAACTCCGGGTGCTGGCTGAGGAAGGTGTCGAAGGCCGTGAAGCCGCGCAGCACGTTCTTCGAGAGGTCGGCCCGGTCGACCCGGATGATCAGGTGCTTGCGCCGCCGCTCCAGCACCTCGCGCTCGGCCTCCGCCACCTCCGGGGACTCGGCGGCGCGCCGCAGACGATCGGCGTCGATTGAGAGCGGGTAGGCGCGGCAGATCGTCCTGCCGCGGGCGTGGCGGACCTCCCCCCGCACGTAGTCGACGTCCGCCTCGAGCAGTTCGTCGCAGCAACGCAGGAAGTTGATGCAGTAGGCGTGGGTGTGGAACCCGATGATGTCGTTGGCCAGCATTCCCTGGAAGAGCGCCTCGCGGATGCGGCCGGGGAGGATGCGCCAGCTGTCGGGCTGGGACCAGGGGATGTGGACGAAGTGGTGCAGGAAGACGTCGGGCCGCTGCTCGCGGATCATGCCCGGCGCCGTGTAGAGGTGGTAGTCGTGGAGCATCACCAGCGGCCGCTCCTGGTCGGCGATCTGCCGCAGCACCGCTTCGGCGATGTCGCGGTTGACCGCCTGGTAGCCGAGGTCCCAGGCGTCGAGCTCCTCCTGGCGGATGTCCGGCGCGTTGGAGAGGTCCCAGAGGTAGTGCTGGATGAACCAGAGGATCGGGTTGGCGATCACGTTGTAGAAGCGGTCGTAGGCGTCGGCGTCGCTCTCGACCAGACAGACGCGGTAATCGATCCCGTCCAGCTCCAGCTCGATCGGCCTGCCGCCGTTCTCCACGGAGACCGCGACGTCCTCGTCGGTCATCGCCGAGGCGATCCAGAGCGCGTCGCGGTGGGAGACGAGGCCGGAGAGGGCGGTGACCAGGCCACCGCCACCGCGCCGCACCGTGCGCTCGCCCGCCTCATCTCGCTCGAACTGGGCAGGCCCCCGGTTCGAGACGATGATCAGCGGCGAGGAGTCCACGCCCGCAGAGGTTAGATGGTCGCTCCGGCAGGCCGGGGCCGCGCCGCGTCAGGCGTCGAGGTCGCCCATCAGCCCGAGCCAGTCCCGCAGCAGCCGCGGCGAGAGGAAGTGCTGGCGGGCGTGCTCCTTGCCGGTGCGCCCGAGTCGCTTGCCGAGTTCGGGGTCGCCGAGGATCCCGAGGCAGCGCTGGGCGCACTCCGAGGGCGAGTTGACGAGGTAGCCCGACTCGCCGTCTGTGATCTGCAGGGGGATGCCGCCGTCGTTGCCGGCCACCGTCGGCCGCCCCTTCCAGAGCGCCTCGGTGACGGTCAGCCCGAAGCCCTCGCGGATCGACTTCTGCAGGACCACGTCGGACTGCGACTGGAAGGCGTTGACCTCGATCGCGCCGACGTTGTTGAGGTTGCTGAGGATCTTGATGTCGGGATCGCCGTCGGCGTACTCGAAGGTCTTCTGGAAGAACTCGCGACCCTCGGGGTCGTCGGTCGCCATCGAGCCGACCATCGCGAGCTGCGCCTCGGGGACCTGCTCGGTGACCTCGCGGTAGGCGTCGATTACGCCGATCGGGTCCTTCCACGGGTCGAAGCGGGAGACCTGGGTGAGCAGCGGCCGGTCGACGTCGATCCCGAACTGCTTGGAGACGAAGGCGGCGTCGTCGGGCGAGAAGGCCATGTTCTTCGGCGAGAGGGGATCGATCGCCGGGGGGATGATGTTGACGCCGTTGTGGCCGTCGATTCCCTCCGGCACGTAGTCCGGCAGGTGCCAGACGGTGGCGTCGTACTCCTGGATCATCGGCAGCAGACGGCCGATCGAGGCCGGGTTCGGGGTCGAGAGATCGATGTGGCAGCGCCAGATCCACCGCTTCCCCTTCTGCGCGGCGCCGCGGCGCAGGCCGATCGGCTGCGGGTCGTGGACGATCACCACGTCCCAGTCCCCCTCGAGACCGTCGGCGTTCATCCGGTTGATCTCGTCGAACAGCTCCCACTGCTCCTCGCTCAGCGTCTCCTCGGCCCCCTGCAGGGAGTTGTGGAGCAGCTTGGTGGCGTTGAAGAACTCCTCTTTGCCGAAGATCACGTGCCAGTGCGCGTCGACCCCCACGTCGCGCATCAGCGGCACGATCGTGTAGAGGATCTCCGAGACCCCGCCGCCGAAGGCGGTGGCGCTGACGTGCAGGACCCGCTTGCCCTTGAGCGGCTCCGCGAGCTCCCGGATCCGCTCCGTCAGGTCTTTGCCGACTATGTGGGTGTAGTCGGAGAGGGTCTTTTGGCCGAGGGCGACTTCGTGGAGCAAGGCCGGAGTTCTACACGCCCCGGCGGCGAAGCGGCGGCTAGCCGCCGTCGGCGCCGTCAGGACGCTTGCCGAGCACGACCTCGACCTGCTCCCGGTCGCCGTTGCGGAGCACCGTCACCGGAACCGTTTCGCCGGGCCTGCGAAGCGCGATCAGGGTGGCGAGATCGTCGGGCTCGACGATCCTCCGGCCGTCGACGCTGAGGATCACATCGCCACCGGTGCGGTATTCGCCGGCCTGGAAGCGCAGTTTGTCGTTGCCGCCCTCGAGCCCCGCCTTGTCCGCCGGCCCGCCGGGGACGACGTCGGCGAGCAGGCCGCCGTAGGTGGTGTCGAGTCCGAGCTTCTCGGCGAGCTGCGGGTAGAGGGCCTGGGTGGAGACCCCGATGTAGGCGTACTCGACCGTGCCGTCCTCGGCCAGCTGCGCGACCGAGCGCTTGATCGCCGAGACCGGCACCGCGAAGCCGACCCCGTCGTTGGCGCCGGAATTGGTCTCGATCTGCTGGTTGATCCCGATCACCCGCGCGGCGGCGTCGAGCAACGGGCCGCCCGAGTTGCCGGGGTTGATCGAGGCGTCGGTCTGGATCGCGCCCTCGATCTGGAATTGGGTCAGCGATCTGACCGAGCGGTCGGTCGCGGAGATGATTCCGCTCGAGAGCGACTGCTGCTCGCCGAACGGGCTGCCGATCGCGACCACCGGCTGGCCGGCTTCGATTTCGGCGTCGTCGCCGAGCTCGAGCGGGTGCAGGTCGAGGCCGTCAGGGTCGATTCGCAGCAGGCCGACGTCGAAGAAGGGGTCGAAGCCGACGATCTTCGCCTCGACGATATTGCGGTCGGAGAACTCGACGAACACTTCCTTGGCGCGCTTGCGGGGGCCGCTCAGTTCGTCGGTGACAACGTGGGCGTTGGTGACGATTTCGCCGCTCTCGTCGAGCACGAAGCCCGAGCCCTCGCCGGCCCCTTCGTCGAAGACCGAGCGGATCGTGACCACGCCCGGCGCCGCCTCGCGGAATACCTGCGCCGCGTCGAAGCCCCGGGTGGCGGCGGTCTGGACGATCACCCGCGGGGCCGGCTGCGAGCCCGAGGGCGCCCCGGCGGTCGCGGCGTGCTCGCCGCCGTCGCCGTCTCCGGACGAGCCACAGCCGGCCAGCAGCGCGAGGCAGGCCAGCAGCGCGAGTGCCGTGCGCAGCCTCACGCCGGCGCTTTGGCGAGCGAGCCGGCGGGGCGCTGCTCGGCGCCGAGCGCGGCCGGCGGCAGGTCGAGGGTGAAGGCGGTGAAGCGGCGGCTGGAGCTGATCGTGATCCGGCCCTCCATGCGCTGCGCGAGCTCGCTGGCGATCGCCAGGCCGAGCCCCGAGCCACCCGCCTTGTCGGCCGTGTAGAAGCGCTCGAAGATGCGGTTCTGGACCCGCTGCGGGATCCCCGACCCCTCGTCGGAGACGGTCAGCTCGGCGCGGCGGTTGGCGGAGTAAGTGGTCACGGTCACCTTGGTGCCCTCGGGAGTGTGGGTGAGGGCGTTGTCGAGCAGGATACGGATGATCTGGCGCACCCGGTCCGGGTCGCCGAGGGCCATCGCCGGGTGCTCGGGGGTGCGCAGCTCGAGGCGCGACCCGCGCAGATCGGCGCGGGCGCCGAACTCGCGCGTGACCTCGCGGGCCAGGGCGCCGAGATCGATGTCGCCGGCCCGCATCACCATCGCCCCCGCGTCGAGCTGGGAGAGGTCGAGCAGGTCGGCGGTCAGCTTGGTGAGCCGGTCGATCTGCTGGCGCATCGTGCGCACGAACTCCTCCCGCTCCTCCGGGCTGGGGTCCTCCTCTTCGAGCAGCTCGATGAAGCCGCCGAGGCTGAAGATCGGGGTGCGCAGCTCGTGCGAGGCGTTGGCGATGAACTGCTTGCGGGCGCTGTCGAGCTCGGCGAGGCGGCGCTGCATCTCGTTGAACGAGCGGGCGAGCTGGCCAAGGTTCCCGGCGGCCGCGACCGGGATCTTGGTCTCAAAGTTGCCGTCCGCGACCTTGCGGGCGGCGTCCTGGAGGTGGCTGACGTTGCGCGCCGCCAGCTGCGCGTAGTAGAGCCCGAGCAGCGTCGCGATCGCGATCGCGATCAGCGCGCCGACCAGGATCTGGCCCTTGACCGCGCCGAGCCCGCTCGCCGCGCCGCCGATCACGACCGCGTAGGTGTAGATCACCGCCGCGGTGCCGACCGCGATCGCGACCGAGATGACCGTGATCCGGCTGCCCAGGTTGGTTACCCTGAGGCGGCGCACGCGCCTACTCCCGGAAGCGGTAGCCGACCCCGCGCACGGTGAAAAGGAACTCGGGCTGCTTGGGGTCGGTCTCGAGCTTCTCGCGCAGGTGCCTGATGTGGACGTCGACGGTGCGCGGGTCGCGGTACTCGGAATCCCCCCAAACATGCTCCAGGAGGGTCTCGCGGGTGAGGACCCGGCCGGGAGAGCGGGCCAGCGCACCGAGGATCTCGAACTCGACGTAGGTGACCTTGACCTCCTCACCGCGCAGCGTGACCATGCGGCGGCCGAAGTCGATCGTCAGCTCGCCGGTCTCGATCGCCTCCTCCCCGTGGACCTCGCCCCCCATCCGGGAGCGCCGCAGCGCCGCTTTGACGCGGCTGCGGAACTCGCGCATCGAGAACGGCTTGGTGATGTAGTCGTCGGCGCCGACCTCGAGGCCGGCGACCTTGTCGGTCTCGCTGCCTTTGGCGGTCAGCATGATGATCGGCACCTGGCTGTGCGAGCGCAGCTGGCGGCAGACTTCGACGCCGTCGATGCGGGGCAGCATCAGGTCGAGGATGACCAAATCGAAGCGGCCCTCTTCGAAGCGCTGCAGCGCTTCGCCGCCGTCGAGAGCGGAGGTGACGTGGTAGCCGTCCTTGCGCAGGGGGTAGCTCAAGAGCGTCTGAATCGACTGCTCGTCGTCGACGAGGAGAATGCGGGCCGTCCCGTTAGCCACACCTCAAGGGTAGTGCCAGCCGCGATTTGGACGCATGTGCGAGTACCCAGAACTAAGGATCCTCGGTGTCCGAGCCGAAAAAGAGATCGAATGCAGACGCTGGAGCTGAAAAGCCTTGTCGAGTCGGGTCTCTACAAGCCCGACCCCTCGCAGGTCGCTGCCGCGATGCTGCAGCGCCGCGGCGTGCGCGAGCTCCTGACCGGCGCCGCTTCGCTCAGCGGAGCTGATCGAAGCCTGCCGGCCTCAGAGTCCGGCCGCCGGGCAGCCTGATCTCGACCCCCTCCCCGGCGCGGACCTCGCCGATCTGCGTCAGCGTCGTCTCCGCCGCCATCCCGGCCGCCGTCGCCGCGCCTGCCAGCAGTTCGGGCGGCAGCGCCGCCAGCAGCTCGTAGTCCTCCCCGCCGGAGACGGCGAGCTCGAGCGGGTCGCGCCCGGCGGCGGCGGCGACTTCGGCCACGCCCTTGGCCAGGGGCAGATCGCCGGCCTCGATCCGCAGGCCGACGCCGGAGGCGGCGGCGAGGTGGCCGGCGTCTCCGCCGAGGCCGTCGCTGAGGTCGATCATCGCCCGCGCCCCCGCTCCGGCGAGCGCGCGGCCGGTGGCGAGGCGGGGCGCCGGGTCGAGCTGGCGCAGGCGCAGGCGCTCGGCGGTCGAATCGGGGATCGCCTCGGCCAGCCCGGGGCGTTCGAGCAGCAGCAGGCCGGCGGCCGCCCCGCCGAGCTCGCCGCTGAGCAGGAGTGCGTCGCCGGGCTCGGCGCCGCCGCGGGAGACCAGGTGCGCAGGATCGGAGGCGTGGCCGACCACGGTGACGGCCAGGGTCAGCACCGGTGCCCTGGTGACGTCGCCGCCGGCCAGGACGGTTCCGGTCTGCTCGGCGAGCGCGGCCATCCCGTCGACCAGCTCCAGGCAGGCCTCTTCGTCGAGGTCGGGCGGGATGCCGATGGCGACGTAGGCCTCGCCGGCCTCCGCCCCCATCGCCGCCAGGTCGGAGAGGGCGGTGGCGAGCGCCTTGCGGCCGATCTGGGTCGGGGTGGCACGGTCGCGGTGGAAGTGGACACCCTCGACGAGGGCGTCGACCGAGGTCGCGGTGGCGCCGGCCGGAAGCGTGACCGCGGCGTCGTCGCCGCTCCCGACCAGGACCCGCGGACCGGGAGGCGGCAGGCGTTCGCGCACTCGTGCCAGTAGCTCGAACTCACCCATTCGCTGACTATCCCAAACCGATCCGGTCACTAAGGTGCGCGCACGTGGAGGAGCGCCAGCCATTTCTGCACCGAGTAGGTGAGGCGGGAGCGCGGTTCGGAACGCGCCCGCCGCGCAGTCGCCGGGTTCGCCTCGCCCTCCAGATCGGCCTCGTCGTCGTCATCTTCGGCTTCCTGGTCTGGACGGTGATCGGCCAGTGGGCCGAGATCCAGGACCAAGGCGTCCACTTCAAGGTCGGTTGGCTGATCCCGGCGATCGTGATCCTGCCCTTCTTCTTCGTCTTCAGCGCGCTCGGCTGGGACTTCATCCTCCGCTTCCTCGGCCACCCGATCGGGTTGGGGCGCGCCCAGGTCGCCTGGGGACAGCCGCTCCTCGCCCGCTACGTGCCCGGCAGCGTTCTCTACGTGCTGGGGCGGATCCTGCTCTCCGAACGAGCCGGGGTGCCGCGCCGCCTGACGATCGCCAGCATCGTCTACGAACAGGCGATCTCGGCCACCTCCGCGGTCGTCGTCGCCGCCTACTTCATCGTCAAACACCCCGACCTGCACGGGGAGCCGTGGCGCTGGACGGTGCTGCTGCTGATCCCGGCGGCGATCGCGGTGCTGCACCCGCGCGTCTTCGGCCCGCTCGCCAACAAGGTGCTCGGGGCCTTCGGGCGGGAACCGCTGCCGGCGGTGGTGCCGCTGCGCGGCGTCATCCTGCTGATCGCCTACTACTCGCTGAACTGGTTCTTCGTCGGGGTCGGCATCTACTGCGTCGCCCGCTCGGTCACCAACATCCCCTTCGAGGACATCCTCCTGGTCGCCTCGGCGCAGGCGATCGGGTACTTCGCGGCGCTGGTCACCCTGGTCGCCCCGGCCGGGCTCGGCGTCAAAGACGCCGCCTTCGCCTGGGCGCTGAAGGCGGCGCTGCCGGGCAAGAGCTTCGCGCTCGCCTCGCTGATCGCGATCGCGGTGCGTGGCGTGATGACCGTTGGCGAACTGATCTACGTCGGGGCGGTGACGGCGCTGGGGCGGCGCGAGGGGTGGAGCGTGCACACCGGGATCCTGCATCCGTCCAAGGAGGAGGAAGAGGCAGCGGCGCGAGAGGGAGAGGGGCGGGCACCCCTCTCCACTTAACGTCGGTGTCGAAGGGAGCGGGTACCCCTCTCCACTTAACTTGCTCGGGTGGTTCGTGCTCGGGCAGTCCTAGGTTCGGGCAACCGAGAAGTACAAGACGTTCCGAGGGGTACCCGCTCCCTTCGTCGCGGGCGCTACAGCGGGATGCGCGCTCCTAGCTGGTAGGCGGTCAGGCCCAGCGTCAAGAGCCGGAGGGGGCGGTCCCTTGAGATGGCTGCGAGGGGCAATAGCCAGATCAGGTACCAGGGGAGGAGCCAGGTGGTGGCTAGTAGGAGGCCGGCGGCGGTCCAGGCGGCGGCGCGGACCCAGTCGCCGCCGCGCCAGGTCCAGGCGAGCAGCTTGAAGGCGAGGGTGAAGAAGAGGACCAGGGCGACGACGCGGACCGCGTCGGGGTCGAGGCCGGTGAGGCGCGCGGCGGTGACCGGAATGCTCATGTAGCTCGTCCGGCCCTGGTTCTCCCCGGCCAATCCGAACGCGTTCAGCCAGTCCCACCCGAACCCGACGTAGGCGGCGACCCCGACCACCGCCACCGCCAGCGTCCCGCCGAGGAGGAACCGGCCGAGCGGCCGCCGCGCGCCGAGCAGGGCGAAGGGGGCTATGAACAGCGCCGAGGCCTTGATCGCGCCGGCCGCCACCAGCGCCGCGCCGGCGGAGAGCTCGCGGGCGCTGAGGAGGGCGGCGACTCCTAGCATCGCGAGGAGCATGGTCAGGCCGTCGTTGTGGGCGCCGCCGACCACGTGGACGAGGACGAGCGGGTTGAGGGCGACGAAGGCGGCGGCGCGGAGCGGGTCGATGCCGCGCCAGGCGGCGAGGCGGGCGACGACGGCGGCGAGGCCGAGGACCGACAGCGCCGCGATCCCCTTGAGCGCGGCCACCGCGACGTCCACCGGCAGCCAGGCGAGCGGGTAGGTGAGGAGCGTGAACAGGGGGCCGTAGGCGCTGGTCGCCTCGGTCCAGTCGACCGCGGCGAAAGCCGGGTCGCTCGGGGCGGCGAGCGGCGGGTGGACGTAGGGGTCGAGACCGTGGACGACGCCGAGCCGGGCGTAGTCGACGTAGCTGTAGACGTCGTGGGAGAGCAGGACCGGGGCGACGGCGAAGGCGGTCACGGCGAGCACGATCGCGGCCCAGACGACGCGCCGGCCGAGCGCCGGCGCCGCGGCGATCGCGCCGAGGTAGGCAGCGAAGCCCGCCCACATCAGGGCGTAGGCGAGCGCCGGGTCGATGCTCGGCTACCCGCTCCCGCCGGGCGATCCCCCGCCGCCCACGGAGGGTGGAGGCGCCGGCAGCGGCGCCGGCTCCTGGCCGGCGCCGGGCGCGTAGGCATCGGGGTCGTACTCGCTCGGGTCGTAGCCGCCGACCGCGGCGCTGCCGGGCGGCGGAGGCTCCTCGCCGGCGCCGTCCGCGTCATCGTCCGTCTCGCTTGGCGCCGCCTGCGTGAAGTGGCCGTAGTAGGGGGACCAGCTGATCTCCCCCTCGGGCTCCTCGAATTCCTCGCAGGGCACCCCGCCGTTCGCGTAAAGCGAGTGCCAGATCTCGGCCGGGAAGGTGCCGCCGAAGACGGTGATCCCGTGGACGCTGGTCATCGAGATCTCGTTGGACTCGGGGTAGCCGACCCAGACCGCGGTCGCCAGGTTGGGCTGGTAGCCGGTGAACCAGGCGTCGGTGTATTCGTCCGTGGTGCCGGTCTTGCCGGCCTGGCCGGCGCAGCCGGTGTAGGCGGCGGTCCCCGTCCCTTCGGTGATGTTGTCGCGCAGCAGGCGGGTCACCTCCCAGGCGACCGGTTCGGGGAGCACGCGCTGCGGCTGCGGGCGCTGCGGCCGGTCGACCTTGCCGCTCGGGAAGACGACCTTCTCGATCGAGACCGGTTTGCGGTGGATGCCGCCGGCGGCCAGCGTCGCGTAGGCGCTCGCCATCTCCAGCGGCGAGACGCCGATCCGCAGGCCGCCCAGCCCCTCGGCCGGGATCCCGTCCAGCTTCGTCACTATCCCCATCGATTTCGCCGTCTGGGCGACGCTCTTCGGGCCGACGTCGAGGTCGAGCTGGGCGAACACCGTGTTGTCGGAGCTGACAGTCGCCTGCTGCAGGTTGACCGTGCCCTGGTAGCCCTCGTCGGCGGTGCTCACCTCCCAGTGCCCCCAGTGCGGGAGGTCGAGCGAGAGCGGTTTCGAGGTGTAGTAGGTCGAGTAGGGGTCGATTCCCTGCTTGATCGCCGTGGTCAGCACGAAGGTCTTGAAGGTCGAGCCGGGCTGGCGGTGCCCCTGGGCGGCGAGGTTGAACTGGCTCTGCCCGTAGTGCGAGCTCGAGACCATCGCGCGGACGTGGCCGTCGCGGGGGTCGACCGCGACCAGCGCCGAGGAGGGGTCGGTCGAGTAGGGGAGGGCGGAGCGCATCGCTTCCAGTCCGACCCGCTGCAGGTCGGGGTCGACCGTGGTGTGCACCTTCAGCCCGCCCTGCCGCACCGTGTTGACCCCGTACTCCTCGATCAGCTCGTTCTCGACGTAGTCGAAGAAGTAGGGCTGGCGGTGGCGGAAGTACTCGTCGGAGAGGTCGAGGCCGAGCCCGGCGCGTTCGGCCGCCGCGGCGTGCCCGGGCGTCGCGAAACCGAGCTTCTCCATCTGGCGCAGCACCTGGTTGCGCCGCTCGCGCGCCGCCTCGGGGTTGAGCAGCGGGTTGTATTCGGAGGGGGCCTGCGGCAGCCCGGCGAGCAGCGCCGCCTGCGCCAGGCTCAGCTTCCAGACCGGCTTCGAGAAGTAGATCTTCGAGGCGGCCTGGACGCCGACCGCGGTGCTGCCTTCGATCGTCCCGTAGGAGGCGATGTTGAGGTACTGGCCGAGGATCTCCTTGCGCGGGTGGCGCTCCGCGTACTCGACCGCCAGCTTCGCCTCGACGATCTTGCGCTCGAAGGTGCGCTCGGGGTCCTGGATGCAGAGGTTGCGGACCAGCTGCTGGGTGATCGTCGAGCCGCCCTCGACCGTCTCGCCGGCCTCGAGGTTCTTCACGGCGGCGCGCAGGATCCCCTCGTAGTCGAGCGCGTCGTGCTCGAAGAAGCGCTGGTCCTCGATCGCCACCGTGGCCAACTGGACCCGCATCGGGATGCGGTCGAACGCGACCGGCGCCCGCGCTTCGTCGGAGGCGATCACCCCCAGCTTGCTGCCGTCGGCCGCGTAGACGGCCGAGTTGCCGCCGCGGTCGATCGGCTTGCAGGAGGAGAGCGAGGGGGCGTCGGCGGCGACGTCGAGCACCCACGAGGTGACGGCGATCGCGCCGATCGCGGCCAGCGCGAAGACGGCCCCGAAGACGATCAGGAGCTTGCCGCCGATTCCGCCGCGGCGCCGCTGCCGCCGAGTGCGCTGGGTCATCGAGCAGAGGGTACTTCGGCCGGCGCTTCGCCCGGCCGGGCCTCAGGCGACCGTGTCGTCGGTCGAGTGGTTGTGGATGACCCCTTCGACCAGCAGCTGGTTGGGGATCACCACGGAGGTGCCGTCGCCGGGGTCGACGTAGGTGTAGGAGAGCGTGATGTCGGTGACCCGGCCCTCCCGTTCCTCGAAGCTGATCCGGTCGCCGATCCGGAAGGGCTGGGAGACCGCCAGCTGCACGCCGGCGACCATGTTGCCGATCGTGTGCTGAGCGGCGAAGCCGATGATCGCGGCGAGCACCGCGGTCGAGGCGAGGATGCCGGTGGCGAGCCGCTTCAGCTCGGTGAACTGGGCGAGGGCGAGCGCCACGAGGACGAGAAAGACGACCAGGACCAGCAGCCGGCGCAGCAGCCGCAGCCGGGTCCGGGTCGAGCGGGAGACCTGTGAGACTGCCGGCGACATGGACGCCAACTTAGTCACGCCGGCGGAGGCGAGGCAGGCGCCGCGGGACTTCCCGTACTCGAACTGGGGGCCGGGAGCGGCGGTGCTGGGCGTGGTCCTGGCGATCGCCGCCGGGATCATGCTGGGCATCCCGGGGCTGTTCTTCCAGGAGCCGGACGGAAACGACCTCACCGCGACGGGCACCGTCCTCGCGCAGCTGGGCACCGCGCTCGGCTTCCTGCTCGTGCCGATGGCGATCGCCGCCTGGCGCGGGGCCTCGACCCCGGGCGAGATCTTCGGCCGTCTCGGGGTGCGCGGCTTCGACCGCTCGGCCTTCAAGTGGATGGCGGCCGCGGCCGGCGCCTACCTGCTCTTCGCCTTCCTCTACGTCGCGCTGGTGACGGAACCCGAGCAGGAGGACATCGCCGAGGCTTTCGGGCCGGTGCCGGTGCAGATCCTCCTGATCGTGATCGCGGCGCCGATCAGCGAGGAGGTCTGCTTCCGGGGGATGGTCTACGGCGGGCTGCGGGAGAAGCTGCCGCGGGCGGCGGCGGCGCTGATCGCCGCCGTTCTGTTCGGCGCGCTGCACGCTTTGACCGGCGTGTCCGCCGTGCCGCCGTTGATCGCCTTCGGGTTCGTGCTCTGCCTGCTCTACGAGAAGACCGGCTCGATCGTGCCCGGGATCCTCCTGCACATGCTGAACAATTCCGTCGCCCTGCTCGCTCAGTAGCATCCGGCCGGTGAATCGCCGTTTCGCCTGCCTCTGCGCCCTCGCGGCGCTCCTGCTCGTCCCCGCTTCGGCGCCTGCCGCGAGCGCCGGCAAGAAAGCCGCGCCGCCGCAGGCGGTGCCGGACGCGACGGTGAAGATCAAGCTCGGCAAGCTGCAGAACGGCCGCGCGGAGATCTACAGCAAGGTCCCCGTCTTCGGCACCGTGGGGCCCTACGTTGCCGGGCAGCGGGTCGAGGTGGACGTCTTCCTCGACGGCAGGGAGCTATTCAGCCGCAAGCTCGCGATCGGCAAGGGCAAAGGCGGCAGCGGCAGCTTCCGCACCAGTGTCCTGGTTCGCGAGAACGGCAGGTACGCGGTCAGCGCCAAGCACGAGGCGACCGCTGTGCTGGGCGGCGACAGCACGGTCCGCAAGAGCTGGAAGGTCAGCTTCCCGGCTCTGCACCAGGGCCAGTGCGGCGATGTCGTCGTCGGCTTCAAGAAGGCGATGCGGAAGATGGGCTACATCGCGAACAGCGGCCGCTGCTTCGGCGCCAAGACCGCCCGCGGCGTGCTCGCCTACCGCAAAGTCAACGGCAAGAGCCGCAGCATGCGCGCCGGCAAGGGCCTGGTCAAGAGCGCCTTCGCGGGTCGGGGCGCCTACGAGGTGCGCCACCCGGGGGCCGGGGAGCACGTCGAGGCGCCGCTCTCCAAGCAGGTCCTGGTCTTCACCAAGGGTGACAAGCCGTTCGCGATCTACCCGATCTCCTCCGGCAAGTCCTCGACCCCGACCGTCACCGGCCACTACGAGTTCATCCGCACCGAACCCGGCTACAACTCGCACGGCATGTACTACTCCTGGTACTTCTACGGCGGCTACGCGGTCCACGGCTACGAATCGGTGCCCGACTACCCGGCCAGCCACGGCTGCCTGCGCACCTTCATCTCGGACCAGCCCGAGATCTACGAACGCATCTTCATGGGTGAGGACATCTTCATCTGGTAGGTCGCTGCTCTCTGGCGGTAGGTTGAGGGCATGAAGGTCTTTGTGGCTGGAGCGAGCGGAGCTCTTGGGCGGCCGCTCGTGAAGCGACTGGTCGCCGCCGGGCACGAGGTGACGGGGATGACGCGGCGCGAGGAGCGCGCGGCGGAGATTCGGGAGGCCGGCGGGGAGGCGGTCGTCTGCGACGTGTTCGACGCCGGGGAGCTGCGCGATGCCGTGGTCGCGGCCGCGCCGGAGGTCGTCGTCCACGCCGTGACCGCTCTGCCGCCGAGCTTCAAGCCGCGCTCCGACTATCTGGCGGCGACGAACCGGGTGCGGACCGTGGGAACGCGCAATCTCGTCTCCGCTGCTCAGGCCGCCGGGGCGCGGCGGCTCGTCGCCGAGAGCGTCGCTTTCTTCTACGAGCCGGAGGGCGACTGGGTCAAGGACGAGGAGGCGCGGCTGTTCGCCGACCCGCCGGGGCGGTTCGCCGCCGGCCGCGACGCCCTGGTCGAGTTGGAGCAACGGGTGACCGGCTCCGATGGGTTGGAGGGAGTAGTGCTGCGGTTCGGCTGGTTCTACGGGCCCGGCACCTACTACGCTGCCGACGGCTCGATGGCGGAGGAAACGCGGAAGCGCCGCAACCCGGTGATCGGAGCCGGGACCGGCCGCTTCTCCTTCGTCCACATCGAGGACGCGGCGGCCGCGATCGTCGCGGCGCTCGACCACGGCTCCCCCGGCATCTACAACGTCGTCGACGACGAGCCCGTGCCGCAGCGTGAGTGGTTGTCGGTCTACGCCGAAGCCCTCGGCGCCAAGCCGCCGCGCCGGGTCCCGCACTGGCTGGCGCGGCTGGCCGCGGGCGCCGACCTGGCGAGCACGGCGATCTCGATGCGCGGCGCCTCCAACGCGAAGGCGAAGCGGGAGCTGGGCTGGCAGCCGGCCCACCCGAGCTGGCGCGAGGGATTCCGCGACTCGCTCTCCTCCTAGCCGCGCGCGACCGGGGATCGACGCTCCGACTTAGGATGGCCGCCGTGCCCGACCTCGACGCAGCCAAGCGGATCCTGCTCGACGAGCTGCGAGAGCATTCGCTGATCCCCGGCGAGGTGACCCTGGCGAGCGGCGCGACCGCCCAGTACTACGTCGACGCGCGGCGGACCCTGATGAGGCCCGCCGGCTTCCGCGCCGCGGGGGAGTTGATCGCCGCCGCCGCGGCCGAGGTCAGCGCAGCGGCCGTCGGTGGCCCGGCGACCGCCGCGATCCCGCCCGCCTGCGCCGCGATCGCCGTCCCTTCCGGCCAGGACCTCGTCGCCTTCTTCGTGCGCGGCTCCCGCAAGGAGCACGGCCTGCAGCGCTGGGTCGAGGGGCCCGTCTCACCTGGGATGCGCTGTCTCGTCGTCGAGGACACGGTCACGACCGGCGGCTCGACCGCTGCCGCGATCGGGCGGATCCGCGAGGAGGGACTGGAGGTGGTCGGGGTCGTGGCGGTGGTGGACCGGTTGGCCGGTGGCGCCGCGAAGATCGAAGCGGCCGCGGAGGCTCCCTACCGCGCTCTGGTCACGATCGACGAGATCTATCCCGAGCGGCCGGACCGCGACTGAGCGGCGTGGAGCCCGACGCCGCCGAGATCCGCGTGGTCGGCTGCCTGATCGAGAAGCAGCGCACCACCCCGGACGCCTACCCGCTCTCGCTCAACGCCCTGCGGTCGGCCTGCAACCAGTCGACCAACCGCGACCCGGTCGTCGCGTTCGACGAGGCGACGGTGAGCGAGGCCCTGCGGCGCCTGGCGTTGCGCGGCTGGACCCGGCTCGCCAGCGGCGCCGGCAGCCGCGCACGCAAGTACCGCCACCTGCTGCCGGAAGCGCTCGGGGTCGACGAGGCGGAGCTCTCGCTGCTCGCGGTGCTGATGCTGCGCGGGCCGCAGACGCCGGGAGAGCTGAAGCAGCGCAGCGAGCGGCTGCACGGCTTCGCCGACCTGGCGGCGGTGGAGGAGATGCTGGATGGCCTGATCGAGCACGGCTACGTGGTCCGCCACGAGCGCCGGCCGGGCCAGAAGGAGCAGCGCTACCAGCAGGTGCTGGGCGGGCTGGAAGCGGATGACACTGGGCCGGTGGAGGAGGCCGTCGCGGTTGGGGGGAACGCCGAGGGCGAAGCGGTCGCTTCCAGTGAGTCGAGGCTCGTCCCGGCGGAGGACCGCATCACGCGCCTCGAGCGGGAACTCGCGGAGCTGCGCCAGGAGCTGGCGAGCCTGCGCTCGGCGCTCGGCGACGATCTCGATGCCTGAGCGATTTTCCACCCCATAAAGGGGTGAAAAGCCTTCAGTCGCCGACGCGCAGCACGACGATCCGCCGTCCGCCGGGGATCGCGGCGATCAGCTGCGTACGCAGCTCACCACGCTGCAGCAGTACCCGGCCCCCGGCGCTGTAGGGAATCGTGAAGGCGTGGGCGCGCTTGCCGGTGAGGCGGAAGCGGCGATTGCCCAGCGAGCGGGTGACGGTGCGCAGTCGCGCCGGCCGCCCCCGTCCGCCGGGGACCGCGACCTTGATCCGGGTGCGCAGCGCCAGCCGGCCGGGGCACTCCGTCCCCTCCGGCCACTCGCAGGCGAGCCGCACCCGCACTCCTCGCTTGGTCGCCCGTGGGTTGGAGACCGTGACCGCGACGGGGATCGCGGCGTCCTTGCAGCCCAGGAGCCGGTCTTTCCCGGGGCCGGTGTTGAGCGCGTACACGCAGACCGGCTGAGGCCCGGACTTGGTGGTCGCGAAGGCGGTGTCGAAGCCGTGGTTCGACCCGGCCGCGCGGTACCGGGCGCCGACGTCGGGGCGAGGAACGCCGGCAACCGGTCCCAGCTCGTGGGCGAGCGCGCGCGGTGCTCCGGCCCGGCCGCCGACGTAGACGCGAATCGACAGCGGTTCCGTCGGTGCGTTCTTGTCGAGCGCCCAGCCCCGCACCCGCAGCTGTCCCGGCGCCGGGGAGCCGATGACGTCGAAGCGGCCGACCGGGTCTTCGTTGGCCGCGGTCGGTGCCACGTTGCCGACCGTCGCCCCGTCGACGTAGTTGTTGTCGATGTTGATCGTGACGCCGCCGTAGCGCTCGTCGTGCCCGCCGCGGTACTGGTGGATGCGCTGGTGCTGGGTCCAGGCGGAGGAGGGGACGTAGGGGTCGGTGGAGCTCGCCTGGCCGTTCCAGTTGGCGAACCAGAGCTGGTCCGGGAGGTTGTAGCCGCTGCCGATCTGGTCGACGAGGTCCTCGATCCCGGACCCGCTGCTGCTGTAGACGCCGGAGACGTAGCCGAGCGAGTGCAGCTTTTCGGTCCAGGCCTCGAGGAAGGCGAGGGTGGCGCCGGTGCCGCTGGAGGTCTGGGTGTAGGCCTCCATGTCGTTGTAGATCGGGCTGCCCGGTCCCATCCCGAGCGCCGCCGCCTGCGCGACCGCGTCGCTGGCCGCCGCGCTGCCCTGCGCGGTCGCCTGGCTCGGGTTGATCTTGGCGCAGCTGCTGCAGGCGCTGGTCGGCGCCTGCAGCCCGACGTAGGTCGGGATCAGGTACCAGCCCGCTTCGACCTGCCGGCTGACCCAGCTTTCCGTCAGGTTGGGCTGCGAGCAGCCGCGGTTGAGCCCGCCGATGTAGACGCCGACCGCCCGGTAGGGGGATTCCTTCCAGGCCGACATCGCCGCCGACGAGGGAGCCGTGCAGGCGTCGAAGCCGAGCCCGGTGAAGATGCTGCCGGCCGCCGAGGCGGTCGCGCCCGGTCGCGTCCGGCCGGGGAGCGCCGAAGCCGCCGCCCGCGCCGCGCCGCGCCCTTCGAGGAGGATCGCCATCCGCCGCCCCATCGTTCCCGCCGGGCACCGCATGTTCCCGCCGGGCGTCCCGAGGTAAACGGCCGGGCGATCCATCCGCACGCACATCCCCGGCCGCTCGCTGAGCCGGTAGACCGGCCACCCCTTCGGCACCTCGACCGTCTGCCCCTCGAAGTGGACCGCCCGCGCCTCCGCCTTCCCAGGCCCAAGCAGCGCCAGCGCCACGAAGGCGCCCAGCGCGATCAGCCCCAAGCCCCCGGCGGGCAACAAGCTCCGTCGACTCATCCGCTGCACTCTCGCTACAACCGCCCAGCCACCCCCAAAGTTGCACCCCCCCGGGCGGGGGCTTGCAACTCAGCGTCGCTTCCGACGTTCTTTCTCCATGAGGTGGGAAACCAGCTCCGAGTGCTCCTCGTCGAAAAAGCGAACCCGGTCTACCAGCCCTACGGGGGGATGACCGGTGGCGAGAGCTTGTGCCGGAATGGCCGAGGAGACCGTTACATCGGCGCTCCACTCGATCGGTACACGGGGACCGAAGAGCGTCAAATTGATGCTCCCGGGGAGAGCGGCGGAGGGGCTCAGAACCCCTCCTGCCCCAAGGCTGGCGAGCCGCTGAGCCTCAAGTTGGCAGCGCTCAAAATCGTCATCGATCAGAGCCGCGGCCGGGAACCCGGCCCTTTCCGCTTTCTCGAAAGTGCTGTAGTCCACCACGATGCCCTCGCTGACCCGTAGCTGCCACAGGGTCGTCCGGAAAGTGGCGGCTTGCCTCTCGGAACGCAAATTCTCATGGCGCAGCATCTCGGCAAAGGGGGCTTCGGAATCCAGGCTCATGTACTGGACACTTTGGGTCCGAGGGAGGTTCCATCTCCCGGCTCTTCTGTTTGGGCCTACCCACAGCGGCACGTCATAACTGGTCCCTCGATAGGCGATCGTGGAGAAAGAAACATTTGGCGGCAAGCCATTAGCCGGCATATTGAGACCGACTCGACCTAGCTTCCATAACTAGAAGCTCATCTGCCCCCGGATCATCAAGCAGGCTGAAGGGTTTGCGTCCTTCAAGCTCACGTCGAGGGCGATCGAACCAAGCCACAATCCCCTCCTCGGTCCAGTTATGGCGGAGAACGGCGACGAGGCGCGCAACAAGCTGAAGCCGCCGAGGGGCTCTCCGTGGGGTCTTGGTCCAGCGCGAGAGGGTGCGCCGATCGACACCGACTAGGCGAGCTAGCGTCTCGTTGGAGGTGTTCGGCAGCCACCCCTTCAACTCCGCTATTGCCAGTGCGGCATCGTCGGGCGTCCCCGACACGTGCTCGTCCAAAGCATCCCGTACGACATGACGCACCCGCTCGATGCACACCAGCAGCTGGTCTGCCGTATCCAAGTTGTAGTCGTCGCCCTGATCGTCGATCAAATCCTTGATTTCCCATAGGGCATTGTGGAACTCGTTTATCTGAGCCTTGTCGAGATCTTCTATCCGTAGACCGCGACGTAGCTCTCGGAGTCGCTGTTCGACATTTTCAAGACGCTCATGAAAGGAGCCGTCGATATTTGGGTCGCGCTGGAGCTGACCTATCGCCTCGACAAAGCTGTTCTTCAGGTCTTGGAGTTCCTGATCAGCATGTCCGAGGCGCTCCTCTGGGGTGAGCGTAGCCGTCAACCGGCCCCTTTCTGTCGCGTATGCGGGACATTATAGGGACATTGGCGGCGATTTTCCTCCTCCGTCTTGGAAAGAACGCCCCGAGCAGGATTCGAACCTGCGGCCTATCCCTTAGGAGGGGATCGCTCTATCCAGCTGAGCTATCGGGGCCGGACGGCTAAAGCGTAGATGGCCCGGCGCTCGGCGCCGATCAGCCGTAGAGCGACTCGGAGGCGAGCTCGTCGGCGCGGCGGCTCCAGAGCTTCACCTGCATGAAGACCTCGTCGCCGTAGCCCTCGAGGGCGTCGAGCGCTATGAGGGTGAAGCGGTCCTGGGAGATCTCCTCCTGATCGACCGTCTCGGTCTCGAGCTCGGCGGTCGCGGCGACGGCGTTGCGGACTAGGGGGCGGCCCCAGACCAGGGTGACGGCGCCGGCGCGGCCGTTCTCGCCGCGCCAGCGGCCGATCACGTCGTCGTTGAGGTCGATGCGCCAGTCGGGGTTGTCCGCGGCGAGGACGTCGGTGAAGTCGGCCTTGGCGCGGAAGTCGGAGGGGTCCTCGCCGGGCGGCTGCACGTAGGAGACGTGGCCGAACAGCTCGAGCTTGCCCTCGGCGCTCTCGGTGTGCGCGGAGCAGGGGATCCAGATCCGCCCGCCCCAGGCACGCTCGGGGAACCAGTCGACCTGCTCGGGCAGCGCCGCCCCCTCGGGCAGATCCTCGATCTCATCGACCGCTTCGCCGAACGCTTTCGCCACCCGCTCGGCGAAGCGCCCGTGCGGGATCCCCTCCTGGGTCGTGTCGGCGATGAAGCGCGGGATGGGTCGCGGGTTGGGCGGCATCGGAGGCTGACCCTATCGGCGGGGGAGAGACTGGGCCGCCCGCGCCCTTAAGCGGCAATGTCAGCGCTGCTTGGGAATAGGGTATTGCCTCTGGTATATACTCAGGATATGGCGAAGGTGATGATCTCGATTCCGGATGCCCTTCTGGGCATGCTCGACGCCGAGGCCGAGCGCCGCCGCACCAGCCGCAGCGCACTGCTGCAGAACGCGGCGCGGCGCGAGCTGGGCTTGGTCCAGCGGTCCAGGGATTCGCTGCTGGCGGATCTCGATGAGCTGAGCCGTGACTGGGCGGGGCCCGTGGACGTGGTCGCGCTGATCCGCGCCGACCGCGAACGCGAAATATGAGCGCTCCGTCGGCGGCCCAGGCCGCCTGGGTCGTCGATGCCAGCGTGGCGGCGAAGTGGTTCCTGCCGGTTGAGCGCGAGCCCCAGGGTGAGCTCGCCAGGGAGTTGGTTGGGCGGCTCGCGATGCGGACGACGACCCTTGCCTTCTATGAGGTCGGCAATGTCCTCTCGACCTATTCCGGAGGCTGGAGCGAGGAGCAGATCGGCAAGGCACTGAGCCTGCTGCTGGAGATCTGCGGCGACCCGCTCGAACTGGCGCCCGCGGATCACCGGGCGACTGCTGAGCTGGCGCTCGCCCACGGCCTCTCCTTCTACGACGCTTCCTATGTGGCGATCGCGAATCGGATGGGCCGCCGGGTCCTCTCCGCCGACGGTGACCTGCTCGATCCCGGCCTCGCGGTGAACCTCGAAACCGCGCTGAGCTGAGGCCGGACTAGGGCGTCGGCAGCGCTTCGCGCAAATCGCTCGCGGCGCGCTCCGGGGGGTAGATATTGATGTCGACGCCGGTGCCGAGCTCGAAGCCGGCCTTGATCGTGAGGCGGGGGGCGATGTCGACGTGCCAGTGGAAGCGGTCGTCTCCGCTCGGGGCGGTGCGGACCCAGAGGTTGAGCTCCGGCGGGCCGTCGAAGCGGGCGGCGAGGACGCGCAGCGCGGTGTGGATCATCGCCGCGCCCGCGTCGTCCCCGGCGAAGCTCGCCGCCTCGCGGCGGGGGACGACGCGCAGCTCGAACGGGGAGCGCGACGCCCAGGGGCAGATCAGCGCCGCCTCGTCGTCGATCGCGACGAGGCGCTCCTGCCGCCTCACCTCCTCGACCAGGACGTCGCTGAGCAGGCCGCTGCCGGCGGTGCGTTCGGCGTAGGCGCCCGCCCGCTCCCGCTCCCGCGCCACCGCCGCCGGCACGAAGGGCAGCGCGTAGAGCTGCGCGTGGGTGTGCTCGAGCGAGGCGCCCGCCCCTCCGCCCTCGTTGACGATCAGCTGCACGTAGGGGGCGCCGGCGTGGGCGCGCATGCGCTCGCGCCAGGTGGAGACCGCGGCGGCGAACTGCCCCTCGTCGAGCTCGGCCATCGCGGTCACGTGCTCGGGCGCGTTGATCAGCACCTCGTGGGCGCCGTTCGCGGGCCGCGCGGAGAAGAGGTCGGGTTCGCCGGTGCGCCGCGAGGCGAGCAGCGGGTCGCCGCCGCTCGCGAACGAGCCAGCCTCGGCACCGGGGCTGCCGGCTCCCGCCGCGGTGGGAGCGCCGCCCTCCGGCCCCGCCTCGCCGCCCAGCGCCGGGTAGAGGTTCGGCACCACGCGCGTCCGCCAACCGGGACCGTTCGGCTCTCCGCCCCCCGGCCGCAGCGCGCCGAGCTCCGGCGGCGTCCGCTCCTCGCGCCCCTCGCAGAACGGGCAGCCCGCGGCTTTCGCCTCGGCCACCGCGGGGTCGGGCGCGGCCGCCGTGGCGCGGAACTGGTCGGGGCGCTCGGCGCGCCCCGGGGCGAGGATCGTCCTCAGCCCGGTCAGCTGGTCGATGCGTAGCTCGGGCGCGCTCAGGACCGGGAGGGGGGGAGGTCGTCTGGGTCGGGCTCGTCGACCTCGGGCGGCTCCGGCACCGCCCTCGGCCCGGGCGGCCGCTCGGTGCCCGCGGCGCGCCCCGCGGCGCCTTTGCCGACGAACGGCTCGAGCACGTCCATCGGCAGCGGGAAGACGACCGTGGTGTTCTGGTTGCTGCCTATTTCCAGCAGCGTCTGCAGGTAGCGCAACTGCAGCGAGGCCGGGTTGGTGCTGATGATGTCGGCCGCGTCGGTGAGCTTCTGCGCGGCCTGGAACTCGCCCTCGGAGTTGATGATCTTGGCCCGCCGCTCGCGCTCCGCCTCGGCCTGGCGCGCCATCGCCCGCTGCATCTGCTCGGGGATCTCGACGTCCTTGATCTCCACCGCGGTCACCTTCACGCCCCAGGGCTCGGTCGATTCGTCGATGATCTTCTGCAGCTCCTCGTTGAGCCGCTCGCGGTCGGCGAGCAGCTGGTCGAGTTCGGCCCTGCCGAGCACCGAGCGCAGCGCCGTCTGCGAGATCTGCGAGGTGGCCAGCAGGTAGTTCTCGACCTCGACCACCGCCCGGTTCTGGTCGACGACGCGGAAGTAGGCGACCGCGTTGACCCGGCAGGGGACGTTGTCGCGGGTGATCACCTCCTGCGGCGGAACGTTCAGCGTCACCGTCCGCAGGTCGACCTTGACCATGCGGTCGATCAGCGGGATCAGGAGGATCAGGCCAGGCCCCTTGGTCGCGATCAGGCGACCGAGGCGGAAGATCACGCCACGCTCGTACTCGCGCAGGACCTTCACCGACAAGCCGACCGCGATCAGCGCGAAGAAGGCGAGGTCGACGATTACACCGAGCGCGACTTCCATCAGCTGCCTCCTTCGTTCGCCTGCGCGGACGACGATTGCGGGCGCACCACCAAGGTCAGCCCGTCGACCGCCTCGACCGTGACTTTATCCCCCGGGCGCGCCGGGGCACTGCCGTCGGCCAGGCGGGCGCTCCACATCGTCCCCTCCAGCCAGACCCTGCCCTCGGGGTCGATCGTCGAGCGGGCCTCGCCGGTGGCGCCGATCAGCTCCTCGGTCCCGGTCCGCACCGGCTGGTCGCGGTGCGCCTCGTAGACCTTGCGGGCGACGAAGTAGAAGGTGACGGCGGAGAGGACGCCGAGCGTGATCAGGCCCGGCCCGGCGTAGTCGGCGCTGCTGCTGTCGGAGCCGAGGGCGACGATGCCGCCGGCGACCAGGCCGGCGCAGCCGATCGCGGCCAGGACCCCGCCGGTCGGCAGCAGCAGCTCGGCGAGGAGCAGGGCGAACCCGGCGAGCGCGATGATGACGAAGGCTTCCATCGCCGCGATTATCCGCCTTGCAGCGCGTAGCGGCGCACGTCGGCCACCAGTTCGGAATCCTCGCTGTAGGGGCCCTGCTTGAGGTAGACGAGCTCACCGTCGCGGCCGTAGAAGGCGGTGTCGGGATAACCGCGGGTGGCACCGATCGACTCCGCGATCTCCTCGCCGGGGTCGCTGTAGCTGGGGTAGGGGACCGGCTCCTCCGCGAGGAACGTCCGCGCCGCGTCGGCGTCATCCTGGGAGTCGACCCCGAGGAAGGCGACCCGCTTGCCGTAACGGGCCGAGAGCTCCTGGAGGACCGGGAACTCGAAGCGGCAGGGGCCGCACCACGAGGCCCAGACGTTGACCACGACCGGGTAGCCCTTCAGCGCGGCGATCCGCTTCTCGTACGCGTTGGTCCCCCCGGGCAGCAGCACGTTCGCCTGCTCGTGCAGCGCCGCGAGCGGCGGCGGCGCACCGGCCAAGGCGCGCTCGTAGTCGGGCGGCGCTCCTCCGAGGTCGTCGCCCTCGGAGGAGCCGCACCCGGCGACGCCGACGGCGATCGAGGCAAGCGCCAGAGCTGATATGCACAGCGTTCGTCCCTTGGTCATCGGATCCGTGATTACAATACGTATGTTCGGTTCGCGCTAGGCGGACCTCAGAGATCTCCGGGGGGAAAGGGACTACGGACTCCCCGCAGCACTCGTTCACTTGCCTCCAGCCGGCTGCTGATGCTCGGCGGGGGCGGACTTAGAAGCCTTCTATGGCCAAGACCAGCGACGTTGCCGCGCCAGCGGCAGTTCCCTCAAGTGCCGATATCGAGCGGGCGTCCGAGTTCGCCCGTGAGCCGCTCCTGCTCGACGGCGAGGGGCCCGAGGCGCTGGTCCCCGGGACGGCGCGCCGCCGCGCGCTCGACCAGGCGCTGGCCGAGCTCGATGCCGGGGCCGAGCACCCGTCGATCGAGTGGCGGCGGGACTTCTCGCTCCTGCTCGGGCTGGAGCGGTTCCTGTCCAAGGAGCCGGCGAAACTGCGCGACGGCGCCGAGCTGAACCCGCACCAGGTCGACGCGCTCTCCGGCACCCTGGCCGAGCTGATGGCCGAGCAGCAGGTCGGCGGGGTCGAAGGGAAGAGCAACGGAAGCGGCGCGGCCGCGAGCGCCGGGTCGAACGGCTCCGCCGAGCGCGGCGATGACGCCCCTGAGGCGAGCGCCGACGGCGCCTACGACGAGCTGGAGGAGGACGAGAGCGACGAGCTCGACGTCGACGAGGAGCCCCAGGACTGGGAGGAACAGCCCTCCGAGGAGGACGAGGAGGTGGTCGAGGAGGCGCCGGAGGACCCGGGCGCCGCGCGCCGCTTCTGGTTCGAGCACGCGACCGGGGCCGGTAAGACGGTCGCCGCGGTCGGCTTCATCGAGGCCAGCAAGACCGGCGGGGTGCTGATCCTCACCCACCGCCGCAACCTGGTCGACCAGTTCATCGGCGAGATCTCCGACCGCGGCTACAAGGAGCGGCTGCGCCCGCCCCTGCTCGACGGCCGCGACGACCCCGACGGCCCGATCACGGTGGAGACCTACCAGTGGTTCGTCCGCAACCACAAGAAGGTCTCCGACGCCTACTCGATCGTGATCTGCGACGAGGCGCACACCGCGCTGGGGGAGAAAACCAGCGCCTGCATCCGCGACTGGCCCGGCCCAGTCTTCATCGGGATGACCGCGACCGGGGCGCTGATCGCCCGCCACGTCGCCGACCTCTTCCCGACCCAGACCTCGCGCTTCGACCTCGCCCAGGCGGCGCGGCGCGGCGTGATCGCGCCGCTGCGCTGCCTGCGCATCCCGCCCGGCCCGGGGGTGCGGACGATCGCCAAGGTGCCGCTGCGCAAAGGCGAGGTCGACCAGGACTTCGACCAGGAGGAGCTGGCCGCCCTGCTCGACCAGGAGCCCTTCAACGTCGCGATCGCCGACCTCTACAAGACCCGCTTCCGCAAGGTTCCGGGCGTCCTCTACACGGCGGGCGTCCAGCACGCGAAGAACGTCGCGAAAGCGTTCCGCGACGCGGGGATCAACGCCCAGGCCGTCTCCGGAGAAACGCCGAAGCGCGAGCTGGCCGAGATCCTCGCCGGCTTCGAACGCGGCGACGTCGACGTGCTCTGCAACGCGATGCTGCTGGCCGAGGGCTGGAACTCGCCGCGGGCGACGATCTGCATGCACTTGGCGCCGACCGCCTCGCGGCGGATCTACCAGCAGCGGGTCGGCCGCGTGACCCGGCGGGCGCCCGGCAAGGAGGCGGGCCTGGTGATCGACTTCGTGCACCCGGCGACGACCCACGACGAGTCGATTGTCACCCTGCACAGCCTGCTCGACCGCGACGTCTATCGCGGCGGCGCGATCGTGGTCGGGCCGGTGCGGCGCGGGCGCGGACGGCGGGTGCGCGTGGAGCGGCGGATCGTCCCGGTCTCCGACGAGGAGGCGAAGCGGATGGAGGTGCTGGAACGCGAGATCTGGCGGATCGCGGTCGAGAACCTCGACTACCCCGAGCAGCACGCCTGGGCGGCGCTGGCCGGGGCGCGGGTCAACACGCAGGGCTGGCGGCGGGCGCGCGCGATGCTGCAGAACGACAAGACGAAGGAGCTGCGCCGGCGCTTCCTGCTCACCTGCGTGCAGCGCAACCGCAACGCGCAGCTGCGCCTCAAAGCGCTGGGGGAGATCGCCGACCTCGGCGACCCGGAGGCGTTCGACGACGCGATCGAGATCGTCGGGACCTGGAGCCGCGAGGACAAACGGGCCGGGACGAAGACGCTGCTGCAGGCGCTGGTCGACAAACGGATCGGCCGCCGCGACCAGGCGCAGGCGTGGGTCTGGCGGCTCGCTTCCTACACGCGCGAACTGCACGAGGAGTACGCCGTGCAACGCTGGCCGGAGACGAAGCGGCTGCTCGGGTTGCTGGTCAATTCCTCCGGGCGGGCGCACGGGCGCAACGCGCGGCGACTCGTCCACGCGGCGCGCAAACAGGACCGCCGCCTGGCGGTGGCGTTGCTGGCCGCCGCGGTCTCCCACACGCCCGAGGGCGAGGAGGTGCTGCGCGGCGCCCGGATGCGGATGGCGCGGAAACCCTCCGGGGTGGCGCGCGAACTGCTCCGCAACTTCCCTCGGGGGGGGAAGCGGCGGCGCAAAAAACGCAAACGGAAAGGCGATCAGGGCGCCAACGGGAGGCAGGGTCGGACTGCGAAGGGCGCCGACGCGGGGACCGAGGCGCCGGAGGATTCAGAGACGAAGGTGGACTTCGCCGGCACCGAGGGCGACGCGGTCGCCGCCGGGAGCGATGACGAGCAGGAAGCCCCGGTCGTCGACGCCGTCGGCGACTCCTGAGCCGCCGTCCCAGGCGACCTTGCGGCCACGCAGAGCGTCGCGGTTGCGCCAGGCCGAGAGGACCGTTGCTTGGTCGGCCTCAACCCAGTGCTCCAAGTGACGACTTAGGGCCTTCGAGGCGGGGAGGGCGGTCCGGGGGAGGGTCGGCGGAGCAACAGCGGGGAGGCTCCGGCGACCCTCCCCCGGACCGCCCTTGCTCGGGTCGGAGGGCGAAGCGGTCGGGTCGAAGAGCGAGGTCGCCGTTTCGCGTAGCTCGGGTGGGAACTCCTCCGTAGCTATTGAGAGGTTCAGGCCGATTCCTATTACTGCCCAGCCGTCTTGGGGTCTCGCCTCGATCAGGACTCCGGCCAGCTTGCGTTCTTCGAGCCAGACGTCGTTGGGCCACTTGACGCGGCACTCGATTCCTGGCCGTAGCTCCTCGGCGGCTGCGCAGACGGCGAGCGGGACGGCGAGGGGGAGGGTGACGTGGCGCTCCTCGAGCGGGCGCAGGAGGGCCGAGTAGAGGAGGGCCTTGCCGGCGGGCGCGGTCCAGGTGCGACCCTGGCGGCCCCGCCCGGCGGTCTGTTCGCCGGCGGTGACGACGGTCCCGTGCGGCGCCCCGGCCGCCGCCAATTCCCGCGCCCGGTCGTTGGTCGACTCGGTGCGCCGGTAGTGCCTATGCGGAGTACCGAGGTTCACCGCGACTCCCTCCCCCTGCCTTTCTTCGCCCACAGGGCTAAAAAAGGCAAACGGAGGGGTTTCATCGTCGGGCCGCGTCGGCGAGCAGGGCGGCGAGGAGGCCGTCCACGTCGTGGCGCTCGGCTTCTACATGGACCTCGAGGCCGGCGGCGCGGGCCGCCTCGCTGGTGATCGGGCCGATCGAGACGACGCGGGCGCTGCTCGGGAAGCGGTCGCCGAGCGCCTCGGTCAGGTTGGTCACGGTCGAAGACGAGGTGAAGGTGACGTAATCGGCGCCCTGGGCCGACTCGACCGCGGCCTCGTCGGGCTGCTCCCGGACCGTCTCGTAGAGGGCGACGACGTCGACCTCGGCGCCGCGTTCGCGCAGGGCGTCGGGGAGCACGTCGCGCGCGTCGGCGGCACGGGCGACGAGGACGCGACGGCCCTCGACCTCGACCCCGGCCAGCGCCTCGACCAGCGCCTCGGCGACGAAGCGCTCGGGAACGACGTCGGCGGCGATGCCGTGGCGGGCGAGGGCGCGGGCGGTGCCGGGGCCGATCGCCGCGACGGTGGCGCTGGCGAGGGCACGGGCGTCTAGGGGCGGGTTGCCGCCATCCCCGCCTCCTTGGTCCCTCTCGGCAGCCGCAAGCGCCTCGAAGAGCAGGTCCGCTCCGTTCGGACTGGTGATGCAGACCAGCGAGTAGTCGCGAATCGACTCGACGGCGCGGCGCACCTCGTCGCTGTCGAGTCGCGGCTCGATCCGGATCGCCGGCAGCTCGACCACCTCCGCGCCGAGCCCGCGCAGCGTGGCCGCCAAGCCGCTGGCCTGGGCGCGGGCGCGGGTGACCACGACGCGGCGCCCGTGCAGCGGTCGGCGCTCGAGCCAGGCGAGCTCCCCGCGGCGGCCGGCGACCGGGCCGACGACGATCAGCGCCGGCGCCTTGATGCTCTCTCGCTCGACCGCGGCCGCGATCGAACCCAGCGTCGCGCCGACGGTGCGCTGGTCCGGCCAGGTGCCGCGCTCGATCGCCGCCGCGGGCTGGTCGGCATCGCGGCCGCCGGCGACGAGCGCCGCCGCGTTCTCGGCCAGCCGTTTGACGCCCATGTAGAAGACGAGCGTGCCGGGGAAGCGGGCGAGGGCGTCCCAGTCGAGCGCCGACTCGCCCTTCTCCGGGTCCTCGTGGCCGGTGACGAAGGCGACCGCGGAGGCGTCGTCGCGGTGGGTGACGGGGATCCCGGCGTAGGCGGTGGCCGCGACGCCGGCGGTCACCCCCGGCACGACCTCGAACTCGACCCCGGCGGCGCGCAGCGCTTCGCCCTCCTCGCCGCCGCGCCCGAAGACGAACGGGTCGCCGCCCTTGAGGCGGACGACGCTCTTGCCTGCTCTCGCCGCTTCGACCAGCCGCGCGCCGATTTCCTCCTGCGGCACCGAGGGGACGCCAGGCTGCTTGCCGACGTAGACGAGCTCGGCGTCATCGCGGGCGCCGTCGAGCGCGCCGGGGGGGATCAGGCGGTCGTAGAAGATCGCGTCGGCGGCACCGATCAGCTCCACCGAGCGGGCCGTCATCAAACCCGGGTCGCCTGGTCCAGCGCCGACCAGGTAGACGATTCCTGGCCGCGCGCTCACAGCGCTGTTCCTTGTTCCCGCATAGCGGGACTAAATCGCAGTGATTTCAATCTTGTCCTTCTCCGGAGCGCTCAGCACGGTCGAGCAGGTCGCGGGCGCCGGCGCCCAGCAGGCGCTCGGCGAGCAGGACGCCGGCGGCGGCCGGCTCGGCGGCGTCGGCTTCGATGCGGTCACGCAGCCACTCGCTGCCGTCCGGGAGGCCGACGAAGGCGTCGACGTCGAGACGCTCGCCCTCGATCCGGGCGAAGACGCCGACCGGCGTGGCGCAGCTGGCGTCGAGCAGGCGCACCGCGGCGCGCTCGGCGGTCAGCTCGCGGGCCGCGTCGAGGTCGAAGACGGCACCGGCCGCCTCCCGCGCCGCCTCGTCTTCAGCCCGGACCTGGAGGACCAGCGTCCCCTGGCCCGGTGCCGGCGTCATCGTCTCGGCCGGGATCGCGAAGCCGATCTCGCTCTCGCGACCGAGCCGGCGCAGGCCGGCCGCGGCGAGCACGATCGCGTCGAGCTCCCCCTCGGCGAGCTTGCGCAGGCGGGTGTCGACGTTGCCGTGCAGCTCCTCGACCCGCAGGTCGGGACGAGCGGCGAGCAACTGGGCGCGCCGCCGCAAGCTGGCCGTACCGACTCGCCCCCCCTCCGGCACGTCGTCGAGCGATCCACCGGGCCCGATCCAGACGTCGAGGGGATCCTCACGCACCGGCACCCCGCCGATCTCCAGCCCCTCGGCCATATCCCCCGGCAAATCCTTCGCCGAGTGCACGCCCACATCCGCCTCCCCCGCCAGCAGCGCCCGCTCGACCCCCCGCACGAACCGCGACTTGTCCCCCGGCTCCCCATCTGAAGAAGCCTCGACCAGCTCCGCCCCCCCGAGCAGCTCAGCCACCAGCCTCGCCTGAGTCAGCGCCAGCTTGCTCCCCCGAGTGGCAATCCGAATCATCTGGTCGAAGAAGTGTCGCGGTCCGTGAGGAGGGATCCCGGTAGGGGTGGAACGTCTTGTAATTTTTCGCAGCCGCGGATCTCGGAAGGCCGGCGCCGATCCGCGAAAAATTTAAGTGGAACCCCTACCGGGATCCCTCCTACGCAGCTCGGTCACAGTCCCTTCGCCTTCCGCCTCGGGCTCCGTCTCCACATCGAGCCCGAACAACTCGCGCAAAGCGCTCACATACGTGTAGGCGTCGTCGCTGCCGGCCGAGCGCCGCATCCGCAGGGTCGGCTCGTGCAGGAGGCGCGAGGCGATCGCCTTCGCCATCGACTCCAGCCGCTCGCGGTCGGCCTCGCTGAGCTGATCCCAGCGCCCCTCGTTCTCGGCGATGACGCGGCGCACGATCTCGTCGCCGCGCTCGCGCAGGGCGGCGATCGTCGGCACCACCTCGAGCGAGGCCAGCCAGCGCTCGAAGCGGTCGAGCTCGGCGTCGATGATCCGCTCCGCCCGCCTCGCCTCGGCCTCGCGACCGCTCTCGTTGCGTTCGACGATCTGCTGCACGTCGTCGATGTCGTGGACGCTGACCCCGGGGATCTCACGGCAGGCCGGCTCGATGTCGCGGGGCACCGCGATGTCGATCGCCAGCAGCGGCCGCTCCTCGCGCTCCGCCATCACTTGCGCGAGCCCGTCGCGCTCGACGATGTGGTGGGGCGAGTTGGTCGCGGTGACGACGATGTCGGCCTCCGCCAGCTGCTCGGGCAGCTCCTCGAAGCGGACGGCGCTGCCGTCGAAGCGCTGCGCCAGCCCGATCGCGCGGTCGTAGTGGCGGTTGGCGACGAAGACGGTGTGGACTCCCCGGGCGACCAGGGCGCGGGCGACCAGCTCGGCGGTCTCCCCGGCGCCGACCACGAGCACCCGCCGGTCGGAGAGGTCGCCGATCGCCCGCCGCGCCAGCTCGACCGCCACTGAAGGAATCGAGACGCCCTTCTCGCTGATCCCGGTCTCCTCGCGGGCGCGGCCGCCAGCGGCTAGGGCGCCGCGGAAGAGGCGGTTGAGGATCGGCCCGGTGCCACCCTCGACCAGCGCCAGCTCGTAGGCGCGTTTGACCTGACCCTGGATCTCAGCCTCGCCGAGGATCATCGAGTCCAGCCCCGCGGTCACCTGCAGCAGGTGCCGCGCCGCCTCGGTGGAGCGCAGCGAGTAGAGGTGGCCGAGCAGCTCGGTCGGCCGGATCCCGGCCTGGCGGGTGAGCACGCCGAGCGCTGTCGACTCGGCCTCGACCGGGTCGGAGACGATCAGGTAGAGCTCGGTCCGGTTGCAGGTCGAGATCGCCGCCGCCTCGTGGATGCCGGCGGCGTCGGTCAGCTCGCGCAGGGCGCCGACCGCCCGCCCCTCGGTCAGCGAGAGGCGCTCGCGCAGATCGAGCGGCGCGGTCTTGTGGGAGACGCCGAGGGCGAGCAGCTCAGACATCGCTCGCCACCTCGGCTTCGCGTCCTGGAGTGGCCTGGCCGTTGGCACGCTCGCCATCGGAGCGGTGCTCGGCGAAGCTCGCGAGCTCGCGCAACTCCCGCTCGATCCGCTGCAGTTTCGCCGCCATGATCGCCACGTAGACGACGATCAGGACGAGGAAGACGACGTAGGCGCCGGCGACGTACCTGCCGGCCTCGTCGAGCGGCAGCGCGGGAGCGGCGAGCGGCAGCAGGTCCATCAGCTCACCTCCGGGGCGATCCGCGAGCCGGATCCGGGAACCGGCGCGTCGAGCGCGCGGCGCAGCCGCTTCACCTGGCCGGAGGCGCTCTTCGCGGTCAGCTCGAACTTGACCAGGGTCGTCCAGAGCAGCGCCATCGCCGCCAGCGAGCAGAGGAAGGTCAGCATCATCTCGGCGGGTAGGCCGCCGTTTGCGGTCGCGAAGGTGCGCGGGTGGACGAGGCTCTCGGCCATCCGCACCGCCATGAAGTTGAGCGGCACGAAGGCGCCGGCGGCGATCGCGAAGACCGAGGCGTAGCGGGCCTGGCGCTCGGGATCCTCGATCGCGTAGCGGAACGGGTAGTAGGTCGCGTACATCAGGAAGACGATCAGGAAGCTGACCAGGGTCGGCTCGTCCCAGACCCACCAGTGGCCCCAGGAGGCCTTGGCCCAGATCGCCCCGGTGATGAGGACGGCGACGCCGAAGATCACCGACATGTGGATCGCGACGTAGGAGTACGCGTCCCACTTGCGGTTGCCGCTGCGCAGGTGGGCGATCGCGAAGACGCCGCCGACCACGAACCCGACGAGGGCGACGATCGCCAGCGGCACGTGCAGGTAGAAGATCTTCTGGATGAAGCCCTGGTCGGCGTCGAGCGGCGCGTAGAAGAAGACCAGCGAGAGCGACAGGGCGAGCATCGCCACGGTGGCGATCGAGAGTGGTCTCAGTCCTTTGCCGTACATGCCTGGCGGGGTGGGATGGGTCGGCGGCTCAGTCCTCGAGGAGGAAGTCGAACACGGCGTAGCCGACGAGGCCGAAGATCAGATCGTATAGGCCGAGCACCGCGAGCCAGGTGCCGAAGCGGTCGTAGGCCGGACCGCCCGCGGCGAGCAGCGGCTCGGTGGCGCCGGTCGCGGCGATCATCAGCGGCACGACGAGCGGCAGCAGGACGAGCGGCACCAGCAGGTCGCGGGCGCGCGAGTTGACGGCCATCGAGGAGATCAGCGTGCCGGTCGCGGCGAGGCCGAGGTCGGCGAGCAGCAGGACGGCGAGCAGGGGTCCCAGCCCGGCGGCCGAGTCGAGGAAGAAGAGGGCGAAGATCGGCACCGCGATCGCCTCCAGCGCCAGCAGGTAGACGAGCAGTGCCGCCGCCTTGGCGGCGAAGAGGACGCTGCGGTCGATCGGGGCGAGGCGGATCGCGTCGAAGCCGCCCTCCTCGCGCTCGGCGACGAAGAGCCGGTTGATCCCGAGCACGGCGGCGAACAGCAGCGTCGCCCAGAGCACGCCGGAGGCGAGGCTGCCGGAGAGGCTGGTGCGGTCGAGCCCGAAGCGGAAGACGACGAAGGTCGTGACCGCGAACAGCGCCATCGCCGGCAACGACTGCAGGGTGCGCAGCTCCGAGCGCAGGTCCTTGGCGAGGATCGCCGCGAAGGCGACCCGGGAGGGAGTCACCGAGACCGCCCCTCGGGTGTCGGCGCGCCCGGTCACGAGACCGCCGCCACCTCGCCGATCCCGAGCCGCAGCACCTGGTCGGCTTCGGGCAGGTGGCGGTCCGGGTCGTGGGTGACGACCACGCGGGTGCGGCCGCCGCCCGGCCCGATCAGGCCGCGGGCCAGCTCGCGCCCCGCGGCGTCGAGGTTGGAGTCGGGCTCGTCGAGCAGCAGCAGCGCCGGCTCGTGCAGGACGCAGCGGCAGATCGCCAGCCGCTGCCGCATCCCGGCCGAGAGCTCGGCGACCCGCTCGTCGGCGCGGCGCTCCATCCCGGTCGCGGCGAGCAGCGCGGCGATCCGCCGCTCGGCCGGCTCGTCGTCGATCCCGTGCAGCCGGGCGTGGAAGCGCAGGTTCTCGCGTCCGCTGAGGTCGCGGTAGAGCAGCGGCTCGTGCCCGAGGTACCCGATCCGCCCCCGCAGCTTCCAGGCCGCGTCCGGGAGCGAGCAGCCGAGCACGACCGCTTCGCCGCCGCTCGGCCGCAGCAGCGTCGCGAGGATCCGCAGCAGCGTCGTCTTGCCGGCTCCGTTCGGCCCGAGCACGACCAACGACTCGCCCGCCGCCAGCTCCAGCCCGACGCCGTCCAGCGCCGTCCGTTCGCCGTAGTCCCGGCGCAGCCCCGCCAGGCGCAGCGCCGCTTCGCTCACCGCCGCTTCTTGAGCGTCCGCCGCCCGATCTGCAGCAGCGGGCCTGCACCCTGGCGCAGCGCCTCGGCGCGCGCCGCGCCTTTGCCGTAGAGCGCTTTCGCCGAGGTCCGCACCGCTTCCCCGAGGGTGCGGTCGTAGGGGTGCCACCAGAAGTCGCGGGTCAGCCCCGGCTCCCAGGCGTTCATCTTGATGTTCACGCACTCGTAGAAGCCGAATTTCGAGTGGGAGCGGCCGACGCCCGAGTCCTTGACGCCGCCCCAGGCGCACTGGCAGGCACCGTGGCTGAACGAGTGGTCGTTGATCCAGACCATGCCCGACTCGACGCGCCGCGCGATCCGCTCGCCCTTCTGGCGGTCCTTGGTCCAGACCGAGGCGCCGAGCCCGAACTGGGAGTCGTTGGCGAGCTCGATCGCCTCCTGCTCGGAATCGACGACGACGATCGGCAGCACCGGGCCGAAGATCTCCTCGCGCATGATCCGGGTCGCGTGGGTGACACCGGTGAGGACGGTGGGCGCGATGTACTTGCCGGGCAGGCCGGGGACGTCGACCGGCCCGCCGCAGAGCTTGGTGGCGCCGGAGGCGACCGCGTCCTCGATCAGGTCGACGACGATCTCGTACTGGCCGTCGGAGGTCATCGGGCCGATCTCGGTCTCCCACTCGAGCGGGTCGCCGAGCCGCAGCTTCTCCGCCTCGCGGGCGACGGCGGCGGTGAAGCGGTCGGCGATCTCGCGCATGACGTAGACGCGCTCGATCCCCGAGCAGGTCTGGCCGGCGTTGGCGAAACCGCCCCAGACGGCGCCGGCGACGGCGTTGTCGAAGTCCGCGTCGGCGCAGACGATCATCGGGTCCTTGCCGCCGAGCTCCAGCACAGAGCCCTTGAGGCTGGAGGCGCAGACCTCGCCGACCTTGCGGCCGACCTCGACCGAACCGGTGAAGAAGACCTTGCCGACGCTGGAGCGGGCCAGCGCGTCGCCGACCGCGCCGCCGCCGTGGACGACCCGGACCAGCCCTTCCGGCAGCCCCGCCTTCTCGAAGACCCTGGCGATCCGCTCGCCGAGCAGGGGGGTGAGGCTGGCCGGCTTGAGGACGACGCCGTTGCCGGCCATCAGCGCGATCGCGACCTCGCCGAAGGGGATCGACCAGGGGTAGTTCCACGGGGCGATCACCCCGACCACGCCGATCGGCTCGTAGGAGAAGTGCGCTTTCTTGGAGAGCGTGAAGCCCTGCGTCATCGGCACCTTCTCGTCGGCGAGGATCTTCGGCCCGGCCTTGGCGCACCAGTGCAGCGCGTCGATCGTCGGCAGCAGCTCCATCGTGTAGGCCTCGACGCGGGGCTTGCCCTGCTCGCGGACCAGCAGCTCGGCGACCTCGTCGATGTCGTCGAGCAGCCCGTCGGCGGCGCGGCGCATGTAGGCGGCGCGCGTCTTCGCCGGCAGCTCCGCCCAGGCGGGCTGGATCCGGGCGACGTCGTCCACCACTGCCTGGACTTCGTCGGGGGTGATGGTCGGGACCGAGCCGACCAGCTCGCCGGTGGCGGGGTTGAACGACTCCAGGGTCGCGGTTGACAGGGCTGCGGGTTTCGCCTCGGTGGTAGCCATGCGGTCGATTCTAGACTCGTCCCGGTGAGCGATCGCCTATTTGACTCAGGGAACGAACGAACTGCCGAGGCGCCGGCTGCCGATGCGCCGCTGGCGGTGCGGATGCGGCCGCGCTCGCTCGAGGAGCTGGTCGGGCAGGAGCACGTGCTCGGCGAGGGCTCGGCGCTGCGCACCGCGATCGAGAGCGGGCGGCCGCACAGCGCGATTCTCTACGGGCCGCCGGGGTCGGGGAAGACGACGCTGGCGCGGATCGCCGCGGCCGGTGCCGAGGGCGCCTTCGAGGAGGAGTCGGCGGTCAACGCGGGCAAAGCCGAGATCCGCGGGGTGATCGAGCGGGCCCGGGAGCGACGCCGGGCCTCGGGCCGCCCGACCATCCTCTTCCTCGACGAGATCCACCGCTTCAACAAGGCGCAGCAGGACGCCCTGCTGCCGGCGGTCGAGGAGGGGGTGCTGACCCTGATCGGGGCGACGACCGAGAACCCCTACTTCGAGGTCAACTCGGCGCTGCTCTCCCGCTCGCAGGTCTACGAGCTGCGGCCGCTGGAGCCAGGGCGGGTGGAAGAGCTGCTGCGGCGGGCGCTCTCCGATCCCGAGCGGGGTCTGGCCGAACCGCCGCCGGTGCAGGACGCGGCCCTGGAGATGCTGGCGCAGCGCAGCGGCGGCGACGCCCGGGTGGCGCTCTCCGCCCTGCAGCGCGCCGCGGAGCGCGCCCAGGGCAACCCGGTCGACGTCGCCGCGATCGAGGACGCGCTGCAGCGCAAGGCGGTCGACTACGACCGCCAGGGCGACCGCCACTACGACTTCATCTCGGCCTGGATCAAGGCGACGCGGGGCTCCGACGTCGACGCCTCGCTCTACTACCTGGCGGCGATGCTGGAGGGGGGCGAGGACCCTCGCTTCCTCGCCCGGCGCATGGTCATCCTCGCCTCCGAGGACGTCGGCAACGCCGACCCGCAGGCGCTGCTCGTCGCCGATGCCGCGGCCCGTGCGGTCGACCGGGTCGGGTTGCCGGAGTGCGCGCTCAACCTCGCCCAGGCCGCGGTCTACCTCGCCCTCGCCCCCAAGTCGAACGCTTCCTACAAGGGGCTCGCGGCGGCGCGCGCCGAGGTCCGCGAGTACGGTGCCCAGACGCCCCCCGACCACCTCCGCGACGCCCACTACCCCGGCGCCAAGGCGCTCGGCCGCGGCGCCGGCTATCGCTACGCGCACGACGAGCCGGGCGGGGTCAGCGACCAGCCGCTGCTTCCCGAGGGGCTCCAGGGCCGGCGCTTCTACGAACCGACCGACCGCGGCTTCGAGGTCGAGCTCGGGCGCCGGTTGTCAGCCCTGCGAGAGCGATTCGGGAAGCCCTCGTGAACGCCGCAACTTCTTGAGAAAAGCCGGGTTTCAAGGGTCGGCTGTCCAAGCTAAAGCCAGGGAGAGCCGACATACCGGCCGGAGGCTCGGACTGGGGGTTTCCGGTCGGAACTTGCACAGGGGGGAGAGGGCGTCGGGCAGGACTGGGCCCGACGCCCTCTGTATTTCCGCTTCCACGCATGGCCTAAGGTGACCGCATGGCCTCGAACGAGCCTGAGCGGTTGCGATTGGGCGGGATGGCGCTCCGCAACGGGCTGCTGATCCACGGTCCGACCCACTGGGCGGCGGCGGTGCGGGACGGCGACGGACAGATCCAGGCCGCCTCTGAACGGAAGCCGCAGCTCGCCCCGCAGCTCGTCGCGCGCCTGCCCGGGTTGCGCGGGCCGCTGAAGCTCGCCGAGGCGCTCCTGGTCCTGCCGCTGGCGCGGCGGCGACTGCCGGCGGCCCGCCTGCCCTTCGAGGACCGGCGGGTGCTGGCCGCGGCCGGAGCCACCCTGGGAGCGACCGGGCTGCTGCGCCGCCGCGGCCGCCCGAGCTCGGCGCTGCGCGAGGGGGTGGCGCAGATGGTCGGCGCGGTGCCGGCGCTGGTCGCCCTGATGGACCGCGACCTCGCCGCCTACCACGGGGTCGAGCACAAGGCGATCGCCGCCTACGAGCAGGGCCTCGAGGACGTCGCCTCGGTGCCGAAGGAGCACGACCGCTGCGGTTCCAACCTGATGCTGCCGATGATGCTGCTCTCGGCCGGGGGCACGTTGATACTCGAGCGCCTCGTCGAGAAGCCGAGCCCGGCCGCGCGGGCCGTCGTCGGCCTCGGCGGCGCCTCGATCGCGGTCGAGATGTTCGCCTGGAGCGATCGCCACCACGGCGACCCGCTGGCCGAGGCGTTCCACACCCCCGGGCGCGAGATCCAGCGCCGCTGGGCCACCAAGGAGCCGAGCGCCGAGCAGCTCGAGGTCGGGTTGGCGGCGATGGCGGAGATCCTCCGGGTCGAGCACGGCAACGGCGGCGACGAGCTGCCGCCGGCCGCATAGACTGCGCGCTCGTGTTCGGAAGGATCGACCACATAGGCGTCGCCGTCGAAGACCTCGACGCGGCGATCGCCCTCTACGAGAAGAGCTTCGCGATGGAGCTGGCGCACCGCGAGACGGTCGAGTCGCAGGGCGTCGAGGCGGTGCTGCTCGACGTCGGCGAGGGTCACGTCGAGCTGCTGGCGCCGCTCGGTCCCGACACCGCGGTCGGCAAGTTCCTCGCCCGCAAGGGCGAAGGGCTGCACCACGTCGCCTACGCGGTCGACGACATCGACGCGACGCTGCCGCGGCTCGCCGCCGCCGGGATCGAGCTGATCGACTCCGAGCCGCGGACCGGCATCCGCGAGAGCCGCGTCGCCTTCCTCCACCCCCGCTCGACCGGCGGGGTCCTGACCGAGATCGTCGAACCCGCGGGAGGACACTGATGGCAGAGGCGCAACGAGTCGAGATCGGCTTCGAGGGCGGCCAGGTGATCGCCGCGCGGATCGCCGAGGACGACCTCAAGGACCTGCGCAAGCAGCTCGAGAAGGGGGGCTGGCACGACCTCCACACGGAGGACGGCGTGATCTCGCTCTACCTCGGCAAGGTCGCCTTCCTGCGCATCGATTCGGGCGAGCACCGGGTCGGCTTCTCGCAGGGGGACTGACCGTGCGCCCGCGCCTCCTGCTCGGCGCGGCGGCGGGAGCGACCCTGGCGGCGGCGCTCTGGTGGCGCAAGAATCCCTCGGCCTGTCCTTACGGGCAGCGCTTCTGGGTCGAAGCGCCGCACCCGGTGATCACGCCGGACCGGCTGCGCTCGGTGCTGCGGCCGGAGCCCGGCGAGCGCCTCCTGGAGATCGGCGTCGGCACCGGCTACTACTCGCTCGACCTGGCCGGGTGGGTCCCCGACGGCACGCTCGAGCTCTTCGACCTGCAGCAGGAGTTCCTCGACCACGTGATGCGCCGGGCCGCTGAGGGCGGCCTCGGGAACCTCGTCCCGACCCGGGGCGACGCCACGGCGCTGCCCTACGACGACGCCTCGATGGACGCGGTGATCCTCACCGCCGTGCTCGGCGAGATCCCCGACACGGCGGCCGCCCTGCGCGAGATCCGCCGCGTCCTCAAACCAACCGGCCGCCTCGTAGTAGGCGAGCTGTTCGGCGACCCCCACTTCACCACCCTCGCCAGCCTCAAAAGCCAGGCGACCGCCGCCGGCCTCGCCTACGCCGAGCACTCCGGCAACTGGTTCGCCTACTTCGCGCGTTTGGGGGACCAACAATTCAGGTAGCAGGCTCGCCGCAACCCGGCCTCAACGTCAACTCTGATCTCTAGGCTCTGCGCGCGTGGCGAATGAGTTGAATCAGCCGATGCTGACCACCCTGCCGCGCTTGCTGAGCGCGGCCGTTGCGCTCGGGGCGGAAACGATCCCTCCTTTTTCCGCCGCGGAGAAGAAGCTTCTCCGATCCAAGCCCTTGGTCCGGATGAATGACGCTGAGGTTGGAGTCCTCAAGGAGCAGATTCGCGAGGGTTTCGATCCCCTGGGACGAGCTTTCTGCAGAATCTTTTCTGCGGCGGAACGGCGGGGAGACGGCGCGACCTACACCCCCGCACCGATAGTGAATGCGATGGTCAACTGGGCATCGATCGGACCAGCGCCGGTTCGGGTTATCGATCCCGGATCAGGGTCTGCGCGCTTTGCGATTGCGGCCGGCCTCCGGTTCAAGGAGGCGGAACTGGTAGCAGTCGAGCTCAATCCCATCGCGGCATTGATGAGCCGAGCGAACCTGGCGACCTATGAGTTGGCTGGCAGAGCCACGGTCACGCTCTCGGACTACCGGAGTTTCAGTCCTCCGGCCGTCGATGGCTCGACGCTCTACCTGGGAAATCCTCCCTACGTTCGCCATCACAGCATCGAGCCTGTCTGGAAGGAATGGTTGACGACGGTTGCTCACGAGCAAGGTCTCCGGGCGAGCAGGCTCGCCGGCCTTCATGCCTATTTTTTTCTTGCCACCGCTCGCAATGCGACCAAGGGCGACCGCGGCGCATTCATAACGTCCTCGGAGTGGCTTGATGTCAATTACGGAGCGCTGATTCGTGATCTGATCCTGGATGGCCTGGGAGGCCAGGCAATTCACGTGATCGACCCGCAGATCGAACCCTTTGAGGACGCACAGACGACCGGAACCATCACCTGCTTCGAGATTGGAGCTGCCCCTCAGTCAATTCGACTGCGGAGAGTCAAGTCAACTTCGGATCTCAAGAAACTCGAGGGAGGGCAGCGGGTTCGACGCGAGAGGCTTGAAGATGCCCGACGCTGGACTCCCTTGCTGAGAAATGCGAGAAAGGTTCCGGATGGCCATATCGAGCTGGGGGAAATCTTCCGGGTGCACCGGGGTGCGGCGACCGGGGCCAATCGCGTCTGGGTTGTGGACCCCACGACTTCGGACCTCCCCACGAAGGTTGTGTTCCCGGCCGTCACCCGCGCCCGAGAGCTGTTCGCGGCGGGGGAGAAGCTGGCCAGCCTGACCTCCTTACGAGCCGTCATCGACCTCCCTGCCGATCTCGACTCCATTGGCTCGGCCGATGACCGCCGGTCAGTTGAACGCTTCCTTCGCGCTGCGAGGAAAGAAGGGGCTCACAGCGGTTACATCGCGCGCAATCGAAAGTCCTGGTGGTCGGTCGGCTTGCCTGAACCAGCACCGATCCTGGCGACCTATATGGCGCGTCGCCCTCCGGCCGTAGTGCGGAATCCGGCAAGGGCCCGGCACATCAACATCGCGCACGGTCTCTACCCACGGGAGGCGTTGAGTCATCATCAGCTCGATCTGGCCGCGGATGCGATCAGGGATTCGGTCAGTTCGTCTCAGGGCCGGATGTATGCCGGGGGTCTGATGAAGTTCGAGCCCAAGGAATTCGAGAGGATCTTGATCCCGAACGTGCTCGACTTCCACGCATGAGCCCTAAGGAACCCCCTCGGTGGTCAACAGAACAGCTTGAGATCGATCGCCGCGTGGCGATCGATCTCTTTCGCGATGAGCGAATGAAGGAGCCCTTGGAGAAGTACCTCGAATCCTTCGATCATTTCGCCAGAGTCGTGGAGGACCTTCTCGAGCTGACGGTTGACCTATCCGAGCTCACAACGCATTCCGAGGAGATACTGACGAATCGAGATTTTCTCTACGTCGTGCGCTATCTGCCTGGCCCGATGATTTCGGAGGCAGACCTGAGGACTCTTACGGACGATGCAAGTTTGGCACCCACTGTGCTGCTGGGTGATCGTGACACGCGTACGGCGATCATCGAGACGGTCCTGATGGGTCTCGACCGTCGACGCTTCGCGTGGGTTTCCGAGGGTCGTGAACCCACTGAGGCGGAGCGCCGTGCAGCGGTTTTCGCGACCGCAAGTCTCATTGCCACTCAGCGAGTCAGAACCGACCGAGCCAACGAGAGTGCGGCGGATCAGCAGACGGCGGTGGCTATGGCCCTCACGGATGCGGACTTCGAAGAAGTTTCACGTCGCACGGTCAAAAATCTGAAAGAAGCCCCCGAGCCGGGTGAGTTCTGTCGAAGCGGGATGTTCGGAAGCAGAGACGCGGACTTGATCGTAGGACTTTGGGATGGCCGCGTAATGCCCATTGAGTGCAAGGTTTCGAATTCATCGACGAACAGTGTCAAGCGGCTCAACAACGATGCTGCCGCAAAGGCCACCAAATGGGTCACCGAGTTCGGCAAGAGCCAAACCGTTCCCGCGGCGGTTCTATCCGGCGTCTACGAGCGGCACAACCTCGAATCGGCTCAACAAGACGATCTCACGCTTTTCTGGGCCTACAAGTTGGAGTCGCTGATCGAGTGGATTGAATCCACGCGGTGACGCGGCGGCTTGGAGCTGTGCTCGGATAGCTCCGTGCCGCGACTAGTGCCGCGGTGGCTCGCGGACTTCGCGGCGTTCTTCGACCGCGGGGCCGGGCGGGATCTCTTCGCGGCGGCGACGGGACCACATGAGCTCCTGGAGGAGGCCGAGGACGAGGCCGGCGGCGCCGGCGATCATCAGGATCAGGCCGACCGTGTCGATGCTGACCCCCTGGACGTGGACGTTGGTCGCGAACTTGAGGATCGCGCCGACGGCGATCAGGAATATGGCTGCGCCGATGGTCATGGGGCGGGGGTACCCGCCCCGCCTGGCGGTAAACGGCGGCTATCCGGTGAGCGGGGGCGAGCGGCGGCGAATCACCCCGACTTATTGTCGCTATAGCGACAATAAGTCGGGGTGATTCGCGAGAGGGGTGTGGAGCGTCCGCCAGAGCTCGGTCTCGGCCGCGGCGACCCGCTTCGCGCCCGCGTCGACTGTTCTCCAGAGACCCGGCTTCGGCGCCTCGCTCTCGCTCGCCGCCCTGAACGCCTCGGCCAACTCGGTCCAGCGCGCCGCCGCCTGCGCGGCCAGCGGCGCCTCGGGGCGGCCCACCTCCTCCAGGAAGCGCGAGTACATGAGGCGGAAGGCGCCGCCGCCGGTGCCGCGGCGCTCGATCACCTGGTAGGCGAAGCGGGCGCACCACTGCCAGTCCTCGGCGACCTCCGGCCAGGAGCCGGCCTCGGCGGCGAGGCGCTCGACCGCGGGCAGGCCGGCGAACTCGTCCCAGGTCGGCTCGACCATCTCCTGCGCCGCCTTGGCGATCGCCCGCGGGACCGCCTCCTCCAGCGCCGCGCGGTCGACGGCGGCGCCGACCGTGAACATGTGGCCCTCCAGCGGGTAGGCGGGGTGGCCGCTGTGGCGCGCCTTGTCGAGGTTCTCCAGCCGCGTCGTCTGCAGCTCCTCGAAGCCGGTGTCCGAGAGCCGCGCGACCTCGTCGTCGTAGCCGGCGAGGACGACCGCGTGGCCCGGGAAGTGGGCCGAGTTGCCGTAGTGGTCCAAGTAATAGAGGTCGGTGAGGAGCAGAACGGGGTTGCCTGCATCGACCTCGGCCCGGGCCGCCTCCCAGGCGTCGCCGTCGCCCTCCGCGAAGGTGCGCATCTCCAGCGCCGCCCCGGTCAGGTCGCGGAAGCTCTCCTCGAGCCGCGCCGTGCGGCCGTTGAACCAGCGGCTCGGCGAGGCATCCTCGAGGGTCAGGTAGTAGAAGCAGGCGCCCGCCCCGAGGCCGAAGGCCATCTCCTCGCTGAGCTCGATCCCGTGGAAGGCCATCAGGTTGCGCAGCGCGGTCGAGCCGCAGTGGTTGCCGGGCGTGTGGACGTAGCCGGGGACCGAGGCCATGAGGGGATTCTGACGGTCCCCGCGCCGGTGGGGCGGCGGGTTTCTGACATCCTGCGGCGCCGATGCGGGACCTCGACCTGAAGCTGCTGCGCTGGATGCGCACCCACGGCCACTCGCCCGGCCTCGAGTCCGCCGCCAAGGCGCTCGGCAAGGCGGGCAACAACGGTGCGGTCTGGGTTGTGCTCGGCCTCGCCCTCGCCCTGATCGACCCCGACCGGCGCGAGTCGTGGCTGATCTGCGCGGCGCTCGGGCCGATCGCGATCGCGCTCAACTACTGCATCAAGCTGGCGGTGCGCCGCCCGCGACCCGTGCTGGAGGGACTGCCGCCGCTCGGCGGCGCCCCCAGCTCGCTCAGCTTCCCCTCGGCCCACGCGCTCTCCTCGTTCGCGGTGGCGACGGCGATGGTCCGGGTCGACCCGGCGACCGCCGGCGCGCTCCTCGTCGCGACCGCCCTGGCGCTCGGCCGCCCCTACCTGGGGATGCACTACCCGTCCGACGTGCTGGCCGGGGCCCTGCTCGGCGTCGCGCTCGGCCTGATCGTCCCGCTCTCGCTGTGATCGGCGGCGCGCCATGAAGGTGGGGATCGTCGGGCTGCCGAACGCCGGCAAGTCGACCCTGTTCAACGCGCTGACCAAGGGCGGCGCGCAGACCGGCGACTACCCGTTCACGACGATCGAGCCGAACGTCGCGGTCGCCGAGGTCCCCGACGAGCGGCTGGAGAAGGTGGGGGAGACGGTCGGCAGCTCAAAGCTCGAACCGGCGACGATCTTCTTCCACGACATCGCCGGCCTGGTCAAGGGCGCCTCCGAAGGCGAGGGGCTCGGCAACCAGTTCCTCGCCTCGATCCGCGAGACCGACGCGATCTGCCACGTCATCCGCTGCCACACCGAATCCGACGTCCCGCACCCCGATGGCCGCGTCGACCCGCTGGCCGACATCGAGACGATCGAGACCGAGCTGATGCTGTCCGACTACGAGCAGGTCGAGCGCCGGCTCGGCCGGGTCGGCAAGCAGGCGAAGTCGGGCGACACCGAGGCGATCGCCGAGCACGGCTGGCTGCAGGCGGTGCACGAGGCGCTCGCGGCGGGCCGCCCCGCCCGCACGGTCCCGGTTCCCGACGCGGCGCCCGACGCGGCGAGGGACCTCGGCGCGCTGACCACCAAGCCGATCCTCTACGTCGCCAACGTCGACGAGGGCGACGCCGAGGCGCCCGAAGCGGTCGTCTCCCACGCCAACGCGGTCGGGGCCGGCGTGGTCGCGGTCAGCGCCCGGATCGAGGGCGAGCTGGCCGAGCTCGACCCCGCCGAGGCGGAGGAGATGCGCGAGTCCTACGGGGTCAAGGGCTCCGGCTTGGCGCGCCTCGTCCGCGCCGCCTACGAGCTGCTCGACCTGATCGTCTTCTTCACCGCCGGCGAGGGCAAGGAGGCGGTCGCCCGCCCGCTGGACCGCGGCGCCACCGCGCTCGAAGCGGCCGGCACGATCCACACCGAGATCATGGAAGCGTTCGTCAAAGCCGAGGTGGTCGGCTGGGAGCAGCTGGTCGAGTGCGGCGGCTACGCCGGCGCCCGCGACAAGGGCCTGCTGCGGATCGAGGGCCGCGACTACGTCGTCCAGGACGGCGACGTGATCACGATCAAGGTCTGATGCACGAACCGACGAGCGAGGACCCCTCGGCCACTCCGGCACTGCTCACCGAGCAGGCGCGTGCGCTCGTGCAGACCGAAGAGGCGCGTATCGCGGCCTCCCAGTCTCGTGCGACCGCCCTGCTCGCCGTTGCCGGTGTAATCGCCAGCGTCGGCGGCGGAGTGCTGGCCGGGCTCGATGGGCGGGATTTCGCCCTGCCTCTGGACGTCTTCGGCGAGCAGGTCTCCGCGGTGTTGGTTGCTGCCTGCCTCACCGGCGCCATCGCCATCTCCTGTCTGGTCTGGTCCGGGATCCTCGCCATAGGCGCCTTGCAGGAGCGTCTCGATCCCCAGCCGCAAAAGCTGACCCCGGTGGTGAAGAACAGTTCCCCTCGATGCTTTCCCAGGGATCGGCTCAATCGTCCCAAGTCGTTCTCCTCCTTCTGGCTGGTCAGCTCGAAGTACTGCAGAAGGCGACCGAGAACCTGGACAGAGCGCTGCGGCGTTCGGCCCGGTTGCTGGGGCTGGCGGCTGTCAACGGGCTCTTGCTCTCGATGATCATCCTGTTTGGAACGACGAGCGGTCCCCAGAACGTCTACCTGCTGCAGGACGAAGCAAAAAACCTGCCGTCCGCCCAAGGGCCGCGCTAACCTAAAGCAATGCCAGAGCCACTTTCAGCCTTCATCATGGTGCTCGACAAAGGGGTCGAGAAGATCAGCGAAAAAGCCTTCGATGCCGCGGTTCGCGCCGGGGAGGAGGAGCACGCTGAAGACCGTCAGGAGGAGCCGACCGATCAGAGCAAGCTTCTCCGGTCCGTAAAAGCCGAGAAGGCGACCCGCTCGACCCCGGGTATCGAGAACGCGATCGAATCAGGGCTCGTCAAGGCCGACGGCTACAGAAAGCTGCGGCTCACTCCGCTGGGCGAGTACCTCCTCCCCGAGGCGCGGCGTGAGGACACTGAGGCAGAGTCTGGCCCCGCGCCCGAGGCGACCGCTTCGCCCGCGGCATAGTCGAGATCTGCGCAGCATCGGTCTAGAGTCAGCGCCCATGGACGAAGGCGCCAGGTTCCCGCGAGTCGCCGCCAAGGCGGGCCACTACGAGAGCTTCTACGTCAAGGCCTGCCGGCCGGGCGGTGGGCAGGGCATCTGGATCCGCCACACCGTGCACAAGCGGCCGGGCGCCGAGCCGAACGCCTCGATCTGGTTCGTCTTCTTCGACCGCGAGGCCGACGGCCCGCGGGCGACCAAGGTGACCGTCCCGGCCGCCGAGCTCGCGGTGCCGGAGGGGGGCTGGATCCGGGTTGGCGGCGCGGAGATCGGGCCGGGCCGGGCCGAGGGCGCGGTCGCGACCGACGCGGTCATGGCCTCCTGGTCCTTCGCGTTCTCCCCAGAGGCGGAGCCCTGCAAGTACCTGCCGGCCGACTGGCTCTACGAGGCGCCGCTGCCGAAAACGAAGTTCGTCGCGCCGGTCCCGCTCGCCCACTTCGACGGTCGCCTCGAGATCGACGGGGAGCGGGTCGACGTCTCCGGCTGGCCGGGGATGATCGGCCACAACTGGGGGACCGAGCACGCCGAGCGCTGGGTCTGGCTCGAGGGCACCGGCTTCGCCGACTCGCCGCACACCTACTTCGACGCCGGCGCCGCGCGCGTCAAGCTCGGCTCCCGCGTCAGCCCCTGGATCCCCTCCGGGATGCTGATGCTGGACGGCGAGGCGCACCGGCTCGGCGGCCTCGGCTCGATCCGCTCCGCCTCGATCGAGGCGGAGCCGGGGGTCTGCACCTTCGTCCTGCCCGGCAAGGGCGTCCACGTGCGCGGCCGCGTCTCCGCCCCCCGCAAGGACTTCGTCGGCTGGGTCTACGCCGACCCGAAGGGCCCCGAGCACAACACGATCAACTGCTCGGTCGCCGACCTCGAACTGACGGTCGAGCGCCCCGGCCTACCACCGCGCCAGCTGACCCTCTCGGGCGGCGGCGCCTACGAGTTCGGGATGCGCGAGACCGACCACGGCATCCCGATCCAGCCCTACCCGGACGGCTGAGCCCCTTCGGGACCCTCTCTTACCTGGCGCAGGCGCTGCAGATCGGCCATATCCTCGGGACGGCCCGCCCGCTCCTTCAGAGCAATCAGATCAGGCACCGCGTCTCCGTCGGCCCGCGTCCGCCACTTGGGACATGAAGCGGGATAGCTCGAAGACCTGTTCGGCACGCTGTGCCGGAGTCAGGTCGCGATAGTCGCGCCTCGCGGCGGCCCGCTCGGCCCGTCCGTCGGCCGTCCAGTTTCCGGCTCTCTTCCTGGTTTTCACGGTCCTCAAGGTACAGCCCTAACGTGGCGGTCCGCTGACCACCTTCTCGAAGGTCATCCAGGTGTCATAGCCGCCCAGCGCGACCTCGAGCTGGGAGCCGGTCACGGTGCTGACGCCGCCGGTGCCGATCAGCTTCGCGGTGATGATCCGTGGCGAGACGCCGCGCTTGGTCACCACGACTTTTTTCAGCCGCCCTTTCAGGTATCCACCGAGCTGTTCGCTGATCTCCGGGCCGCTGAACTCCAGCGTCCACTTGTGCAGGGGGCAGTAGTAGTCGTAGGGGTCGGGGACGCCGACCAGGTAGGGGACGGCGGTGCCGAAGACGTTGACGACGCTCTCGGTGTGGCCGCCCGAGCAGGCCGAGTAGAAGGTCTGGGCGATCTCCCCCCCGTACATCACGACCTGGCCGCGGGTCGCGTCGACCGCGGCGTTGGTCTGCGGGTACTCGCTCTCCAGCCCCTCGTAGACCTGGCTGCGGGTGTCGCTGTAGAGGTCGAAGCCGTTGCCGCCGACGTCACCGGTGATCGCGATCGAGCGGACCGCCGCCGCCTGCGCCTTCAGCTCCTCGACCGGCCAGGAGGGCGGCACCTCGTTCGGCATCACCCCTTTCACGTACTGCTCGAGGGCGAGCGCGTTGACGACGTTGAGGGAGCCGGCGTCGCTTTCGGTCGGCACCGTCTCCAGGGCGCCGCGGTAGGTGCCGTAGCCGGCGATCTCGATCGTCCCCTTGCCGGCGGCACGCAGCTTGCGACCGCAGTTGGCGAGGCGTTTGCCGCCGGAGCTGCGCAGCGCGACTGAGTTGGCGGTGCGATGCGCCCGGTAGCTGCGCCCCGGGTCGAGCGCGACCCCGCAGGCGCTGGTGGCGCGGCTGAACCCGACGTCGCCGGCGGCGATGTGGAGCAGGACGCGGACGACCTTCGGTTCGGTCAGAGTCCCGACCGTGGTCCCGGTGAAGTAGTGGCCGAGGATGAACCGGTAGCCCTTGCCGTGCTTGGCGAAGCCGTAGGCGCCGTAGGCGCTCATCCCGACCCCGTGGCCGAAGCCGCGGCCGTGGACGACCCAGCTGACGGCGGCGTTGGCGGCCGGGGCGAAGGCGGCGAGGCTCGCGAAGGCGACGAGCAGGACGATGGCGCGGGAGAGCGCCGGGTGGCGGCGAAGGCGGGGCATCTCTGGAGAAACAGGTTCGCCGCCGGGGAGTCGCGCCCTGTCTGCGGAGCGGCGCGATCCAACTTCACATGGCAGATTCAGGAACTAAGCTGTACCTGTAAGGCACCGCACTGCCTGCCATCGATGGCCAAAGCTAGAGGGAGGACCAAGAGCGAGGAGCCCCGGCGCCTGCCGCGCGGGCGGCACGCGCTCAACCCGGAGCAGGTCCGGGAGGACCAGCGCCGCCGCCTCGTCGACGCGGTCCCCGGCGTCGCCGCCGCCCACGGCTACGAAGCGATGTCGGTCGCCGACATCGTCAGGGCGGCGGCGGTCTCCCGCAACGCCTTCTACGACAACTTCGGCAGCAAGCAGGAGTGCTTCGCCGCCGCCCACGAGGCCTGCCACGAGCGCCTGCTGGCGGTGCTGGAAGAGCGCTGCGAGCGGGGGATGAGCGTCGAAGAACGGGTCGAAACGGCGCTCGGCGCGGCGCTCGCGCTGCTCGCCGCCGAGCCCGCCGTCGGCCGGTTGCTCTTCGTCGAGGCGCCCGGCGCGGGCCGGGACGTCGCGCTCCGCTACTACGACTGGCTGCGCCGCTACGGGACGCTGCTGCGCTCCGCCGTGCCGGGGGCGGCGGAGAAATCGAGCCTGGCGGTGGAGATCGACCAGGTCATCGTCGGCGGCATCGCCTCGCGGGTGGCGAGCGAGCTGCTGCAGGGCCAGGCCGGCCGGCTGCGCGTCCTCACGCCCCACCTCCTGGACTACGTCCTCGCCTTCTACGGCACCGAGCCGGAGGCCCGGGCGGAGGACGTTCCTGCCGGGGCCGGGTCGCGCGATGTCGCCGCCGCCGCGTCGCGCCGCCGCCGCGCCGGCTAGCCAAAAAGCTGCCTAGGCTTCAGCGCCTTGGCTCGCACATACCATGTGCGTACCTTGACAACTACGGGACGACGTGTTTATAGTCCCCGTCGTCGCTTAGGTACGCCTCTGGTATGTCTGACGCGATGAACAGGGAACGGACGCAGCACCAACAGGGACAACCGAGCCTCAGGGAAGCGCCGCTAAGGGAAGTGGCCGGCAGAGGGGCTCACGGGACAAGGAGAAGACTTAGATGTTCTCGAGACTCCGCGAGCACTTCGGCACCGCCGGACTCATCGTCGCGATCGTGGCTTTGGTCGCCGCGCTCGCCGGCGGCGCGATCGCCGCCACCGGCGGCTCGGACGGCAAGGCCACCGCGAGCGCCAAAGGCAAGCAGGGCCCGCGCGGCAAAACCGGCAAAACCGGCAAAACGGGTCCGCAGGGTCCGGCCGGGCCGGCGGGTCCGCAGGGACCGGCGGGACCCAAGGGCGACACCGGAGCCCCGGGATCAAACGGCGCTCCCGGCGCCGACGGGAAATCGGTGACCGGCGAACCGATCGCCGCGGGTGGTGCCTGCGGAGCCGGTGTGACCGGCGTCAAATACACCCTGAATGCGACCTCGACGAATGTCTGCAGCGGCAAAAACGGTAAAGACGGCGAAGACGGCGAAACCGGCTTCACCGAAACCCTGCCCTCGGGGATGACCGAGACCGGAACCTGGTCATACGAAAGCAACAACACGGAATTCAACGTCTCGCCGCTCAGCTTCGCGATCCCCCTCTCCACGGTCGCCGCGGCGGCGATCACGGTCCACTACTGGAGGGAAAGCGACGTGACGCACGACCCGGAATGCCCCGGCACGATCAACGCCCCGGCTGCCGAACCGGGAGTGATCTGCATCTACATCGCCGAGAAATTCGAAGCAGACAACATGGTGGGCGAATCCCCCCCGATCACCCACGCCGACGGCAGTGTAGAACCCGGTGTGAGCACGCACGGCGCCGTCGTCGCCTACGAAAACAAGCCCTTGGGCAAACACCAGTACGGCAGCTTCGCGATCACCGCACCCTGATCCGATGCGCTCCTGGCGATCGAGGCAAGCGATGAGTGCACTCCACACAGCGAGGTCGGAGACGAGCCGGTCGACTCGTCTCCGACCCCTCCTCACGCTGGCTGCGGCGGCGCTCCTGCTGCTCGCCTCCGCCTCCAGCGCCGCGGCCGACAAAGTCATCACCGAAGCCGGCAGCGAGCCGGGCCAGACGCTCAACCCCGGTGGTCTCGCCACCCACTTCGAAACCGGCCGCCTCTACGTCGCCGACACCGACAACAACCGGATCCAGGTCTTCGACGAAAACGGCGTCTTCGTCAAGGCCTTCGGCAAAAAAGGCTCCGGCCCCGGTCAGTTCGAGGGACCGAGGAGCATCGCGGTCGACAACTCGGCCGGCCCCGACAACGGCGACGTCTACGTGGTCGACAGCGGGAACGGCCGGATCCAGCGATTCGGTCCCGAAGGCGAATTCAAACTCGCCTTCGGATCAAACGGCACGGGCGAAGGTCAGTTCAACTTCGACGCCGGCCCGGTATTCGTCGGGGTCGGACCCGGGGGGGTCGTCTACGTCGTCGACAACCTCCAGGCGGGGAGCGAATTTGAACACAGGCTGCAGAAGTTCGATTCCAGCGGAGTGCTGATGCCGCCCCAGATCGTGCTGTCGAAAGGCAATCTCTCGATTCAGGGGCTGGCGCTGAATTCCACCGGCGACCTCTACATCACCTTCCAAAGCAAAATCATCCAAAGGTACGACGAAGACGGGAACTTCGTCGAAGAGATCGAAGATCCGTTCGAAGGCCCACAGGGCATCTATGCGCTTGGAGTAGGCGAGAACGATCACCTTTTCTTGGGGTCGTCAGAGTTAGGCGCCAACGTCAGCGTCATGGAGCTGGACTCCGCCGGCAACCGGGTGCGCCGGTTCGGTTACGGGTCGGTTCTCTACGTGGTCAATGTCGTGGTCCCCGATCCCTCCGGCACCGGCGTCTACATCAGCGAAGGCTTCAAAAGTCCAACCGAAGCCAACCGCGTCGTCCGCATCGATTTCCCCCCGCCGGGCCCCCTGGTCGTTTCCAAACCCTGCACTCCCGAGTCGCTCGGCAACTCCAAAGCCACCCTCAGGGCCGAAATAAACCCCGAGGGCAAAGCCACCACCTACCGCTTCCAGTACATCAGTGAGGCCGATTTCCAGGCCAACGGCGAAAAATTCAGTGGTCTCGGCGTCCCCAACCCCGCCGACGAAACCGCCGAGAGCGCCCCGATCGGCTCGAACTTCACTCTCTACGAAGCAAGCGCCCAGGCGACCGGCCTCGTCCCGGAGACCGAATACCGCTGCCGGGCGATCGCCACCAATTCCGACGCGCCGGCCGGCAACCCCGGTCCCGAAGGAAGCTTCGAAACCAAAGCGCCGCTGGAGATCCTCGAAACCCATGTCTCCGCGGTCGGAACCGAAGCGGCGACCCTGAACGCGGTGCTGAACCCACTTGGGATCTCCGCCTCCGGCTTCTTCGAATACGTCGATGACGCCGCCTTCCAGGCCAGCGGCTTCGCGACCGCGGCCAAAGCGCCCGCGGGCGAACCGCTCGACTTCGGTGCCGGCGAAACGCCGAAACTGGGCAGCACCGGGCTCACCGGCCTCGACTCCGCCACCACCTACCACTACCGGTTGGTGGCCACCGACATCCTGATCAACCCGAAAACGGTGATCAGCACGGCCGGGACCTTCCGCACCTTCTCCCCTGCCGGCACCCTGCCCGACGGCCGCGCTTACGAGCTCGTCTCTCCGGCCCTGAAGAATGGCGCCGAGGTGGCGATTCCTGGGGTTGCGGGCGGCCTCTTCAACAGAGAAATCTCGGCCCGGATCAACGCCGCCGCCGGCACCGGCGAAGCGCTCACCTACACCTCCTGGACCTCCTTCGGCGAGGATGCCGAAGGCGCTCCCGGCGCCAGTCAGTACCTCTCGAAGCGCAACCCCGGCGGCTGGGGCACCGAGAACGTCAGCCCCCGCGGCTTTCTCAAGTTTCCATCGGACCCTCCTTACGTCGGCTTCACCCCCGACCTCGGCTTCGGCGCCTTCTTCACCGATGAACCGGCGCTCACCCCCGAAGCCCAGGAAGGCATCGTCAACCTCTACCTGCGCGACAACGAGAGCGGCGAGATCCAGGCGCTGACGACCGAAATACCGCAGCTGAGCGGCGGTAAAATCTTCTGCACCAACTACGCCGGCGCCTCGGCCGACGGCAGCCGCGCGATCTTCGCCGGCCGCGGGGCGATGACCGGAACCGGCGCGCCGCTGGGTGAAGGCTTCAGCCTCTACGAATGGTCGGCGGCAGACGGCCTCGCCCTGGTCAGCGTCCTGCCCGACGGCGAACCGGCGCCCCCCGTCTCCCCCCCTTTAGGGGCGGGAGCGACCGACGGCACCGGCTTCGGCGCGGCGGGCAGTAGCTGCACGATGGACCAGGGGATCGTCCGCAACGCGATCTCCGCCGACGGCTCGGTGGTCTTCTGGCACTACGGCGGCAAATACAAAGAAAGCAAAGAACCCCTTTTCGCCCGGATAGGCGGCACCGAAACGGTCCAGCTCGACGCCAAAGTCGCCGGTGAAAAAGCCGGCGGTGGCGGCCGCTTCTGGGCCGCCACCTCAGACGGCTCCAAGGTCTTCTTCACTGCCCCGGGCAAACTGACCGCCGGCGCCGGCGCCAAAGGCCAGCTCTACCGCTTCGACACCGAATTGCGCACCCGGATCAACCTCACCCCCGGTGCCGTCGCCCCTGAAGTCCAGGGCGTGATTGGTGCTTCGGAGGACGCCACCCACGCCTACTTCGTCGCCAAGGGCGGCCTGACCGGGGAAGAGGAAAACGGGGCGGGCCAGAAAGCCTCCACGGGTGCCAACAACCTCTACCTTTGGCAGGAGGGTGAGGGACTGCGCTTCATCGCCACCCTGGGGGCTTTCGACGAAAAAGCCTGGAGCACGTCCCCCGAAGGGCTGACCGGGCGGGTGACTCCCGACGGCCGCCACCTCGCCTTCTTCTCGAGCGAGACGGAAGCGCTTTCCGGCTACGACAACCGGATTTCCCCTGGGGCAGCCTGCCAGCCCGGACTGGAGAATGGGCTCAAAGGCGACCCGCACTGCGCCGAGGCCTACCTCTACGACGCCGTAGCCGACAGCCTCGACTGCGTCTCCTGCAACCCCTCCGGCTCCAGGCCCACCGGCCCCTCCGAAGTGCCCGGGTGGACCAACCCATACGAAGGGCCGCGTTACCTCTCCGACGACGGAACCAGGCTCTTCTTCGAGTCGCGCGACGTGCTCAGCCCCGCCGATACCAACGGCAAGCGCGATGTTTACGAGTACGAGGTCGAGGGAGCCGGCAGCTGCAGCGAGGAAGCCCCCAGCTTTGATTCTGCCTCGGGCGGCTGCCTGATGCTGATCACGAGCGGCCAAAGCGACGACGAAAGCTTCCTCGTCGACGCCTCCTCTGACGGCCGCGACGTCTTCTTCTCGACCCGCAGCATCCTGACCGGATGGGATACGAACGGAAGCTACGACGTCTACGACGCCCGTATAGGTGGCGGTTTCCCCGAGCCCCCACCACCACCGGTCCCCTGCGCCGGCGAAGCCTGTCCGGCGCCGCCGACCGGAGCACCGCCCACTCCCACCGCCGCCACCCCGAACTTCCAGGGCGCCGGCAACCCGAAAGCGAAAAAACCGGGACGCAAAGCCCGTAACCACAAGAAAAAACACAAGCACCAAGCCAAGAAACGCAAAGGCGCGGGTCAGAAGCAAAGGAGCGGACGATGAGCAGGAACGTCTCCATGCGCGTGGTTCTCTCGGCTGCCCTGGCTCTGGCCGCCATCTTCGCCCCCGCAGCGAGTGCCGCCCCAACCTCCCCACCGGCTTGGAGCCTGATGGCAACTTCGGCGCCGAGCTACTTCAAGCCGGGTGACACGAGTGGCGCCGCCGTCTACGAAGTCCTCCTCACCAACAGCGGTGCCGCCCCCAGCGACGGGAGCCCGATCACGATCGTAGACACCTTGCCGATTGGGCTGGGGGTCAAAAACGTGGAAGTGACCACCGAGCGGCAGCGCTTCAACGACCTCAACGAAGTCGGCGAAATCTGCGACACGCAGACGGCTGAAGGGGCCGCGACGGTCACCTGCGAACTCACCGAAGCGCCGACCCCGGGGGTGTTCGCGCCGACCAAACCGGCGCTGGCCAACCCCGGCGAGCAGGTGCTGGTGAAGATCCGCGTCACCGTGCCCGACGGCGAAGCGGTGGTACCGCTGACCAACCAGGTCGAGGTCCAGGGCGGCGGAGCGGAGGCCGCCAGCGCAGAATCCCAGAATCGCATCGATCCCGCCTGCAAAGAAACCCGCGAATGCGCACCGGCGGGCTTTCAGACGTTCCAGTCCACCCTCACCGGCGCCGACGGCAAAGCGACGAGCGGCGCCGCCTCGCATCCTTTTCAGTTCACGACCGCCCTCGCGGTCAACCTCAACCCTGCCCCGGCAGGCTCCGCACTTCCCTACGTTCCCGCGCGCGGTGACCTGAAACGGATCGATGTCACCTTGCCGCCCGGGTTGATCGCCAACCCGACCGCGACCGCGCTCTGCACGGCGCGGCAGTTCAACACGACCCACGCCACGAATGTTGGAGTCCGCACCGTAACCCCAAACGAGTGCCCCGACGCCTCGGCGGTGGGGGTGGCGCTGATCCAGCAGCTTGAAGGCAAAGGCGAGATCTGGGGCCACGACCCGATCTACAGCCTCGTCCCCCCGCCGGGGATGCCGGCCCAGTTCGGCTTCCAGCCCGTCTTCGGCCTCCCCGTCTACATCGATACGGCGCTGGTGCGCGGCCCCGAGGGTTTCACGGTGCGCGCCTCCCTCCGCAACATCACCGAGGCGAAGCGGGTGACCTCCGCCCAGACGATCTTCTGGGGGACGCCGGCCGATCCGAGCCACGACCCGCTGCGCGGCAACTGCGCCTTTCTGGGCGGCAACTGTCCGGCCAACCTGCCGGTGGTGCAGCCCTCTGTCCGCCTGCCGAGCTCGTGTGAGAACCCGCTGCTGACCACGATCAGCTTCACGACCTGGGCGCAGCCGCCGACCGGCGCGAGCGCGAGCGCCGGCGAACCGGCCCCGCTCGCCTGCGAGCAGCCCGACTTCAGCCCGAGCATCGAGTCCAAGCCGAGCACCAACGTCACGGACTCGCCCGCGGGTCTTGACTTCACTCTCCATCTGCCCCAGAAAGCGAATGAAGACCCCGAAGGGCTGAGCGAGGCCGATCTCAAGGACGCGACGGTCACCCTGCCGCCGGGTCTCGTCCTCAATCCCGCCGCGGCTGACGGGCGGACGGCCTGCAGCCCCGCCCAGATCGGCCTGACCAGCACGGTCGGCCAGGCGCCGATCGTTTTCGACGAAGCCCTTCCCTCCTGCCCGGATGCCTCCAAGGTAGGCAGGGTGGAAGTCGACACCCCATTGCTCGACCACCCGATCCCCGGTTCGGTCTACCTGGCGAGCCAGAGCCAGAACCCCTTCGGCTCCCTCCTCGCCATCTACATCGCGCTCGAAGACCCGGTGGCGGGGATCAACATCAAGCTCGCGGGGAAAGTCACCCCCGACTCGACTACGGGGCAGTTGACGACGACCTTCCCCGACAACCCCCAGGTCCCCTTCGAAGACCTGCGCTTCGAGTTCTTCGAAGGCGCCCGAGCGCCGCTGCGCACCCCGCAGACCTGCGGCCCCCACACCACCAACACGACGATGGTCCCGTGGAGTTCTCCGGCGGGAGCGACCGCCTTTCCATCGGACTCCTTCACCTTGGCCCAGGCACCAGGCGGCGCCTGCGCGGGCTCCGCTTCCCAGCTCCCCAACGCCCCCTTCTTCGAAGCCGGGACCGCCGACCCGCTCGCCGCCGCCTACTCGCCCTTCGTCCTGCGCCTCAAAAGGGAAGACGGCTCCCAGGAACTGGGTGGGCTGAACCTCGCCCTGCCCCAGGGCCTGACCGGCAAGCTGGCCGGGATCGCGGAGTGCTCGGAGGCCGGGCTCGCCCAGGCCAGAGCCCGGGAAGTCCCCGGCCAGGGCACCGTGGAGAACGCATCGCCATCTTGCCCCGACTCCTCGCGGATCGGGACGGTGACGGTAGGAGCCGGAGCGGGCCCGTCTCCCTTCCACACCCAGGGCAACGCCTACCTGGGCGGCCCCTATAAGGGAGCGCCACTCAGCATGGCGATCATTACCCCCGCGGTGGCCGGTCCCTTCGACCTCGGCGCGGTGCTCGTCAGAGCGGCGCTGCGGGTAGACCCCGAAACCGCCCGCATCACCGCGGTCTCCGATCCGCTCCCGACGATCATCCAGGGCATCCCGCTCGACGTGCGCTCGATCGCAGTGAAACTCGACCGCCCCGGCTTCACCTTGAACCCGACCAGCTGCGAAGCGATGGCGATCAGCGGCGAGGCGATCTCCGTTCTCGGCCAGGTAGCGAACCTCACCAACCGCTTCCAGGTCGGCGGCTGCCAGAACCTCGGCTTCAAACCCAAGCTCGCCTTCAGGCTCAAAGGCGATACCAAACGCGGTGGCTTCCCGGCGCTGACCGCGACCCTCACCTATCCCAAAGCGGGCGCCTACTCCAACATCGCCAGGGCTCAGGTAGCGCTCCCCCATTCGGAGTTCCTGGCCCAGTCCCACATCCGCACGATCTGCACCCGCGTGCAGTTCGCTGCCAATACTTGCCCCAAAGGCTCGATCTACGGCAAAGCCAAAGCGATCACCCCGCTGCTCGACAAACCGCTCGAAGGCTCGGTTTACCTCCGAAGCTCGAGCAACCCCCTGCCGGATCTCGTCGCCGACCTGAACGGTCAGATCCACGTCGCCCTGGTCGGCCGCGTGGACTCCATCAACGGCGGCATCCGCAACAGCTTCGAAGCCGTCCCCGACGCCCCGGTATCCAAGTTCACCCTGAGCCTCCCTGCGGGCAAAAAGGGCCTCCTGGAAAACAGCACCAACATCTGCCGGGGCAAACACAGGGCAAAGGCAACCTTCACCGCCCACAACGGCCGGGTCCTGATCCTGAAGCCCGAGCTTCAGGCCCAGTGCAAAGGCAAAGCCGGCAAAGGCCGCAAGGGGAGGGGACGACGGTGAGGCGGGCGGCCTGCATCGCCGCCGCCGCGGCGATGCTCGTCTTTCCCGGTAGTGCCTCCGCCGACAAAGTGATCACCGAACCCGGCAGCGACCCGGGGCAGACGCTCAATCCCAGTGGTCTCGCCACCCATTTCGAAACCGGCCGCCTCTACGTCGCCGACACCGACAACAACCGGATCCAGGTCTTCGACGAAAACGGCGTCTTCCTCAAAGCCTTCGGCAAAAAAGGCTCCGGCCCCGGCCAGTTCGAGGGGCCGAGGAGCATCGCGGTCGACAACTCGGCCGGCCCCGACAACGGCGATGTCTACGTCGTCGACAGCGGCAACAACCGGATTCAGAGGTTCGGACCCGAAGGCGAATTCAAACTCGCCTTCGGGTCGAAAGGCACGGGCGAAGGCCAGTTCGACTTCGACGCCGGCCCGGTCCTGGTCGGGGTTGGCCCCGGCGGGGTCGTCTACGTGGTCGACAGTCTCGAAGCGGGGAGCGAATTCGAACACAGGCTGCAGAAGTTCGATTCCAGCGGAGTGCTGATTCCGCCGCAGCGGATACTCGTCAAATACAAATCCAGCGCCAAGTCGATGGCCGTCACTTCAACCGGTGACCTCTACGTGAGTCCCGGTAACAGGAAAGCCGACAAGTACGAAGCTGACGGAACCGCTATCGGAGAAATCGAGGATGTCTTCGACGAAGGTTCGCTGACGGGTGTTGAGGGGCTCTCGGTTGACGATGAAGACAATCTCCTCGCGGTCTCCTCGGAATCGGGCCCCGAAGTCAGCGTCATGGAGCTGGATCCCGCCGGCAACCGAGTGCGCCGGTTTGGCTATGGAGCACTGTCCTTTGTCGCGACGGCCGTCGCCCCTGTTCCGCTTGGAGACGGAGTCTTCGTCA
>Ga0190274_10000050_pt1 | contig 101768 bp, 103 predicted proteins | sample Popmic531T_FD_133002 | JGI IMG/M metagenome (GOLD analysis project Ga0190274, IMG submission 133002) | Populus adjacent soil microbial communities from riparian zone of Yellowstone River, Montana, USA - 531 T | ecosystem: Environmental > Terrestrial > Soil > Riparian zone | place: USA...
GAGGACACCAACGAGCGCTACCGCTACCTGATCGAGCACGGCTCGACCGGCCTCTCGATGGCCTTCGACCTGCCGACCCAGCTCGGCCGCGACTCCGACGACCCGCTCTGCCACGGCGAGGTCGGCCGCACCGGCGTGCCGATCGACACGATCGAGGACATGCGGATCTGCTTCGAGCAGATCCCGCTCGACGGCGTCTCGACCTCGATGACGATCAACGCGCCGGCGGCGATCCTGCTGCTGCTCTACGAGCTGGTCGGCGAGGAGCAGGGGGTCCCCTCGGAGAAGCTGCGCGGCACCGTCCAGAACGACGTGCTGAAGGAGTACATGGCCCGCGGCAACTACATCTACCCGCCGGAGCCGACGATGCGGCTGACCACCGACATCTTCGAGTACTGCCACGCGAACGTGCCGAAATGGAACACGATCTCGATCTCCGGGTACCACATCCGCGAGAAGGGCTGCTCGGCCGTGCAGGAGGTGGCATTCACCCTCTCCAACGCGATCGCCTACGTGGAAGCGGCGCTCGCCCGCGGCCTCAGGATCGACGAGTTCGCCCCCCGGCTCGCCTTCTTCTTCAACGGCCACAACAACGTCTTCCAGGAGGTCGCCAAGTTCCGCGCCGTGCGGCGGATGTGGGCGGAGATCGTCAAAGAGCGCTTCGGGGCCGAGAACCCGAACTCGATGAAGATCCGCTTCCACACCCAGACCGGCGGCGTGACGCTGCAGGCGCAGCAGCCCGAGGTCAACATCATCCGTGTCGCCCTGCAGGGCTTCGCCGCCGTCTGCGGCGGCACCCAGTCGCTGCACACCAACGGCTTCGACGAGGCGCTGGCGCTGCCGACCGAGCGCTCCGCGCGGATCGCCCTGCGCACCCAGCAGGTGCTCGCCCACGAGTCGGGCGCCGCCGACACCGTCGACCCCTTCGCCGGCTCCTACTTCGTCGAGTCGCTGACCGACGAGGTCGAACTGCGCGCCAAGGAGCTGATGGCCAAGGTCGAAGAGCTGGGCGGCTCGGTCGAGGCGCTCGAGTTCATGCAGCGCGAGATCGAGGAGTCGGCGCTCAGCTACCACGAGCGCTACAAGAGCGGCCAGGACATCGTCGTCGGCGTCAACAAGTACGTCACCGACCAGGTCGACGACGTCGACATCCTCAAGGTCGATCCCGAGTCCGAGCAGCGGCAGCTGGGCCGGCTCAAAGCCTTCAAGGAGGCGCGCGACCAGGCCGAGGTCGACGCCAGGCTGGAAGGGATCCGCGACGTCGCCCGCGGCGAGGGCAATCTGCTGCACCCGATCCGCGCCGCGCTCAAAGCCGACGCCTCGATCGGCGAGGTCTGCGGCGCGATGCGCGACGTCTTCGGCGAGTACCGAGGAGGAGCCTTCTTCTAGGCAGCGAAGCGAACCTCGATGATCGAGGTCTCGCGGACGCTGATGAAGTCCGAACCGGAGCTGGTGGAGCTGATCGAAGCCGTCGAAGGGGTTGAGGTGACGATGGCCGAGAAGGGCTTCGGAACCCGGGTCGAGGTCCGCGCCGATGAGTCCACCGGGCTCGAAGCCGCCGACCTCGAGGCCTTCCTCGACCGCCTGGCGAAGCCGCAGCGGCTGCCGTTCAGCGGCGTCTAGCCAAACCAACCCTCAAAGCACCACTTGGGCGGCGCCGCCGCCCGGAAAGCGAGACCCCAGTGAGCAGATTGAGAACGCACCTGAGCTTCAGCAACGTGATCGCCTGCACGGCGCTGTTCGTGGCGCTCAGCGCCAGCGCCTACGCGGCGACCAAACTCGGCCCCGGCCAGGTGAAGGCGGTCAACATCGCCAACCAGGCGGTGACCAACGCGAAGCTGAAGCGTGAAGCCGTCACCTCCGGGAAAATCAAAAAAGGCGGCGTCACCCGCGCCAACCTGGGTGCCGGCGCGGTAACCCCGGGGGCGCTCGACACCGGCGCGGTGACCGGCAAGAAGCTAGCCAAGAAGGCCGTCTCTCCCCGCACCCTCGCCAACGAAGCGGTGACGGCCGAGAAGCTAGCCAACGAATCGATCAGCGCCGCAAAGCTCTCCGCCTCGTTCTACGCCCAACTGGTCCGCAACGTCACCTACGTCAGCAGCGAAAGTGGCTCGAACAGCGAAGTCGCCAAGTCGGCTGAAGCCGTGTGCCCGAGCGGGAAGCAGGCGATTGGCGGAGGGGCCCGAGTCAACGGAAGCCTCCAGGACGTCGCCCTAACCGGTTCGAATCCGACCTCGGTCGGGTCGACCCGGACCGGCTGGTCTGCCTACGCCAGGGATGTCGACAATGTGCCGGGCGGAAACTGGTCCGTCGAGGCGTTCGCAGTCTGCGCGGAACTCTAGGCCTCGGGGGGAATATCCGGCAGGGGTGGAACGTCTTGTACTTTTTCTGCGCTGCGGTCCTCGAACGGCCGCCAGCTGTCATCAGAAAAAGTTAAGTGGAACCCCTGTCGGATATTCCCCCCCACGCACCGCTCTGAAATAGACTGCCGCGCTCGATGAGAGAGCGCAACCCGGTCACCCACGACGAGAAGCTCGCCTACCTGCGCGAGCTGCGTGAGGCCGCCATTCACTCGGCCTCCGAGGAGGCCGTGGAGAAGCAGCACGCGAAGGGCAAGATGACCGCCCGCGAGCGGGTCGAAAAGCTGCTCGACCCGGGTTCCTTCGAGGAGCTCGACACCTTCGTCCGCCACCGGACCTACGAGTTCGAGATGCAGAAAAAACGGCCCTGGGGCGACGCCGTCGTCACCGGCCACGGCACCATCGAAGGAAGAACCGTTTTCGTCTTTTCCCAGGACTTCACGGTGTTCGGAGGCAGTCTCGGCGAGGTGATGGCCGAGAAGATGTGCAAGGTGATGGATCTCGCCGCGCAGGTCGGGGCGCCGGTGATCGGGATCAACGACTCCGGCGGCGCACGGATCCAGGAGGGCGTCGTCTCGCTCGGCGCCTACGGCGACGTCTTCGTCCGCAACGTCCAGTGCTCGGGCGTGATCCCGCAGATCAGCCTGATCATGGGCCCCTGCGCCGGCGGCGCCGTCTACTCACCGGCGATGACCGACTTCATCTTCATGGTCAAGGAGACCTCGCACATGTTCATCACCGGCCCGGAAGTGATCAAGACCGTGACCGGCGAGGAGGTCGAGTTCGAGGAGCTCGGCGGGGCGATGAGCCACAACTCGAAGTCGGGCGTCGCCCACTTCGCCTCCGAGGACGAGGAGAGCTGCCTCGAGGACGTGCGCTACCTGATGGGCTTCCTGCCCTCGAACAACCTCGAGGCGCCGCCCCGGTTCGAGCCGGGCGACGATCCCGAGCGCGAAGACGAGGAGCTCGACACGCTCGTCCCCGACGACCCCTCCAAGCCGTACGACATGCGCGACGTGATCGCCCGGGTCGTCGACGACGAGGAGTTCTTCGAGGTCCACGAGCACTTCGCCAGGAACATCGTCTGCGGCTTCGCCCGGCTCGACGGCTTTCCGGTCGGGGTGGTCGGCAACCAGCCGGCCTTCCTCGCCGGGGTCCTCGACATCGAGGCCTCCGAGAAGGCGGCCCGCTTCGTGCGCACCTGCGATTGCTACAACGTCCCGATCGTCACCTTCACCGACGTGCCCGGCTTTCTCCCCGGCACCGACCAGGAGTGGAACGGGATCATCCGCCACGGCGCCAAGCTGCTCTACGCCTTCACCGAGGCGACGGTGCCGAAGCTCACGGTCGTCACCCGCAAGGCCTACGGCGGCGCCTACGACGTCATGAACTCCAAGCACATGCTGGCCGACTACAACGTCGCCTGGCCGACCGCGGAGGTCGCGGTGATGGGCCCCGAGGGCGCCGTCAACATCATCTACCGCAAGGACATCGCCTCATCGCCGACCCCCGACGAGCGTCGCCAGAAGCTGATCGACGACTACAAAGCCCACTTCGCCAACCCCTACTCGGCGGCCGAGCGCGGCTACATCGACGACGTAATAGAGCCGCGCCAGACCCGGCCGAAGCTGATCAAGGCGCTGCGGATGCTGCAGTCCAAGCGGGTGGCGCAGCCGAAGCGCAAGCACGGGAATATTCCGCTTTAGGCGAGCGCTGGGGGAGGCAGGGGGATACCCCACCTCTCTCAACTTTTTTGAGCGTCGGCCGCCGCCATTCGAGACGCGCGCTCCCGCAAAAAAGTACAAGCCGTTCGGAGGGGTATCCCCCTGCCTCCCGACAGTGCTCCGGTAAGAGCGGGAGCTTCCGAAGAATGCGAACAGCTTCCGTCGCACGAAGAGCTGGCCTCGCTTCGGGCGGGTCGCATGGGCCTCCCGTCGCGAAGCTTCCGGGATTCCCTGACCGGAGCGCGATTGCGGGAGGGTCGGGTACCCCTCCCGGCGGCTTGTACTTTTTTGGCGGAGCGCGCTTCTCGAATGGCGGCGGCCGACGCTCAAAAAAGTTGAGCCGGGAGGGGTACCCGACCCTCCCCAACGCCTACCCCGATCAGGGAATCCGGGTCGCCGCCTCGCGTCTGGACGCCCAAGTGGCAAGGGGCGCCGAGGTCAGCTCTTCCCAGGCGGCGTCCTCGCCGTAGAACTGCATCACCACGAAATGGAGCAGTCCGGGCAGCATCTCCGGGGCGGTCTCCGGCGCGTCGCTCATCAGCTTGGTCCGCACAAGAGTCTCGATTGCCCCTACCATGAAGGTCGCCGTTACAGGAGGTGGAGCTTGGCGAGAGGAGATCTCGCGGCGCGCGCCGTCAATGGCGCGGGAGAGGCGCTCCATCAGAAGATCGTGCTCAGCGAGCGCGGCGCCGCCCGCGGCGTGCGGCTCGAGCAGCAGGGCGCGGGCCAGCGCGGGCTGATTGGCGCAGAACTCGAGCAGCTCGGCCAGTCCCGCCCGCAGACCCTCGCGCCAGGTCGGCTGCCGCTTCGCGATCCCGATCAGGCGCCGGTAGAGCCACTCGGCGGCGCCGCGGTAGGCCTGCGCGAAGCAGTCCTCCTTGTCTTCGAAGTTCTTGTAGAAGGTCGCCCGGCTGGCGCCGGCGCGCTCGATCACGTCCTGGACCGAGATGTGCTCGTAGCCTCGCTCGCCGCTGACCAACAGCATCGCCTCCAGCAGCCGGTCGCGGGCGGCGCGGACACGGTGACCTGGGAAGAGGGCTTGATCCGGCATCGCACACACCTTTTGAAAACAACAACCTTTTGTCTAGATATAGCAGCTTTCAAAGGCGCCGGTGAGCAGAACGGGAAAGTTTTTAGAGAAAAGGAGAATAGACACCAGGTGAACGTTCTGGTATCTTGTCGGTATGGCGAAGCAGCAGCGGCCACTGTCGGAGCGGCTCTCGAAACTGCCACCCGGGCGACACCTCGTCCCCAGCGACTTCGTCTCCAGGAACCAGCGCGAGCGGATGCTCCTGGCGACGACCGAGCTGGTCGCCGAGCGCGGTTACCAGAAGACGACGATCGAGCTGATCGCGAAGACCTCGCGCGTCGCGCTGGTCACCTTCTACGAGCACTTCTCCAGCAAGGAGGAGTGCTTCCTCGCCGCCTACGACGAGAGCGTCGCCGGCGCCCGCGAGGTCTTTTCCGAGCTGGTGGATCCGGAGACGCCTTGGGAGGATCAGATCTCGGCCGGGCTCGAGCTCTTCCTCGAGATGGTCGAACGCGAGCCGGCGCGAGCGAAGCTCTGCATCGTCGAGGCGCAGGCCGCCGGCTCGGCCTCGCTGGCCCGCTACCAGGCGATGCTGGAGAGCGTCGCTCCGAAGCTGCGCGCGGGGCGCGAGTTCAACCCCCGGGCCAGCCGGCTGCCCGATGGGCTCGAGGTGGCGATCGCCGGCGGGATCGCCTGGCTCGTCCACCAGCGTCTGGTCGCGGACGAGGCCGAGGACCTGAAGGCGTTGCTCCCGGAGATGCTGCAGGTGACGCTCACTCCGTATATCGGCGAGGTCGAGGCGGGCCGGGCCGCCGATGCAGCTCAGGCGCGGGTGGCCGCCTGAGGAACGCGAGCGCGGGGAGCAGGGCCAGGCGCATGTGAGCAGCGAGATCGAGCCCGGCCCGGTGGCCGCCGACGATCCGGTCCGCGAGCGGATCGCGACGGCGATGATCGAGCTGGCCGCGGAGCAGGGACTCGAGGCGACGACGATCGCGATGGTCTGCGAACGGGCGGCCGTGGGGCGCCCCGCTTTCGACCGGCACTTCGCGGGCAAGGAGGATTGCTTTCTGCAGGCGCACGGGGAGATCGCGTTGGAGTTCTGCCGGCGGGTCAGCGCCGCCTACGCCGGCCCGCGCGGCTGGCACGACAGGATCTGGGCGGGCGCCTGGGCGGCGATGCGCTTCCTCCAGGAAGACGCGGTCCGGGCGCGCTTCTTCGTCGTCGCGGTCAACGGCGCCGGCAGCCGCGCCCAGGCCAGGCGCGACCGGATCCTGCAGGGGCTGGCCGACATGATCGACGCCGGCCGGAGCGAGCTCGAGGAACCCCAGGCCGTCTCGCACAGCACCGCGGAGATGGTCAGCGGCGCGATCTACGGGACGATCATGGTCAAGGTCCGCGACGGCGCGATCGAGCGCGGCGAGGAATTCCTCTCCGAGCTCGTCTACATGGCGATGATGCCCTACCTCGGTGCCCGCGCCGCCGAGGATGAGCTGCTGGTCGAGCCGCTCCGCTGAGCGAAGACACCGGAGTACGTCGGGTATGGTCGCGGTTGTGGCGAAGGCAGCGGGGAAGGGGAAGGGCAAGAAGGATTCGGCACCCGACGCCGAACCCGCCTCCTCGCCGCGTCTGCCCGCCGGCCGGCACGGCCTGCCCCGCGAGTTCATCGTCCAGAACCAGCGGGAGCGGATCATCACCGCCCTCGTCGACGTGATCGCCGAACGCGGCTACAACGCGACCACGGTGGCCCACATCACCAAGGCGGCCTCGGTCTCGCGCCGCACCTTCTACGAGCACTTCTCCGACAAGGAAGCCTGCTTCCTCGCCGCCTACGAAATGGTCGCCGACCACATCCGCGAGTCGATGCAGGTCGCCGCCGAGGCCTTCGAGGACTGGCCCCAGAAGGTGCGGGCGGCGCTGGCGACGATGCTGCGCTTCCTCGCCGGGGAGCCCGAGCTCGCGCGGGTCTGCATGATCGAGCCGATCGCCGCCGGGGGCGAGATCGCCGCACGCCACCGGCAGTCGATGCAGGGCTTCGTGGAGATTCTCAAAGCGGGGCGCCCCCAGCACACGGGCGAGCGGCCGCTGCCCGAGGCGACCGAGGCGACTCTGGTCGGCGGCATCGTCTCCCTGATCGTGCGCGAGATCAACGCCGGCCGCACCGAGAAGCTGGAGGAGCTGCTGCCCGACCTCGTGGAGCTGACCCTGGCGCCCTACCTCGGCGCCGACGAGGCCGCGCGCCTGGCCCGCTCGAGCTGAGGTTGGTCGTGTCGAGCGCCTAGGGGACCGCGGTCGCCTCGACCTCGACTCCCCGGCCGCCTTTGCCCGCGACCGAAGCTCCCTCTTCCCGGCTCAGTCGGTGGGCCAGGTAGACCGGGACGATCGAGATCAGGATCACCAACAGCGCGACGACGTTGACGATCGGCAGCTGGCTGGGCCGGAAGAGGTTGCGGAAGATCCAGATCGGCAGCGTTTCCTCCCCCGCGCCGATCGTGAACGTGGTGACGATGATCTCGTCGAAGGAGAGGGCGAAGGCGAGCAGGGCGCCGGCCGCGAGCGCCGTCCGCATGTTGGGCAGGGTGATGTGGCGGAAGGTCTGCCAGGTGTGCGCACCGAGGTCCGCCGAGGCCTCCTCGAAGGAGGCGGAAGTGCGCCGCAGGCGGGCGACGACGTTGTTGTAGACGACGACGATGCAGAAGGTGGCGTGGCCGACGATCACGGTGAAGAGGCCGAGGCTGACCCCGAAGACCTGGGTGAAGGTGTTGCTGAGCGCGACTCCGGTGACGATCCCCGGCAGCGCGATCGGCAGCACGACGAGGAAGGAGATCGTTTCGCGACCGAAGAAGCGGTGGCGGGCGACGGCCAGCGCGGCGAGGGTGCCGAGGAGGAGGGCGATCGCGGTCGCGGCGAGGCCGGCTTTGAGCGAGGTGACGAACGCTTCCCGCGCCGCGTCGTTTTCCAGCGCCTCCCCGAACCACTTGGTGGTGAGACCAGACGGCGGCCACTTCTGGGTCGTGCCGCTCCCGTTGAAGGCGTAGATGCCGACGACGAGGAGCGGGATGTAGATGAAGGCGAGGCCGAGGCCGACCCCGAAGCGCAGCAGCCAGGTGGCACCTTTGGAGAGTCGCATCAGACGTGTTCGAAGGCGCCGAGCTTCCGGGCCACGAGGAGGTAGGCGATCATCACCACGATCGGGACGACGGCGAGCGCGGCGGCGAACGGCTGGTTGTTGGTGATGTTGTTGAAGATGACGTTGCCGATGAACTGGTCGTTGGAGACCAGACGCGGCGTGATGTAGTCGCCGAGGGTGAGCGAGAAGGTGAAGATCGAGCCGGCGACCACGGCCGGGAAGGAGAGCGGCAGGATCACCCGCCGGAAGGTCGTGAAGGGGTGGGCGCCGAGATCCTCGGATGCGCTGATCAGCGAGTTGGGGATGCGCTCCAGCCCGGCGTAGATCGGCAGGATCATGTACGGCAGCCAGAGGTAGCTCATCACCAACCAGACGGCGACGATCCCGTAGCCGGGGCCGTGCAGCCCGAACGGCTCCAGGGCCCAGTTGACGATGCCCTCGTTGGAGAGCATCGTGCGCCAGGCCAGCACCTTGACCAGGTAGCTGGACCAGAGCGGCAGCAGGATCGCGACGACGAGGATCGCGGTGGTGCGCCGGCTCGCCACCTTCGCCATGTAGAAGGCGATCGGGAAGGCGAGAAGCGCGTCGGTGATGGTGACGGCGGCGGCGACGCCGACGGTGCGGCCGACGACGTCGCGGTAGACGGGTTCCTGGACGAGCGTTTCGAAGTTGTCCAGGCTGAAGCCCTGGACGACTTCGCCGCTGAGCGCGTCGACCGACCAGAAGGCGGTGATGAGCAGGACCGCGAGCGAGCCGAGGTAGCCGATGACCAGCCAGCCGACCGGGCCGGCCAGGAGCGTCCCCACCTGCAGCCGGGGGCGGCCCTGGAAGAGACCGGCGAGCCTGCGGCCCGCCGACCCCCTCCTGACGACGGCTTCAGCAGCCACCGCTCACGGCCGCCGGCTCAGCCTTTGATCGTGGTCCATGCCTGGACCCACTCGTTGTAGTCCTTGCAGTCTTCCTCGCCGTTGCCGCAGTCGGCGAGCGGCGTCTCCCAGTAGTAGACCCGCTCCCAGAACGCCGGATTTTCCGCGTGGTACTTCTCGCAGAAATTCTTATCGGCGGTCTGGTCGCAGGCCAGGCTCTGGGCCGGCGCCTCGCCGAAGTATTCGGCGACTTCGGCGTTGACTTTCGGTTCGACGATCCAGTCCATCCACATGTACATGCAGTTCGGGTGTTTGGCTTCCGAGCTGATCATCCAGGTGTCGGACCAGCCGGTCGCCCCCTCTTTCGGCAGGAAGCCCTGGCTCGCCGGGCTGGCCGCGACGGGCTCGCCTTCTTCCTGCAGGGCGAAGTACTGGTACTGCCAGGTCGTTCCGAGATTGACGTCCCCGTTGGCGAAAGCGGAGATCTGCTTCGCCGCTTCGGACCAGTATTCGCCGACGTTCGGCCGCTGTTCTTTCAGCAGGTCGACCGCGGCGTCGAACTGTTCTTCGTTCAGCTCGTAGGGGCTTTCGATCCCCAGCTCGGGCTGGTGCGCCTTCAGGTAGACCGCCGCGTCGGCGATGTAGATCGGGTCGTCGTAGACGCTGATCCTGCCTTTGTATTTCGCCGCCAGTTTGGGATCGAGCATCACGTCCCAGGAAGCGGGCGACGGCTTGACGTCATCGCCGTTCCACATCAGCAGGTTGGCGCCGCGGCCGTGCGGGATCCCGTAGGGCTGGCCGTCGAACGTGTTGTAGGGCTGGTCCTTCAGATCGCTGAAGATCGTCTTGTAGTTCGGGACCAGATCCACGTTCACCGGATCGACGTCACCGCCGTCGACGAGGCGGGCCGAGGCGTTGCCGGAGGCGGAGACGCCGTCGTATTCCCCGCTCCGCATCAGCTGCACCATTTCGTCGGAGGTGCCGGCGACCTTGCCGTTCACCTTGCACCCGGTTTTCTGTTCGAACGGTTTGCTCCATTCCGGTTCGACGTAGCCGGCCCAGGAGATCAGGTCGACTTCGCCCTCTCCTTTGCCGAGCTTCTGCAGCGCCTCTGAGCCGGAGCCACTGTCGCCGTCGTCGTCGGAGCCGCAGCCGGCCAGGACGAGCATGAAGGCGAGCAGCCCGGCGATGACGAGCCACGCCGTTCGGGCGGAGTGAGAGTCCCTTCTCATCGTGAATCCTCCTCTGTCGTTGACTTCACCTGAACGGCGGCCGCGTGCTCCGGACGCCATCCCACCAGGACCTCGTTCCCCTGCTCGGGAGCGCCCTCCCCCGACGCACCCTCCAAGTTCTGACGCACCAGCTGCAGGCTGCCGCCTTCCTCCAGCGCCACCGTGTACCGGGTCACCATTCCGGCGTAGGACACCTCGGCCACCCTGCCGCGCTCGCTGTGCAGGCCGTCCGGGTCGGTGTCCGGCTCCAGCAGCCGGATCTTCTCCGGGCGGATCGTCACCCGCCTTCCCTCGCGCTCGATCAGGTTGGAGACGCCGACGAAGCCGGCGACGAACTCGTTGCGCGGCTGCTCGTAGAGCTCGCGCGGCGGGCTCACCTGCTCGATCCGGCCTTCGTTGAAGACGGCGATCCGATCGCTCATCGTCAGCGCCTCGTCCTGGTCGTGGGTGACGTAGACGAAGGTGATGCCGACCTCGCCCTGGATCGTCTTCAGTTCGACCTGCATCTGCTCGCGCAGCTTCAGGTCGAGCGCCCCCAGCGGCTCGTCGAGCAGCAGCACCTTCGGCCGGTTGACGATCGCCCGCGCCAGCGCGACCCGCTGGCGCTGGCCGCCGGACAGCTCGCCGGGCCGGCGCTCCGCGTAGCCGGGCAGCCGCACCATCTCCAGCGCCTCTTCGCAGCGACGACCCCGCTCGGCCCTGTCCACTCTGGCGACCTTCATCCCGTAGGCGACGTTCTCGCCCACCGTCATGTGCGGGAACAGGGCGTAGTCCTGGAACACGGTGTTGACCGCGCGGTCGTACGGCGGCACCCCGCTGACGTCCTCGCCGGCCAGCTCGATCGTCCCGCCGCTCGGGTCCTCGAAGCCGGCGATCATGCGCAGCGTCGTCGTCTTGCCCGAGCCCGACGGGCCGAGGAAGGTGAAGAACTCCCCCCGTTCGACCTCCAGGTCTATTCCGGCCACGGCGACCACCTCGCCGTAGTGCTTGGTGAGGCCCGCCAGGCGGATGTCAGGAGACGACGCGTCTACAGGTTGAAGTTATCCCAGGCGTTCAGGAAAGCAAGGACAATTCGCGGGGCAGCCGTTGGCCGAGTTGGAGTAAACGCCGTTGGATCTAGTAGCCGGTCGGGTGACGCGCGACGAAGCCGATGTTGTCCCGCAGGTCGGTGTGCCAGCGGGGGCCGCTTTCGCCTTCGTTGCCCGAGGTGTCCCAGCGCACGCCGGCGATCACGGCGTAGGCGTGGCCCGGGTTGGTGTAGACGGTGATCCAGCGCCCCAAGCCGGCTTCGCCCCACTTGGCCATCGGTCCCGAGGGCAGCGGGCTGTCGATGAATTCGCCGCCTTTCAGCGCGTAGCTGACGGCGCCGGAGCAGTCGTAGCCGCGGTCCCACCAGCGTGCGTGGCCGCCGCCGTAGATGTACGGCTTGGTGCGGATTTTGTTGGCCGCCGCGATCACGGCCTTGACTTTGGGGGGAGCGCTCTTCGGCGGGATCAGTTCCCCGGTCGAGAGGAGCTTCGCCTTGGCGGTCGGGGTGCATACATCCACCGCCGCCGGGGTAAGACCTCCGGTAGCGCACTTCGCGGAGGCGCCGGGCGCGGCGACAGCGCCCACGGCGAGCACAACCGCCAGCGCCAACCCGGCTTTGAACTTCAAGTTGTCAGACAGCAAACCGATTCTCCTTTGTCGGCCTACGGGGTTAGCTGTCGGGCTAGCGCTAAAAGGAGCCTGCGCTCTCGCCTGAACTAGGCGGGTTCGCCCCGAAAACGTGGTTCCCCCGTTCCCGCGACGCCTATGGGCGCCTGGGACTCGGCGTTTCGGTTCTACGGACCGGCGGCAGTCTAGACCATCGCCCGGTTGCTTGCTCATAAAAAACAAACATTTTGTGGCCATTCGCACTTTCATCCCAGATTCCTGTCGGCCGGCCGGCTGGTAGCTTGGGCTTGGGTATGGAAATTGCAGGCCGCAAAGCACTTCTGACGGGCGCCACCGGCGGGCTCGGGGTCGCGATCGCCAAGGCGCTGGCGCAGCGCGGGGCCGTGCTCACGCTGAGCGCGCGCAAGCGCGAGGCCCTGGAAGCGCTTGCCGCCGAGCTTCCCGGCGAGGGCCACGGCGTCCTGCCCGCCGACCTGGCCGAGCCGGGCGAGGCGGAGCGTCTCGCGGCCGAGGCCGGCGAGGTCGACATCCTGCTCGCCAACGCCGGCCTGCCCGGAGCCGGACGCATGGAGGACTTCACGCCCGAGCAGGTGCAGCGAGCCCTGCGGGTAAACCTCGAGTCGCCGATGATCCTGGCCCAGGCGCTCTACCCGGCGATGCTGGAGCGCGGCTCCGGCCACCTCGTCTTCGTCGCCTCGCTGGCCGGCAAGTCGCCGGCTCCGCGGTCCTCGATCTACAACGCGACCAAGTTCGGCCTGCGCGGCTTCGCCCTGGCGCTGCGCACGGACCTGGCGCCGCGGGGGATCGGGGTCTCGCTCGTCTCGCCCGGCTTCATCCGCGAAGCCGGCATGTTCGCCGAGTCCGGGGCGAAATCGCCGCCGGGCCTCGGCACTTCGACTCCCGAGGAAGTCGCCAAGGCGACGGTGCGCGCGATCGAGGCCGACAAGGTCGAGATCGCGGTCGCCCCCGCCCGCCAGCGCTTCCTAGCCCACTTCGGCCTTACCAGCCCCGGCATCGCGGTCCGCGTCTCAAGCGGCTCGGCCGGCCAGAAGTCAGCCGCCGAGATCGCCTCCGGCCACTCCGACGACAAGCGTTGAGGGAAGGGGCGGGACCGGGCACCCCTCGCCCGGACAAGTGCCGGTCTAATTAGACCGGCACTTTGAGTATCCGCCCGTTCGAGGGGTGCCCGGTCCCGCCCCTTCGGCGATTTCCTAGGATGGATACGTGAGCAGCAACTCCTTTGGCGCCCGAGCGACCCTGCAGGTAAGTGGGAGCGACTACGAGATCTTCCGCCTCGATGCGTTGCAGGAGCGCTTTGACGTCGCCCGTCTGCCGTACTCGATCAAGGTGCTGCTGGAGAACGTGCTGCGGCTCGAGGACGGCGTTTCGGTCAGTGCCGCCGACGTCGAGGCGATCGCCGGCTGGGACGCGGCGGCCGAGCCCAGCGTCGAGATCCCCTTCCAGCCGGCGCGGGTGCTGATGCAGGACTTCACCGGCGTCCCGGCCGTCGTCGACCTGGCGGCGATGCGCGACGCGATGGAGGAGATCGGCGGCGACCCGGCCGCGATCAACCCGCTGGTCGACGTCGACCTGGTGATCGACCACTCGGTCCAGGTCGACGCCTTCGGCAACGAGCGCGCCTTCGCCCTCAACGCCGAGCGCGATTTCGAGCGCAACCTGGAGCGCTACTCGTTCCTCAAGTGGGGCCAGCACTCCTTCGCGAACTTCCGCGTCGTCCCGCCGGCCACCGGCATCTGCCACCAGGTCAACCTCGAGTACCTGGCTCAGGTCGTCTACAGCCGCGAGAACGACGGGGCGCTTCAGGCCTATCCCGACACCCTGGTCGGAACCGACTCGCACACGACCATGGTCAACGGCCTCGGCGTGCTCGGGTGGGGTGTCGGCGGGATCGAGGCCGAGGCGGCGATGCTGGGCCAGCCGATCTCGATGCTGCTGCCGCAGGTGGTCGGGTTCAAACTGGGCGGCGAGCTGCCGGAGGGGGCGACCGCGACCGACCTCGTCCTCACCGTGACCGAGATGCTGCGGGCGCGCGGCGTCGTCTCCAAGTTCGTCGAGTTCTTCGGCCCCGGGCTTTCGACGCTCGGGCTCGCCGACCGGGCGACCCTCGGCAACATGTCGCCCGAGTTCAGCTCGACCTGCGCGATCTTCCCGGTCGACGCCGAGACGCTGCGCTACCTCGACCTGACCGGACGCCCGACCGAGACGATCGAGCTGGTCGACGCCTACGCGCGCGAGCAGGGCCTGTTCCACGACGAGAGCGCGGCCGACCCCGTCTTCTCCGAGTTGCTGGAGCTCGACCTCGGCGAGGTCGAACCCAGCATCGCCGGCCCGAAGCGGCCGCAGGACCGGGTGCCGCTGATTCAGGCGAAGGACGCCTTCCTCACCGCGATGGACGATTTCGCCCCCGAGGCCGCGGAGCGGATGGGCAACGGTCGCGACAACGCGATCGAGGAGTCGTTCCCAGCCTCCGATCCGCCGGCCGAGGACCACGACGACGAGCGCGGCAAACCGCGGCCGGCTGTCTCCGCCGCCCCGGCGGCGACGATCGCGCGCGGCAGCGGCGACGAGGTCGAGGTGACGCTCGAGGACGGGACCTCGTTCGAGCTCGACCACGGCCGCGTCGTGATCGCGGCGATCACCAGCTGCACCAACACCTCCAACCCCACCGTCATGGTCGCCGCCGGCCTGCTCGCCCGCAACGCGGTCGAAAAGGGGCTGGCCCGCAAACCCTGGGTGAAGACCTCGTTGGCTCCCGGCTCGACCGTTGTCACCGAGTACCTCGAGCGCGCCGGCCTCACCGAGTACCTGGATGCGCTGCAGTTCAACCTGGTCGGCTACGGCTGCACCACCTGCATCGGCAACTCGGGGCCGCTGGCCCCGCAGATCTCGGCGGCGATCGCCGCGCAGGACCTGGCGGTCTGCTCGGTCCTCTCGGGCAACCGCAACTTCGAGGGGCGGATAAACCAGGACGTGAAGGCGAACTATCTGGCCAGCCCGCCGCTGGTCGTCGCCTACGCGCTGGCCGGCCACATGGACCTCGACCTGGTCAAGGAGCCGCTCGGAGCGGGCTCCGACGGGGAGCCGGTCTACCTGCGCGACATCTGGCCCGGTGCCGAGGAGGTGAAGGAGGTGGTCGGCGCCTCGGTCGCCTCGGAGATGTTCGCCCGCAACTACGCCGAGGTGTTCAAGGGCGACGCCACCTGGAACGCGGTCGACGTCCCCGCCGGCGACCGCTACACCTGGCCCGACTCCACCTACGTGCGCCGGCCGAGCTTCTTCGAGCAGATCCCGGCCGATCCGCCAGGGGTGGAGCCGATCGCCGGCGCCCGCGCGCTCGCCCTGCTCGGCGATTCGATCACCACCGACCACATCTCACCGGCCGGCGCGATCAAGAAGGACAGCCCCGCCGGCAGGTGGCTGGTCGAGCACGGCGTCGAGCCGCGCGACTTCAATTCCTACGGCGCCCGCCGCGGCAACCACGAGGTGATGATCCGGGGCACCTTCGCCAACATCCGGCTCCGCAACCAGTTGGTCGAGCGGGCCGGCGGTTTCACCCGTCATTTCCCGGACGGCGGGGAAACGACGATCTACGAGGCGGCGATGACCTACGCCGTCGAAGGCGTACCCCTGGTCGTGCTGGCCGGCAAGGAGTACGGCTCGGGCTCCTCACGCGACTGGGCGGCGAAGGGGACGAAGCTGCTCGGGGTACGGGCGGTGATCGCCGAGAGCTTCGAGCGGATCCACCGTTCGAACCTGATCGGGATGGGTGTGCTGCCGTTGCAGTTCGCTTCCGGCGAGAGCGCCGCGTCGCTCGGGCTGACCGGGGCGGAGAGCTTCGACTTCGGCGATCTCGAAGACGGGCGGGCGGAGACGGTCACCGTCACCGCCCGGCGGGACGACGGCTCGACCGCCGAGTTCGCCGCGAAGATCCGCCTCGACACCCCGAACGAGGTGACGTACTTCCTCAACGGCGGCATCCTCCAGACGGTCCTGCGCAAGCTCAAAAAGTAGGCGCAGCGGGGCCGCGGGAGGCAGGGGGGTCCGCGCGACCCTCACTGCACCTGCGCGTCGGTAGCCAGGGAGGGATGCCGACGCGGCCGTTCCCCTGGACGGGACTGTCCAGACGGAACAGTCACGTCTAGCTATACCGCTTGGACACCTTGCGGTCAAGCTAGGTCGAGTGGTTTAAGGCCGATCTGCCGCGGTTTGGGCACGCTCGGAGTCCTCGTACTCCGATCCGGCCACCCCCCAGCCCTTGCGCTCGATCAGCTCGATGCCGATCACGCTGCCGACCGGGCCGACCGGGGTGAGGGTCGCGGCGAGCAGGGTGTAGGGGGCCTCGCGCCATACGGCGGCGATCCAGATCAGCAGGCAGAGGGCGATGAAGCCGAGCCCGTGGGCCCAGCCGAAGACCATCGTCTCGGTCTCGAAGCCCGGCAGCAGCCAGAAGAGGAGCAGACCGGCGAAGACCGCCAGCTCCAACCAGGAAAACCGCTTCACCCAGACGAACAGTGGCCCGGGGACGGGCTTTTGCAGCGGCCGGCGCACCGGGCCTCAGGCGCCGGGTGTGAGCGCGGTGAGGACGATCCGTTCCTGCTCGCGCGCGTGGGCGCCGGAGTAACCCTCGCCGGGGCTGGCGCGGCCCTGGCGGCCGATGTAGGTCAGCTCCACCCCCTCGGGAAGGATCGCCGGCAGGCGGCGCGACATCACCTTCCAGGCACCCATGTTGCGCGGCTCCTCCTGCACCCAGGCAACCTCCTTGAGGTTCGGGTAGGAGGCGATCAGTCCCTGCAGCTGTTCTTTGGCGAACGGGTACAGCATCTCGACCCGCGCGATCGCGACGTTCTCAGCCGCCTCGCGACGTTCGTGGTTGTCGATGTCGAAGTACACCTTGCCGGTGCAGAGCGCCAGGCGCTCGACCTTCTCGCGCCGTCCTCCCGCCTGCGGGTCGTCGAGGATGAAGTGGAAATGCTCCTCGGTGAGACGCTCGAGACGGGTGGTGGCGCGGTCGAGGCGCAGCAGCCCCTTGGGGGTGAAGACGATCAGCGGCCGCGGCTTGCGGATCAGGGCCTGGCGGCGCAGCAGGTGGAAGTACTGGGCGGCGGTGGTCGGGTAGGCGATGCGAATGTTGCCCTCGGCGCCGAGGGCAAGGAAGCGCTCGATGCGGGCGCTGGAGTGCTCGGGTCCCGACCCCTCGTATCCGTGGGGTAACAGCAGGGTCAGCCGGCTCGTTTGCCCCCACTTCGACTCGCCGGAGACGATGAAGCTGTCGACGATCACCTGGGCGGCGTTGGCGAAGTCGCCGAACTGGGCCTCCCAGAGGACAAGCGCGCTCGGGCTCGCCGCCGAGTAGCCGTACTCGAAGCCGAGGCAGGCGATCTCCGAGAGCGGGCTGTTGTAGAGCTCGAAGGGGGCGGACGCGTCCTCGAGGTGCTGCATCGGCGTGTACTCGAGGCCGGTGTTCTCGTCGTGGAGGACGAGGTGGCGGTGGGAGAAGGTGCCGCGCTCGGTGTCCTGGCCCGTGAGGCGGACGTGGACGCCTTCGGTCAGCAGTGAGGCGAAGGCGAGCGCCTCGGCCTGTCCGAAGTCGATCCCGCCCTGCTCGATCGCCTCGATCCGCCTGGAGAGCGGGCGGCGCAGCTTGCGGTGGACGTTGAAGCCATCCGGCGTCTTCAGCAGCTCCTCGTTGAGGGCCCGCAGCTTCTCGGCCGGGACCGCCGTGTGGACCGGCGGGCTCGCGGTGCGGTCGAGCAGTTCGCCGGTGCTGGTGGTGGCGCCGGTCACGGTCGGATCCTCGTACTCGCCGGCCTCCATCTTCTCGCGCAGGGCCTTCAGCGCCGCCGCCATCTCTTCGCGGCGCTGCTCGGAGGCCTCGCCGACGCCCTCGGGGGAGATCACGCCCTCGCCGATCAGCTGCTCGGCGTAGATCTCGGAGACCGGCGGGCGGGCCTTGATCTTCGCCGCCATCGTCGGCTGGGTGTAGGCGGGCTCGTCGGTCTCGTTGTGCCCGAAGCGGCGGTAGCCGATCACGTCGATCACGATGTCGCGGCCCCAGCGCTCGCGGTAGGCCATCGCCAGCCGCACCGCCGCCGAGCAGGCCTCGACGTCGTCGGCGTTGACGTGGACGATCGGCACGTTGAAGCCCTTGGCCATGTCGGCCGCGTAGGGAGTGGAGCGGGCCTCCTCGGGATCGGTGGTGAAGCCGACCTGGTTGTTCTGGATCAGGTGGATCGTGCCGCCGGTGCTGTAGCCCTTGAGCGCTTGCAGGTTGAGCGTCTCGGCGACCACCCCCTGGGCCGGGAAGGCGGCGTCGCCGTGCAGGAGCACCGGCACCGCGCGCTTCGGGTCGTGGCTGAGCTCGGCGCCGTCGAAATCGGACTGCAGGAAGCGGGCGCCGCCGGTGACGACCGGGTTGACGAACTCGAGGTGGCTCGGGTTGGGGTAGAGCCGGACCGAGATCTTCTCCCCCTCGGAGGTCTCGTAGACCCCGCGGTGGCCGTAGTGGTACTTGACGTCGCCGGTGCCGCCGTGCGGGATTCCCGCCACCGCCTTCACCGCCTCGATCCGCTTCGCACCCTCGAACTCGGCCATGATCGACTCGACCGGGCGGCCGAGGTTGTGGGCGAGGACGCTGAGCCGGCCGCGATGGGCCATCCCGAAGACGACCTCCTCGGCGCCGGAGCGGTGCGAGAGTGTGACCACCTCGTCGAGCATCGGCACGACCACGTCGAGGCCCTCGATCGAGAACATCTTCTGGCCCAGGTAGGCCTTCTCGAGGAAGCGCTCGAACTGGAAGACGTCGATCAGGCGGCTGAGCAACCGCCGTTTCTCCTCTTCGGTGAGCGGCTGCCGGTGGGCGCCGGTCTCGATCATCTCGCGCAACCAGATCCGCTGCTGGTGCGAGGAGAGGTGCTCGAACTGGTAGGCGATCGTGCCGCAGTAGGTCTGGCGCATCCTGGGCAGCGCCTCGAGGAGGGTTTCGCCGGGGACGCCGATCCGCAGGATCGAGGCCGGGATGCGGGCCATCAGCTCCGGCGTCAGGTTGACGTTCTCCGGCTGCAGCGCCGGATCGCCCTTCGGCTCGGAGCCGAGCGGGTCGAGCTGGGCGGCGAGGTGGCCGTGGGTGCGGTAGGCCTTGAGCAGGGAGGTGGCCGCCTGGACCGCCTGGAGCAGCTCTTCGTCGACCTCGCCGGGGGCGGTGCTCGGTTCGGCGCCGGTCGGGGTGGTGGCGGTGCCGCCGAGCGGCGGCGCCGATGCGGAGGCGGGGTGGGCAGAGGAGACGCCGGCGGCGTCGATGCCGAGGTCCGCCGCGACCTGCTCGTAGAACCCGTCCTCGCCCTGCAGCAGCTGCTCGACCCGGCGCAGGAAGGCCCCCGACTCGGCCCCCTGGATCACCCGGTGGTCGTAGGTCGAGGTCATCGTCATCACCTTCGAGACCCCGAGCTGCTTCAGCCGTTCCGGCGAGGCGTGCAGCCACTCGGAGGGGTAGGCGATCGACCCGGTGGCGATGATCGCGCTCTGGCCGCGGAGCAGGCGCGGCACCGAGGCGACGGTGCCGATCCCGCCCGGGTTGGTGAGCGAGATGTTGGTCCCCTGGAAGTCGTCGGCGGTGAGCTTGTTCTCGCGGGTCTTCGCGATCAGGTCTTCGTAGTAGGAGTGGAAGGCGGCGAAGTCGAGCCCGTCGGCGCCCTTGATCGCCGGCACCATGAGGCTGTGCGAGCCGTCCTTGCGCTCGACGTCGACGGCGATGCCGAGATTCACCGACCCGCCCTCGAGCGCGAAGGGCTTGCCGTCGCGCTCCTCGAAGGTCCGCACCATCACGGGGAACTCCCTGGTCCCCTGCACGATCGCCCAGGCGACCAGGTGCGTGAAGGAGACCTTCAGCCCCCGCTCCTTCAGCACGACGTTGATCGCCTTGCGTTTGGCGTCGAGCGTGTCGACCGCGATCGTCCTGAACGACGTCGCCGTCGGCACCGCCCGGCTCTCGTCCATCGCCCTGGCCAGCATCGCCGCCGGCCCCCGCAGCTGCTTGGCTTCACCGGCCGCAGCAGCGGGCACGCCGCCGTTGCCACCCCCGTCGGCAGCCGCGATCACGTCCTCCTTGGTCACCTTCGACCCAGGGCCGGTCCCCTTCACCGAAGCCAGATCGACGCCGTTAGCTTCAGCCACTCGCCGGGCGACCGGAGTAGCTCTCACGTCGGTGGCCCCGTTGCCTGAGCGCGCCTCGGAGTCCCCGCCGTTGGCCGCAGCGGCATCTGCCGGGGGTGGCGCCGAGGCGGGGGCCCCCCGCGGCGCGGAGCCGCCTCCGGCGGCGAGCACCGTGGGGGAGGCCTCGGCGCCAGGACCCGCGGCCTGACCGCTTTGTCCCTCGTCGGATCCCTCCCCAGGCTCCATCTCAGCCAACGGCGCCCCGACCGGAACCTCGTCGTCCACCTGCGCGATCAGCTTGGTGATGACCCCGTCCGTCGGCGCCGGCACCTCGGCATCGACCTTGTCGGTGGAGACCTCGACCACGGTGTCGCCCTCGTGGACGAAGTCGCCCTCGGCCACGTGCCACTCGAGGACGATTCCCTCGGTCACCGACTCGCCCATCTCGGGCATCGCGATCTGCACGGTGGCCGTCTCCGCCATTTCTGGTTCTGAGTGTATGGAACCAGGGGAACGAGCTTGGCGGTCGAGGTAGGCTGACAGCGATGAACTACTTCGTCACCGGAGCAACCGGGTTCATCGGCCGCAATCTGGTTGCGCGGCTGCTGCAGCGCGACGGCACGGTCTACGCGCTGGTGCGGGCGGGATCGCGCGGCCGGCTGGAGGAGCTGCGGACCGCCTGGGGCGCCGACGGGGCACGCGTCGTTCCGGTCGCCGGCGACCTCTCGCAGCCCAGCCTCGGTGTCTCCGAGGAGGACATGCTGGCGATGCGCGGCGAGGTGGACCACTTCTTCCACCTGGCGGCGATCTACGACATCACCGCCGATGCCGAGGCCCAGGAGGTCGCCAACGTCGAGGGGACCCGGCACGCGGTCGAGCTGTCCGGCGCGATCGAGGCCGGCTGCTTCCACCACGTCAGCTCGATCGCCGCGGCGGGCCTCTACAAGGGCGAGTGGCGCGAGGACATGTTCGACGAGGCGGAACTGCTCGACACCAACCCCTACTTCCGCACCAAGCACGAGTCCGAGCGGCTCGTCCGCGAGGAGAGCCCGCGTCCCTGGCGGGTCTACCGGCCGGGGATCGTGGTGGGGGACTCGCGCACGGGCGAGATCGACAAGATCGACGGCCCCTACTACTTCTTCAAGGCCCTGCAGCGGCTGCGGCGGGTGGTGCCGTCCTGGCTGCCGACGATCGGCGTCGAAGGGGGCGAGATCAACATCGTTCCGGTCGACTACGTCGCGGATGCGATCGACCACATCGCCCACCAGCCGAAGCTCGACGGCCGCGCCTTCCACCTCACCGACCCGGACCCGAAGACCGCCGGCGAGGTGATCAACCTCTTCGCCAAAGCAGCCGACGCGCCGCAGATGGCGGTGCGGCTGGACACCGACCTGACCGAGCCGGCGACCGGCTTGGCGCGAACGGTGCTGAAGCTCTTCCCGCCCGCGAAGCGGGGGCTGAAGCTGGCGATCGAGCAGCTCGGCCTGCCCCCATCGGTTCTCACCTACGTCGATTACCCGACCAGCTTCGACGCGACCGAGGCGCGCAAGGCGCTGCAGGGCTCCGGGATCGAGGTGCCGCCGCTGGAGAGCTACGCGGCCAAGGTCTGGGACTACTGGGAGCGCAACCTCGACCCGGACCTGTTCAAGGACCGCTCCCTCTCGGGCGCGGTGCGGGGCAAAGTCGTCCTGATCACCGGCGCCTCCTCGGGGATCGGCAAAGCGACCGCGGTCAAGGTCGCCGACGCCGGCGCCACGGTGCTGCTGGTCGCGCGTTCGGCCGAGAAGCTGGAAGAGACCCGGGACGAGATCGCCGCCGCCGGCGGGTCCGCCCATATCCACCGCTGCGACATGTCCGACATCGAGGACATCGAGCGGATGGCCGAGGAGGTCCTGGCCTATCACGGCCACGTCGACATCCTGGTCAACAACGCGGGCCGCTCGATCCGCCGCTCGATCGCCCTCTCCTACGACCGCTTCCACGACTTCGAGCGCACGATCCAGCTCAACTACCTCGGCGCTCTTCGGCTGATCCTCGCGCTGCTGCCGACGATGCGCGCCCGCAAGCACGGCCACATCGTCAACATCAGCTCGATCGGGACCCAGACCAACCCGCCGCGCTTCTCCGCCTACGTCGCCTCGAAGGCGGCGCTGGACGCCTTCAGCCGGGTGATCGCCTCAGAGGTGGTCGAAGACAACGTCCACCTGACGACGATCAACATGCCGCTGGTGCGGACGCCGATGATCGCGCCGACCCGGATGTACGACATGTTCCCGGCGATCACGCCCGAGGAGGCGGCGGAGATGATCGCCAAGGCGATGGTCGGCAAACCCAAGAAGGTGGCGACCAGGCTCGGAAACTTCGGAGAGCTGCTCTACGCGATCGCCCCGAAAGCGAGCGACTCGATTCTCAACACCGCCTACAAGCTCTTCCCGGACTCGCAGGCGGCGAAGGGCAAGACGGAGGAGGCGCCGGACAAACCGCCCTCCACGGAGGCGGTTGCGTTTGCGCACCTGATGAAAGGGGTCCACTGGTAGGTGGACTGGCTGAGCATGGCCGAGCGCAGGCTCAAGCACTGGGGTTGGGGGTATGAGGACCAGGCTCCTTCGGATCAGGAGCTGCGGGAGGCTGCGGCGGGGATTCGGGAGCGGTTTGGGTTTGGGGGGGAGCCGGAGGGGGCCGTCCCGCTTGATGCGGTGGAGCTGCGCAAGTCGCGGTTGAAGGTGCCTTCCGGGTTCGGTGACCTGTTCTCGGATGGGCGTTACGAGCGGGTGTCGCATGCGCTCGGGAAGGCGTACCGGGATGTGGTGCGTGGGTTCCGCGGCGCGTTCGAGAATCCGCCTGACCTGGTGGCGTTTCCGCGCGACGAGTCGGAGATCGAGACGGTGCTGAGCTGGGCCGAGGCGGAGGGGGCAGCGGTGATCCCGTTCGGCGGCGGCACCAGCGTGGTCGGGGGCGTGGAGCCGCGGGGATTGGGCGAGCGGCCGGTGGTGACGATGGACCTGCGCCGGCTCGACCGGGTGCTCGAGGTCGACCCCGAGTCGCTGGCGGCGCGGATCCAGGCGGGCGCCACGGGGCCGGGGCTCGAGGAGCAGCTGCGCGAGCACGGGTTGACCCTGCGCCACTTCCCGCAGTCCTTCGAGTACGCGACGCTCGGCGGCTGGATCGCGACCCGGGCGGGTGGCCATTTCGCGACGCTCGAGACCCACATCGACGACCTGGTCGAGTCGGTGCGGGCGGTGACGCCGCGCGGCACCTGGGAGAGCCGGCGGCTGCCGGGCTCCGGTGCCGGGCCGTCGCCCGACCGGCTGCTGCTCGGCTCCGAGGGCATCCTCGGGACGATCGCCGAGGCCTGGGTACGGGTTCGCCCGCGGCCCGAGTTCAAGGCCTCCTGCGGGGTCGGGTTCGGCGACTTCCTGGCGGCGGCCGGCGCGGTGCGGGCGATCTCCCAGTCCGGCCTGCACCCGTCCAACTGCCGCCTGCTCGACGCCTCGGAGGCGGAGCTGACCGGCGCCGGCAGCGGCGAGGTCAACCTGCTGATCCTCGGCTTCGAGTCCGCCCGGCACCCGGTCGAGCGGTGGATGACGATGGCGCTCGAGATAGCCCGCGAGCACGGCGGGACCCCGGGCGAGCCGCGCATCTCCGCGCCGACGGGACGAAAGGACGAATCGGTCGGCGCAAGGGATGAGTCGGACAGCCCCGTCGATGCCTGGCGCGGCGCCTTTCTCCTCGCCCCGTACCTGCGCGACACCTTTGTCGCCTGCGGTGTGCTCTCGGAGACCTTCGAGACCGCGATCACCTGGGACCGCTTCGAGGACTTCCACGCCGGCGTCATGGAGGCGGCGCGGCAGGCCGTCGCCGAGGTCTCCGGCGCGCCGGCCGAGGGCCCCGGCTCGCCCCGGGTCAGCTGCCGCTTCACCCACGTCTACCCGGACGGGCCCGCGCCCTACTTCACGGTGCTGGCGCCGGCCATCCGCGGTGGCGAGGTCGAGCAGTGGGACGGGATCAAGGCCGCCGTATCCGATGCGCTGATCGAGGCCGGCGGCACGATCACCCACCACCACGCGGTCGGCCGCGACCACCGTCCCTGGTACGACCGCCAGCGCCCGGCCCCCTTCGCCGCCGCCCTCCGCGCCGCCAAGGCCGAGCTCGACCCAGGCGCGATCCTCAACCCAGGCGTCCTGATCGACCCGGCGTAGAGGCGGCCAGGGCTACCCTTCGGCGGATGGGTATCGAGAAAAAGCCGCGCCCCGCGCCGCACGCGGACGATCCATGGCGGGCCAATGAGGCGTCGCGGCGCCGACAGCTGCGTGAAGACGGCCGCCGACCGCTTGCCGTCAATCTCGCAGAGGGACTGGCGCTAAGCGAATTTCTCTCCAAGTTCACCGGAAGCGCACGGAAGAGTTGACGCCCGACCCCCTTCGGTTGCAGGAGCTGCTCAACCGCCTGATCGAGGCTGAGGTGCGGTTCGTGCTGGTCGGTGGGCTTGCAGTCAATGCATGGGGTTACCTCCGCGCGACCAGGGACGTCGATGTCGTGCCCGATCCGGCGCCAGAGAACCTCGAACGGCTCGATGCCTTGCTGCGCGAACTCGGGGGAAAGGTGGACGTGAATGGTGAGTTGCTCGAAGGAGCCGCGATCCGTACGTTCCTGCGCACCGGCGACCGGACGCTTGTGGCGACGGACCTTGGCCAGGTGGACATCCTCCAGGGCCTTCCGCAGATCCCCCCGTTTTCCGCTCTCGACGAGAAGGCGAAGGAGGTCGACCTCGACGGTCTCGTCGTTCGGGTCTGTTCGCTGGAGCATCTGATGGAGATGAAGCGATCCAGTGTCCGCCCAAGGGACCGGGAAGACCTCAAAGCGCTGGAGGCTGCCCAGAACCCCGGAGAAGACGGGTAATGACGCCGCCCGGCGATACGCTTTCGCGACTCGATCTCCCGGCCCGGCCGGCGTTCAGCGCTTTGCCTGCGGCCTCCCCGAATGGAAACGATCACCTCCGAACAACCGACCGTGCCGGCTGACGGCGGGGCCGAGGCGCCCGAGCCGGTCGTGCCGCGGCGCTCGCCGCTGCGCGCCGCGATCAAGACCGGACGGCCGAAGGAGTGGATCAGCAAAAACGTCTTCGTGTTCGCCGGGCTGCTGTTCTCCGGCAAGTTCGACCAGTTGCACGCGGTCACCGCGGCGCTGCTCACCTTCATCGCCTTCTGTCTGATCTCCAGCGCCGGGTACTACGTCAACGACCTGATCGACGTCGAGCTCGACCGCAAGCACCCGAAGAAGCGCTTCCGGCCGCTGGCGGCGGGCGAGCTCTCCGAGACGGCGGCGAAGCTGATCGCCCCCGCCCTCGCGGTGATCGCGATCGCGATCGCCTTCGCCGCGGTCAACTGGGAGGTCGGGCTGATGGTGGTCGGCTACGGCATCGCCCAGATGGCCTACAGCCTCGGCCTCAAGCAGATCGTGATCATCGACGTGATGGTCCTGGCGGGGCTGTTCATCCTCCGCGTCGCCGCCGGCGCCAGCGCCGTCGATGCCCACGCGTCGGAATGGCTGATCCTCTGCACCGGCATGCTCGCCGCCTTCCTCGGCTTCACCAAGCGGCGCCAGGAGGCCGTCTCCGAGTTGCACGAAGGGACTTCGACCAGGCCCGTGCTGGAGCACTACTCGCTCCCCTTCCTCGACCAGATGGTCTCCCTGGTCACCACCGGCACGGTGATCAGCTACGCGATCTACACCGTCAACTCGCCGCTGATCGGCAGCCAGATGATGCTGACGATCCCGCCCGTGATCTACGGGATCTTCCGCTACCTCTACCTGATCTACGACCGCTCCGACGACCGCTCGATGGCCCAGATAGTCGCCGGCGACCGCGGCATCCAGGCCGCCGGCGCCGCCTACGCCGTGATCGCCTTCCTGCTCCTCTACGTCCTCAACTAGCCGAGCTGCGCTTTTTGGTCGCCTGGGGGCCAAAAAGCGCAGCTCGATCTAGACCAGGCCCGCTGCTTCGTCGGGTGCGGCTTCCATCAGGTAGAAGCGGGCGCGGCCGAGCTCCTCGCCGTCGACCTGGACGACTGCGGCGTGGGGGCCGGGGGCCTCGAAGTTGGCGGTGGCGCCGATCGACATCACGAGGCGCTGCTCCTGGCCGGCGGGCATGCCGGGCGGGCGGCCGGTCTCGAAGCTGGCGGTGAGGCCCTCGCCGAGTTCGACCCCGTCGGGATCCTGGATGCCGACGGTCAGCTCGTGGGGGTCGTTGGTCTCGTGCCAGGCGACGTCGATTCCGAGCCCGATGTGGAAGGCCCACTCGTGTGGCAGCTCCGGCAGGCGCAGCACGTTCCAGCCGCCGCCGTTCAGGTAGAGCTTGCCGTTGACCGCCTCGCTGTGGTCGGCGAGCAGGAGGAAGCCGAGGTTCATCGCGGCTCCGGGTAGGGGACGACGGGCAAATCGGAGAGCAGCTCGACCTTGCCGCTGCGGGTGAACTGGAGGTCGATCGTCTCGTTCTTGCGGTAGGTGCCGAACAGCCCCAGGTACATCGCCAGCCAGCGACCGGCTCCGACCTTCTCCTTGACGATCGGCCGGCCGAAGACGATCTCGCCGCCCTCGATCGAGTAATCGCCGCCCTCGCTCTGCTCGATCCCGTTGATGAAGACCGTGAACGGAGGCTCGGCGCCGCGCGGCAGCCTCACCCGCTCGCCGGCCGCGTAGCTGCCCTTCGGAATCTCGGTATCGACGTCGCTCATCGGCTCTCCGCCTCCAGAGTTTCCCGCACCAGGTCGAACGGGGTGTCGTGCCGGCTCGGGTCCAGCTCCTCTCGCCCTACCCCGCCGCGGTAGGGAACGAACGTGCCGTCGCCGCGCACGTCGACGCCCGCGGCGGCCCGCCGCAACAGCCCTCCCCGCTTCAGCTCGAGCCGCGCCTGGACCTGGTCCTCCGGTTTGAAGTCGCGCAGCAGCGAGGCGGTCCTCGCCGGCCCGCCGGCGCGGATCTCCAGCGCCCGCCGCCGCATCTCGGCCACCGCCTCGGCGAGCTCGTCGAACGCCCGGTGGGATACGTCGGACCCGTGCCGGACGGTCAGCTTCCAGCGCGGCACGGCCGGTGGTTCAGGCGCCGCGCCGCGGCCGTTTCGGCCGTTTCGCCGGCGGGCCGACGATTTTCTCGGGCCCGTCGCGCCCGTTCACCGGCACGTAATCGCGCTCCCGCTCGCCGGTGTAGATCTGGCGCGGGCGGGCGATTTTCGTCTCCGGGTCTTCTTGCATCTCCATCCACTGCGCGATCCAGCCGGCGGTGCGCGGGATCGCGAAGATCACCGTGAACATGTTGGTCGGGATCCCCAGCGCCTCGTAGATGATCCCCGAGTAGAAGTCGACGTTCGGGTAGAGCTTGCGAGAGGTGAAGTACTCGTCGTCGAGCGCCTGCTTCTCCAGCTCGCGGGCGATCTCGACCAGCGGGTTGTACTCGGTCGCCTCGAAGACCTCGTCGAGGTACCCCTGGATGATCCGCGCCCGTGGGTCGTAGTTCTTGTACACCCGGTGGCCGAAGCCCATCAGTTTCTCCTCGCGGTCTTTGACCCGGGCGAGGAAGTCGGGGATGTTCTCCACCGACTCGATCCTTTGCAGCATCCGCAGCACCGCCTCGTTGGCGCCCCGTGCAGCGGCCCGTAGAGCGCCGCCACCCCGGCCGCCACGGCCGAGTAGGGGTCGACCCCGGAGGAGCCGACGCCGCGCACCGCGTTGGTCGAGCAGTTCTGTTCGTGGTCGGCGTGGAGGATGAACAGCACGTCGAGCACCCGCGAGAGCACTTCCTTCGGCACGTGTTTGTCTTCGGTCGTCTTGAACATCATCGAGAGGAAGTTCTCGGCGAAGTTGAGCTCGTTGTCCGGGTAGACGTAGGGCAGGCCCAGGTTGTGCCGGTAGGAGAAGGCGGCGAGGGTCGGGACCTTGGCGATCAGCCGCACGGCCGCCATGTAGCGCTCTTCGGGGTCCTCGATCTGCTTCGCGTCGGGATAGAAGGTGGAGAGGGCGCCGACTCCGGCCAGCAGCATGCCCATCGGGTGCGCGTCGTAGCGGAATCCCTGGAAGAACTGCTTCAGGTCCTCGTGCACGTAGGTGTGGTGGGTGATGTCGAAGACCCAGCGGTCGAGCTGCGGCCCGGTCGGCAGCTCGCCGAAGACCAGCAGGTATGCGGTCTCCAGGAAGGTCGAGCGCTCGCAGAGCTGCTCGATCGAGTAGCCGCGGTGTTCGAGGATCCCGGCGCCGCCGTCGATGTAGGTGACCGCCGAGCGGCAGGACGCGGTGTTGGTGAAGGCCGGGTCATAGGCCAGCATCCCGAATTCGTCCTCGTCGACCTTGATCTGGCGCAGGTCCATCGCCCGCACCGTGCCGTCCTCGATCGGCAGCTCATACGTCTTGCCGGTGCGGTTGTCGGTGACGGTGAGGGAATCGGACGCCATGGGCGCGCCCATTCTTTCAGTTAACCCGCGCCGGCCGTTAAGAACCGGGAAGGCCCTCGAACTGGGTCATCCCGCGCAGCAGCTCGAAGCGCTCGTCGATCTCCTCGCGGCTCAGCCGGGCGACCCGCTCGGTCCCGAACTCCTCGACGTTGAAGGAGGCGAGCACGGTGCCGTAGCCCATCGCCCGCCGCAGGTGCGCCTCGTCGAGCTCGCCGTCCTGGCCGTCGAGGTAGCCGAAGAAACCGCCGGCGAAGCTGTCGCCGGCTCCGGTCGGGTCGCGCACGTCCTCGAGCGGGAAACCCGGCAGGGCGAAGAACCCGGTCCCGGTGAACAGCGCCGCCCCGTACTCGCCCTGCTTGGCGACGACGGCGCGCGGCCCCAGCTCCATCACCGCCCGCGCCGCGCGGGCCAGGTTCGACTCGCCGGTCAGCATGCGGATCTCGGCGTCGTTGACGACCAGGCAGTCGACCTCGGCGACCGCCGCCCGCAGCGAGTCCCGCGCGGTTTCGATCCAGAGGTTCATCGAGTCGAGCCCGCTGAAGCCGGCCGCGGTGCACTGGGCGCGCACCTGACGCTGCAGGTCGGGCTGGATGTTGGCGAGAAAGAGCGTGTCGGCCGCCTGAGCCGCCTCCGAGAGCTTCGGCTCGAACTCGCCGAAGACGCCGAGCTGGGTGTCCTCGGTGTGGGCGACGTTGAGGTCGTACTCGTAGCGGCCGCGCCAGAAGAAGGACCTGCCGCCCGCGACCCGCTCGATGTCGTCGGTGAGGACGCCGCGGTTCTCCAGCACCGCGAACTGCTCGGGGCCGAAGTCATCGCCGACCGGCCCGACCGGCCGCACCGCGGTGAAGAAGCTGGCGGCGAGCGAGAAGTGGACGGCGGCGCCGCCGAGCATGCGGTCGCGCTCCCCGAAAGGGGTCTTGACCGCGTCAAAGGCGATTGAGCCGACGACCGTGAGCGACATGCGGACGGCAGCCTAGCGCCTGCCCTGCGAGACTCCGCGACCGGTGAAAGCGATCCAGATACAGGAGTTCGGCGGTCCCGAGAAGCTCGAGTACGTCGACCTCGACGACCCGACGCCCGCTGAGGGCGAGGTCGTGATCGAGATCGCGCGGGCCGGGGTCAACTTCGCCGACACCCACGCCACCCGCAACGACTACCTCGCCGAGCAGTCGCTGCCGCTGATCCCGGGGGCCGAGGTGAGCGGCCGCACGCCGGACGGCCGCCGCGTCGCGGCGCTGCTCGGCAGCGGCGCCTACGCCCAGCGGGTGGCGGCGCCCGAGGCGCTCCTGATCCCGGTCCCCGACGAGGTCGACGACGACCAGGCGGCGGCGATGCTGCTGCAGGGACTGACCGCGATGGCGCTGGTCCACCGCTGCGCGCGGATCGAGCCGGGGGAGACGATCGTCGTCGAGGCCGCTGCCGGGGGCACCGGCACGCTGGCGGTGCAGATCGCCAAGCGGGCCGGCGCGAAGGTGATCGGGCTCGCCTCCAGCGAGGAGAAGCGGGAGCTCGTCGCCGGGCTCGGCGCCGACGCGACCGTCGATTCCCGCGCCGAGGACCTCGGCGCGGCGATCCGCGAGGCGAACGGCGGCGCCCGGGTCGACGCGGTGCTGCACATGAGCGGCGGCGCCGCCTTCGATGCCGAGCTCGGCGTGCTGGCGCCGCTTGGCCGGATGGTCGTCTTCGGCATCGCCTCGCGCGAACAGCGCGACGTCTCGACCGCCGCCCTGCTGCGCGGCTCGAAGGCGGTGATCGGGTTCTGGCTGGCGCACCTGCTGATGCGGCGCGACCTCGTGGCACCGATGATCGGCGACCTGCTGGGCGCGGTTGCGGCCGGCGAGCTGCGGGTCACGGTCGGCGACGTCTACCCTCTCTCGGAGGCGGCGCGGGCCCACGAAGACCTGATCGCCCGCCGCACCAGCGGCAAGCTCCTCCTCGACCCCTCCAAATGAGCACCGACTTCCACGACCTCGGCCTCTCGGCGCCGATCCAGCAGGCGCTGGACGAGCTCGGCTTCCAGGATCCGACGCCGATCCAGGAACAGGCGATTCCCGCGCTGCTCGGCGGCCACGACGTGATCGGCCAGGCCCAGACCGGGACCGGCAAGACGGCCGCCTTCGGCCTGCCGCTGCTGCAGTACCTCGATCCGCAGAACGAAGAGGTGCAGGCGATCGTGCTGACCCCGACCCGCGAGCTCTGCATCCAGGTGACCCAGGCGCTGCGCTCCTACGCCGAGCACCTCGACATCGAGATCGTCGCCGTCTTCGGCGGCGCCCCGATTCGCTCGCAGCAGTCGCAGCTGCGCTCCGGCGCCCACGTCGTCGTCGCCACGGTCGGCCGCATGAAGGACCTGATGTCGCGCCGCTCGCTGGTTCTGACCGCGGCCCGCTACGTCGTCCTCGACGAGGCCGACGAGATGCTCGACCTCGGCTTCATCGAGGACGTCGAGCGGATCCTGCGGATGTGCCCGAGCGGCCGCCAGACGGCGCTCTTCTCGGCGACCATGCCGCCGCCGGTCAAAAAGCTCGCCGAGAGCTACATGTACGACCCGACGACGATCAGCATCACCCCGAAGGAACTCACCGTCGACGCGATCCAGCAGGCCTACATCGAGGTCCCCGCCAAAGACAAGGCGGCGCGCCTGGTCGACCTGCTGAAGACCGAAGAGCCCGAGCAGGCGATCATCTTCACCCGCACCAAGATCGGCGCCTCGAAGCTGGAGAAGACGCTGAAGGACAAAGGCCTCGACGTCAAGGCCCTGCACGGCGACCTCAGCCAGGGCGTCCGCGACGGCGTGATGATCGCCTTCAAGGACCACCGCGTGAGGTTGCTCGTGGCCACCGACATCGCCGCCCGCGGGCTCGACATCGAGCACGTCACCCACGTGATCAACTACGACGTGCCGAACTCCTCAGAGGTCTACGTCCACCGCATCGGCCGCACCGGCCGGGTCGGCCGCACCGGCCGGGCGATCACCTTCGTCACCCCCGCCCAGCGCGAGGAGATCGACCGCATCGAGCGCGACGTCAAGACCTCGATCGGCGAGTGGGAGACCCCCGAGGAGCGGCTCGAGCACGCGCCGCGGCCGCGCCGCCGCGAGCGCCGCGAGCGGCACGCCCAGGTCGAGCAGGCGGCGGCGAGCGAGAACGGCGGCGGCGAGGGCGATCCGGGCGACGACGCGGAGAAGCGCGAGAGCGTCAAGCTGTTCGTCAACCGCGGCGAGCGCAGCGGCATCGACGAAGAGGACCTGCGCTGGGCGCTCCGCGAGGGCGCCGTGCTCCCCGACGAGGCGATCCACGACGTCCGTGTCCTGCATCGCTTCTCCTTCGTCGAGGTCGCTCCGGATCAAGCCGAGCGGGCGGTCGAGTTTCTCGACGGGACCAAGCTCAAGGGCAAGGAGATCCGGCTCGAGATCGCCAAGAGCTGAGGCGACTCCCTAGACCCGGTCGCTGGTCAGCTCGGCGATCCGCTCCAGCAGGCGGTCGAAGTCGATCGGCTTGTCCAGGTAACCGCTGACTTCGAGCTCGCCGGGGGCATCGGCGTCGGTCGCGTCCTGGTGGGCGCTGACGATCAGCGCCGGGATCTCGACCCCCATCGCCCGCAGCTCGCGCAGCGCGTCGAGCCCGGATTTACGCGGCATCATCGCGTCGAGCAGGAGGATGTCCGGGAGTTGCGCGGGGTCGCCGTCGCGCCAGCGGTCGACGACCTCTTGGCCGTCGGCGGCGGTGTCGACCTCGTAGCCGGCCATCTCCAGCCGCGTCCGCATCAGCAGCAGGATCGTCTCCGAGTCGTCGGCGACCAGCACCCTGGTCATCAGCCTGCCTCCGCCGTGGTGCGGTTCGTCTCTCCGCCCGGAACCCGGGTGGCCACCGGCAGGCGCAGGCTGAAGGTGGAGCCGACGCCGGGGGTCGATTCGACCGCGATCGTGCCGCCGTGCAGCTCGACCAGCGACTTCGAGATCGCCAGCCCGAGCCCGGTGCCGCCGACGCGCTGGGTGAGGCCCGCGTCGCCGCGCACGAAGCGCTCGAAGATGTGCTCCAGCTGTTGCTCGGGGATACCCGGCCCGTTGTCGGTCACGGCAATCTCTACCTCGGCACCGGCTACCCGCGCCGCGACCTCGATAGACGCGCCTTCGGGGGAGTACTCATGCGCGTTGGTAAGCAAATTAACCAGTATTTGTCGTATCCGGTCCGCCTCGGCGTAGATCGGCGGCAGTCCGGTCTCGATCTCCTGGGTCAGCTTCTGGTGCGTGCCCTCGGTCTGCGCCCGCATCGTGCGCACGACGTCTTCGATCAGCGGCGCCACCTCGGTCGGCTGTCGGGTGACGCCGAGCCGGCCGGCGTCGCTGCGGGCGAGGTCGAGCAGGTCGTTGAGCAGGCGGACCAGGTGGCGGCAGTTGTCGAGGATGATTTCGACCGTCTCCGCCTGCTTGGGGGTCAGCGAGTCGCGGTCGAGCATCAAGAGCTCGGCGAAGCCTTGGACCGAGGTCAGCGGGCTGCGCAGCTCGTGCGAGGCGGTGAGGACGAACTCGTCTTTGAGCCGGTCGAGCTGGTCCCGCTGGCTCGCTTCCCGCTCGAGCTCGTCGGCCATCTCGTTGAAGGCGGCGCCGAGCGCCGCCGTCTCGGAGAGGCCGCCGACCTCGACCCGGGCGCTGCGGTCGCCGGCGGCGAGCCTGCCGGCGGCGTCGACCAGCTCCTCCAGCGGCCGCCGCATCGAGCTGATCAGACCGCTGAACAGGAGCAGCGCGCCGGTCAGGCCGGCGATCAGCCCGGCGGCGACGAGCAGGGCGGTGTCGCGGGTGTCGGCGGAGATCTCGTCGCGCAGCTCCCGCCGCCGCTCGCCCTCGCCGACGACGGTGGCGCGGGTCGCTTTCGAGCCGGAGCCGCCTGCCAGCCGCTGGCGCGCCTGCATCTCCACCTGGTAGGAGCGGGCGATCGCGTCCTCGAAGTCCTGCCTTTGCTGGATGAAGCGGCCGACGCCGATCACCGCCATCGCGGTCAGCACCGCGAACCCGATCGCGAACCCGATTCGCAGCCGGTTGGCAAGCGATGGGCTGAGGCGGCGGCCCCGTCGTGAATATGCTTGCGCCCCTATGGGGGACGAGGATAAGGGCAGCGAGAGCGGTCTCGCCGGCACACCGGACGGAATCGACCGCGACGGCATCGAAGCCTGGTTCGCCCTCAACGTCCCCAGCGCCAGCCCGCCGCTCTCCTTCGAGCGGATCGCCGGCGGCCACTCGAACCTGACCTACCGGGTCAGCGACACCGGCGGCAACCGCTGGGCGCTGCGCCGGCCGCCGCTCGGCAAGCGGCTCGGCTCGGCCCACGACATGGCCCGCGAGCACAAGGTCGTCTCCGCGCTCGGCCCGACCGCGGTGCCGGTAGCGCCGGTCGTCGGGCTCTGCGAGGACGACTCGGTGAACGGCGCTCCCTTCTACGTCATGGGGTTCGTCGAGGGCCCGATCCTGCGCGGCCTGGCGGAGGCGGACGTCTTCCCGGAGGAGGCCGATCGGCGGGCGATCGGCGAGCGGGTCGCCGACACGCTGACCGCGATCCACGCCGTCGACCCCGACCAGGTCGGGCTCGGCGACCTCGGACGCAAGGAGGACTACGTCGCCCGCCAGCTGCACCGCTGGCAGGGTCAGTGGGAGAAGTCGAAGACGCGCGAGCTGCCGGCGGTCGATTCCGTCCACGAGCGGCTCGCGGCCCGCGTCCCCGAGCAGGGGCCGGCGACGCTCGTGCACGGCGACTACCGGCTCGACAACATGATCTTCAGCCCCTCCGCCGAGGTCGCCGCGGTGGTCGACTGGGAGCTCTGCACGCTCGGCGACCCGCTCGCCGACGTCGGCCTGCTGGCGGTCTACTGGCCCGATCGCGGCGAGGAGACGATCGCGCTGGGGCAGCCGGCCAACCTGGCGCCGGGATTTCCGACCCGCGAGGAGCTGATCGGCCGCTACGCCGAGCGCTCCGGCCGCGACCTCTCCGAGCTCGACTTCTTCGTCGCGCTCGGCTACTGGAAGCTGGCGATCATCCTCGAGGGCGTCTACGCCCGCTACGCCGCCGGCGGCTACGGCAAGGTCGACTCGGGCATCAAGGAGTTCGCCCGCCTGGTCGAGCGGCTCGCCGACGCGGCGGACGAAGCCGAGCGGCGCGGCGGCTGATGTGAGCACCGTCCGCTCCGCTTGACAGCTTCTTGAGGGCCTGAAAAGCTCGATTTCGAGCAGAATTGAGTAGCGGTGCCGCCTGAGCAAGTGTGGCGGTAGCTGCCTTGTCCACTCGTCTCAACCCAAGGAGAACTTCTCGTGAAGCAGATTCGCAAGCGGCTCACGTACGCGAACGTGATGTCGTCACTCGCTGTATTTCTCGTCGTGGGCGGGGCCACCGCCTTCGCCGCCGGAGAGCTCGGCAAAAACTCAGTTGGCACCGCGCAGCTCAAGAAGAATGCTGTGACTACCGCCAAAATCAAAAAGGAAGCGGTTGCGGCAGGAAAGATCAAAAACGGCGCGGTCGGAACGAGCAAGCTTAGTGCCGGCTCTGTGACCGGCGAAAAGCTCGGCGCAGGTGCGGTCGACGCAACGAAGCTCGGTAAAGCTGCCGTGACGAACGAAAAGCTCGCCGATAACGCGGTAACTAGTGCGAAAGTGGCCGATTCCAGCCTAGTCGGCACCGATATCAATCAGGGCACGCTAAACGCCGTCAAGGCGGCGAACGTCTATGGAGTTGCGTTCCAGGAGGTCGGCGGCCCCAAAGTCATCAATGCCAGTGACCCCGGGATCAAATCTGGCGGCTGCTTCTTGGTCTGCGCCGTCGAATTTCCCCGTGACGTGACCCAGTGCTCGTACACGACGAGCTCGTACGACCAGGGCTCGGGCAGCGGCGAACCCGCGATGTTCGAAGCATTCGGGGGGTCGGATGCTGACACGGTTCTTGTAGCCGCCTTCAACGACGAAGGCAATCTCATCGCTCACGACTGGGCGATGACCGTTGTCTGCCCGACCACGTCATAGCTTCATGTAGACGTAGATAGGGGATCAATGAAGGGCCGGGTGAGAGCCCGGCCCTTCTCCGATGAGAGCCTGGACCCGATGCACCAGTCCCGAAAACCATGCGGACCGACGAAATGATCGAGCTCGAAAGACTCCTGTCCCGCTGTGCGACCCGCCTTTCAGTGTGCCTTGTCGTCCTCGTTCTAGGCGTTGTCGCTGCCGGTTGCGGCTCGGAGGGTCAGTCGCCGGCAGGCGACACCGCAGATAACGCAGGCAAGACGGCACATAGCGCAGGCACGACCGTAGATATAGAGGCAGAGGCTGCGCAGCATGGCACTGGAACGGGGGGCAATCGCACCGCCGACGAGGCTCGGGGCACTATCCGCAGAGGGGAGCGCGACGAGGGGCCGCGGAACGGCAGCAGTGTCGCGTCTGAGCAGGCGGCGAGACACTGCCCAGTCAATTTCGAGGCGGCTACCTGCGAGGCTCTGATCAAAGCCGCCAGGAAGCAGCCGGAGGCCGGTGCCTACGAAGCGGTCGTGACCGGCGACTGCACCGAGGTTTTGACCAAGCCCGAGTGCGAAGCGGTCCGTGCAGCGCAGAAGCAGGCGGCGGAAGCACCTGACTCGATTCTCATGTCGGGCGCCGAATTCAAGGAGTGCCTAAAGAACCCAACGCCGCGGTGCGAAGAGCTCCTCGGGCCGCTCCTCGAACGGCAGCGGGAGTTCGAAGAGTCGCAGGCCGGTGACTAAGGAGCCTGATCGCGAGCCATGGCTCGGTCTCCATCGTCGTGACCTGCGAGCAGAACGTCGGCGGCAACGACAGCGTCAAAATCCTCGCCCAGACGACCCTGAACGGGGCGATTCTCAACGGCTTGGATCTGCTGGGCGGCCCCGGGATCACTGCCTTCCTCGAACCGGATACCCGGCGGCGAACCGAGAACTCCTCAACCTCACCGACGGCACCGGGCAGATCACGGTGTACGGGCAGATCGACAGCGGGTAAATACTCGGCCCCGACGGGAAAAATGTCACCCTCAACTCGGAGGGCGTCGCCCTCGGCCTCAACTACGGCGGCTCCACTTGCATGGCCGCAGGTGTGCTGAACCTGATCGGCTGAACCCCGCTTCACCTACGTGCCCTGACGAGTCAGCGAGCTTGTTTTCGCGTACTCGCCTGTCGGCCGGAAAACGGTCAGGGGTGGATCGATTATTCGTATCCGATCGTTAGGGTGACACCTGTGTGGGGTCGATCTAGAGAGGCTCGGGGGAGATCGTGGAACCCGGCTGACCACTTTGTAAGTTTACGAACGCTTGTTAATCTAGCGCAGGATGAGGCATGGGCTCGATTCCCAACCTGGCCGTGATGGGTCGGTGATCGTCCTCCAGGCCGAGCACGTCTCGAAGGCGTTCGGCGCGACGCAGGCGCTCGACGACGTCTCGCTGGAGCTGCGGCGGGGCAGTGTGCACGCGTTGCTCGGCGGTAACGGCTCCGGAAAGTCGACCCTGATCAAGGCGATCGCAGGGGTGGAGCCGGCGGACGCCGGCGCGATCGCGATTCGGGGCGAGCGCCATGACCTGCGCACGATGACGCCGGCCCGGGCGCGCGAGGCGGGGCTGCACTTCGTCCACCAGCAGCGCTCCACCTTTCCCGATCTGACCGTGACCGAGAACCTGGCGATCGGCCGCGGGTTCGAGACCGGTGTCGGCGGCCGCATCGAGTGGCGCCGAGCGCGGCAGCGGGCCGCCGCGGTGCTCGAGCGCTTCCAGATCGACGCCGACCCCGATACCGAGCTCGGCCGGCTCGGACCCGCCACGCAGACGATGGTCGCGATCGCCCGCGCCCTCCAGGACCAGGACGGCGAGCGCGACGGCGTCCTGCTGCTCGACGAGCCGACCGCTTCGCTCCCCGCCCCCGAGGTCGCGCTGCTGCTCGACGCGCTGCGCCGTTACGCCGAGGCCGGCCAGGCGATCGTCTACGTGACCCACCGGCTCGAGGAGGTGTTCGCGATCGCCGACCGGGCGACCCTGCTGCGCGACGGCCGGGTCGTCGGGGATGTCGAGCCCCGCCGGCTGGACCACGACGGCCTGGTGGAGCTGATGATGGGACGCAGCGTCGCGCAGATCGAGCGCCTGCGCGGCCGGCCCGAAGGCCGCACCATCCTCACTGTCCGCGGACTGGCCGCCGGGCCCCTGGCGCCGCTCGACCTCGACCTCCGCGAGGGGGAGATCGTCGGGGTCGCCGGCTTGACCGGATCCGGGCGCTCGACCCTCCTCAAGGCCCTGTTCGGCGTCATCCCGCCGGAGTCGGGCGAGATCCGGATCGACGGCCGGCCGCGGCGCATCGGCTCGCCGCCCGAGGCGATGGCCGCGGGGTTCGCGTACGTCCCCGAGGACCGGCAGCGCGACGCTGCCTTTCCCGCTCTCAGCGTCGCTGAGAACCTCTCGATGACGGTGGTTCCCGACTACTGGCACCGGGGGGCGCTGAACCGCCGCCGCGAGCGCCGCGACGCACTCGGCCTCTTCGACACCTTCCTGATCGCCGCCGAGTCCGACGCCGCGCCCCTGCGTTCGCTCTCGGGAGGCAACCAGCAGAAGGTGGTCCTGGCCCGCTGGCTTCGCCGCAACCCCCGCCTGCTGCTGCTCGACCAGCCGACCCAGGGCGTCGACGTGGGCGCCCGCGCGGAGATCTACGAGCTGATCCACGACGCCGTCGCCGGCGGCGCCGCGGCGCTGCTCGCCTCTTCGGACTTCGAGGAGCTGGCGCGGCTCTGCGACCGGGTCCTGGTCCTGCGCAAGGGCGAGCTCGTCGCCGAGCTCCGCGACGGTGAGCTCGATGCCGACCGGATCGCCAGGGAAGCGAACGCGAAGGTGGCGGCATGACCCTGCAGCGGCCGCTTCGTCATTACCTCGAGGCCTACGCGTTCCTCGGTCTCCTGGTGGCCGCCGCGATCTTCTTCAGCGTCTGGCCCGAGACCGGCGAGACCTTCACCTCGGCCGCGAACCTACGCACGCTGGTCAGCAGCAACTCGGTGATCGCGATCGTCGCGCTCGCGGCGCTCGTGCCCCTCGTCTGTTACGAGTTCGACCTCTCGGTCGGGGCGATCGCCGGGCTCTCCGCGGTCTTCGTCGCCACCGCGCTGGCCGGCGGCACCCCGGTCCCGCTCGCGATCGCCCTGGGTGTCGGCCTCGGCCTCGGCGTCGGCTGTGTCAACGCGCTCCTGATCACCCGGATCGGGGTCAACGCCGTGATCGCCACCCTGGGTGTCTCGATCATCCTGGCGGGGGTCGTCAACCAGAAGACCGGTGGCATCTCGGTGACCGGCGACATCCCGCTCGGCTTCAGCGAGTTCGGCTCCAGCAACTGGCTCGGCGTGCCGAAGATCGCTTTTGTCCTGGCGCTGATCGCGCTCGCCGTCTACTACCTGCTCGAGCACACTCCGTACGGGCGCTACCTCTACGCCTTCGGTTCGAATCGCGAGGCCGCGCGGCTGGTCGGGATCCGTACCAAGCTGACCCTCGGCATCGCCTTCGCCATCTCCGGTGCCCTCTGCGGCGCCGCCGGGGTGCTCCAGGTCGCGCGGGCGGGCAGCGCCGACCCCAAGGTGGGGGAGACCTTCACGCTGCCGGCCCTCGCCGCCGCGTTTCTCAGCGCCGCCGCGATCAAGCCGGGCCGCTACAACGTGGCCGGGACCCTGGTGGCAATCTTCTTTCTCGCTGTGCTCAACAACGGCCTCAACCTCGCCGGTTCGCCTGAGTACGTGAGCAACTACGTCAACGGAGTGGCTTTGATCGTCGGCGTCGGCCTGGCTGTCCGCCTCGGCCGGCGACAGGAGGTATGAGTGAAAGGACAGGGGAAACGATGAGAAGGGCGTTGACGCGCCGGTTTGGGCTGTTCGTCGTCGCCGCGATCGCCGCGACGGCGCTCGCGGCCTGCGGCGGCGATGGGGATGGGGGTACGGACGAGCAGGCGAACAGCGCCGACGTCGCCAGGTACGAGGGAGAGCTGCAGGTTCTCTACAAGGGGACCTACCAGAAACCGAGCGGTGGCCCGGTCAAGCCCCCGAAAGGGAAGAACATCTGGGTGATCTCGACGGGACAGTCGATCGAGGCGGCGATCAACGCCGCCGCGGCGATGGAGGAGGCCGGCGCGACGCTGGGCTGGGATGTCAACGTCTTCGACGGCAGGTTCGATTCCAATCGGCAGATCTCCGGCATCGAACAGGCACTGGCCGATCGCGCCGACGGGCTGGTCCTCATCTACATCGACTGCCCACCGGTCAGGTCGGCTCTGCAGCAGGCGAAAGACGCCGGTGTGGTGATCGTCGGGATCCAGTCCCAGGAGTGCGAGCCGGCCTTGGAGAACCACGTGATCCGCTACGCGGAGCACCGTGACTTCGTCGAGTACCTGTCCCGTGGTTTCGGCGGCACCCAGGCCAAGTGGGTGATCGCCAAGACCAAGGGCGAGGCGAAGACGATCGTCACCGCCCAGACCGACCTCTTCTCCACCCGGGTCACCTACGACCCCGGCGTCACCGGGGGGTTCGCGGAGTGCGAGACCTGCGAAATCGTCGACACGGTGGAGTTCGTCGGCACCGAATTCGGCCCGCCCCTGCAGCAGAAGATCGAACAGTCCCTGAACCAGCACCCCGAGGCGAACTCGTTCATCGCCGCCTACGACGCGGTGATGACCGGCGGGGGTGGGGCGGCCGCGCTGCGCGCCTCCGGCCGCCTCGACGAGATCGAGGTGATGGGCGGGGAGGGATCCAAGCCCGGGATCGAACTTATCTACGACCGCGCCGGGATGGAGGCCTGCACCGGCACCCCGACCGGCTGGGAAGGGTACGCGGCGATGATGAGCCTGGCCCGCATCTTCGCCGACCAGGACCCCGAACGGGGCGACAGCGGAATCGGCGAGCAGGTGTGCGACATCGACCACAACCTGCCGCCCAAGGGTGAGGGCTACCGGGCGCCGATCGACTACGTCGCCGCGTACCGCGAGCTCTGGGGTATCCCGTGAGCGAGCGCAGCTCGGTCGATCCCGCCGGCCTGTGCGGCACCGTCGCGGGGCGGTCCTGGGACCCTGGCCGCGACGAGCGGATCGAGGTCCTCAACCCGGCGACCGGGGAGCTCGTCGCCTCGGTTCCCGAGGCCGGCGCCGACGGCGCCGCCGAAGCCGTCGCCGCCGCCACGGCCGCCTTCGGCGGCTGGCGCCGGACCGTGCCCAAGGAACGGGGGGTGCTGATGCTCGAGCTCGCGGCGCTGATCGACGAGCGGCTCGAGGAGCTCGCCGAGCTGGAGTCGCTCGACGTCGGCAAGCCGCTGCGCTCGGCGCGGAAGGAGCTACGCAGCGCCGCCGAAAAGTTCCGTCTCTATGCCGGTGCCGGCCGGGCGATGGGCAGCGTGGCCGCGGGCGAGTACCTGCCCGGCGTCACCAGCTTCGTGCGCCGCGAGCCGATCGGCGTGGTCGCCGCGCTGGCGCCGTGGAACTACCCGCTGGGGGTCGGGGCCTGGAAGATCGCGCCGGCCCTGATGGCCGGCAACACGGTGATCCTCAAGCCCTCGCCGGAGACGCCGCTGAGCACGATGCTGTTCGGCCGGTTGGCCGCCGAGCACCTGCCGCCCGGCGTCCTCAACGTGATCACCGGCGGCGCCCCGACCGGCGAAGCCCTCGCTCTGCATCCGGGCGTCGGCATGGTCTCCCTGACCGGCGGCACGGCGACCGGGCGAAGGGTGATGGAGCTGGCGTCGCGCACCCTGAAGCGGGTTCACCTCGAGCTCGGCGGCAAGGCGCCGGCGGTCGTCTTCGACGATGCCGACCTCGGGCGCCTGATCGAGGCCCTGCGGGTCGCCGCCTTCGACAACGGCGGGCAGAACTGCGCCGCCGCCTCCCGGCTGTACGTCAGCTCCGGTCGCCGCGAGGAGGTCGCCGCCGCGATAGCCGCGGCCGCGGCCGCGATCGAGCCACAGGATCCCTACGAAAACCCCGACGCCCTGCTCGGGTCGCTGATCTCCCGGGCCCACCGTGACCGGGTGCACGGTTTCGTCGAGCGAGCGGCCGAGGCCGGCGCCGAGATCCTCGCCGGAGGCGAGATCGGGCCCGGCCCGGGCGCCTTCTACCCGCCGACCGTGGTCAGCGGGTGCGAGCAGGGCGATGAGATCGTCCAGCGCGAGGTCTTCGGGCCGGTGCTCTCGGTCGTCTCCTACGAGGACGAGCGGGAGGCGGTCGAGATGGCGAACGGGGTCGAGTACGGGCTGACCGCTTCGGTCTGGTCCTCGAACGTCGACCGGGCGATGCGGGTGGCGCGGGAGATCCAGGCCGGCACGGTCTGGATCAACGACCACGGCCTGAGCGTGCACGAGATGCCCTACGGTGGCTTCAAGCAGTCGGGAATCGGCCGAGACCTCTCGCTCCACGCAATCGAGGAACACACCGAGCTCCAGCACATCTCGATCACCGTGGAGGAAGCCGATGACGGCGAGCGCTGAGATCGTCGCCCACCCCTGGGGCCCGAGCGGGCCCGCGGTGGCGTTCGCACCCGACGTCGACGCCGCGAGCCGAGCCGAGATCGAGACGGTGCTGAGCGGCTGGGACGCGGCGCTGTTCGGGGGCGGCGACGTCGAGATCGCCAACCTGGTCGGCGGCGCCAGCAACCGCAACTTCGTCGTCCGCACCGCGGCCGCCAAGTACGCGCTGCGGATCGCCAACGCCCAGAGCGAGCGTTTCGCCGTCGATCGGGCCGCGGCGCTGCAGGCGCAGCGCGAGGCCGCCGCCGCCAGCCTTGCCCCCAAGCCGATCGCCGCGCGGCTGCCCGAGGGCCATGTGCTCTCGACCTTCGTCGAGGGTCCGACCCTCGGCACGGCCTTGGGCGAGCCGGGCGTTCTGGAAACGGTCGGCACCACCCTGCGCCAGCTGCACGCGCTGCCCAGCTCGGTCCCGGCCTACTCACCCTTCGACGACATCCGGCTCTGGTTGCGGCTGGCGCGCGACGACGGCACCGCGATGCCCGCCGACCTCGAGGAGCTGTTCGGGGAGGTGGAGAGGATCGAGGCGCTGGTCGAGGCCGCCGATCTGCCGACGGTCTTCTGCCACAACGATCCCTGGGTCGAGAACTTCATCCTCTCGGGCTCGCGGCTGCAGCTGGTCGACTGGGACTACGCCGGCCGTGGCTGGGCCTGCTTCGAGCTGGGCTCGTTCTGCGCGACCGCGGGCCTCGACGCCGAGCGGCGCGAGATCCTGGTGCGGGCCTACGACGAGCGCCCCGGTGAGGCGCAGCTCGCGATCGTCGAGTTGATGGGCTTCGTCGCCGCCATGCGGGAGGCGACCTGGGCCGTGATGGCGACGCCGATCCTGCGGGGGACGACGACGCCCGTCGCCGGGGAGGATTTCTACGACATTCACCTGAGGACGTTTCTCGGCCTGGCGCGGGAACGCGCCGCGGCGCCGAACTTCGACGAGCTGATAGGCGCCGCGGCCAACCGCGGCGAGCCGAGAGCCTGGTAGGCGGGGATGGGGGCGAAGCTGACGCAGAAGCAGGCGGAGATCGTCGCGATCGCACGGGCGGAACGCCTCAGCATCATCGAATCCGGCCTGCCGGTGGGCGAAGCTCCCCAGCCCGAGCGGAAAGGCGAAGAGACCAAGTACCGCATCCTCGACACCGCGATCACGCTCTTCGCGGAGCGCGGGTTCGAGGCCTGCACGATGCGGGACATCGCCGCCGCGGTCGGGATCAAGGCGCCGGCCATCTACAACCACTACTCCTCCAAGGAGGACGTCCTGGCTGCGGCGATGGAACACATCATGGGCCGCTTCTTCTGGAGCGTGCTGGGGCCTCTGGAGGGGGAGCCGATGGACCGCTGGCTGAAGGAAATCGTCCGCAGTCACGTCGCCTGGCAGCTCGATTACCGCCGCCTCTCGCAGGCCAACGACGCCCTGCTCAACGCGCCCAACAAGAAGAAGCTCCTGCCACCGGCCGTCTACAGGCGGGTCGTCGGGGTACAGCGCAACTACGTCGAGCTGCTCACCGCCCTGATCAACCTCTCGGTACCCAGGGGCGCGAAATGGGACGCGCGCATCGCCGCCTTCTCGATCGCCGCGATGTGCGACCGGGTGGTCGGGTGGTACGACCCGAAAGGGCCGCTCGAGGTGCGCCAGGTCGCCGATCGCAGCTGGAAACTGATCAGCCGCATGATCGGTGCGTCCGCCTGAGGCCCCCTCCCTTCCGAGCGTCCACCGACCGAAGGTTTGACGACCTTGACAGGTGGGTAAAGTCCAGTAACTTTACTAACGTTCGTTAGAAGTGAGAAGTGAGGAGGGTGTTTGTCTGGATGCGAGGTTGTGGTCGTCGGCGCCGGGAGCGCTCGGGCGCAGGCGATGCTGGGGGCCGTCGCAAGAGCCGAAGCGGTAACCGGATGGGTCGCAGCCGATCGCTCCTGGGAGGAGCGCGAGAGGCGGAACTGCGAGCTGCTCGGGATGCGCACCGCCGAGCTGGATCTGCTCGAGGAACCAGACCGTCTCCGGGACCTGGCGCTGGACGCCACGCTGGTCGCGAATTTCGCCGGTCCTTACCACCGCACCGCCACCGCGGTGCTCGACGCCTGCATCGATACCGGCTGCGACTACCTCGACATCTGCGACGAGGCCCACGCCACCCTGGCGATGCTGGCGCGCGACGAGGAAGCGCGAGCGGCCGGGATCAGGGCGCTGATCGGGATGGGCTCCTCGCCCGGGGTAACCAACGTACTTGTCCGCGCCGCCCGTGACTGGCTGGGAGAGGCTGACGAGGTCAGCCTCTCCTGGGTGGTCGACATCGGCGACGTGAGCGACGCCGCCCTCCAGCGCTTCTGGCACCTCTTCGCCCCGGTCGGAGCGGACGGCCTGCACGGAGCCGTGCCGGCCTGGGAGGAGCTGGAGCTGCGCACCGTCGAGTTCCCCGAGCCGCTCGGCGAGCGTCTCGTGATCGGCCTTGCCCACCCTGAGCCGATCACCCTGCCCCGTTTCCTGGGCATCGAAACGGTGCGCAACTTCGGAAGCGTCGTCCCCGAGGACAGTTTGGTGGTCGGCTGGGCGCTGGCCCGCCTGGGGACGTCCGACGGCGAGGGCGCGCGACTCGCGCTGGAGGGCTCCGAGGTGCCGGTCCCGGCCCTCACCTCGGGTCTCTACCAGCGCTACCTGGAGACCCGCGCGCCGACCGCCTCCCTGGGGGGCGGTCTCGTCGTCGACGTCTGGTCGGGCGAAGAGGGGGTCCGGTTCGCCTCCGCCAACCGGATCGGCACGGACGAGGCGACCGGGATCCCGGCTGCCGCCGGCATCAAGCTGATGCTCGAGGCGGGGCCCGAGGAAACCGGCGTGATCGCGCCGGAGTGCCTCGACCCGGTCGAGTTCTTCCCGCGGCTCGGCCGCTTCAGTCGCGGAAAAGGTGCACTCGGGGCTTATCGTATGTGGGGTAGCGAAGAAGGCGTGCGGATCAGCATCCGCGACCTTTTGTCGACCCGCATTCACTAGGGAGGCCCCATGTCACACCCCTCGGTCGCCGTGATCGGCGGCGGCGTCGCCGGGCTCAGCACGGCCCTGGCGGCCGCCGAGCTCGGCTGCGCGGTGACGGTGATCGAGCGCGATCGCCTCGCCTCCGGCTCGTCGAGCCGCTCGGCCGGAATCTTCAACATCTGCACCACCGAGCCGCTGCAGGTCGAGGTGCGGGTTCGGACCCGTGAGCTGCTCGAAAAGCTCGAGCGCGAGAACGGACTGCGCCTCGAACGGATCGGTTACCTGCGCCTCGCCCGCAGCGAGGCCCACGTCAGGAAGTTCGAAGACGTCGTCGCGCTGCAGCGGGAGCTCGGAGCCGAGCCCGCGGAGATCGTCGACCCGGAACGCCTCGGGGAGATAGTTCCCGACCTGCGCACCGACGACCTCCTGGCCGCGATCTACAACCCGCTGGACGGCTGCATGGACGGTCCGCAGCTCTGCGCCGTGCTCGCCGCGCGGGCCGAAGCGTCGGGGGCCACCGTTCTCCAGCGCACCCGGGTGGTCGGTTTCGAGCGGGCGAACGGTAGCCACCGCCTGCTCACCGACCGGGACCCGGTGCAGGCCGACGTCGTCGTCAACGCGGCCGGCCCCTGGGGGACGGAGGTGGGAGAGTTGCTCGGGCACCCGCTGCCCCTGGTCAACCAGGCGCAGGAGGTGATCGAAGTCGACCTGCCCCCGGACGTGGATTACACCGTGCCGATGGTCCAGGAATACATCCCCGGCGAGGAGCGGGCCGGGTACTTCCGCCAGAACCGCCCGGGCGGGATGATCGCCGGCGTACACACCTACTCCGCGATCGAGCACGGCTCGGCCGACCCCGGGACTTATGAAGAGTCGGTCGTCTGGGAGACCCGCGACGCGGTCGCCCGGCATGTCGGCAACCGGTTCCAGGTGGACGGGCTCGGCTTCCGGCCTGGCTGGACGGGGCTCTATCCGGTCAGCACCGACGGCGAGTTCGTGGTCGGGCCCTACGAGGCGGATCAAAGCGTTGTCGCCTGCGGCGGTTTCGGAGGGCAGGGCCTCACCTCCAGCTCGGCCGGACGGCTGGCGGCCGAGTGGATCGTCTTCGGGGAGCCGCGTAGCCTGCCGGCCGCCACCGCCTGGCTGCCGGACCGCCCCGGCCTGGCATGAGCGCTCCCCGCGGTGTCCTCGGCGACGACGGGATCGCCACCGGTCGCGTCGCGGCGAGCGAGCCGCGCAACCCGCTGTTCGACCTCCTCCCGGCCGAGGCGGCCACCGTCCCGGCGCTGTTCGCGGCGCGGGCCGAGCGCACGCCCGAGGCGCCGTTCCTGCTCTGGGAGGGGGAGCGGTGGAGCTATCGCGAGGCATGGGAGGAGGTGCGCCGCTTCGCCGCCTGGGTCGATCGCCAGGCTGGGGGAGCCGGTCGGACCCGTGTCGCGGCCTTTCTCCACAACCGGCCCGAGGCGCTCTGGGCCTGGTTGGGGACGCTGGCGGCCGGCGCCGTCCACGTACCGCTGAACCGCGCCCATCGCGGCGAGATCCTCGCCGACATGGTCCGCCGTTCGGGCGCCCGGGTGCTGGTCACCGACGAGCAGGGCGAGCGCGATCTCGCCGGGCTCGCCGAGCTGCCGCGGGTGGTCGGCGATTGGACCGAGATCGCCCCGCTCGAGCCCGCCGAATCCGCGCAGCCGCGTCCCGGCGACCTGGCCGAGCTGATGTACACGTCGGGGACGACCGGGCGCTCGAAGGCGGTGGAGCTGACCCACAACCAGCTCTGTCGCGGGGCGGGCTGGGTCGCCTGGTCGCTGGGGATCGGCCCGGACGACGTCTACCACGCCTGGCTGCCGCTCTTCCACGTCGCCGGCCAGGCCGACACGGTGCTGCCGACCGTGATCGGCGGCGGCACGGTGGCCCTCTTCCCGACCTTCTCGCGCTCGCGCTTCTGGGACCAGGTCGCCGAGACCGGGTCGACGCTAGCGATCGGCTTCCCCAACCTCTTCCACCTCCTTCACGCGCTGCCGCCGCGAGAGGACGATGCCGGCAACTCGCTCCGCGCCGGCATGACCGGCGCGATGTCGCCGGGCTTCATCGCCGAGTTCGAAGCCAGGTTCGGGATGCGTGTGCACGACGTGTACGGGATGACCGAGGCCGAGCCGATCGCGTTCCCCTGGCCGGGGGAAAGCACGCCGATCGGCTCCTGCGGGCGGCCGAACCCGGACCTCGAGGTCGTCGTCCTCGATCGGGACGGCCGCCCGGCCGCTCCCGGCGCGGTCGGCGAATTCGCCTGCCGGCCGCGGGTACCGGACGTCGTCACCGGCGGCTACGAGGGCGACCCGGAGGCGACCGCCGCGGCGACAGCGGACGGCTGGTTCCACACCGGCGACCTCGGTCGCGCCGACGAGGCGGGCTTCCTCTACTTCGTCGACCGGCTCGAGCACTCGATCCGCCGCCGCGGCGAGAACATCTCCTCCTGGGAGCTGGAGACGGTCGTCTCCGGCCACCCCGCGATCGCCGAGGTCTGCGCGATCGGCGTGCCCTCGCCGCTCGGCGAGGAGGACGTCAAGGTCGTGGTCGCCCCGGTCGAGGGGGGGAGCGTGGACCCGGCCGGGCTGCGCACCTGGTGCGAGGGCCGGATGGCCTCCTTCATGCTTCCGCGCTACGTCGAGGTGGTGCCGGCGCTGCCCCGCATCGCGACCGGCAAGCTGATGAAGGAGGAGCTGCGCGGGGTCGGATCCGGGACCTGGGACGCCGGCGGCTAGACCATCCGCGGCGCGTGGCGCGACTCCAGATTCCCGGCGGCCTCGGCCTCGTCGCGCTTCGCCCAGCGGTTCAGCTCGCGGCGCGCCAGGACCATCTTGTGGACCTCGTCGGGCCCGTCGGCGAGGCGCAGCATGCGGCTGAAGCGCCAGAGCGCGGCCAGCGGCGTGTCGTCGGTCATCCCCAGCGAGCCGTGGATCTGGATCGCCCGGTCGAGCACCTCCATCACCATGTTGGCGGCGACGATCTTGATCGCGGAGATCTGCTGGCGGGCGGCGCGCTTGCCCTCGGTGTCCATCTTCCAGGCGGCGAAAAGGGTGAGCAGCCGGGCCTGGTCGATTTCCATCCGCGAGACGGCGATCGACTCCTGGACGAACTGCTTGTCGGCCAGCGGTCCGCCGAAGGCGACGCGCTGGTTGGCGCGGCGGCACATCATCTCGTGGGCGCGCTCGGCGGTCCCGATCGCCCGCATGCAGTGGTGGATGCGGCCCGGTCCGAGCCGGTCCTGGGCGATCGCGAAGCCGGCGCCGCGTTCGCCGAGCAGGTTCCCCTTCGGGACCCGGCAGTCGGTGTAGCGGATCTCGCAGTGGCCGGGACCCCTGTCGTGCCCCATCACCGGGATCGGCCGCACCAGCTCGAAGCCCGGCGTGTCGGTCGGGACACAGATCATCGAGGCGCGCGAGTAGGGCGGCGCGTCGGGGTCGGTGACGACCATCGCGATCGCCAGCTCGGCGCCGACCGCCCCGGAGGTGAACCACTTGTGGCCGTTGATCACTCACTGCTCGCCGTCGAGCTCGGCTCGGGCCTGCAGGAGCGTCGGGTCGGAGCCCGAGACCTCGGGCTCGGTCATCGAGAAGCAGGAGCGGATCCGGCCCTCGAGCAGCGGCTCGAGCCAGCGCTCGCGCTGCTCCGGGGTGCCGTGCTCGGCGAGGATCTCCATGTTGCCGGTGTCCGGGGCCGCGCAGTTGAAGGCCATCGACGCCGCGACCGGGCTGCGGCCCATCTCCTCGCAGAGCAGGCCGTACTCCCAGTTGCCGAGTCCCGGCCCGAAGCGCTCGTCGGGCATGAAGAGGTTCCAGAGCCCCTCGCCCTTGGCCTTCTCGCGAATCTCGACCAGGATCGCCGGGTAGGGGACGCCGGCTGCCACCTCGTCGTCGAGCGCCTCCATCGCCTCGCGCTCGACCGGGTAGACCTCGCGGTCCATGAAGTCGAGCACGCGCTCGCGCAGCTCACTGACCTGGGGGCTCGGCGTGAAGTCCATCGATTCCTCTCCTCGCGGGTTGCGCCCGCAACGCTAGCGGCTACCAGCGGCCCGGTACCGGGCGAACAGCTCGCCGTCCTGCTCGAGCAGCCAGAGCAGTTCCAGCTCGGCGACCGCCGGCAGCTCCCCCTCGACGATCCGCGGGGCGAGCTCGCCGCCGCTCAGCTTCGGCGCGATCGTCAGGAAGAGCTCGTCGACCAGCCCGGCCGCCTGCAGCGAGGCATGCAGCCTCGGCCCGCCCTCGCAGAGCAGCGCCCTGACGCCTTCTTCGCGAAGCGTCCGCAGCAGCGCCGCCAGGTCCACCCGCCCCTCGGGCCCGCTCTCGACCACGACCAGCCGCCGGCCGATCTCGCCGTAGCGCTCGGCCCGCATCGTCCCGGCGCCGATCATCACGGCGTCGAAGCGGGTGCGCAGCCGCGTCAGCATCTCGGTGTCGGTCGACGAGCCGATCGGGCCGGAGACCCCGCCGATCGTCGCCCGCCCGTCGACAGTGGCGGCGAAGTTCATCGCCACGAAAGGGCGCGCCTCGCGCGGTTCCTCCCAGGGCCGGTAGGAATCCAGCTGGTCGTCGATCGTCGTCGGCCCGGGGTCGGGAAGGAGGCGCCGCATCGAGGCTGACCCTACCCGCGATTCCGAAGTTAACCTCGCTATAGCGGGGTGAACTTCGGAAAGGCCGTCAGGTGTAGTCGTGCCAGCCGGGGAACTCGCGGCCGGCGAACTTCTGCAGCCCCGCGACGTCCTCGCCGAAGCGGCCGCGGACCGTCTCGAAGAGGTCGTCGGGAAGCTTCGGCTTCGGGGCCGAGGGCTTGTCCGGGTCGTGCACGACCTTCTCGACCAGCCAGCGCAGGGACTCCGGCAGGCGGTCGAAGTTGCGGTCGAGGGAGCGCAGGCCGGGCAGTTTCACCAGCTTCTCCATCAGCTGGTATTTGTCGCCCTCCTTGGCGCTCGACTTCTCCCACTCGCGGTCGAACTGCTCGGAGACGAAGTTCTCGTCGACCCCGGCGAAGGCGAAGGCCTTGCGCATCGTCGCCTCGCGTTCGGCCTGCAGCTCCTCCTGGGCGATCACCGTGATCTGCTCGCGGTCGAAATGCTCGAGGTAGGGCTGCAGCTGCAGCCAGTACTTGGAGCGGTTCACGTAGGAGGTGTCGGGCCGGGAGAGGACGTCCACGAGCTCGCCGGTCTCATACCCAGCGCCGGTCGCGTGGACCCAGTGGGAGAGGATGCGCTTGATCGGGTCACGGACCATGTAGATCAGGCGCCCGTCGGGGCAGTGCCGCTTGATCCGCTCCGGCACGCCCTCGAAGCGCGGCAGGTTCGTGTAGTGGGGGGAGGACTCACCCCGCACCTTGAAGCGGTCGTCGAAGCGGCTCGCGTACCAGTCCAAGCCGAGGTCCCAGTTCAGCTCCTCGACGAAGAAGTTGAGCTCCTTCGGCTTCGACATCTGGATTTCGGGGTGCAGGCCGAGGTAGTGGTGGATGCTCGTCGTGCCGCACTTCAGGCCGCCGACGATGATCAGGTTGGGCAGCTGCGCGTGGCGTTTGCGGCGGCGCCGCCAGCGGCTCTTGCGGTCCCCCGTGTAGCGCTCGCGAGCGCGGTCGCACATCGCTTCGTCGGCGGGATCGCGTAGGGGCATCCGGGGTGGCGTGGGCGTGTCGGTCTCCGGCACGAGCGGGCTAGTGTAGCTGCGATGCCGCTCGCCGATCTCGGAGACAATTTCGAGCACTTCTTCAACGTCACGGCGGAATTCTTCCGCCACCTCTCGGACATCGAGTGGACCGCCTTCGGGATCGCCCTGCTCTGCCTGCTGGGGATGCAGCTCGCCCGCGCCTGGGCCTGGCGCAACGTGCTGCGCGCCGCCTATCCGGACCGGCGCCTCCCCTTCCTGCCGCTCAGCGCGGCCTACCTGGCCGGGGCCGGTATCAACGCGATCCTGCCCGCCCACGCGGGCGACGTCACCAAGGTCTTCCTGGTCAAACGCCAGATCCCCGGATCCTCCTATCCGGCCGTGACCTCGTCCTTCCTGGTGCAGGCGGTCTTCGACACCAGCGTCGGCATCCTCGTCCTCCTCTACGCGATCACCCAGGGGCTGCTGCCGCCGCTGCCGCGAATCCCCGACCTGCCGGCCTTCGAGATCGCCTTCTGGGCCGAAAACCCGGAGGTCTTCGCGGCGGTCGTGGGGGCGCTGCTGCTTGCGACCGCGACCGCGATCTACCTGCTCGCCCACCGCGTACGGGCCTTCTGGGAGCGCGTCCGGCAGGGCGTCGTGATCCTCACCGAGCCGCGGCGCTACCTGCGCGAGGTCGCCGCCTGGCAGGGGGTCGGCTGGCTGCTCCGCTTCGCCGCCTTCTGGTTCTTCCTCGAGGCCTTCGGGATCGGCGGCTCGGTCCCCAACGTCCTGCTGGTCATGAGCGTCCAGGCGATCGCCAACATCATCCCCTTCACGCCCGGCGGCGCCGGCGCCCAGCAGGCCCTCCTCGTCGCGACCCTCACCGGCCCTTCCCGCACCGCCGTCCTCTCCTTCTCGGTCGGCACCCAGATCGCGATGGCCGCCTGGTCCGTGGTCCTCGGCTTCGCCGCGATCCTGCTCGTCTTCCGCACTACCGACTGGCGGGGTCTGATCAGGCAGGCCCAGGACGAAGCGGAGGAGGAAAAGACCGCCCGCGCCGGCTCAGCTTGACCAGCCGGGATAGCGGCCGCCGACCTGCCACTGCCAGGGTGGGCGTTCGCCGGGTGGGAACTCGTAGTGGTTGCGGCCCGGCAGGGTCTCCAGGGGGACGAGGGCCGGGTCGTCGCGGAGCAGGACTTCGATTCCGGAGGCGGCGGCGATCTCGGCCGGGCCGGCGCGGCGGACGAGTCGCTCCCAGCCGAGGCTCGGGCGGTAGAGCCAGTAGACGATCTCGACCCAGCCGAGCGCGCGGCGGCGGTCGATGAGCTCGGTGAAGGCGGTGGTGCCGCGGCCCGTCGCGGTGAGGTGGGGTCCGGCGGCGACCGCGCAGCTCTCGCGCCGGCAGCGGCGGAAGTCGACCGGGACGAGGGGCAGGCCGGATCGGCCCGGTCGGGCCACGGGTGCCGGGGCGAGCGAGCGCACGCTCCGCGCCAGCGGCCAGCCGTAGGCAGGGACGAGCGGGTGGTGGCGGCAGGCGTCGGGGAGGCGAGGGCCGCAGGCGAGGCGTTTGCCGATCGTCCCGGCCAGGCGCCGCCCCGCGTCGACCTCGCCGCCGGCGGCGAGGGCGGCGATCGCGACGAGGAGCAGCAGCGCCACGAGCGCCGCGAGGCCCGCCTGCTCGACGCTCGCCGATCCCCTCTCTCCGTCTTCCCGCCGGCGCATCGGCCGACGTTAGGTCTCCGCGACGCACGCGTGGCGCGCGCAATGTCAGAGCTCTGTCCCGGCGGTGTCGCCGGTTTGCTTACATGGGGGACATGGAGGGCAGCCCCTTCAACCTGTTCGGCGACCCCGACGAGTTCCGCGCCCGTATGGAGGAGCTCTCGGAGCAGATGCAGTCCTCCCAGCGGGTCGCCTGGGCCGACAACGCGATCAAGCTGGCGGTCGAGATGACCGTCGCCTCGATCGGCCGCCTCGACCTCACCGGCACCGCCGACGAGCAGGCGATGCAGGTCCGCGACGCGATCCGCATGTTGTTCCCCGAGGCCGTAACCCTCGTGCGCGAGGCGCGCGAAGGGTTGAGCTAGACCCTCCTAGAGCAGCTCGAAGCGCAGCGAGACGACCGCGCCGCGGCCGCTGAGGCCGCCGGCGAGCTCGATCGGGAGCGCGATCACGGCGGCCGGGAGCGCCAGCACGATGCTGGCAAGGGCGTCGATCCGGCGTTGCCAGGGCCGCGCCGCCTTCGTCGCCTCGGCCCGGCCCAGCGCCCCGAGGGCGACGTCGTGACCGAAGGTGACGCTGTTGAGCAGCGTCTGCCAGGTGGCGGCGAGGCTCGCCCCCGGCGCCCACCGGGACGACTTCACGACCTGGTCGCGGCGGGCGATCAGGCGCCGCACCGCCTCGACCGTGAACAGGTAGCGCGCGCCGGGTTCCAGGCCCGCCCAGCCGGCTCCGCCGAGCGAGGCGGCGAAGCCGGCCCGGTTGGCGATCCGCGGTGGGTTGCCGAGGCGATCCAGCTCGCGCAGCGCGTCGCCCGGCTCGCCGGGCTCCCCGGCGACGCCGAGCCCACAGCTCTCGCAGCGGCGGACCGCCTCGCGCCGGCCGGGCCGCGGCGGGATCCACCCGAACAGCGGCTCGCCGCAGGCCGCGCAGGGCGGATTTTCCGGGCCGGCACCGGCCTCGAGCGGGACGACGGGCGTGCGCTGCGCGTTCGGCATCGCCTGTAGCGTACGGCCCGTCGAGGGGCCCTGCCCCGGTTCTACTTCCATGAGAGGGGCTGAGGTTTGGACAGGAAGGCGGAGATCCTAGAGTGGGAGTCGCGCTGGGGGAAGCCGGTGGCGATCGGCGCGCTGGTCGCAGTGGCGGCCTTGGTCGCCTCGGTGTTCGTCGGCGGCTCGATCGGCGGCGACGGGGAGGCGGAGGTCCTCCGCTCGACCCACGAGCACGGCTCCGCGGTGACGGCTACGAGCCTGCTGCAGGCGCTCGGCTTCGCGCTCTTCGCGCTGCCGCTCTACTACCTCTTCCGCGCCGCCCAGGCGCGCAGCGACCGGGTCCGTCGCCAGTTCGTCGGCCTGATCGTCGTCGCCCCGCTCTTCCTCGCGATCTCCAGCGGTCTCAGCGCCGCGGCGCGCAACGACGCCGCCTCTACCTTCGTCGCCGGTGACGCGAAACCGACCCTGACGCGGGGCGAAGCGAAAGAGGACTGCGTCGAAGAACGCGACGAGCTCGGCGCCGGGGACTTCGCCGAAGAGTTCGAGCCGAAAGCCGGCGACACGCCGCTAGCCGCCTGCGAAGACCGCCAGCTCGAAGACGACGCGGCGGTTGAGGCGCGCAACGAAGCACCGACCGCCGCGGCGGTCTCCGGCTTCGGGATCGCCGGCGCCCTCGGCCTCGCCGTCGCCCTCTTCTACGTCGGCCTCTGGTCGATGCGGACCGGTCTGCTCGGCCGCTTCTGGGCCTCCCTCGGGATGGCCCTCGGTGTGGCGATCGTCTTCGGCCTCTTCCCCCTAGCCCTCGTCTGGTTCCTCTACCTGGCTCTCCTGATAGGCGCCTGGCTCCCGGGTGGAAGACCTCCAGCCTGGGAGGCCGGAGAAGCCATCCCATGGCCAACTCCAGGGGAGAAAGCCGCCGAGGAACTGGAGCCGGCCGAAGAACAATCCTCCCCAACCGACAACCCTGAAGAATCCTCAGCCGATCACACCCTCGGCGAAGAACGCCGTAAGCGCAAGCAGCGCGACTAGCTCGGTTTCTCGGCAGCTGCATCGTCCCGAGGGAGCGGTCCGGGGTAGGGGTGAAGCGTCTTGTACTTTTTTGCCGCGACGCTCTCTCGAACAGCCGCCGCCGACCCTCAAAAAAGTTAAGCGAAACCCCTGCCCCGGACCGCTCACCCCAGAGGGTTCAGCCCCGGCGGCGCCTCGGTCTGCTCGGCTTTCTGAGCCTGCTTCCGGTGGGTCCGAATCTCGCTCATGATCCGCTCCAGGCGAGGCTCCTGGGAGGAGTCGACGTGGCTCATCGCTCCCGCAACGCCGGGGTGGATCGCCGCGATCCGTTCGTGCATCGCCTGCGCCACGGCCCGGTAGGTCGGGTGCCCCTCGCGGCCCGAGCGCAGCTCGATCAGGTGCATCGCCTCGCGGGCGTTGAGGTCGAGGACGTAGCGGATCCGGTAGGCGAGGCTGAGCGCGTATGGGGCCTGCTCGCCCAGCCCGGCGGCCAGCAGGCGCTCGTACTCGGCGCGTGAGATCTCCAGGCCCCGTTCGAACTCCCCGCCCACCCCGGCTTCCCTTACCTCGTCGGGGACCCCGGCGCCGAGATCGGGCCCGAGCCGCTGCCACTGGCAGGTCAGCATCCGGTGGCGCTGCAGGTCGCGGAAGGCGCCGTAGTCGGAGACGATCTCGAAGCGGTAGCGCAGCGCCTCGAAGCCGCGACCCGGACGGTGGCGGCGGTTGGCCCGCTCGCCGACCAGCGCCGCCAGCAGCTCCGCCCGCTCGGAGCGATCGAGGACGTCGATCCGCGCCAGAACCTCGGTCTCCGGGACGGCCGCCGCCTCGAACAGGGAGGCGGTGAGCAGGTCCTCTTCGCTGCCGTCGACGTGGATCAGCTCGACGGAGGGGGCGTCCCCGTCGCCGCGGCGGTCGAGGCCGAGCCGGGCGACCCAGTTCTCGGTCCGCTCGCGGCGCCGCTCCAGGTAGGAGATCCACTCGCCGCCCCGGTCCGGGCGCTCGACCCGGGAGACGAAGCTCGGCATCACCTGCTTCAGCTCGGCGAGGATCATCCCCCCGTAGGCGCGGGCCTCGGGCAACGGCGAGGCCATCAGGCGGAGGATCAGCTGCTCGTAGGCCTGGCCGGAGGCGTAGATGCCGACGTGGCTGAGCGTCGCCGCCGGCAGCAGGCCGCGCAGGAGATCGAGAGCCTTGGCGCGGATCGAGCGCTGCCAGGCGCCCTCCGGCTCGTCCCCGCCGCGCGGCCAGCGCTCGGCGGCCCACGCCTCGACCGCTCGCAGCGAGTCCGAGTAGATCGCGAACAGCTCGTCCATCGCCGTCGCGAACTCCGGCCCCAGCTCCTCGTCGCGGTAGAAGCGGTAGCCGCCGTCGCCGGGCAGCGGCTGGTCGTATGGGATGTAGCGGGTGGACTGCTCGAGGTAGGCGGCGAGGCGGCCGCGCTGCAGCAGCTTCGTGAGGATGTTCGAGACCCACTCGCAGGCGACGTGAGCGCCGCCGACCTGGGCGATCGAGTCGTCGCCGTAGCCGACGAAGACCCGCTCGTACAGCTGTGCGGCCCGCTCGCCCTCCTCGTCGTCGAAGGGGCGGCCGCCGGCCGGGGCGTCACCGGCGAACTCCTCCAGATAGAGTCGCCTGACGGTTCCAGAATACCTCGAATAGCGGGCAAAAAGCGCGCCCTTGACGGTCTCCGGGAGGTTGACGAGGGCGAACACGGGCCGGTCGAGATTGGTGAAATGCGGCGTCAGGACCGCTCTCTCCTCGGCGCTGAACTGTTCGATCGGATAGCGCACCGGCGCATCGTAGTGGTGTCCAGGGACGGGCTGCTCCAGTCCGCGTATCCTGCCGGTATCGTCGAGGCTTCTACTTAATTTTCAGGATGGCAAAATCTTCGCAACCGGACCCCGCTCGCAGGCGCCCGCTCAGCGCTGGCGTCCTCGTGGCGGGGCTGGCCGCGATCGTCGCCGGGCTGCTGCTGCCGTTGATCCTCGGCTCCTTTTCGCGCCGCCAGGCGTTCGCGCTGGCGATCGTCGAGGCGCTCTGCCTGGTCGTGATCGCGATCGGCATCGTCCTGCTGGCGCGGCGGCTGCGCTCCAGCCACGACGCCCTCTGGGTGCTGGCCCGCCGCGACGAGCTGACCGGAGTGGGGAACTACCGCAGTCTGCACGAGCGCCTTTCCGAGGAAATCGCACGGCACCGGCGCCACGCGCGCGAGTTCGCCCTGATCCTGCTCGATCTCGACGGCTTCAAGGCGGTCAACGAGCGGCTCGGGCACCTCGAGGGCGACCGGCTCCTGGCCGAGATCGGGGCGGCGCTGAGCGACGAGGTGCGGGCGGAGGACTCGGTCTTCCGCCAGGGCGGGGACGAGTTCGCCGTGATCGTCCCCGAGACCGGCGCGGAAGAGGCCGAGGAAGTCGCGGCCAGGATGCGGACCAGGATCAGCCACCGCGGTTTCGGCAGCGACGAGCGCCGGCCGGTCACCGCCGCCTGCGGCATCGCGATGTTCCCGGCCGACGGCGTCACCGTCGACGACCTGCTCGGCTTCGCCGACTCCGACCTCTTCGCGGCGAAGCGCGAGGGGCGGGCGGTTTGAGCGACCTCGCTGGGTCATGCTATGCGGCGATCGAAAATTTACGAAGTGCGCGCCACACGTAGAAACTTTTTGTCTACGGTAATCTCATGGAGACGACGATGAGGGAAGCCTGGACCGACGAGCGGCTCGACCACCTGAACCAGAAGGTGGATCGAGGTTTCACGCAGGTCGATCATCGGTTCGAGCTTGTCGACCAGCGCTTCGAACAGGTCGACCAGCGGTTTGAGCAGATCGACCAGCGGTTTGAGCAAGTGGACAGGCGCTTCGAACAGGTCGACCAGCGGTTTGACCGCTTCGAAGCCTCAGTCGACACTCGTTTCGACAAAGTCGAATCTCAGCTGGAGCGGATCAACGATCGGCTTGATGCCTTCCATCGCACGACCTACTACTTCTCCGGTGGCATGATCGTCGTGCTGCTGGGGGCCCTCATTCAGCTCTAGCGCGGGGCTGCCGCCATCAGCTCGACCCGGTGCCCGCCCGGGGCGATCGCGTGGGCGCGCGGGGCGCCCCAGTGTTCGCCACGGGGCTCGACCTCGAAGCCGTGCTCGCGCAGGCGGGCGACCGTCGCCTCGAAGTCCGGCGCGACTACGGCGAGGTGGCCGCGGGCGGGGACGGTCGGCTGCTCCTCGGGCATCAGGTGCACCTGGGTGCCCTCGCGCTCGAGCCAGGTGAACTCGGCGAGGGTGGGCGGCGGCTCGACCCGCTCGAAGCCGAGCAGCTCGAAGAGCTCGGCCGCGCGCTCGATCGCGGCGGGGGCGATCTCGATCCCGACGTGGTGGAGCATCAGAACAAGAGTGACACCAGGGCGGCGCCGACGACGATCGTCGTCGACCAGGTGACCGCCTCCGCGGTGATCTCCATGTCGAGGCCGTAGGCGTGGGCGATGACCAGCGAGTTGAGGCCGGACGGCATCGCCGAGAGCAGCCGGTAGGCGGCGGGGAGGTCGATCAGAGGCGCCGCCAGCAGCATCAGGAGCGCCGGCACGATCGCGAGGCGGGTGACGAGCGCCACCAGCACCGGCCTGCTCAGCGGCGGCGGGATCGGCAGCTCGCCGTGTTCGGCGTTCTCGGCCAGGGTCGCGCCGACCGCGAAGAAGCCGATCGGGAGGATCGCGACGATCAGGAGCTGGGAGGCATCGACCAGGACATCGGGGGCCAGCGCGTCCGGCGCCAGCAGTCCGGCGATCGCCGCGTAGAGCGGTGGGTTGCGGGTGAAGAAGGCGGCGACCCGCTGGCGCGGCGTTTCGCCGGCCTTGGTGCCGAATGCGGCGCCGACCGCGAAGGCGCCGAGCAGCAGGCACGGCCCGGTGACCAGGACGTCGTAGAGGACGGCGGTGGGGAGCTCGTCGCGCCCGAGCAGCGCCACGGCGAGCGGGTATCCGAGGTACCCGGTGTTGACGCTCAGCACCGTGCAGACGACCGCCCCGGTCTGGGGGCGGCTCAGCCCCAGCACCCGGCTCGCGACCCACCAGGCGACGAGGGCGCCGAGCGAGGAGGCGACGATCCCGAGGACCAGCCCGACCCCGTGGCCGAGGTCGATCTCGCTGGCGGCGATGTTGAAGAAGATGACCGGCGGCAGCAGCACGTAGAGCAGCAGGACCAGCGCCCGCCGCGCCGCCCGCGCCGCTCCCTGCGGCCAGCGGCCCTCCGACCAGACGCCGACGGCGACGGCGGCGACGATCGCGAAGGTGGTGAGGAGAACGCCGATCCGGCGTTTCTATCCGAACAGTGAGGAGCCCGCGCGTTCGGCGAACTCGACCAGCGGCTGGGGGATGACGCCGAAGAACACGGTCGCCGCCGTGGCGAGCAGCGCCGGCCCGACCAGGTACCAGCGGCGGCCGGCCTCGGGGTCGACGGGGTCGGCCTCCGGCGAGGCGCCGGCGATCGCCGGCGTCGCCCCTGGGGCCGGCTCGCTCCCCGACCGCATCCACATCGCCGCGACCACGCGCAGGTAGTAGGCGAGAGAGATCATCGTCCCGATCGCGATGAAGACCGCGAGCCAGGTGTAGTCGCCCTCGACCAGCGCCTCGATCAGGTAGAGCTTGCCGATGAACCCGGCCGTCGCCGGCAGCCCGGCGAGGGCCAGCATCGAGATCGTCAGCGGCCAGGCGAGCAGCGGCCGCTCCCGGGCCAGCCCCCGGACCGCCCGGATCGAGTCGCCGAAAGGGGTCTCGCGCTCGCGCGCCACGATCACCGCGAAGGCGGCCAGGTTCATGAACGCGTAGGCGGCGAGGTAGAAGACGAGTGAGCTGGCGCCGGCCTCCGAGGCGACGACGATCCCGCCCAGCATGTAGCCGGCCTGGGCGACCCCCGAGTAGCCGAGCAGCCGCTTCAGCGAGTCCTGGCCGAGCGCGCCGACGTTGCCGACCACGATCGAGACCGCCGCCAGAACCGCCAGCGCCGGTTGCCACTCCTCCAGCTGCGGCCCGAGCGCGACGACGAAGAAGCGCAGGAAGACGGCGAAGGCAGCCGCCTTGGTCGCCACCGCCATGAAGGCGGTGATCGGCGTCGGCGCGCCCTGGTAGACGTCGGGGGTCCACTGGTGGAACGGGGCGATCGAGGTCTTGAAGGCGAGCCCGACCCCGGCCATCGCGATCCCGATCAGGATCAGCGGGTCGCCCAGCACGCCTTCGCGCGCGATGCCGGCGGCGATCCCGTCGAAGCCGGTCGAGCCGGTGCCGCCGTAGAGGAAGGCCATCCCGTAGAGCAGCGTCGCCGAGCCGAGCGAGCCGACGATCAGGTACTTCAGCCCCGACTCGAGCGAGCCCTCGCGCCGCAGGTTGGCGGCGCAGAGGATGTAGAGGGGGATCGAGAGGATCTCGATCGCGACGAAGAAGGTGACCAGGTTCTGCGCCTGGGCAAGCAGCGTCATCCCCAGCACCGAGCCGAGCAGCAGCGCGTGGTACTCGCCGGGACCGGCCTGCTCGACCGCCGACTCGCGCAGCGAGAGCAGCACGCAGCTCGCCGCCATGAGGATCGCGATCAGCGAGATCGAGATCGCCAGATCGTCGAGCCGCAGCGCCTCGGTCAGCAGGTCGACGTTCTCGCCCCACTGCCAGATCAGCAGCGCGGCGGCGCTCGCCAGGGTGAGCAGCGTCAACCCCGGCGCGCTCCGGCGCAGCGGCCTGAAGACGGCCGAGAGCAGGACGACGCAGAGCCCGACGGTGAGGGCGATGATCGGCGAGATGCCGGCGTAGTCGATGGTCGGCTCGTTGAAGTTCATGGCTTGGTGAGGATCGGTTCCCAGTCGTGAGCCCCTGCCCTGACCAGCTGTGCTTCCGGCGCGTCCCCGCCCCTCACCTTCGCGACCGTCCGCTGCACGGCCGGCGCGGTGCGGTGCAGGATCAGCTGGGGGTAGAGGGCGAGGCCGAGGATGCAGAGCACGAGCGGGGCCAGGACGACAGCGTCGCGGAGGCCGATCTCGCGCGAGGCGACCCCGTCGGGTACCCGGTTGTGCATCGTGGTCTGGTAGAGCCGCAGCGCGTAGTAGGCGGACATCGCGACGCCGGTGGCGGCGACGAAGGCGAAGACGATCTTCTCCTGGAAGAGCCCGTTGAGGATGTAGAACTCGCCGACGAAGTTGGACGAGCCCGGCATCGCCAGGGTCGCCAGGGCGACGATCAGAAAGAACGCCGCAAGGATCGGCGCCCGCAGCGCCATCCCGCCCATCTGCCGGATGTCCTCGGTCCCGGTCCGCTCGACCAGGATCGCGACGATCACGAAGATCGGCGCCACGACGAGCCCGTGGTTGACCATCTGCAGGATCGCCCCGTCGGCCCCGTCGGCGCGCAGGGCGAAGATCCCCGCGGTGATGAAGCCGAGCTGCGCCACCGACGAGTAGCCGGCGATCAGCCGCACGTTGGTCTGGGTGAAGGCCATCACCGATCCGTAGAGGATCGAGGCGAGGGCGATCACCAGGATCGCCTCCTGGAATTCCACCGAGGCGTCGGGGAAGAGCGGCAGCACGACCCGCAGGAACCCGTAGGCGCCGACCTTGGCCAGCACGCCCGAGAAGACGACCAGCACCGCCAGCGGGGCCGCCCGGTAGGCGTCCGGCATCCACCCGTGCAGGAGGAAGGCGGGCATCTTGACCAGGAAGGCGGCGGCGAAGAACCAGAAGATCCAGCGCTGGCTCTCGACGTCGAGCCCCTGCTGCTGGAGTGCCGCGATCGAGAAGGTGAGCTGGCCGCCGTCGGCGGAGATGATCGCGGCGGCGACCGCCCCGACCAGCATCAGCAGCGAGCCGATCAACGTGTAGACGATCATCTTCAGGGTCGCCGCCTGTGCGGTCGGGCCGCCCTCTTCGGTGCGGTCGTGCCCCCATACCCCGAAGAGGAAGTAGAACGGGACCAGCATCAGGTCGAAGAAGAGAACGAAGAGCAGCAGGTCCTGAGCGAGGAATGCGCCGAGCGTCGCCGTCTCGGCGAGCAGCATCAGGAAGAAGAAGAGCTGCGGGCGCTCCTGTTCGCGGAAGGCGGCGAAGGCGATGCCGCCGACCCAGAGCACCGCGGTGAGCAGGACGAGGAAGAGGTTGAGCCCGTCGATCCCGAGGCTGTAGTCGACGCCGAGCCCGGAGATCCAGGCGACGTCGACCGTGTGCTGGAGGCCGGAGTTGCCGGCGTCGAAGTCGATCGCCATCCCGACCGCGATCGCCAGCGTCGCTACGGCGCCCAGCGTCGCCCACCAGCCGGTCGCACGCTTCGGCAGGAAGAGGCCGACGATCCCGAAGGCCAGCGGGGTCCAGAGCAGCGAGTTGATCACGAGGCGCTCAGCAGGAAGTAGAGGGCGAGCCCGGCGACCCCGATCAGCAGCAGCAGCGCGTAGCTGCGGACGAAGCCGTTCTGGACGGCGCGGACGACGCCGCCGGCGCCGCGCACGGTCTCCGCGGTGCCGTTGACGAGGCCGTCGACGACGATGCGCTCGAAGACCCGGTCGGCGAAGCGGCCGACCGCCAGCGCCGGCCGTACGACGAGCAGGTCGATCGCCTCGTCGAAGTACCACTTGTTGACGAACAGGGTGTAGAGCGGGCGGAGGCGGCGCCGCAGGACCGCGGGCAGCTCCGGCCGCGCGACGTAGAGGAGGTAGGCGAGGCCGATCCCGGCCAGCGAGATCATCCCGCCGATCCCCAGGCCGCGCCATTCGGCCCCGGCCGAGGGGTGGATGTGGGCGAGCGGCGAGTCGTGGAAGACCGGCTCGAGGAAGCTGGTGACCAGGTCGTCGACCCCGGGCACCTGGACCAGCCCGCCGAACAGGGCGAGGAAGGCGAGCACGCCCATCGCGGTCCGCATCGGCCAGTTCTGCTCGGCGATGTGGTGCTCGGAGCCGGGGAAGCCGACGTCGGTGTCCTCGGGCTCGCCCGTCGCCGGGTTGTGCGGCTCGCCGTGGGCGACGTGGCCGGTCTCGATCAGCTCCTGGGCCTCCTTGCAGGGCTTGCCGGGAAGGACGCGGAAGACGAGCCGGAAGGCGTAGACGGCGGTGATCAGCGCGCCGACGTAGCCGAGCACGGTGAAGATCATGTACATGCCGCCACGCGCCTCGGCGAAGGCGAGGATCTCGTCCTTTGAGAAGAAGCCCGAGGTGCTCGGGAAGGCGGCGAGCGCGAGGGCGCCGCAGAGGAAGGCGACGGAGGTGAAGCGCATCGCCCTCCCGAAGCCCGACATACGGTCGATGTTCTGGTCGTTCGCCATCGCGGCGATGATCGAGCCGGCCGCCATGAAGAGCAGCGCCTTGAAGAAGGCGTGGGTCATCAGGTGGAAGAGCCCGGCGCTGTAGGCGCCGATCGAGACGCCCATCACCATGTAGCCGATCTGGCTCATCGTCGAGTAGGCGATCGCCCGCTTCAGGTCGGTCATCACCAGGGCCATGGTCCCCGCGACCAGGAGCGTCGCCAGGCCGGTGAAGGCGGCGACGTCGGCGGCGGTCGGGGCGAGCTCGAAGAGCGGGTGGGTGCGGGCGATCAGGTAGACGCCGGCGGTGACCATCGTCGCCGCGTGGATCAGCGCCGAGACCGGGGTCGGGCCCTCCATCGCGTCCGGCAGCCAGGTGTGGAGCGGCAGCTGCGCCGACTTGGCGAATGCGCCGACCAGCAGCAGCAGGCAGATCGCGGTGATCGTCCACTCGTTGGTGGTGAAGGCCTCCGGCGCCCGCTCGAAGACCGGGCCGAAGTCGAACGTGCCCAGCTCGCGGAAGATCAGGATGGCGGCGAAGACGAGCCCGATGTCGCCGATCACGTTGATCACGAACGCCTTCATCCCCGCCCGGGTCGCAGTGGTGCGGCGGTACCAGAAGCTGATCAGCGCGTAGGAGGCGAAGCCGACGAAGGCCCAGCCGACGATCAGCAGCACGAAGTTGCCGGCGAGGACGAGCAGCAGCATCGAGAAGACGAAGAAGTTGAGGTAGCTGAAGAAGCGCCGGATGCCGGCGTCGGACTGCATGTAGCCGTAGGAGTAGAGGTGGATCAGGGTGGACACGCCGGTGACGACGAGGACCATGAAGACCGAGAGCGGGTCGACGTAGATGCCGAGCTCGATGTCGAGGCCGCCGGCGCTCGCGTAATCCCACAGCGAGGAGGCGTGGTGGCGCGCCTCGGGGTCTTCGCCCAGCAGGCAGACCAGGGCGCCGATGCCGCAGAGGAAGGCAAGGCCGATCGCCGCCGTCCCGATCGCTCCGGCGGCCTTCTCGGGCAGCACCCGGAAGCCGAGCGCGATCGCGCTCGAGCCGAGCAGCGGGAAGAGCAGGACCAGCCAGGCCCAAGATGAAACGCTCACGCTGTCCTCCCGGCGCTCATCCGCGCAGCTCCCGCAGGTCGTCGACGTTGAGCGGCAGCTTGCGGCGGAAGATCGCGACGATCAGGCCGAGCCCGACCACCACCTCGCAGGCGGCGACGACCATCACGACGATCGCGAAGACCTGACCCTCCTGGTTGCCGACCATGCGGCTGAAGGCGACCAGCGCCAGGTTGCCGGCGTTCAGCATCAGCTCCAGGCAGAGCAGGATCACCAGCGGGCTGCGCCTTATGAGGATGCCGAGGGCGCCCGTGCAGAAGAGGAGGGCGCTGAGCACGACGTACCACTCGATGTTCATGCGGGGTCTCCGGCGGGGGAGGGGGCCGGGGGACCCTCCTCACTCGGTACCTCGTCGAAGGAGGGTGGAACGGCTGGCGCATCGGGCGCGCTCCCCTCCTCCTCCGCAAAACGTTCGGAGGGTCCCCCGGCCCCCTCCTCACGACGGCGGCCGGCAAGGACGACTGCCCCCACAGCTGCTAGCAAGAGCAGGATTGACGAAGCCTCGAAGGGCAGCAGGAAGTTCTCCAGCAGGAGGGTGCCGATTGCGGCGGGGTCTCCGAAGCCGGCTTCGACCTTTGGGCCTTCGGTGCCGAGGGCGAGGAGGGAGGAGGAGAGGACGGCGACCGAGAGCTCGACGAAGAGGGCGATCCCGATCAGCGGCGCCAGGAAGCGCTGGCCCGGGATCGGCTCCCAGGCCGACTCCCCGCCGCCGACGTAGGCGACCACGAAGACGTAGAGGACCATCACCGCGCCGGCGTAGACGACCACCTGGGCGGCCGCGACGAAGGCTGCGGTGAGCAGTAGGAAGAGCACCGCCAGCGAGAAGAGGTGGACGATCAGCGCCAGCACGCTGAAGAACGGGTTGCGCATCGCGATCACGCCGATCGCCCCGCCCAGCGCGCCAAGGGCGGCAAGGAAGAAGAGCACCGCTTCCACTTACTCGCCCTCCCCGCGCCGATTGACCGGGTGCCCGTCCGGTGGTTGGATGGAGCCGTTGGTCCAAACCGGAAGGACGGAGGTCTCATGGATACGTATGTGATTCTGCGACGGAGCGGCTGGCGCTCCGGAAACGAGCTCGAGGAAGCTGCCGAGCGATCCCGGCAGGTCGGAGACGAGGAGATGTCCGATGACATCCGCTGGATCCGCAGCTACGTCCTCGACGAGGGCGGAGGGCCGGTCGGCACCGTCTGCATCTACCAGGCCACCAGCCCCGAGGCGATTCGGGAACACGCCGACCGAGCCGGCCTGCCGGTTGACGAGGTGATCGCCGTCGCCGACACGGTTCTCGTTCGGCCGGACCCGGAGTAGCCCGGCGCTCACTCGCCCTCCATTTTCAGCGGCGTCCGCTCGATCGGCTCGGCCAGCAGCATCTCCTTGGTGAAGATCAGGTTCTGGCGGTCGTAGTCGGCCATCTCGTAGTCGTGGCCCATCGTGATCGCGTCGAACGGGCAGGCGATCTCGCAGTAGCCGCAGAAGATGCAGCGCGAGAGGTTGATCTCGTAGACCGCGGCATAGCGCTCGCCGGCCGAGACCCGCTCGCCGGGGATGTTCTCCGCCGCGACGACGCGGATGCAGTCGGCCGGGCAGGCGGCGGCGCAGAGCGAGCAGCCGACGCATTTCTCCAGACCGGTGTCCTCGAACTTGTGGAGCTTGTGGCGGCCGCGGAAGCGCGGGTAGACCGGCGTCTTCTCCTCCGGGTACTCGATCGTCAGCGGGCCCTCGATCAGCCGCGCCATCGTCGTCTTCAGGCCGCGCAGGGTCTCGCCGAAGGCGCGGTAGGCGCCGCGGGCGCCGCCCGGCTCGGGGCCGCGCTGGACCTCGACGACCTCGATCGAGTCGAGGTAGGAGGCGGCCTTCGGGTCGGCGCTCACGTGACCACCACCAGGATCGCGGTGACGAGGACGTTGAGGGTGGCCAGCGGCAGCAGCACTTTCCAGCCCAGGGTCATCAGCTGGTCGTAGCGGAGGCGGGGCAGGGTCGCCCGGATCCAGATGAAGACCAGCACCAGGCCGAGCATCTTGACCAGCATCCAGATCGGGTCGAGGAAGCTCGGGCCGGGTCCCATCCAGCCGCCGAGGAACATCGCCGCGGCGATCCCGGAGACGACGAGGATCTCCATGTATTCGACCAGCAGGAAGGAGCCGAAGCGCATCCCGCCGTACTCGGTCATGAAGCCCTGGACCAGCTCGGCGTCGGCCTCGGGCATGTCGAATGGGGTGCGGTTGGTCTCGGCGAAGCCGGCCAGCATGAAGATCCCGAAGCCGACCAGCTGCGGGACGATGAACCAGATCTCTCCCTGCGCGTGGACGATCGAGACCAGCGAGAGCGAGCCGCTCATCATCACCACGCCGAGCAGCGCCAGGCCCATCGAGACCTCGTAGGAGATCAGCTGCGCGGCCGAGCGCATCGCCCCGAGCAGGCTGTATTTGGAGCCCGAGGACCAGCCGCCCAGCAGCAGGCCGTAGAAGGCGATCGAGCCGACGGCGAAGAAGTAGAGGATGCCGATCGGGACGTCGATCCCGTAGAGGCCGACCCCGTCCTGGACGTCGCCCCAGGGAATGATCGCCAGCGAGAGCACGCCGGCCAGGACCGGCAGCAGCGGGCCGAGGATGAACAGGGCCGGCACCGCGGCGGCGGGCCGGAAGCCCTCCTTGGAGATCAGCTTGCCGACGTCGGCGAGCGGCTGCAGGAGGCCGAACGGGCCGACCCGGTTGGGGCCGTAGCGGTGCTGGAAGCGGCCGATCAGCTTGCGCTCGACCACGGTCAGGATGGGGAGGATCCCGAAGATCACCGCGAAGATGACCAGCGACTTCACGACCATGATCCAGGTCGCTTCGGCGAACCCGGTCTCGGCGATCGGCAGGATCACGCCGGAACCTCGCTGAGCTTCTGGATTCGCACCCGGACCGGGCCGCCGTTGAGCAGGCCGTTGGCGTTGCCTTCGGCGGTGCCCTCGGCGAGGAAGACGACGCCCTCCGGTACACGCTCCTTGATCTGGACCTCGGCCTCGACGGCGGTGCCGTTCTGGCTGACGCTGACCTTCTCGCCGCTCTTCAGGTCCAGGCGCTCGGCATCGCTCGGTGCGATCTCCAGCCGCTGCGATGGCCGCAGGAACTTCAGCGGCGGGTTCAGATCAGTAATTGGTCCCGCCCACAGGTCCCGGTAGGTGCCCAGCGCGAGCGCCGGTGCCCCCTCCGAACGTTTTGCGGAGGAGGAGGGGAGCGCGCCCATAGCGTCAGCCGTTCCACCCTCCTTCGACGAGGTACCGAGTGAGGAGGGGGCACCGGCGCTCGCGCTGGGGACGCGCACGGCGGCTGGGGTGTCCTGCCAGCGGATTCCTCGACCTCCGATGTCGGCGTCGGTGATGCCGCTGTAGAACGGGATCGCCTCAGTGAGGGCTGCGAAGGCGGAAGGCTGGGAGTCGATGCCGGTGTCGTGGCCTAGCGCTGCGGAGAGCTCCGAGAGGACCTGGATGTTCGAGCGGATTTCGCCGGGCCGGCCGGCGGCGGGGCGGACTCGCTGGAGGTGGCCGTCGGGGTGGGTGACCGTGCCGTCTTTCTCGGCGTGGGTCTCGAGCGGGAAGACCACGTCCGATGCGGCGGTCGTGAGCGTCTCGAACATCGAGAACGTGACGACGTGCTTGGCGGCGGTCAGGGCGCGGGCCCAAGCTGGCGTGTCCGGGAAATCGCGTAGCGGGTCGACGCCGAAGAGGATCAGCGCCTCGAGCTCCCCCGACTCCAGCGCTGCGCGGATCTCCTCCGTCCCCTTTCCGTCGAGCCGCGCTTTTTGCGGGCCAGAGCCGTAAAAAGAACGGTTCGGCTCGCTGAGGCCCGGGCCGGCGTCCGGGAGGCAGCCGGCCTCGCGGAGGCCGCGGGCGTTGGTCGCGTCGGGGATTTCGAGCAGGCCGCTGCCGTCTTTCTCAGCAAGGCCGAGCGCCTCGGCAACTTCAAAAAGCCCCTCGATGGCACCCCGCTCGCGCGTTATTCGCTCGCCCCAGACGATCACGACCTTCTCCGCCCCCTGCAGCGTGTCGGCGACCGAGGTCGGTGCCCCCTCCGAACGTTTTGCGGAGGAGGAGGGGAGCGCGCCCATAGCGTCAGCCGTTCCACCCTCCTTCGACGAGGTACCGAGTGAGGAGGGGGCACCGACCTCGGTCAGCGCCTCGGTCAGTTCTACGAGAAAGCCGCTCGCCTCGCCGGGGGCGTAGCGGGCGATCGCCTCCGCTCCGCCGTCCAGCGCGGTTGGGCGCTCGGTCGCGACGCCGAGTTTGGCGCCGCCCCGGCGGATCGCCTTGCGCACCCGCAGGTCGAGGATCGGCGAGCTGTGCAGCGGGTCGGTGCCGAGCACGAGGATCGCGTCGGCCGCGTCGATGTCGCTCACCTTTGCCGAGAGCTCGGGCTGCGCCAGCCGCACGATCTGCTCGCGGGCCGGCCCGCGCGAGCGGCGCGAGTCGAGGTGCGGGGAACCGAGCGTCTCGCGGAGCAGGCGCTGGACGAGGTAGCCCTCCTCGTTGGAGGCGTCGCCGACGATCGCCGCGACCTTGCCGCCGGCCGCGCGCAGCCCCGCGGCCGCCGCGCCGATCGCCGTCTCCCAGTCGGCCGCGCCGTCGCCGCGCAGGTGCGGCCCGCGCACCCGCTCCTCGGCGTCGAACATCTCGAAGCCGTAGCGCCCGCGGTCGCAGATCCAGCCGTCGTCGACCTCGTGGTTGTCGCGGGTGATCACCCGCTTCACCTTCTCGTCGCGGACCGTGAAGCTGACGTTGCACTGGCTCGGGCAGAGCGTGCAGACCGAGCCGGCCTGCTCGATGTCCCAGGGGCGGGCGCGGAAGCGGTAGGTGTAGTTGGTCAGCGCCCCGACCGGGCAGATGTCGGTGATGTTGCCGTGGAAGGGGGCGACGTAGGGGCGCTCGTCGAAGGTGCCGACGAAGCTGCGGTCGCCGCGCTCCAGAAGCTGCAGCTGCTCGTCCTCGGTGACCTCCTGGCTGAAGCGGACGCAGCGGTAGCAGAGGATGCAGCGCTCGCGGTCGATCGCGACCAGCGGCGAGAGTTCGACCGGCTTCGGGAAGTGGCGCTTTTCGTCGATCACGCGGCTCTTGCCCGGGCCCCAGCCCTGCGTGATGTCCTGCAGCGGGCACTCGCCGCCTTTGTCGCAGACGGGGCAGTCGAGCGGGTGGTTGACGAGCAGGAACTCGACCACCGCGCTCTGCGCGTGTTTGACCTGCTCGGTGCGGGTGTGGACGACCATCCCGTCGCGCACCGGGGTCGAGCAGGAGGTCTGCAGTTTCGGGATCCCCTCGATCTCGACCAGGCACATGCGGCAGGCGCCGACCGGGTCGCCGAGTTTCGGTTCGTAACAGAAGACCGGGATCTCGACGTCGCCCTTGCGGGCCGCGTCGTGGAGCATCTCGCCCTCGCTCGCGACGATCTCGCGGCCGTCGATGACGATCGTCACCTCCTTGCCGCTCATGCCGAGGCCCCCATGGTCTCGGGCGGCGCTTGGACGACGACGTGCGGGTCGAGGCCGGCGTCTTCGATCACCTGCTCGAACTCGTCGCGGAACTTGCGGACCATCGCGCTGACCGGCATCGCCATCGAGTCGCCGAGCACGCAGAGGCAGTGGCCCATGATGTTCTCCTGGACCGAGCTGATGATGTCGAGGTCCATCGGGGTCGCCTCGCCGCGCACCACCCGCTCCAGCATCTTCACCGTCCAGTTGGTGCCCTCGCGGCAGGGAGCGCACTTGCCGCAGGACTCGTGGTGGTAGAAGCGCGCCGTGCGCAGCGCCATGTGGGGGATCGAGACGCGGTCGTCGGCGACGATGATCGAGCCGGAGCCGAGCATCGAGCCGGCTTCGGCCATCGCCTCGAAGCTGTAGGGGAGGTCGAGCCCCTCCGCGGCGGTCAGCACCGGCGAGGAGGAGCCGCCGGGGTAGAAGGCCTTGATCTCGTGGCCGTGCTCGGGGCCGCCGGCGAGGTCGTAGATCAGCTCGCGGGTCGGGATACCCAGCTCGACCTCGTAGTTGCCGGGCCGGCGGACGCCGCCGGAGACCGAGACGACCTTGGTGCCGGGCGACTGCTCGGTGCCGAAGCCTTTGAACCACTCGGCGCCGTGGCGGACGATGTGCGGCACGTTGGCGAGCGTCTCGACGTTGTTGATCAGGGTCGGCCCGCCGTAGAGGCCCTGCACCGCCGGGAACGGCGGCTTCAGCCGCGGGTTGCCGCGCTTGCCCTCCAAGGCGTCGAGCAGCGCCGTCTCCTCGCCGCAGATGTAGGCGCCGGCGCCGCGGTGGACGACCAGCTCGAGGTCGCGATGCGTCCCGAGGATGTTTTCGCCGAGGTAACCCGCCTCGTAGGCCGCGGCGACCGCGGCGTCGAGGATGTCGGCCTGCTCCGCGTACTCGCCGCGGATGAAGATGAAGGCGTGGCCGGCGTCGGCCGCCAGCGCCGCGATCGCGATCCCCTCGATCAGCTGGTGCGGGTTGCGCTGCATCAGCTCGCGGTCCTTGAAGGCGCCCGGCTCGGACTCGTCCGCGTTGCAGCAGAGGTACTTCGCCATCTCGCCGCGCGGCAGGAAGGAGGCCTTTTTGCCCATCGAGAACCCGGCCCCGCCGCGCCCGCGCAGGCCCGAGTCTTCGAGCTCGGAGAGCACCTCGTCCTGCTCCAGCTCGCGGTAGGCCCTCTCCATCGTGGCGTAGCCGCCGGCCAGCCGCTTGTAGCCGTCGATCGTGCGCAGCGCCGGGTCGTCGGCGTGCTCGAGCAGGACGCGCTGCTCAGGCATCGGCGCCTTCTCCCGGGTGGGGCACGTCGCCGGCCAGTGCCCGCCGGTCCAGCGCCTTCTCCGGCAGCACCTCTTCGCCGGCCTTCAGCTGCGCGATCGCGGTCGCCGCCTCGGCCATCTCGAGCGGCCCGTAGTAGCGCTGATCGATCGAGGCCATCGGGGCGATGTCGCAGGCGCCGAGGCACTCGAACCCGGTCACGTAGAAGTCGTCCTCGCCGGCGGCAGCCGCCTCGAAGGCGTCGAGCAGCCCGTCGCCCCCGCGCATCCAGCAGCTGATGTTGGTGCAGACCTCGATCCGGTGGGTCCCGACCGGCTCGGTGTGCAGGAGGTCGTAGAAGCTCGCGACCGACTCCAGGTATGCCGGGGTGAAGCGCATCACCGCCGCCGCCTGGCGGATCCCCTCCGGGGTGCACCAGCCGTAGCGCTCCTGCACGGCCCACAGCGCCGGGATCGAGGCCGAGCGGCGGTCGGGGTAGCGCGACATCAGCGCCTCGATCCGCTCCTGCATCTCGGGCGGGCAGTCGACTTCGTGCAGCTCAGGGATCCCCTGCGGGTCGCGGTCCGGGATCCGCCCCTCGTTGACCGCGGGGTCGACGGGGAGGTTCGGGTTGTCGATTCCGGCGCCGTCGACGGGACTCACCGGTCGACACCCCCGAGGATCGGGTCGAGCATCCCGAGGCTGCAGATCATGTCGGCGACGTAGCTGTCGACCGCCATGTCGCGGAAGGACTGCAGGTTGACGAAGGAGGGGTCGCGGAAATGGACCCGGGCCGGCTTCGCCGAGCCGTCGGCGAGGACGAAGCAGCCGAGCTCCCCGCGCGGCCCCTCGATCGAGTAGTAGACCTCGCCGGGCGCCACCCGGTAGCCCTCGGTGACGAGCTTGAAGTGGTGGATCAGCGACTCCATCGAGGTCGGAAGCTCGGAGCGCGGCGGCAGCACGTACTTGCGGTCCTCGGCGATGAAGGGGCCGTCGGGGAGCGCGTCGAGGCACTGGGCGACGATCCGCGCCGACTCGACCATCTCGGCCACCCGCACCCGGTAGCGGTCGTAGTTGTCGCCCACCGTGCCGACCGGGATCTTGAAGTCGAGCTCGGGGTAGGCGAGGTAGTCGAAGGCCTTGCGCAGGTCCCAGGGCTCGCCGGCGGCGCGCAGCAGCGGTCCGGTGACACCCAGCTCGAGCAGCCGCTCGCGCGGGACCACACCGACCCCTTTGGTCCGCTGCAGGAAGACCTCGTTGCGGTCGAGCAGCGCTTCGTACTGGCCGACCCGGACCGGCATTTCCTCGGCGAAGGCGCGGCATTTCCGCTCGAACCCGAGCGGGATGTCCTCGATCACCCCGCCGACCTGGAAGTAGCGGGTGTGCATCCGCTGCCCGGTCGCCATCTCGAACAGGTCGAGGATCTTGTCGCGCTCGCGGAAGCAGTACCAGAGCATCGAGATCGCCCCGAGGTCGAGCGCCGTCGTCCCCAGCCAGACCAGGTGCGAGTGGATCCGGTTGAGCTCGAGGAAGAGCGTCCGCAGGTACTTGGCGCGGGGCGGGATCTCGAGGTCGACCAGCCGCTCGACCGCGCCGCAGAACGCCTCCATCTGGAAGAAGTAGGAGACGTAGTCCATCCGCTCGACGAACGGGATGACCTTCCAGTAGCTCTTGTCCTCGCAGCTCTTTTCGATCCCCGTGTGGACGTAGCCGATCACCGGCGCCAGCTCGCGCACGCGCTCGCCTTCGAGGTCGACGACGAGGCGCAGCACCCCGTGGGTGGCCGGGTGGTGCGGCCCGATGTTGACCGTCATCACCTCTTGGGTGCGGTCCTCGGTCAGCTCGGTGGTCAGCTCAGCCATAGTGCCGCTCGTTGTAGGTGAAGGTGACCGGCTCGCCGCCGATCGGGAAGTCGCGTCGCTGGGGCCAGCCAACGTAGTCCTCGGGCAGCAGGATGCGGGTCAAATCCGGATGCCCGCGGAACACGATTCCGAAGAAGTCGAAGGCCTCGCGCTCCTGGAAGTCGGCGGTGGGGAACAGGTCCACGCAGGAATCGATTTCGGGGAGAGCTCCGGCCGCGGGTGGGGCGTCTTCCAGCATCGCTTTCACGCGGATCCGCTCCACGCGGTCGCGGTTGAGGAGCTCGTAGTGGACTCCGAAGCGTGGCTCAGCTGGGAGGTAATCCGCTACGTGGAGGCTGGAGAGGAAGTCGTAGCGGTGGCCTGGCTCGTCGCGAAGCCAAGAAAGCACGTCGAGGATGCGGGCCGGGTCGGCGATCAACGCCGCCTGGGCGCGGTCGAAGGAGGTGGCGAGGACGGCGCCGGGGCGGTCGCGCTCGATTTCCCCCCGGATCAGCTCCAGTCCGGGGGCGTCAGGCACGGGCCAGCTCCCGCGCCTCTTCGTAGGCCGTCGCCGCCTCGGGGCTCGGTTCGGAGCGGGGGCCGCCGCGCGCCCACTCCTCGGTGCCGTGGGCGTCGTAGCGCGCCCGCCAGCCCTGGTCGGGGTTGCCCTGGATCTTGCGCTGCAGCTTGGTGAAGCCGTAGAGGACCGCCTCCGGCCGCGGCGGACAGCCGGGGATGTGGAGGTCGATCGGCATGAACTTGTCGGCGCCCTGGACCACGGCGTAGTTGGAGAACATCCCGCCGGAGGAGGAGCAGGCTCCCATCGAGACCGCCCATTTCGGCTCCAGCATCTGGTCGTAGAGGCGGCGGACGACCGGCGCCATCTTGATCGAGACCCGGCCCGAGAGGATGATCATGTCCGCCTGGCGCGGCGAGGCGCGCAGGGCCTCGGCGCCGAACCGGGCGAGGTCGTAGCGGGCGGTGACGATCGAGATCGGTGCCTCGATCGCGCAGCAGGCGAGCCCGAAGGTGAGCGGAAAGATCGAGTTCGACCGCGCCCAGTTCTGCATCTTCTCGAAGGTCGTGGTGACGACCCGCTCTTCCACGTAGCGTTCGAGATCCTCGCCCTCGAGGTCGCCACGCAGCATGTCGCGGGCACTCAGCTGCTTGGAGCGGAGGCTGCGGCGCTCTACCTCCAATCGAGCGCACCCTTTCGCCAGACGTAGACGAAGGCGACGAGCAGGAGCACGACGAAGGTGATCAGCTCGACGAGGACGAAGACGCTGTCGGCGCTCTTCAGGATCACCCCGACCGGGTAGAGGAAGACCACCTCGATGTCGAAGAGGATGAACAGCATCGCGATCAGGTAGAAGCTGACGCCGAACTTGAGGCCGGTGGCGGGCTCGACCGGGATCCCGGACTCATACGGCTCGGTCTGACGCCGGCTCGCCGCGGTCGGCTTGGCAGGCCGCTTCCACCCGATCAGGTGGTTGAGCATCATGAAGACGCCGCCGACCGTGAGGCCGAGGACCGCGAAGACGAGAATCGGGAGGTAGGTCTTGAGCACTGGGTGGTGGGGATCGCGACGAGACGCGCGGGCACCCGTGATCGACGCCCGCAGACGCTGTTATACACCGACATTGTGACAACTTGCTACATAGTGCTTTTCCGCATCAGCAAGCGGAATCCCGACCCCCTCAGGCGGATATATGCCTGAGGTCCATCTGGTCGTCGGCTGCGCGGTGATCCTGCTCAACCTCGCCGCTTTCGCGGTGGGCGGTATCGCCTGGCTGCGCAGCCGGCCCTCGATCCCCTTCTGGTACCTGCTGCGCGCCGCCCAGGCGGCGGTCTTCCTCCAGGTCCTGCTCGGTGGCCTGCTCGTCTTCACCAACCACGAAGCCCCCGACGACCTCCACTACCTCTACGGGTTGCTCCCCCTGCTCGTCTCCTTCCTCGCCGAGGGCGCCCGCACCGGCGCCGCCCAACGCGAGCTCGGCGAGGCCGACTTCGAAACCCTCGACGCCGACACCCAGCAGGCGGTCGCCCTGGCGATCGTCCGCCGCGAGATGGGAATCATGGCCGTCAGCTGCGGGGTCATCCTCTTCCTCGCCCTCCGCGCGGCGGGCACCAGCTCCCTCTTCTAGTAGGAGGGTCTAGGTCTTCGCGGCTTCGCGGTCGAGGGCGATCTGAATCCCCGCCACGGCCGCGAACAGGACGCCGTTGGCCAGGTGGAAGACCGCGTCGGCGTAGTTGTTCGGGAAGGTGAAGACCCAGGCCGGCTGCTCGCTGAACAGCGCCCAGAAGCCGCTGACGATCAGCGCCACCGCGACGTAGATCGCGTAGTAGAGAGCCCACTGGGGGTTCAGCGCGAAGTAGAAGGCCGGCGCGAAGAGCAGCAGCCCGGCCAGCGCGTGGTAGCCGTTGAAGTCCACCCCCAGCACCCGCTCGGTCGGCGCGTCCGCGCCCAGGTGGAAGCTCGGTTCGGCGATGAACCCGGCCAGCGCCCAGAGCAGCTGCACCGACGCCAGGACCACGATCGCCTTCTGGGCGAACGTCCACTGCCCCCGCGCTGTCGTGGCCGCCTCCATATATGGCGGGGCAGCCTACTGCGCTACTTCTCGGGCAGGTTCTCCAGATCGGCTTTGTCCTGGGCTCGCCCTTGGGCCTGCTTCATCTCCCGCAGCCGGCCCAGGGAACAGATCCGGACTGAGACGCCCAGCAGGTCGCTGTCGACCGCGTCCTGGTCCAGCACCGAAAAAGCAGGTACACCCTGGGCGAGTTGCACGATGTCCAATCCACCGAACTTCGTGTCCGCAGTCACGTTGCCTCCCCGGCGGACAACACCCGCGTCCCCACCCGGATCAAACAACCGGCCGCCGACCGTGGGAAGGGTCGCATCAAGTGACTCGAGTGCGCCGACGAGTCGGTCGAGGTTCTCGGGATCGGGGTCCGGAACGACGTCGAGGTCGGCGGTTGCCCGGGGATATCCGTGTGCTCCAACGGCGACCCCACCGATCACCACGAAGCGGACCGCCCGCTCGTTCAAGGTTTCCAGCAGCGCGCGCAGGTCGAACTGACTCAATGGGCTCGGGCCGCGCCCTTGATTGCGCACAACTGCTTGCTGAGCTCGTGCACCTGAGCCAAGCGCTCACTCATCGATAGGTCCAGGGCAGCCTGGCGTCTGATGGCTGCGCTCTGCTCCATATCGCCGATATCCCTGCTTCCGGGGTGGTTCGATCCCTGCGTGCGAGGCTTGGCTGGCATGCAGGGATCGTAGTCCGCGCCGAGCGCGATGGCTACAGAACCCTCCTATCTGAGGACGATGCGAAAGGCCGGATGGTCTGACGCGATGCGACGCAGCTCCTTCTCGCTGGAATCCGGGCCGACGCCTCCGAAGAAGGCGCCGGACTCCCACTTCCATTTCTCCAGGTAGGCGCGCAGCAGGGCGGGACGCTCGTCCTCGGGCACCTCGGTCGCGGTGAACTCCTCGACCCTGCGCCCCTTCGCCAGGCGACCGCCGCGTCGCCCGATCCGCCATCGGCCGATTGTCGCAGCGCTAGGCTTCCCGGCGAGATGCTCGCGCACGTTGGGATCGAGGTCGGCGACCTGGAGCGCAGCAGGGCCTTTTATGAAAGCGCCCTGGCGCCGCTCGGGATCGAGGTCGTGATGGAGTTCGAGGGCGCGATCGGGTTCGGCAAGGAGACCGATCGGGGGCCGAACCCCTTCTTCTGGCTCAACGCCCGCGGTCGCCCGCCGGTCAGCGGAGCCCACGTCTGCTTCGGCGCTCGCACGCCCGACCTCGTCGATGCCTTCCACGCCGCCGCGCTCGCCGCCGGGGCCACCGACAACGGCGCCCCGGGTCCGCGCCCCCAGTACCACCCCGGCTACTACGGCGCCTTCGCGCTCGACCCCGACGGCAACAACATCGAGGCCGTCTGCCACCGCGCCGACGCCTCCTGAGCAGCCCGGCCGGGAACCCCGCGAGCTCATCGCTCTCGCAGGGCGATCCCGATCGCCAGACCCAGGCCGAATGCCGTCATTGCGAGGGAAAGGACCGACATGAATGAGATGCTGTCCACAACAGCCTCCTTGTTCTTTCTGCGTTCTTGAATGAGAGCCGGCTGTGGGGTCCACGTGCCGGTGGGCCCCTTTTTCTTGCTCCTCACAAGCCTGCGCCCCAGGGAAGACGGCAAATTTGCCCGCGATTACGGCCCTAAGATGGCTATCTGGCTCTAAGAAGCCAGATAGCCCATATTCTTGCCTTTCCATAAGCGTTACAGTTCGCGCAGATTGGGAGCGAATTGCAGTCATTGCGGCGAGCCCCTCGGGTGGCTCGCGATCTGGCTCGACCACAACGGTGGCCCGGTATGTGACGTCTGCGTCCCACCTGGCGAGAGAAGGGCGCTGCGCACCCGTATGAGTGCGCTCGGGAGGCCGCTCTCGACGGGCTGTGTCGTCTGCCGGCGGAAAGTGATCGACACGCGCGACCGTGGGCAGCGCCACATCGTCTGCTCCTTCGCCTGCAGGGGGATCCTCGACGCTCACCTGCGGCGCGTCCGCCGGGCCAAACGGAGGGGCCGGCAGTTGGTCAGGGAGTGTGCGGTCTGCGGCGCCCCCCTGGCCGCTCGCCGTTCGGACGCCCGCTGCTGCTCCACCCGCTGCCGTGTCGCGGCCCACCGGTTCGCCCGTCGAGCCGGAAGCTGAGGTAGGGCGGATCGCCTACCGGGACAGCGGCCGGTACCCGCCGCCGTGGAAGATCAGCGGATCGCCCTCGCCGACCTCGAGGTCGCGGACCTCGCCGGTGACGATCACGTGATCGCCGGCGGCGATCACGTCGCGCAGGTCGCAGGCGATCCAGAGCAGGGCGCCGTCGATCGCCGGGATGCCGTCGCGCTCGCTCCAGGCGATGCCGGCCCACTTCTCCGGCACCGGCGCCTTGGTCGCGAAGGTCCGGGCGATCTCCTCCTGGCCGGCGTGCAGGACGCTGATCCCGAAGCGGTCGGCGGCCTGGACCGCGAGCAGGGTGCGGGAGCCGCGGTCCAGGCAGGCCAGCGTCAGCATCGGCTCGATCGAGAGCGAGCTGACGGCGTTGGCCGTCGCCCCCGCCGGCCCGTCCGCCCCGCCGGCTGCGACGACGGTGACGCCGGTCGGCAGGGCCGCCATCGCGGCGCGGAAGCTCGTTGGGTCGGGCGGCGGCATCGTCAGGCTCGGGATCGCCTCCAGACAATATGATGCGCGCCGCGTGCGCCCCGTACTGCTCATAGGCATGGTCCTCGTTGCCGCGCTCGGCCTCGCGGCCTGCGGCTTCGGCGAGGAAGGGATCTCGGTCTCCCCGGAGGACCCCAACCACGAGGGGGCCGTCCTCTTCGCCACGCGCTGCTCCGGCTGCCACACGCTGGGCGCCGCGGGGACCCAGGGCACCGGCAACCGCGGCGAGCGGGTGCAGGGGCCGAACCTCGACCAGCGAACCGAGACCTATGAGGACGCTCTCTTCGCGATCCAGAACGGCGGCTTCTCCGGCGCGATCATGCCCCAGAACATCGTGGTCGGCGACGAGGCCGACGCGGTCGCCGAATTCGTCGCCGAGTACGCCGGCAGCGAAGCCGAATCTTCGCCGCGGCCGGGCGAAGAGCCCGCGCCCTAGGGCCGCAGCAACATGCTCGACCTGAAGCTGATCCGCTCCGACCCCGAGCGGGTCAAGTCGGCCCTCGCGCGCCGCGGCGCCGCCGACCAGGTGGACGAGCTGCTCGCGCTCGATGCCCGCCGCCGCGATCTCCTGCCCGAGGTCGAGAGCGCCCAGGCCGAGCGCAGGACTCTCTCGAAGCGGATCGGCGAAGCGAAACAGGCGGGGGAGGACGCCGAGGAGCCGATGAGGACCGTGCAGGGGCTGAAGGAACGGATCGAGGCCGGTAAGCAGGAGCTCGAGAAGGTCGAGGCCGACCTCGACCGGCTCGCCCTCGCGCTCCCCAACCTGCCGGACCCCGGCGCCCCCGACGGGATGACCGAGGAGGACGCGGTCGTCCTCCGCGAGGTCGGCGAGCGCCCGCGGTTCGACTTCGAGCCGCGCGACCACCTCGAGATCGGCACCGCGCTCGACCTGATCGAGATGGAGGCGGCGGCGCGGCTCTCCGGCTCCCGCTTCGCCTACCTCAAAGGCGATTTGGTGATGCTGGAGCTGGCGCTGGTCCGGTTCGCGATCGAGCTGGTCCGCGGCGAGGGCCACGAGCCGGTCGTCCCGCCGGTCCTGGTCCGCGAGGAGGCGCTGGAGGGAACCGGGTTCCTGCCCGGCGACCGCGACCAGATCTATGAGATCCCCAAGGACGAGCTCTTCCTCACCGGCACCTCCGAGGTGGCGCTGGCTGGCCTGCACGCCGACCAGATCCTCGCCGCCGCCGATCTGCCGCTGCGCTACTGCGCCTTCTCGACCTGCTTCCGGCGCGAGGCCGGCGCCGCCGGCCGCGACACCCGCGGCATCTTCCGGGTGCACCAGTTCGACAAGGTCGAGATGTTCTCGTTCGTCGAGCCTTCCGGGTCGGCGGAGGAGCACGAGCGCCTGCTGGCGATCGAGGAGCGGATCCTCACCGAGCTCGAGATCCCCTACCGCGTCGTCAACGTCGCCGCCGGTGACCTCGGCGCCCCGGCCGCGAAGAAGTACGACTGCGAGGCCTGGATCCCCAGCCAGGAGCGCTACCGCGAGCTCACTTCCTGCTCGAATACCACCGATTACCAGGCCCGACGGCTCAAATGTAGGTATCGACCTGCCGATACCGAAGCACCGCAGGCAGTGCACACGCTGAACGGAACGGCTGTCGCGGTGGGAAGGACGATGATCGCGCTGATCGAGAACAGGCAGGAACGGGACGGCGGATTCACGCTACCTAAAACTTTGCATCGATTCGGTTCCCCTGAGAGAATCGCGCCGCTATGAGCTCGACCGTGCGGGACGCGAAGCGGGTCGTCCTCTGTGACGATCACGAGATCGTCCGGGAGGCGATCAAGGCGCGGATGGCCAACTCGAGCATCGTCGAGATCGTCGGCGAGGCGGGCAACGGCCGTGACGTCGTCGACGTCGTCAAGGACCTCGAACCCGATGTCCTGATCATCGACGTCGAGCTGCCCAAGCGCGACGGCATCGAGGCCACCAAGGAGGTCCTCAAGGCCCGGCCGCGGACCAAAGTCATCATTTTCACCGCCCACGCCCAGCCGGACCTGCTGGCGCTGGCGCTGCGGGCGGGCGCCTCGGGCTACGTGCTGAAGTCGGCCCCGGCCGAGGACATCGCGCGCGCCGTCAAAGCGGTGACCGGGGGAGGGACCTTCCTCGGCGGCGACTTCGCCGGCGGCAAGCCCTCCGAGGTGGAGAAACTGCTCGACCTCTCGCCCCGCGAGCGCCAGATCCTCGAGCTCCTCGCCGAGGGGCTGCGGGTCAAAGAGATCGCCGAGCGGCTGCAGCTGAGTCCGGCCACCGTCCACACCCACGTCCGCAACGCGATCGGCAAGCTCGAGGTCGACACCCGCACCGAGGCGGTGGCGCTCGCGGTGCGCTTCAACTACCTCGGCGCCGGCGGTGCCGTCCAGCAGTAGCGCCGCCCGGCACGGGCCCGCTGGCGATTACTTCTTCTCGAGCTCCACCGCGCAGCCGTTGATGCAGTAGCGCTGCCCGCCGCGATCGGCGGGGCCGTCGTCGAAGACGTGCCCGAGGTGGGCGTCGCAGGTTTTGCAGACGACCTCGGTCCGGCGCATGAAGAGGCTGTTGTCGGGGCGCAGCTCGACGTGCTCGAGGTTGGCCGGCTCGGTGAAGCTGGGCCAGCCGGTGCCCGAGTCGAACTTGGTGTCGGAGGAGAACAGCTCGGTGCCGCAACCGACGCAGCGGTACATCCCCTCGCCCTTCTCGTCCACATAAGGGCCGGTGAAGGGTCGCTCGGTGCCGCCCTTGCGGGTCACCTCGAACTGCTCCGGGGTGAGCTGCTCGCGCCACTGCTCGTCGGTCTTCTGGATCTTTGGCATGTAACAAGCATACGATTCGCCGCGGTGCCAGAAGCCTTTTACGAGCGAGCTGGGGAGGTGTTCCTCGCGACCGAGCTGACCCGGGGGCCGTGGGACCCCGGGGCCCAGCACGCCGGGCCGCCGGCGGGGCTGCTCGGGCGGGAGCTGGAGCGGCTGCCGGACGCCGAGGAGTTTCAGATCGGCCGGGTCACCTGCGAGATCCTCCGCTCGGTGCCGATCGGGCCGGTCGAGGTGAGCGCGCGGATCGTCCGCCCCGGGCGCCGGGTGCAGCTGCTCGAGGCCGAGCTGCGCGACGAATCGGGCGAGCCGCTGGTGCGCGCCGGCGCCTGGCGGATCCGCACGGCGCCGGTCGAGATCCCACCCGAGGCGCTGCCCGCCGAGCAGGCACCGCCCGGTCCCGAGCAGGGCTCCGAGGTCGAGTTCTTCCCGACCGGGCAGGAGCTCGGCTACCACTCGGCGATGGATGTCCGTTTCCTGAAGGGCAGCTTCCTCGAGCCGGGGCCCGCGACCGTCTGGCTGCGGATGCGCCAGCCGCTGGTCGCCGGCGAGCCGCCCTCGCCGCTGCAGCGGGTCCTGGTCACCGCCGACGTCGGCAACGGCGTCAGCGCCGCGCTCGACTACCACCGCTACCTCTTCATCAACGTCGACCTCACCGTCCACCTGGAGCGGATGCCGGCCGGCGAGTGGGTCTGCGTTGACGCGGTGACCCTGCCGCAGCCGAACGGCGTCGGCACCGCGGAGTCGGTGCTCTCCGACGAGCGCGGCCGGATCGGCCGCGCCGTGCAGACGCTGCTGGTCAGCGAGCGGTAGTCGCCTACCCGGCGCCGCGGGTGCGGGCGGCGACCAGGGCGCGGCTGTGGGGGCCGATCGCGACCGCGATCAGGACTGCCGCGCCGAGCGCGATCGCGGCGCCGAGCAGGAAGGAGCCCTCGTAGCTGCTCAGCGCCGCCGCCGCCCCGGCCAGCGGCGCGCCGATCCCGATCCCGGCGTCGAAGAAGGCGGTGAAGGTGCCGAGCGCCGCGCCGCGCCGCGCTTCGGAGACCTGGTTGACGACGATCAGCGAGAGCGAGGGGTAGAGCAGCGAGAAGGCGGCGCCGATCGCCAGCGCGCCGGCGATCGCCACCCCGAGGCTCTGCGCGAAGGCGAGCGTGGTCAGGCCGGCCGCCTCGACCAGGGCGGCCGCGGTCGCGACCCGGGCCGGGCCGACCCGGTCGGGCAGGTCCCCCCCGACCAGGCGGGTCAGCACGACCATCGTCGCCAGCGCCCCGAAGACGAGCGCCCCGTGGCCGACGCCACGCTCGTCGAGGTGCAGGACGACGAAGGTGGCGACCGCCGCGTAGCCGGTCGAGCCCAGCGCCAGGGCGGCGCCGGGCAGGATCGCCTCGCGGGCGATCAGCGAGCGGTGCTCATGCTCCAGCCACTTGGGGCGGAACGGGTCCGGGACCCGCGTCGCGACCAGCGCGCCGAGCAGCGGCAGCGCGCCGGCGAAGATCCAGACGGCGTCGTAGCCGGCGTTGTGCTTGATCAGCTCGCCAAACAGCGGGCCGATGCTGAGCCCGGCCCAGACCGAAAGTCCGTAGAGGCCGATCACGCGGCCGCGCCGCTCCAGCGGGGCAAGGTCGACGATCCAGGCCGAGCCGGCGGTGAACACGGCGCCCTCGCCGATGCCGAGAACCAGCCGGGCGACGATCAGCCCGCCGATCCCGAGCGGCAGCAGGTACATGAAGCCGGCCACGCCCGCCAGGACCGCGCCGATCACGACCGTCGGGCGGCGGCCGCGACTGTCGGCGAGGCGGCCGGCGAAGGGCCGCATCAAGAGGCCCGTGATCGCGTAGGCGCCGATCACGATCCCGACCGCGATCTTCCCGCCGCCGAGCGGCCCGTCGACGTAGCGGGGCAGCACCGGCAGGGTCGCGCCGACCGCGAGCAGGCCGCAGAAGGTGACGGCGAAGACGCCGGCGAAAGCGACGCCGGGGCGGGCGATCGCGGGCGCCGCCGCCTCGGTGTTCATCGCAACAGGCCGGTGAGGTCGTCGATCACGTGGTCGGGAGGTGGATCGGCTGCTTCCGCGTCGGACCGCGTGCAGGCACCGGTCAGCACGAGCACGGTCGTCAGCCCGGCTCGCCGGCCCCCCTCGATGTCGGATGCGATGCGGTCGCCGACGATCGCGATGCGGCCCGCCTCGGGGATCAGGTCCCGGGCCTGGTCGAAGAGGTGGGGCTCGGGCTTGCCGCCGGTCACCGCGCGCTTCCCGGAAGCGGTCTCGACTGCCGCGAGGGTCGCCCCCGTGCCCGGCCAGGCGCCGCCCGGCATCGGCAGGGTCGGGTCGCGACTGGTCCCGAACAGCGCTGCCCCTGCCTGCAGGGCGCGGGTCGCGGTGAGCAACTCGGCGTAGTCGAACTCGCGGTGCGCGGAGACGACCACGGCGTCCGCGGACCGCGCCGCGTCGCCGTCGAGCAGTTCCAGCCCGGCCGCCGCGACCGTGTCCTTGAAGCCCGGCGCCCCGATCACGAAGGCGGTGCCGCCGCGCCCGACCCGCTCCGCGGCCAACCGCGCGGTCGCGACGCCTCCGGTGAGGACGCGGTCCTCGGCGATATCGATCCCGGCCTCGCGCAGGCGGGCGGCGTAGGCGGAGGGCGGTTTCACCGAGTTGTTGGTGACGAAGACCATCTCCATCCCGTCCGCGAGCAGCTTGGCGAGGGTCTCGACGGCTCCCGGCACCATCTCCCGCCCGATCCAAACCACCCCGTCGAGGTCCACGAGAAGCCCGTCGAACTCATCTGCCAGCGCCATGGGCGCAGGCTATTGGCTGATCTCGATACGGTGCCCGACAGTGAGTATCAACGGACAGGTCGTCGTCGCCACCGATCTGACCCGCCGCTACGGCGAAGGCGACGCCGCCGTCGACGCGCTGGCCGGGGTCAGCACCGCCTTCGAGCGCGACCGCTTCACGGCGATCATGGGGCCCTCGGGGTCCGGCAAGTCGACGCTGATGCACATCCTCGCCGGGCTCGACAAACCGACCACCGGCACGGTCGAGCTCGACGGGGTCGAGATCACCGGCCTCGACGACGGTGAGTTGACCAGGCTGCGCCGCGACAAGCTCGGCTTCGTCTTCCAGTTCTTCAACCTGCTGCCGGTCCTCAGCGCCGAGGAGAACCTCGTGCTGCCGCTCTCGATCGCCGGCCGCAAGCCCGACCCGCAGTGGGTCGACCAGCTGATCCGCACGGTCGGCCTCGACGACCGCCGCACCCACCGGCCCTCCGAGCTCTCCGGCGGCCAGCAGCAGCGCGTCGCCGTCGCCCGCGCCTTCGTCTCCAAACCGGCGGTCGTCTTCGCCGACGAGCCGACCGGCAACCTCGACTCCAAGGCGAGCGCCGACGTCCTCAACCTTCTCCGCCAGGCGGTCGACGAGTTCGGCCAGACGGTGATCATGGTCACCCACGACCCGGCCGCGGCCGCCCACGCCGACCGGCTGATCACCCTCAGCGACGGCCGGGTCGTGCACGACGCCGCCCCCGGCTCGACCGACGCGGTGATCGAGCTGATGAAGACGGTCGACTGACCGGCGGGTGACCGGCCTCGCCCTCAAGAGCCTCTGGGCGCGCCGCATCCGCGCCCTGACGACGATCCTCGCGGTGACGATCGGCGTCGCCTTCGTCGCGGGCACCTACATCCTCACCGACACCACCTTCTCCGCCTTCGACGAAATCTTCGAAGACTCGTTGGCGAAGACCGACGTCGTGATCACCGCGAAGGAGGAGGTGCGCCAGGAAACGGGCGAGACCCCGAGCTTCGCGGCCTCCGTGCTGCCGGAGGTGAAGCGCCTCGACGGGGTCCGGGTTGCGGCCGGCCAGATCTTCACCGCGGGCGCCATCTTCGACGCCGAGAACGAGCAGGTCGGCAGCAAATTCGCCCCCAAGTTCATCGCCTCGGACCTGCCCGAGAGCCTCGAAACGCAGACCTACGTCAAAGGGCGCGAGCCGGGCAGCGCCAAGCAGGCAGCGCTTGACGAGGGTGCCGCCAAGGAGGCCGGCCTCGAAGTCGGCGACCAGCTGAAGCTGGCCTCGGTCGAACGCGTCGCCAGTTACCGGATCGTCGGCCTGACCAAGCTCGGCAGCGCTTCCTGGGGCGGCGCGAGCATCGCCGTCGTCACCCTGCCCGAGGCGCAGCGGATCACCGGCAAACAGGGCGAATTCGACCAGGTCCTGGTCGCCGCCGAAGACGGCGTCTCCGAAGAGACGCTGAAGGGGCGGGTGCAGCGGGCGGTCGCCGACCCTTCGCTGCTGGTCGAGACCGCGAAGGAGAACGCCGAACGCAACTCCGACCAGATCCGCGACGACCTCGGCTTCCTGCGCATCGCCCTGTTCGTCTTCGCCTTCGTCGCCCTCTTCGTCGGTGCCTTCCTGATCTTCAACACCTTCTCGATCACGGTCGCCCAGCGGATCCGGGAGTTCGGGATGCTGCGCACCCTGGGGGCGGGGCGGGGGCAGATCCTCACCTCGGTGATCGTCGAGGCGCTGGCGATCGGGATCGTCGGGGCGCTGGTCGGGCTGGCCGGCGGGTACGGGATCGCGGTCGGCCTCAACGCGCTCTTCGTCGCAATCGGGATCGACCTGCCGACCACCGCCCTGGTCACCAAGGACCGCACGATCGTCGTCTCGCTGCTGATCGGGATCGGGGTCACCCTGGTCTCCTCGCTCGTCCCGGCGCTGCGCGCGACGCGGGTGCCGCCGGTCGCCGCCCTGCTGGCGCTGGAGCTGCCGCGCAGCCGCCGCCGCGGGGCCGTCTACGCGGGGCTCGCCGTGCTGCTCAGCGTGGCGGGGCTCGGGCTCGTGCTCGCCGGCCTCTTCGGCGGCGCCGGCGGCGGCAGCGCCGCCGGCCTGATGGGGGCGGGCGCCGTCGCCGTCCTGCTCGGCGTCTCCCTGTTCAGTCCGCGACTGGTGCGGCCGCTGGCCTCGCTCGCCGGACGCCCCCTGGAGCTGGTGCGGCGCCTGATCGGCCGCCTCGCCCGCGAGAACACCCAGCGCAACCCCGCCCGCACGGCGGTCACCGCGGCCGCGCTGATGATCGGGCTCGCCGTCGTCGTCTTCGTCACCGTCTTCGCCGCCGGAATCAAGAGCTCGATCGCGACCGCGGTCGACGAGAGCTTCCAGGGCGAGCTGGTGCTGCAGAACACCGACGGCTTCTCGCCGATCTCCCCCAAAGCGGCCGCGGTGGCCCGCCAGGTGCCGGGGGTCGAGCTGGTCTCGACCGTGCGCGCTGCCCAGGCGAAGGTGGTGGACGGCGGCAAACAGCGCGTCTCCGCGCTCGCCCCAGACGCCGCCGAGGTGCTGAGCATCGACTGGACCGAGGGTGGGCCGGGGACGCTGCGCGGGCTCACCGACGAGCAGGTGATCCTCGACAAGTCGCTGGCCGGCGACGAAGGCCTCGAGGTCGGCGACCGGATCCGCTTCCTCACCCAGATCGGCAAGCGGCCCGACCTCGAAGTCGTCGGGGAGTTCGAAGACAAGGCCGAACTGCTCGGCGGCGCGATCGTCACCCAGGCGCTGATGGCCTCCCAGTTCGACCAGCGCGACGACGTCCTCGACTTCATCAAGCTGGCTCCCGGGGCGGATGCCGAGCAGGTCCAGGGGGCGTTGATCAAGGAGATGGACCGCGACTTCCCCGTCATCGAGGTGCGCAACCAGCAGGAACTGAAGGAAAACCAGGAAGAACAGATCAACCAGCTGCTCGGCCTGATCTACGCGCTGCTGGCCCTGGCCGTGATCGTCTCCCTGTTCGGGATCGCCAACACGCTGGCGCTCTCGATCCACGAGCGCCGGCGCGAGCTGGGGATGCTGCGGGCGATCGGGATGTCGCGCCGCCAGGTGCGGACGATGATCCGCTACGAGGCGGTGATCACGGCGCTGATCGGAGCGATCCTCGGGATGGTCATCGGCCTCGTCTTCGCCGCGCTGATCGCCCAGCCGCTCAAGGACGAAGGGTTTGCGCTCTCCTACCCGGTGGGCCTGCTGGTCCTGCTCCTGGTCTTCGCCGCGTTCGCCGGCGTGCTGGCCGCGATCGGCCCCGCCCGCCGCGCCTCGCGCCTCGACGTGCTGGAGTCCTTGCAGTACGAGTAACCGGCTCAGCCGCGGGGCGCCAGGCCGAGGCGCAGGGCGCCGGCTACCTCGAGCATTGCGCCGCGTGAGCTGCGGCTGAAGGCGGTCATGTTGGCGAAGCCGTGGATCAGGCCCGGGTGGCGGCGCAGCGCGACCTGGACGCCCGCCTCGCGCATCCGCAGGGCGTAGGCCTCGCCCTCGTCGCGCAACGGGTCGAAGCCGGCGGTCGCGACGTAGGCGGGCGGCAGGCCGCTGAGGTCAGGGGCGAGCAGGATCGAGACGCGCGGGTCGGTCGCGTCGGTGCCGGGCGGCAGGTAGTGCCCCTCCCACTCGTCCATGTCGGCTTTGGTCAGCAGGAAGCCCTCCCGGAAGAGGTAGCGGGAGGGCAGGTCCCCGGCCGAGTCGGTCGGCGGGTACATCAGCAGCTGCATCGCCGGCAGTGGGCCGCCCGCCGCCTTGGCGAGCAGGCTGACCACGCCTGCCATGTTGCCGCCGGCACTGTCGCCGCCGACCGCGATCCGGGCCGGGTCGACGTTCAGCTGCGCGGCATTGGCGGCGGCCCAGGCGTAGCCCGCCCAGGCGTCCTCGACCGGGCCGGGAAAGGGATGCTCGGGCGCCAGGCGGTAGTCGATCGAGAGCACGGCCGTGCCGGCCGCGGCGGCGAGGAAGCGGCAGACGTTGTCGTGGGTGTCGAGGTCGCCGATCACCCAGCCGCCGCCGTGGTAGTAGACGAGCAGCGGGGCGGCCTCCTCCGCGGGCAGGCTCCCGGGGACGTAGAAGCGGGCCGCAATCGGGCCGGCCTGGCCAGGCACCGTCTTCGCCTCGACCCGCGCCATCGGGATCGGCGGGTGCGGCTGCGTCGCTATGGCGCCGCGGCGGTTGTGGACCCGGGCCTCGGCGGGGGAGAGGCCGCCGGTGTAGGAGGTCTCGCCGGCCCGCTCGGCCAGCTTCAGCAGCGCGTGGATGTCGCTGGCCAGGGTCAGCCCGTCGACGCTCGGCGGCGGCCCGAACAGCAGCCGCTGCGCACGCGGCGAGAGCCCGCAGACTTTCTTCAGCAGCAGGTGCTCGGCGCGCGACGGGAGGCGGGGCAGCTGCGGCATCGGCGGGATGAGGCTATCGCGTGTTCGCGCTCTCGTTCGGTCTGAAACAGCGCGGTTCCCAGTGCAGAATATCTTCACGTACCGAATTGGTACTCAACTCCCCTTGGAGGTATGGATGCTTCCTTCCCGCTCTTTCTCTCTTGTGGTGACTGCTCTGGCCGTCGCCCTGATGGCGGCGGTCCTGCTCGCCCAGCCCGCGGCCGCCTTCGTCGACCGCGACTGCGCCGACTTCAGGACGCAGGCGCAGGCGCAGCGCTTCTTCAAGAAGCACAACCCGAACCGCGATCCTCACCGCCTCGACGGCGACGACGACGGCATCGCCTGCGAGGCCCTGCCTTAGGCGGCGGTGCGACGAACGTCACACCGGGCGGTGCGGTGATCGCAGTACCTTGACCTGAGCGTATGGAGGCGGCGGTCAAAGAGGCGGCTCAGGCGGCGGTTTCCGCCGCACCCCTGACGCCCGGCCTGCCGCCCGGACCGCGGATGCCGCGGGCGCTGCAGACGGCGATCTGGTCGCGGCAGGCGCAGTGGATGCTGAAGCAGAGCCGGGCCCGCTTCGGCGACATGTTCACGATCAAGATCGCCTACGAAGGCACCTGGGTGATGGTCTCCGACCCCGAGGCCGTGAAACAGGTCTTCACCGGCGACCCGCGGGTCTTCCACGCCGGCGAGGGCAACGACGTCCTGCGTCCCTTCCTCGGCGACAACTCCGTTCTGGTGCTCGACGAGAAGCCGCACATCGGCCAGCGCCGCCTGCTGCTGCCGCCGTTCCACGGTGAGCGCATGCAGGGCTACGGCGAGACGATGACCGAGATCGCCGCCCGCGAGATCGAGAGCTGGCCGACCGGGACCCCCTACAAGCTGCGGCCGCGGATGCAGGCGATCACGCTGGAGATCATCCTCGAGACGGTTTTCGGCGTCCACCACCAACCCGCTTCTCCTGGCTCCGGTGCTGATGGTCGGTCCGGAGCGGGTCCGTCGCGTCCCCGCCTTCCGCCGCCGCATCGACCGCGTCGACGCGCTGATCCACAGCGAGATCGGCGAGCGCCGCAACGCCGAGGACCTGGGCGAGCGCGACGATGTGCTCTCGATGCTGGTCGCCGCCCGTCACGAGGACGGCAGCCCGATGAGCGACGCCGAGATCCGCGACGAGCTCCTCACCCTCCTGGTCGCCGGCCACGAGACCACGGCGACCGCCCTCTCCTGGGCGGTCGAGCGCCTCACCCGCCATCCCGAGAAGCTCGAGCGCCTGCGCGCCGAGGCGCTCGCCGGCGAGGACGCCTACATGACCGCGACGATCCAGGAGACCCTGCGCCTGCGCCCGGTGATCGTGCTGGTGATCCGCAAGCTGACCGAGCCGGTCGAGATCGGCGGCTACGAGCTGCCCGCCGGCACCCGGGTCACTCCCAGCATCCACCTCGTCCACCGCGACCCCGAGATCTACCCGGAGCCGGACCGCTTCCTGCCCGAGCGCTTCCTCGACAACCCGCCCGGCACCTACACCTGGATCCCCTTCGGAGGCGGCGTCCGCCGCTGTCTCGGTGCCGCCTTCGCCCAGTTCGAGATGCAGGTCGTCCTGCGCGAGCTGGTCAAGCGCCGCCAGGTCGCCCCGGCGCGACCCGCCTCAGAGCGCCCCTTCCGCCGCGCGATCACCGAGACGCCCCGGCACGACGCCGAAGTGATCCTCTCCTGACGCCGTATAACCGGCGCTGGGAAGCACCCGCAACTTCGGGTCGTGCAAAAGCACTGCCCCTTCGTTGCGTGCACTCCCCAGCTTGGTTCTACGACATCAGGCGAAGATGCCTAGTTCGCCTGCCGTATTACCACGGGTGGCTCGGGCCCAATGGAGGAAATGTGGCTGCGTTTAGGTATGTCCGCCGACACCGCTACCGTGTAGCTACACGTTCCTTAATACGTGCAGAGCCCCAATCCGCTGGCACGAATTGGGGCTCCGGGTGGATTCCTGCTTTGTGCACTTAGGACCTGCAGCAGGAATCCCCTTTGGTCGCGCCGACTACCTTCGAAACAGGAAGGGCCGGCGACCAGCGACCAAGATTTAGCGTCTCATGGCTGGAAGATAGAAATCTCCCTCTCAGCCGCAGCCGGTGTTGTTGCCGCAGCTGCTGCACGTGTAGCAGGACCCGGTGCGCTGCATCATGCCGCCGCACTGCTCGCAGGCCGGGCCGAGGTCGAGGCCCTGCATCTTCGCCGGGATCACCGGCGGGCTGTCGGTGAGAGCCGCTGCCGCGGGGACCGAGCCGCCGTTGCCCGCCTTGGCCTCGCCGCCGTTGGAGTGCCCGTTGCCGCCGTTGGCCGGACCCGCCGTGTCGGTCGGGATCCCCAGCCCCAGCTGCGAGGTCTCGGCGTCCTTCTTGGCCCGCACCTCCTGGGTCAGGATTCCCAGTTCCTCGAGCGTCTCGGTGTCGTCGATGAAGCGGCTGCCGAGCCAGCGCATCAGGTAGTCGGGCATCGATTTCGCGAAGGGGATCTCGGGGTTGCCGGTGATGCCCTCCGGCTCGAAGCGCATGTAGCTGAACTTGCGCACGAAGGTCTCGAGCGGGACGCCGTACTGGAGTCCGAGCGAGATCGCCGTCGCGAAGGCGTTGAGCAGCCCCCGCATCGTCGAGCCCTCCTTGCCGATGTCGGTGAGGAAGATCTCCCCGACCGTGCCGTCCTCGTACTTGCCGGCGGTGATGTAGCCCTCGTGTCCGCCGATCGAGAACTTGTGGGTGATCGACTCGCGCTCGCGCGGCATCCGTTTGCGGATCGGCTCCGGCGTCGCTTCCACCTCGGCGTCCTTTTCGTCCTGGGCGTCGGTGCGCAGCGCCTGCGCCGTCTTCGAGCCGTCGCGGTAGATGGCCAGGGCCTTGAGCCCGCCCTTCCAGCCGCGCGTGTAGGCGTCGGCGATGTCCTCGACCGTCGCCGACTGCGGCAGGTTGACGGTCTTGGAGATCGCCCCGGAGATGAACGGCTGGGTCGCGGCCATCATGTCGATGTGGCCGGTGTGGGTGATCGCCCGCTCGCCGACCGCGACGTCGAAGACCGGCAGGTGCTCGTCCTTGAGGCCGGGCGCGCCGACGATCGTGTTCTTCTCCTTGATGTGGGCGTTGATCTGGTCGATCTCCGCCTCCGAGTAGCCCATCGCCTCCAGGGCCAGCGGCACCGACTGGTTGACGATCGTCATCTGGCCGCCGCCGACCAGCTCCTTGAACTTGACCAGGGAGAAGTCGGGCTCGATCCCGGTCGTGTCGCAGTCCATCAGGAAGCTGATCGTCCCGGTCGGCGCCAGCACCGTCGCCTGCGCGTTGCGGTAGCCGTGCTCCTCGCCCAGCTCGACCGCTTCGTCCCAGGCGCGCTGCGCGGCGGCGAGCAGATCGCCCTTGATCCCGGCCGGGTCGACGTCGTAGGAGGCGTCGCGGTGCATCCGCATGACGCCGTTGTGCGGCTCGCGGTTGCGCTCGTACTCGTCGTAGGGCCCGGTCGCGCCGGCGGCGATCAGCGCCGACTGGCGGTAGGCGCGGCCGGTCATCAGAGCGGTGATCGCGGCGGCGACGTTGCGGCCCGCGTCGGAGTCGTAGGGGAGGCCGTCGGACATCAGCAGCGCGCCGAGGTTGGCGTAGCCGAGGCCGAGCTGGCGGAAGCGGTTGGCGTTCTCGCCGATCCCCTCGGTCGGGTAGCTGGAGAAGCCGACGACGATCTCCTGCGCGAGGAAGACGACGTCGACCGCGTGCTCAAATTCCTCGGTGTCGAAGCTGCCGTCCTCGCGGCGGAATTTCATCAGGTTGAGCGAGGCCAGATTGCAGGCCGAGTCGTCGACGTGCATGTACTCGCTGCAGGGGTTGGAGGCGTTGATCCGCCCCGACTCCGGGCAGGTGTGCCAGCGGTTGATGATCGTGTCGTACTGGACGCCCGGGTCGGCGCAGCGCCAGGCGGCGTCGGCGATCTGGTTCATCAGCTCGCGCGCGTCCAGCGTCTTCACCGACTCGCCGCTGGTGCGGGCGGTCAGGTGCCAGTCCTCGCCGGCCTCGACCGCCTCCATGAACTCGTCGGTGACCCGCACCGAGTTGTTGGCGTTCTGGTACTGGATCGAGGTGAAGCCCTCGCCGTCGATCGACATGTCGAAGCCTGCCTCGCGCAGAGCACCCGCCTTCTCCTCCTCCTTGGCCTTGCACCAGATGAAGTCCTCGACGTCGGGGTGGTCGACGTCGAGCACGACCATCTTCGCCGCGCGCCGCGTCTTGCCGCCGGACTTGATCGTCCCCGCCCAGGCGTCGGCGCCGCGCATGAAGCTGACCGGCCCGGAGGCGAGCCCGCCCTTCGAGAGGTGCTCGACCGAACCGCGGATGTTGGAGAGGTTGATCCCCGAGCCGGAGCCGCCGCGGAAGATCATCCCCTCCTTGGTGTTCCAGTCGAGGATCGACTCGATCGTGTCCTCGACGCTGAGAATGAAGCAGGCCGAGCACTGCGGCGTCTCCTCGAAGCCGACGTTGAACCAGACCGGCGAGTTGAAGGCCGCCTTCTGGTTGAGCAGGATCGCGGTCAGCTCCATCTCGAAGGCGTCGGCGTCCTCCTCGGAGGCGAAGTAGCCGCCCTCGCGGCCCCAGCCCGCGATCGTGCCGGCGACGCGGCCGATCATCTGTTTGACCGAGCTCTCGCGCTCCGGGCTGCCGAGCTTCCCGCGGAAGTACTTCTGGGCGACGATGTTGGTCGCGTTCTGGGACCAGCTCTTCGGGAACTCGACCCCCCGCTGCTCGAACGCCGGGCTCTCCGGATTGCCGATCACCGCATCGCGGATCTCCCACTCGATCTGGTCGAAAGGATGCACGCCGGCAGTCGAAAACCGCCGCTCTATCGAGAGGCCCTTGAGACCGTTTTTGGGAGTGCTAAGGGCGGTCTGGGACATCGAACTTCTCCTCTCGCAGCGACTTTCAGGGGTAACTCCGCAGGATCGCTGACGGACCGGCGGAAAAAGTGACCGAAGTCGCAAATAAGGCACTCGGATAAGGCGTTCCGTCGCCCCTACATGTTGCCAAGTCCGCAATATCGGCTCTTACTTCCGGGTAGCCTTTCGTTATGGCCGAAGATCTGCGTAGGGGCGCGGAACGAATGGGCGAGCGCGCCAGCGCGGCGCGCGAGGCGGCGGTGGAGAAAGCCGGCGCCGCCAAGGACGCGGCGATCGCCGCGGTCAAGCCGAAGCTGCGCGGGGTCTCGCACGAGTGGGCCTTCTTCCTCTCGCTCGGCTTCGGGGTGGCGCTGATCCTCTGGGCGAAGACGCCGGAGGCGACGGTCGCGGTGGCGATCTACGCGGCCAGCCTCTCCGCGCTGTTCGGGACCAGCGCCCTCTACCACCGGGTCAACTGGACGCGTCCCCGCGCGCGCATGTGGATGCGCCGCCTCGATCACTCGATGATCTTCTTCCTCATCGCCGGCACCTACACGCCCTTCGCCCTCCTGGTCCTCGACGGGCCGCTGGCCGACGCGATCCTCGCCGTCGTCTGGATCGGGGCGATCGCCGGCGCGGTTGTCGAGATGGTCTGGATCGACCATCCAAAATGGGTGGCGGCGATCATCTATCTGGCGATCGGCTGGGTGGCCGTGGCAGCCTTCCCCGAGCTCTGGACGGAGATGGGCGTCGCCGGGACGCTGCTGGTCGCGACGGGCGGCCTCCTCTACACCGCCGGAGCAGTCGTCTACGCGACCCAGCGCCCCAACCCCGCCCCGGCGACCTTCGGCTACCACGAGATCTTCCACCTGCTGGTGATCGTCGCCGCCGTCGCCCACTTCTCGGCGATCGCCTTCTTCGCCCTGCCGCACGCCTGATCAGCTATCCTTACTTCTCCTCGAAGGTAAGGAATTGGACATGGATATCGCGGCGAAGCTCACCTCGAAGGGCCAGATCACCGTTCCCAAGGCGGTCCGGGACACCCTCGCCCTGAGGCCCGGCGATCACGTTCTCTTCCGCGTCGAGGAGAACCGCGCGATCATCGCCCGAACCCAGGACTTTCTCGACCTGGCCGGATCGGTGGCGGTTCCGCCTGGCAAGCGGGGGCGGGATTGGGAGGACATTCGTCGAGCGACCCGCGCGGCACGTGCTGGGAAGCGCGCGTGACGGTGCTCCTCGACACCAACGTCATCATTCGCCACCTGACGGGCGATCCACCGCGGATGGCCAAGCGGGCGACGAGGTTCCTGGCCTCTTCCTCGGAACTGGTTCTCGCGGATCTGGTCGTCGCCGAGTGCGTATACGTGCTCGAGTCCTACTACGAAGTTCCTCGAAGGCAGGTCGCCGAGCTGATGCGGGCGGCACTCGCGATGCCGGCGGTTCTTGCCGACGCCGATCTTCTGCTCCGCGCGCTCGAGGTCTACGAGATCGAGCGCTTGGACTTCGCGGACGCCTATCTCGTCGCGTGCGCCGAGTTGAGCGAGGAAGGAACGATCGCCTCGTTCGACAAGGCGATCGACCGTGTCGGCTCGGTAGAGCGGATCGCTCCCTAAGCGGCCGCGGCGAACTCCTGGAACCGGCCCGGCTAACCGGTCCAGGTGGAAGGTGGGTACGGCGTCCAGGTTCCGCCGGGCTGTTCCCAGAGGAGTTGGTTGCTGGCGAGGTCGTAGCGGGTGTTGGGCGCTTTCACCGTCCCGTCGGGAATCTGCTTGTTCACCCACTGGCTGAAGTCATAGACGTCCTTGATCGTGCCGAGCACCCCGATCGGCCCGAGGATCTTGGCACCGAGTTTGAGCGCGAAGCGCCCGTTGTCCATGAGGATCTCGCCGCCCTTCTTGAGGCCGTTGAAGACATCCGTGGGGCGGAGCGCCAACGTCTCGGTGTTTCCGCTGGGGTAGAAGACGGTGGGCTGGGCGGGCGCCGCATCCCCCAGCAATGAGGTCGGCTGACCGCTCATGTCGAACACCGGCCCCTGTCCTGCGGGCAGGGGCTCCGCGGGGGTGGGAGGGATCCAGGCCATCGCCGGATTCATGCTCGGCAGCAGCCACGGCGGCGGCTCGAGCGGGAGGGCGGGCGACAGCGTCTGCTCCGCCGGAGTGGGGTTCCACTTGGTCCAGTCCGGCTCCGGTATCGATGGAAGGCCGAGAACCCCGTTGTTCTCCTGAGCACTTTCCAAAAGGGACTTCGCCTTCTCCACCGTGTCGGGAACGAAGCGGGCTTCCGGGGTTGCCTCAGCCTCTTCCGTGGTGGGAGAAACCTCCGGTGAAATCGAGATGAACGAGTAATCGGCCAAGGGTCAACCATAACCCTCCGCCGCCGACTAGGCCAGCGCCGCCGCGGCCCGCTCTTTGGCGGACTCGATCAGCGCCAGCACCGCCGGCTCCCGGCCTTCGCGCTGCAGCTCGGCCGGGTCGGGATCGCCGTTGACGATTCCCTCGAAGAACTCCTTGCGGTCCTGGTAGGTCGGCAGCGTCCCCTTCGCCCAGCCGCGGGCGTCGTTGAGGATCACCGCCAGCCGCGCGTACTCTTCGCCGAACAGCTCGGAGACCTCGTGCTTCATCCGCTTCGCGAGGGCGGGGGAGGCGCCCGCGGTCGAGATCGCGATCGCCAGCGGCCCGGTGCGCACGATCGCCGGCAGGATGAAGTTGCAGAGCGGCGGCACGTCGACGATGTTGACCAGCATCGCCCGCCGCTCGGCGTCGTCGAAGACCGCGATGTTGACGTCGGTGTCGTCGGTGCAGGCGATCGCCATGAAGACGCCCTCGAGGTCCTCAGCCCCGGCGTAGGTCCGCTTCTCCCACCCGATCGAGCCCTCCTTCGCGAGGTCTTCCAGCTGGGGGTGGGCGACCGGGGCGATCAGGGTCACGTCGGCGTCGCAGGCGAGCAGCCCCTCGACCTTCTCGAGCCCGATGTCGCCGCCGCCGACCACCACGCAGCGCCGCCCTTTCAGTTTCAGGCAGGCGATGTAGAAGGGGGTCTCGAGCATGTCCCGCACGCAGGACTGGTCGCAGATTCCCTTGCGGAGCTGGCAGACGCACTCCTTGCCGGCGTAGGCCTGGGCGGGCATTGGAGACAGGTTAGAGGGAGTCGAGCGTCAGTCGGAGACCCTCGTCGAGGCCGGTCCGCGGGCGCCAGCCCAGCTCGCGTTCGGCGCGCGAGGCGTCGAGGGCGATGCGCTGCACCTCGCCCGGCCGTGCCGGGGCGAGCTCGGGCTCGAAGTCCTCCGCCCCGCCCAGCCGCCCCAGTGCGGCGGCGAGCTCCAGCACGTTCGTCTCCTTGCCGGTGCCGATGTTCAGGGGACCGGTCACCTGCGACTCCGCCGCCGCCAGCGCCGCCGCGACCACGTCCCCTACATATAAGTAGTCGCGGGTCTGGGTGCCGTCGCCGAACACGGTCGGGCGACCGCCGGAGCGCAGCAGGCCGCAGAAGATCGCGATCACGCCGGCCTCGCCGAGCGGGTCCTGGCGCGGCCCGTAGACGTTGCCGAGCCGCAGCGAGACGCCGGCGAGGCCGTAGAGCCGCTCGTAGAGCGCCAGGTAGCCCTCGGCGGCGTACTTGCTCTGCCCGTAGGCGGCGAGCGGCGCGATCGGGGCCTCCTCGGAGAGCGGCAGCGGCTGTTCCTCGCCCTCCCCGTATATGGCGCCGCCGGTCGAGATGAAGACGACGCGGCCCGTTCCCGCCGCGCGCGCCGCGTCGAGCAGGTTGGCGGTGCCGCCGATGTTGATCGCGGCGTCGAAGGCGGGGTCCTCGAGCGACTTGCGCACGTCGATCTGCGCGGCTAGGTGGAAGACGGTCTCCGGCCGCCGCTCGGCCGCCAGGCGCGCCAGGGCCTCGCGATCGCGGATGTCGAGCTCGACCAGCTCCGCGCCCGCCGCCAGCGCCCCGTCGAGGTTGGCGCGCCGGCCGGTCGAGAGGTCGTCGGCGACGGTCACCTCGTCGCCGCGCGCCAGCAGCGCGTCGACCAGGTTGGAGCCGATGAAACCCGCGCCGCCGGTGACCAAGGACCTCATGGAGCCGCCGATCCTACGGGGATCGGCGAGCCGAACGCACGGCGGAGCGGCCGAACGCCCCTGCTACCCTCGCCGACCCATGCGCCTCATCGTCACCGAGAAGAACAACAGCGCCAAGAAGATCGCCGACATCCTCGGGCGCGGCAGCGCCACGGCGGACAAATCCTTCAAAGTTCCGTTCTACACCTGGACGGACGACGCCGGCGACGAACACATGACGATCGGCCTCAAGGGCCACGTGCTCGGCCCCGCCTTTCCCGAGGGCTACTCGAACTGGCAGAAGACCGACCTGCACGACCTGATCGACGCCGAGCTGATCAAGGAGCCGACCGACAAAAACGTCGTCAAAGCGATCAAGAAAGTGGCGAAGGGCGCCGACGACCTGGTGATCGCCACCGACTTCGACCGCGAGGGCGAGCTGATCGGGCTCGAGGCGCTGGAGGAGATGCTCGACGCCAACCCCGACCTCGGCTCCCGCGAGGGCACCGCCGACGGCAGCCTGATCATCCAGCGCGCCCGCTACTCGGCCCTGACCAAGGAGGAGATCGAGCGCGCCTTCGGCGAGCTCGACACGCTCTCCTACCCGCTCGCCAACGCCGGCGCCGCGCGCCAGGACATCGACCTGCTCTGGGGCGCGACCCTGACCCGCGCCGTCTCGCTCTCGACCCGCCGCTTCGGCTCCAACTTCCTCTCGGTCGGCCGCGTCCAGAGCCCCACCCTAGGCCTGATCGTCGAGCGCGAGATGGAACGCCGCGCCCACGTCGCGAAACCGTTCTGGGAGCTGTTCGCCAAGTTCCAGCACGCCGACGGCAGCTTCGAGACCCACCACGCGACCGACAAATTCTGGGACAAAGCCGAGGCCGACGCCGCCTTCGCGGGGACCAGCTCGCCCGGCACGGTCAAGTCGGTGACGGCGCGCAAGAACACGCGCAAACCGCCGACCCCCTACAACACCACCGCCTTCAGCACCGACGCCTCCAGCCGCCTCGGAATCACCCCCGCCAGCGCGATGCGGATCGCCGAGGACCTCTACATGGACGGCTTCATCTCCTACCCGCGCACCGACAATACGGTCTACCCGGCCTCGCTGCCGGTTCAGGAGCTGGTCTCCTCGCTGGTCCGGATCAAGGAGTTCTCCGCCGCCGCCGGGCTGCTCGACAGCCCGCTGCAGGCGACCCGCGGCAAAAAAGAGACGACCGACCACCCGCCGATCTACCCGACCCAGGCGATCCACCCGGGCGCCCTCGAGGGACCGAAGAAGCGCGTCTACGAACTCGTCGTGCGCCGCTTCCTCGCCACCTTCAGCCCGCCGATGATCACCGAGTCGACCCGGGCCGACATCGAGGCCGGCTCGGAGACCTACTTCGTGCGCGGCTCGGTCGTCGTCGACCCCGGCTACGCCGGCATCTACACCTACGCCCGCTCCGCCGACGAGGAGATCCCGAAGCTCGAGGAGGGGCAGACGCTGCCGCTCGACGGCGAGCCGTGGATCGTCGACAAGGAGACCCAGCCGCCGGGGCGGATCTCACAGGCGAAACTGATCGAGATGATGGAGGAGCGCGGCCTCGGCACCAAAGCGACCCGCGCCGACATCATCCAGAAGCTCTTCGACCGCGGCTACGTCTACGGCAACCCGCCGATCCCCTCGGAGACCGGGATCGCGCTGTACGAGGCGTTCAAGAACTTCGTGCCCGCGATGGCGACGCCGGAGATGACGGCCACGCTGGAGGCGGAGATGGACCGGATCGCCGCCGGCGAGATGACCAAGGGCGCCGTGGTCGGCGAGAGCCGCGAACTCCTCCACAAGACCTGGACCGAGATCGACAAGAGCCGCGAAGACCTCGCGAAAGTGATCTGGAAAGGGATGGACGAGGACCGCATCCTCGGCCCCTGCAAGGTCTGCGAGGAAGCCGGCCGCAAGAAGGAGGACGGCTCGCCCAACATGCTGCGGATCATCCGCGCCAAAAAATCCGGCAAACGCTTCGTCGGCTGCCAGGGCTGGACCGCCGACGACCCGGACTCCTGCGACCAGACCTTCCCGCTGCCCCAGCGCGGCGACGTCTTCCGGCTCGAGGACCGCTGCTCGGTCTGCGACCAGACGCCGCGGCTGAAAGTCGTGCCGTTCCGCGGCCGCTCCTGGAACCTCTGCCTCAACGACGACTGCGAGTCGATGCAGGAGATGAAGAAACGGCGGGCCGAACGCGAAGCCGCCAAAGCGGCGAAGGCGGCGATGGAGAAGAAACCGAAGCCGAAAGGCGACGAGGACGCCGCTCCGAAACCTTCGAAGGCGGACACGGCTACGCGGGGGCGCAAACGCGCCAAAGCCGCCGCCAAAGGCTGAGGCTTCGCCGCTTTGTTTATCTCCCTCGAGGGGGTAGACGGTTCGGGAAAGAGCACCCAGGCGCGGCTGCTGGTCGAGGCGCTGGGGTCGGAGACGGTGGCGATCCGCGAGCCGGGGGGGACCGACGCGGCGGAGCGGATCCGCGGGCTGCTCGCCGACCCGGCGGTGCCGCTCGATCCGCTGGCCGAGCTGCTGCTCTTCCTCGCCGCCCGCGCCGACCTCACCGAGCGGGTGATCCGGCCGGCCCTGGAGGCGGGCCGCGACGTCGTCTCCGACCGCTTCTCGGACTCCAGCGTCGCCTACCAGGGAGCGGCGCGCGGGCTCGGGGTCGGCGAGGTGATCTCGCTCTGCGACACCGCGACCGACGGGCTCTGGCCGGATCTCACCCTGCTGCTGAAGGTCGATCCGGAGGTCGGCCTCGGCCGCGCCGCCGGCGAGGACCGCTTCGAGTCCGAGGGTTTGGAGCTGCAGCGCGCCGTGGCCAACGCCTACGAGGAGATCGCGACGATCGCCTCCGACCGCGTCGTAGTCGTCGATGCGACCGGCAGCGTCGAGGAGGTCCACGAGCGAGTCATGGCAGCGGTGAAGAGCCAGCCCTCATGAGCTCCCCTTGCCTTTTCTCGCCCTTTGGGCGAAGAAAGGCAAACGGAGCGCGATGATCAGTTCGCTGGAGCAGGCGACTGGGCACCAGGGGAGGGCGCGCGTTGCGCTCAGCGCGGCGCTGGCCGGAGGGCCGTCGCACGCCTATCTGTTTCGAGGCCCTCGCGGAGCCGGCAAGCGGGCCGCGGCGCGGGCCTTTGCGGCGGAGATCCTCGCCGCGACGGCCGAGGATCCCGAGGACACGCGGCGCCGGGCGCTGCTCGACCCCTCGCCGCACCCCGACCTCGTCTGGCTGACTCCGCGCGGTGCCCAGCACCTGGTCGAGGAGGTGCGGGAGCGGGTGATCCGCGCCGCCGCCTACCGGCCCTTCGAAGGCGGCAGCCGCGTCTTCGTCGTCGAGGCGGCGGAGGCGATGCGGGACGAGAGCCAGAACGCGCTGCTGAAGACGCTCGAGGAGCCGCCCGCCTACGCCCACCTGATCCTGCTCAGCGCCGAGCCCGAGGTCCTCTTGGAGACGGTTTCATCCCGCTGCCAGCCGATCGACTTCGTCCCGCTGCCCCCGGAGGCGGTGGAAGCCGAGCTCGCGGGCACCGGCAGCTCCGCAGAGGTCGCAGCGGCCGCCCGCCTCTCCGCCGGCGACCCGGTCCGCGCCCGCTTCCTGCTCTCGGAGCCGGGTCGGGCCCTGCGAGAAGCGGCATCGAAGCTGGTCGGGGCGGTGGGTGTCGACTCGCCGGACGCTCAACGCGACAGCGTGTCCGCCGAGTCGACACCCACCGCCCCTCCCGCCCCGTGGCTGATGCTCCTCAGAACTGCTGAAACCGCTGGTGAAGATGCTGAAGCGGCGACCCGCGATGTGCTCGACGAGGAGTCGAAAGCCGGCCTCAAGCGCACCGCCCGCGACATCGCCGAGGAGTCGAAACGGGCCGGCCGCCGCCGCCGCACCGAGATCCTCGACCTCGGCCTCGAGCTCTGCGCGGCCTGGCTGCGCGACCTCGCCGCCGTCGCGAGCGGCGCCGAGGACGTCGCCTTCAACCGCGACCGCCTCGACTGGCTGCGCGAGCAGGCCGCCAACCTGGACCCCACTGCAGCCCGGCGCGGCGCCGAGGCCGTCCAGGAGACCCGCCGCAGCCTCGACCTCAACGTCTCCGAGGAGCTGGCCCTCGAGGCGCTTGTGTTCCGGCTCGAGCGTTACTTGTCCTAAAGACTTCACAGTCTCGAGACCGTGTGCGCACCACGCGTGCGCTCTGCCTTCCTAGGGTCGCTGGATGGCTCTCCTTCGCCCGGATGTTCCAATCGCAGGCGTGGTGATCGATGTTGTCTCGGATGTAGCGGGGACGAGCATCCTGCTCACCGGACTGATGGCTGCTGGGCTTAGGGCCATGGCGGTGCTCACCAACGCATCGCCGCAGCGAGTCGAGTGGCTCACGGCGATCGGGTTCCTCAGCGGCATGTTTTTCGCCGCCGTCTTTCTTGCCATGGATGTGGCGTTGGGCTAAGGTGCCGCCATGATCCGAGCGCTGACAATACGTTTCGGCCTGATGTTCCTGGGAGTGGTTCCACTGGTTGCCTTTCTCAACCACGTGGAACCTGCTCCAGGCCTCGTGGCGGCGGCCGTGATCCTCTACGAGTTCGGTGGCGTAGTCCTCATCGGTCTCTATTGCGCCGCCCACGAAGACGAAATCCCGGTGCGCCAGCCTCGCGACGACGACCGTTGATAAGCGCCTAAGTCGGTTCGCGGTCAGCTTTGTTGGCTTCAGCTGAAGTGCCGTCGCCGTTCTGACCCTGCGCCTGCTCGCGCGCCTTCTCGATCGCCCGCTCCTGGGCGAGCCGGGTGATCTGGGCGGCCTGCCTCGACATGATCACGCTGAAGTTGAGCGCCAGGCCGAGCAGCAGCAGGAGGACGATCGAGAAGAGGGCGACGTTGGTGTCGCGGACGCCCATCAGGTCGGCGACCAGCTCGAGCAGGCCGGGGAAGGCGGCGCCGGCGAGCATGCCGAGGCCGGCGACGAACCAGATCACGCTGTAGCGCTCCTGCAGCCGGTCGCGGCGGATCATCTCCAGGATCAGCAGCATGAAGGCGATCGCGAGGATCGCCGCCAGGATGCGGGTCTGCGAGGTCAGGTGGACCTGGGTCTCCTCCACCGCCGCGGCGGCGATCGGCCCGCTCATAGGAGAACCTCTCCCTTGTTCTTCTGAGATCTAGCTATGGAGGCCGAGCGAAGCGAGGCCGTCGAAGATCCCGGTCGAACGCATAGAGAAGCCGACCGCCGTCGGGAGAGCGCCGC